>Ga0310123_10003991_pt1 | contig 11267 bp, 7 predicted proteins | sample CB6_AW_1057_MG_FD_203505 | JGI IMG/M metagenome (GOLD analysis project Ga0310123, IMG submission 203505) | Marine microbial communities from Western Arctic Ocean, Canada - CB6_AW_1057 | ecosystem: Environmental > Aquatic > Marine > Oceanic | place: Canada: Western Arctic Ocean | collected... | reverse complement strand
TGCCAGCTTCACGGCCCATCGGAACGAACCGCGTACGGATCGTTCCTGTCCCCCTCCCTCTTCTGAAGAAACTTAATTCGGCGGATTACCGGTTAATCGATTGACACCGAACAGGTTGCGCCCGATATTTCGGGGGCGGCCGCCATCGACGTTTCGTACATGGTTAGCGTGTCAACATGCTCTGGAGCGCCGGTAATCCCTTACCGGCCGGCGCAGGCTTTCAGCCTCCACCTCCGGGCGAACGCGCGTGCCGGTATAGGGACTACCGGCGCTCCAGCACGGACGGCAATCGGACGCCGAATCGGAGAGTTTCTGTCACACATAAGCCACCCGCGCCGCGCGCGGTTTCAGGTGCTCCTTGGAAACTTACGGTTTCGCGGCCGCCCGTCGGACTTCAACAAATGCGGTCGCCATCCATCAGCCGACGGCTGGCGACCAATCGCGCCGGGTCGCCAGTCGTTGTAACGTCGCCATGGGAAATTATATTGGGCGCAGCGGCACATTACGCCTATTGTCGCCAGATAAGCTCTGACCAATGCATTGGACTTAATTAGGCGCGAAGCGCCTAAGCACATGCAATCCAAAGAAGACGCACATTCATCCCAACTCGCCATGCATGGCGGCCCCAAACTTTGCTCCGAGCCCTGGCCCGCGCGGGGTCTCATCGGAACCGAAGAGAAGGCCGCCGTTGACGCACTGTTCGAACAAGCCATTGCCAGCGGCAATGCGCCCGGCTATAATGGCCCGGAAGAAACCGCCTATTGCAAGGAGTTCGCAGAATTCATGGGCGGCGGCTACGTCGATGCCGTCAACTCAGGTACGGCGGCGATTTATGTCGCCCTCAAAGCGTTGCCGATTCCGGCATTCTCCGAGGTCATTGTCGGCGCCATTACCGATCCGGGCGGCATGATGCCGATCCCCCTGCTCAATGCCATACCCGTTGTTGCCGATACCGCTCCAGGATCCTTTAACACGGGCCCCGAACAGATCGAGCCGCTGATTTCGCCGTTGACCGGCGCCATTATCGTGCCGCACATTTTCGGCGAACCCGCCGATATCGAGGGTATCATGGAGCTGGCGGGAGCGCACGGCATCCCCGTCATCGAAGACTGTGCGCAGGCTCACGGTGCTACGCACAACGGCAAAAAACTCGGGGCCTTCGGTGACATCGCTGCATTCTCCACCATGTTCGGCAAGCATCATTGTACCGGCGGTCAGGGCGGGCTCGTGTTCACCCGCCGCGAGGACCTCTATCAGCGCCTGCAGCGCGCCTCGGATCGAGGCAAGCCGTTCGGACAGCCGGTGGGCTCGACGAACTGTACGGCTTCGCTCAATCTGAACCTCAGCGACCTCGCCGCCGCCATTGGGCGCGTCCAGTTACGAAAACTCCCCGGAATCATCGCCAAGCGGCGCGCCGCCGTCAAGGCGTTGAACGAGAGGATTACAGGTTTGAAGCTCGTCTCGCCGTGCCCGATTCTGGGAAACGGCGAATCGTCTTACTGGTACCAACGGCTTCGCTTCAACGCCGATAATGCCGCCTGCGACAAGGAAACATATTGCCACGCTCTCGATGCCGAGGGGCTCCAGGTCGTTCCGAGTTGCCGCATTGCCCTCGCCCATGGGCATGACTGGTTTGTGAAACGCAGTGTGTTCGGCACCGATGGCTATCCGTGGACGAGCCCCGAGTACAAAGGCGACGCAAACCGCTTGTTCACGTGCCCCCATGCAAACGCTGCCCTCGACGAATGTTTCCAGACCATGCCGAACGAAAAATGGACGGCGTGGGAAATCGAGGACGGCGCGGCAATCTTTGCCAAGGTCGACACTGCTCTCGCCGCGTGAAGCCTATGCTTATCATCGACGCACACAATCATCCGGATTGGTACCAGCACAATATCGACAAACACCTTCAGAACATGGCCGCCTGCGGCATCAGCAGGACGTGGCTGTTCAGTTGGGAATGCAATCCGGATGAGTACAGCACACACTACAGATCATATGTGCCGGATGTGAACAACGGGCGGCGGGGGCCCATTTCGTTCGATCGCTGCGCCCGGTACCATGAACTGTATCCGGACAAATTCGTCATTGGCTACTGCCCGGATCCGCGCCGACCTGAGGCCATCGATGTGCTCGAGATGGCCATCGACATCCACAACGTCCGCGTCTGCTCCGAACTGAAACTGCGTATGATGTACGACAATCCTGATGCGCTCCGCATGTTTCGCTTCTGCGGCGCAAAGGGCCTGCCCATCACCATACACATCGACTACGAATTCGAAACCGGGCACCAATATCCACGCCCGACCTGGTGGTATGGGGGCGGTATCGATGCCTTTGAGCGGGCCGTGCAGGCGTGCCCGGAAACCATCTTTATCGGCCACGCCCCGGGATTCTGGGCGCATATATCCGACGACGGCCAGCACGACAAAGAAGCCTATCCGGAAGGCCCGATCGTCGCCGGCGGCAAACTCATAACCATGATGCGTGAGTATCCGAATCTTTATTGCGACACGTCCGCCGGCTCCGGGCTGGTCGCGCTCAAACGCGATCTGGGATTCACAAAGGATTTCCTCATCGAGTTCCAGGACCGCGTCCTCTACGGGCGTGATGACTTTACCAACGATCATCAGGAGTTTCTCGATTCTCTTGATCTTTCCGCGGACGTTTTGCAAAAGATTTACTCCGGCAACGCCCTGAAACTCGTACCGGAATGAAAATCCTGTGCACAGCTGACCTCCACATCGGTCGCCGGCCGTCGAAGCTGCCGCCGACGTCGCCCGGCGTTGCGTATTCCAATACCGATGTATGGGGCGCGATTGTCGACTACGCTGTTCGGGAACAGGTGGATGCCGTTGCCCTGTGCGGTGACGTCGTCGATCGGGCCAATCGTTACTTCGAAGCCTACGGCCCGCTCGAGCGGGGTTTGCGCAAGCTCGGGGATGCCGGGATTCACACCGTCGCCGTCGCCGGCAACCACGACTTCGATGTGTTGCCCAAGTTGGCCGATTCCATCGACACCGGCCACTTTCATTTGATCGGTCGCAATGGAACCTGGGAAACGTATACTCTCTACACGGCCGATGGGTCGTCCGGTCACTTCTGCGGCTGGTCCTTTCCCCATGCGACGGTTCCCAACAGCCCCGTCGTTCCCTCCGACATTCCTGCCGCTGCCGGCTTGACGATCGGTCTCCTGCACTGTGACATCGATCAGCACCCGAGCCACTACGCACCCGTAAAGCGCGTCGAACTGCAGCGTCTTCCATTCGCCTTCTGGGTGCTCGGGCACCTTCACAAGCCGACGTGCTATGAAGTCGACGGCCGCCCCTTCGCCCTCTATCCCGGATCGCCCCAGGCCATGGACCCGGGCGAGTCCGGTCCGCACGGCCCGTGGCTCCTCGATATCCGCAACGGAGAGCCGCCAGAGCTGACGCACATTCCCCTGTCACGTGTTCGCTATGAGATAGTCGAGGTGGACGTTACCGGGATCGCGGACCTGGACAGTCTCGAAAGCCATATCCCCAATGCCATCAAAGAACAGATAGATCCAATCGCCGCGGACTCCGATGACCTGCTCTGTGTCTCTTGCCGTCTCCGCTTGAGCGGCCGCACATCCATGCATCGGCAACTCGATGCCATGATCGACCGCCTCCATGATGACTTTCGACTCGATCTCGGAAAGGCATCGGTTGGCATCGAAAAAGTCGTCATTCAGACGCGACCCGATGTCGACCTGGAAAATCTCAGTCGCGGCCAGGACCCGCCCGCCGTGCTGGCGCGACTGATCCTTGCACTGAACGCCGACGGTACGGACGCCGACGGTTTGGTTCAAAAAACCACACAGAAACTCAAGGACATTCACGGCGCCGGGCAGTATCAGGCCATCTTCGGTGACACGCCGCCCGATGCCGAGTCCGTCCGTGAAATCGTGTTGCGCCAGGCGAACGCCATGCTCGACGCACTGCTCGACCAGAAAAAACCGGTATGAACGGACAGACGTTTCATTTCGATCGTATTTCCATACACCGGATGCCCGGGTTCCAGAACCGCGGCTTCGAGATCAAGGATCTATGCGCGGGCGTCAATATTGTGTATGGCCCCAATGCCTCTGGAAAAAGCACCACTGCCCGGACAATCGAGTCGCTTCTCTGGCCGCGAGACGCTGCCCCGCACCGGGCCTCCATTGCCGGCAGCGCGACCATCGCCGGCGAATCCTGGCGCATTGAGTTCGATACCGGGTCCCTGCGGTGCCAGCGCGACGGCGCCGATGCGGAGCTACCGCCGCTGCTTCCGGCCACGGGCCGCGATCGCTACCGCCTGGCCCTGCATGAGCTCATCATCGGCGACAATGCCGATTTCGCCGATGCCGTTCTGCGGGAATCATCTGGCGGCTATGATGTGCACGATGCCGTTGCGAAGCTGGGTTTTCGGCCGAACGCGTCGCGTGCGAAAAATGAGGAAGAGGCAGTGCGAGGAGTTCGAGAGAAGATAGCGGAAGTGGAGACACGCCAGCGTGAACTCAGCGCCGAAGAGGTTGAGCTTGCCGATCTTGAAGGACGTAAAGCCGAGGCCACCGCAGCACATCAAAGAGGTCGTACGCTAGAGAATATGATCGGTCATCGCAAATTGCAGGCCCGGCGCAACGACTTACAGAAGCGTCTCGAAGGCTTTCCTGAAGGAATCGCTAAACTGCGCGGTGACGAACTTGACACCCTCACTAACATACGCAACGAACGCGAAGCGGCGATGTTAAAGCTGTCCCACGAGAAACAGCGGGATCACGACGTACGAAACGAGTTGGCCGCATGTGGACTTTCGGAACCGGTTCCTCCTACGCTGCTTGCCACCCTCCAGGAAAGATCTCGGAAAATGGAACAACTCGAGTCGAGGATAAGAGAGTTCGAGCGTGATATCAGTCCCGCTGAGGACAGACGCGACGATGCACGCAGATGTATCGGCAGCGCAGTATCCGATGGAAAATTGCGGAAACTTTGCCTCGGTGATTACGATAAGGTGGCCGAATTTGCGCGTGCCGCCGAAGATACTCGTTCGAAAATTAAAGCAGGCAATGCATTATCAGTCTTGATCGGAGAAATCGAACGCCCGAGCAATCTTCAGAATCTGAGCAACGGCATCTGGCTTTTGAATCGTTGGTTGACTGAGCCTAATCACCATACGGATTCCACCCCAAAGATTGAATTCTGGATCGGCAAAGCTAACCAGATCGTGCTGATACTGCTTGGGATCATACTCGCGATTTTCATTGCCATCCCGTGGGTCATGATTGCGGTGATTGGCATTGTCCTGATGGTCATCTCTTTTCTGAAGGCTCACAAGGCGGATCGACGCTCAAGTCGTCAGGCCGACTACGAACGACTGAAACTTGAACAGCCGGAGCAGTGGACTCCTGAATCCGTTGATGAACTTGTAACCAAACTGAATGACACGTTTGCAGAGGCGCGCTTCACCGAAAGGAAAGCCGAGCGTTTGGATGAACTTGCAATCCAGCGACGCGAACTTGAGATGCGGCAGGCGGAGTTAGAATTACGGCGCGAAGAACTGATCCAGCGTTTCGGGGTTGCATCAACTTTCGACGAATCCGCACTTTATCTGCTGGCAACTAATATCATTCAATGGCAGGAGGCAGACGCGGAGGTAAGGAGAATCGTGTCGAAACGTGACGTGACGGCCGAGCAATGCGAATCTCTTTTGACGGACATCAATGAATCGCTGGAGAACTTTGAAGCCAATCGGGCGGCGGATTCCGAGGAAACCGCCGCAATTATACAGGACCTCGCCAAGCGCAATGATAAACTTCTGAATGCAGAGAACGAACTCAAACGAGTTGATCGCTCACTCAGTGAAATCGGCGAGCAGGCCGCAGGGCTTGATCGTCGGTACGAAAACGTCTTCAACCCTCTCGGTCTGCCTTCCGGGGATGAACAAATCTTGCAACAGTGGTTGGATCAATTCGACGACTACCAGGATGCATCGCAGAAACTTGATCGTGCCGAACATGACGTACGCAATGCGGAGTCCAGAGTTGCCAACGCGGAAGATTGGCAGGATCAGCCGATCGAGGCTCTGGAACAAGAATGCAACGATTGCCGTGCGAAAGTTGAGGAATTGGAAGAATTGAACACGACCATCGGCGATATCCGTGGCCGTATACGTGATGCCCGGAAAGGGCATGAGCTGGAAGACGGGCTCGCTGACAAGACCCGGTGCGAGGAGGCGCTCCGCGACGTACGTGAGGTCGACTTTGCCGCCGCTACCGGATGGTTGCTTGCCGAACACGTCGATGTGGAAACCCGCGACCGGGAGCGCCCCAGGGTCTTCCATCGCGCCCGAGAGATCCTGGCCCGTTTCACCCAGGATCGGTACCGGCTCGATCTGGCCAACGGCGAACTGTCCGCCTTCCGCGCCTTCGACACAATGACCGGCGTCGGCCACGCACTCGACGAGCTCTCCAGCGGTTCCCGTATTCAACTGCTGATGGCCGTCCGCCTGGCCTTCGTTGAGGAATGCGAGCAGGAAGTCGGCATCAGACTGCCGTTGATCCTCGACGAGATCCTCGCCAACAGCGACGAGCAGCGCGCCCTCGCCATCATCGAGGCAACTATTGAAATCTGTCGATCGGGCCGGCAGGTCTTTTACTTCACCGCGCAGAGCGATGAAGTCGGAAAATGGATCAGCCTCTTGCAGCAGCAGTCCGACGTGCCGTGGAAGACCATCGACCTGGCCGCCGCGCGCGGTTTCGCCGAATCGGAACGGTTGCCGTTTCCGGAGGTTTCGCCGCTGCCGCCGTCGGCAATACCTGAGCCGGGTGCAGCAAGCCACGAAGACTACGGCCGCACCTTGAACGTCTCCGGCTTCGATCTGGTGTCTGGCCGGATCGGCAGCTTGCACGTTTGGTATCTGATCGACGACAACCAGACGGTGTTTCAACTCGTGCGGGCCGGCATCCATCGCTGGGGCCAGCTTCGCAACCTGATGGATCGCGGCGCTACCGCCCTGCTCGGTGCTGACAGCGAGAGCATTTACGAGCGCGCCCTGGCCGCGGAACATGTTGTCCAGTGCCTCGCCGACAACTGGCGCATCGGGCGCGGCATCCCCGTGGATCGCGCCGCCATCGCCGATTCCAACGCGGTGAGCAAACAGTTTATGGATGTTGTTTCTGCGCTGAACGCAGAACTGGACGGCAACGCCGCCGCGGTTATCCGGGGGCTGCGAGAGAAGAAGGTCAAGAACTTTCGCTCGATCTTTCTGGAGAAACTGCGGGACTACTTCCTCGAGCACGGTCACCTGGACGAGCGTCCCATGCTCTCCTCGGAGCAATTAAGGGAGCATGCACTCATTGCCGCCGACGCCGACCTGAAAGCTGGTCGTATTACAGTCGAGAAGATCGATGAGCTCATCGGCCGGCTGATCGTTCCGCAGGCTGCCGCGTAGGGCTTGCGCCGGGCTTTAAGGTCACGGTCCGGTTGCATGAGACCTCACGGGGTTCATCCCCGTGGGGGATGAGTGTGGGAAGCTCATAACCCAGCCGAAGGCGAAATTTTCCTTCGTCCGCCACCGGCGCGCTGACACCGGTCCGCAACGCGGCCCGACGCACGGTGCAGATGTCGGGATGATCCAATGTCGTTGTCGACACGAAATTTATTTGACAACACTGTCCCTGAACGTCAAGCTCAACCCGCTTCGCCGGGGCTTTTCTGCGCTCCTGCGATCCGTCAAGCCGACGGACGCTGCTCTTTATACACAAATCCCGCAGACAAACCTGGCCAACGTATCGTCTTCTCGCCAACGCCTATAGGGGGCCCGGCCAAGGGCGCCTAATTATGAATCGGCCGGGTCTCAGTGATTTCATGGCATCGATCACAGGGGATTGAAACCACGGAGGCACGGAGCGGAGATCATTGAATTTGCTGCCGGTAATCGCTCGGGTGGTGTTATCAACTGATCGATCACAGTGACCGTCGGTGAGCGACGATTACCGGCAGAAAATTCAATGATACGGTTTTATCGGGAGGGCGAAGGAGTCGAACAGAGACAGCTGCAATCGTCAGTGAAACGTTCTTCCTGGTCACTCCACCATGCTCCCAGAGAATTCAAAGGTCTCCGACTTCGTGTCTCCGTGCCTCCGTGGTTCCATTCCCCTGTGACCGGCCACGACATTACCTAACTATGACGGGCCGCGTGCAGACTATCCATCTATACGCGGAGCCCCCGGGTCATCTCCTTTGAGTAGTTTATAAAGGGCAGACCTTGCGTCGCTCGGGGCGTCAAAAACAATTTCCTATGCAATGAGATTATCCGGTTTCGCCGGGGCCCTGACGGCCGCTTTCTGCTTACCCACGCGCGACGGTAGTAGAAAGAATTTTCCTTCGTGGTTGCAGAAGCCGATGATTCGTGGCACAATATGACATGAGCAAAAGAAAACGAAAACTCGGCCGTGGCGTTGCCATGGTCGGTGCGGGTATGTCGAAATTCGGCATGTTTCGTGATCAGGATTCCAAGGACCTTTTCACCGATGCTTTCACCGAGATGACTGTCTCGGTGGATAAGGGGTTCGATCCAACGGACATCGATGCACTGTATCTCGGCAATTTCACCAACGACGTATTCGCCCGCCAGTCGCATTGGGGTGCGATCCTCTCCGACTCTCTCGGGCTCGTCCCCCGGCCGGCCACCCGAATCGAAGGCGCCTGTGCCTCGAGCGCGCTGGCTTTCCGGGAAGCGGTGCTGGCCATTGCCTCGGGGTTCTACGACATCGTTCTGGTGGGTGGTTTCGAGGACATGTCGAAACGATCCACTGAGGAGGTCGCCGAGGGACTGGCTCTGGCTGCCATTCCCTATGAGCGCAAAGCCGGGTTCACATTTCCCGGTGTGTTCGGCGCCATCGCAACGGCTTATTTCCACCGCTACGGTGCCTCGCGTGAGCACCTGATGAACGTCACCATCAAGAGCCACAACAACGCCCCTCTGAACCCGAAAGCCCAGTTCAAAGCGTCGATCAAAGACATTATGGCATCGAAAGTCAAACGGGCAGAAAGCAAGGGTGGGCTCATTCCGGATTGGACCGATGAAAAGGCGTTTCTCGGCGATCCCCAGGCCAATCCGATGATTGCCTGGCCCATGTATATGTTTGACTGCAGCCCGATCAGCGACGGCGCCGCTGCCATTCTCCTGGTCGGCGAGGAATTGGCTCGGCAGTTTACGGACGAACCGCTCTATGTTGCCGGCCTCGGGCAGGCCAGCGGGCGCGGGCTCCACGCCGCCGCTGATCTGACGTATTTCGAAGCTACCCGCGCCGCCGCTGATGAAGCGTACAACATGGCCGGTCTAACGCCTGATGACATTCAATTCGCGGAAGTTCATGATTGCTTTTCCATTGCCGAAATCCTGCACATCGAAGACCTCGGTTTTTTTCAGCCCGGCACCGGCTACAAAGCCGTCGCCGACGGGTCGACTGCCCTGGATGGATCAAAACCGATCAACACCTCGGGCGGTCTGAAGTGCAAAGGTCACCCCGTTGGTGCCACCGGGACCGCACAGCTGATCGAGGTCTGGGACCAGTTGCGAAACAGCGCCGGCGAACGGCAGGTGCCGATCAAGGATTTACGAATCGGCGCCGCTCACAACCTCGGCGGCACCGGCGGTACCTGCACATTCACCATTCTCGAGAGGAGATAATCGATCCATGAGGGGCGGGCGATAGCGAGTCGCCTCGATGGCGGTGTTCTATCAAGCCAAGAGTAACGAATGCGGGCGCTGAGTGACGACTTTCAGTCCGCCGGCCGGCGGATCCTTGTCCTCGGAACGCGTCAGCGTGATCTTCGGACGTAACAGGAAGCAATCGGAATCGAGGACGGGGACGAAGGACGAGGGCGAATCGAAACGTCCGTGTTCGAAAATACGACAGCAGAGAATCAATCAGTCGAGCGAATGCAGGACACCGCGCCGCTCAGGCGAGCGTTGCGCCCACAACTAGAATATTATAGAGTCTGTATCTTATGACGACAGAACGATCCATGACCGATCACGGGTTCGAACAGTTTCTCGGAGAAGACAAGCTGATGGGATCTCGATGCACCGGCTGTGGCGTCCTGTTCGTGCCCCCGCGCGCGGTATGCATCGAGTGTCGCTGCACGGCAATGAAATGGGTTGAGATGAACGGCAGCGGTCGGCTGGTTGCCTTTACCTGTATCGCGATTGGGCCCCCGTCCATGGCCCGGGAAGGATACGGCCGCGACAACCCTTACTGCTCCGGTGTTGTCGAACTCAAGGAGGGACCGCGCGTCGTTGCGCGAATAGAAGGCGTGGACACGAAGCACCCCGAAGCCATAAAAATCGGGATGCCGTTACGGGTTACGTACCTGCACCGAAAAGCCGGTGACAGCCCCGCAACCGTCCTCGCATTCTTGCCGTCATAGAGCGTCGGCGCAGGCCGCTGTCTCGGACTCGCCGGCCGAGACGACATGGTGTATGTCGTGCACCCTGTCGGCACTGTAATATTGCGGATTTGTTTAATGTGATATACCGTACGCAGGAAATTCCCGAAACCCGCATACGTGAATTACCGTTCCATGTTCATGTTTCGGAAAAACCAGATCGTCTATCGCAAGATCAAGGATTATCTCCAGGTTGTCAGCGACACCAACCGGCTGTTCGGCGTGAGCATGGATTATTACCTGGAGCAAGGGATTGATGATCATTTCAATGCCCTGGCGCAGAAGACATACAAACGCGAATCCGATGCCGACGATCTGCGGCGCGAAGTCGAAGCCGAGCTTTACGAGAAATCCCTGCTGCCCGAATCCCGGGAGGACATACTCCAGATCATCGACAAAGTCGACTGGGTCGCCAACAAGTGCGAATCCATCCTACGCCGTCTCTACACGCAGAACATTCGACTTCCCAGAGGGCTCAACGGCAAGGTGAGGGAGTTGATCGATCTGAGCATCGAGACAACCGACCTCATGCTCGAGGCCGTCGACGATGTCCTCACCCGGATGCGGCAGATAAAGATTCTCGTGCGGAAGATCGATTCCAACGAAAGCATTGGTGACCAGATGGAAATGGACATGGTATACGAGATCTTTCACGGCGAGTACGATCCGGTCGACCGGCTGATGTTTCGCGACATCATCAATCTCATCGGCGATCTGCTGGACCTGGCCGAAACCATTTCCGACAACCTGACCATCTTCGCCATCAAACGGCAGGTCTAGAGTTTTTTCGATCAAGATCGAAAAAACTGAACT
>Ga0310123_10003989_pt1 | contig 11268 bp, 10 predicted proteins | sample CB6_AW_1057_MG_FD_203505 | JGI IMG/M metagenome (GOLD analysis project Ga0310123, IMG submission 203505) | Marine microbial communities from Western Arctic Ocean, Canada - CB6_AW_1057 | ecosystem: Environmental > Aquatic > Marine > Oceanic | place: Canada: Western Arctic Ocean | collected... | reverse complement strand
GAACGATTTCATGCAAAAGCCGTTCACAGTCGAAAAACTGCTAGAGCGAGCTTGCCAGTTGCTCGAATTGGAACCGGTAACTACCGCATCCTAAGGGCCTCGACGCCTGATTGAAGCAGAACGAACACCACGCGTATCGCAGCGAGCGATACGCGTTTTTTGTGTTCGCGGGTTTTTGTGGTCGCTGCCAAAGTCATCACCAGACACTTCATCCTGCAAATTCGATACACGTGCCTTGGCTACCCGGTTTCAACTTGGACGAGAGAAGCTGTTGGCTTCCGTTAAGCCGCGGTACGGCTGATTTGCTGACGCGTTGGATTGCCCGAGTGGAACAGGGTCCCCTGGCAGCGGGTCCCCTGGCAGGGGGTCCCTTGGCAGGGGGCCATTCGTCATCCGAGGCGCTGCTGCCGGTCATCCAATTGGATCCAGCCTTTTGCCTTTGGTCGGCTTGCTGTTTTCCCGGGGCAACCGCCGCTGGATCGATTACCGAATTAATGCAATTGCTTCGTGCTAGGCCAATGCTGGCATGTTTCGCTGGCGGCGCTGCGAGCAAGCCTCCGCATGAGCACGGAAGTGCGATTTTGCACCAGTGGGCTCATGCCACCAAACAGCTGCATGCCGCCTTCATCGATGTTTCCGAGGGAAACGGACCGCGGGAGTCGGCAACGGCTTACGCGTCCTATCTTCGCACCGCCCTGCAGCTTGGCAGCCAGGCGGACTTCGATGATTCCTTGCCGAGCGTGGAGCGACCGTCTGGGGTACCAGACGGCGACGATCACTTCGAGCCCGATAGGGTCGACTGCGAAGTCGGCGAACTCAGCCAAGAGCTTCAAAAGGCCATCGACTGGCATTGGCGTGAGGCGGCAGATAATGGCGAGGCCGCGGAACTGCTGTCGTTGTTGGCAGGGCGGCTGTTGCGGTTAGCAGTCTTGGAGGAAGATTTCGGAACCCAATTGGAGGCGGCCAAGCTCGCGGCAGTGAAAGAGTTTGCTTACGGTGCTGGGCATGAGATTAATAATCCATTGGCCAACATTTCCACTCGTGCGCAGACGCTGATGCAAGATGAGACCGATCCGGAACGACATCGGCGTCTGGCAACGATCAATACCCAGGCATTCCGCGCGCACGATATGATTGCTGACATGATGTTGTTCGCCAAACCGCCTAAACTCAACCGGCAAACCACCGATGTAGGTGAGGTCGTTCAGCGGGTTGTTGACGAATTGCGGGATCACGAATTGGCTGAATCAGTAACCATTTCCGCCGAGTTCAATGGTGAATTGACCGGATTGGAATTGGATTCGACTCAGTTGACGGTGGCATTAAAGGCCCTCGGAAAGAATTCGCTGGAAGCGATCGATGGCAGCGGAGCCATTATTTTTCGCGCTGTTCGCGAAAGCGACGACCAGGATCCGCTGCCGCTGAGCATTGAAATCACGGATACGGCGGCAGGTATTCCCACGGAGGTGATCGGCCACTTGTTTGAACCCTATTTCAGTGGCCGCGAAGCCGGGCGTGGACTGGGCATGGGCCTCTGCAAAGCCTGGCGAATCGTGACGGATCACGGGGGACAAATTGAATTGCAAACGGGAACGACAAGCGGCAGTACATTTACACTCCGCTTGCCAACAGGAGTTGGTAGTCTGTAGTCTGTATTGTGTCATGAAAGTTATACTTGCCAATCCACGTGGTTTCTGTGCCGGGGTGAACATGGCCATCGAGAGTCTGGATCTAGCGATCCAGACATTCGGTACGCCGATCTACGTTTATCACGAAATCGTCCACAACAAATACGTTGTCGAGACATTTCGCGAGAAGGGTGCCGTGTTCGTGGACGAGCTCGGCGAGGTTCCTGAGGGAGCCTGTTTGATGTTCTCGGCGCACGGTGTGTCGCCAGAAATCCGCGAGGTCGCTCGGCAGCGTAAGCTGCACACCATCGATGCGACTTGTCCGTTGGTCACCAAAGTGCATATCGAAGCGCTGCGATTTTCCCAGCGAGGTTACACGATTGTGTTGATCGGTCACGAAGGTCATGATGAGGTGATCGGCACGATGGGCGAAGCGCCCGAAGCGATTGTCTTGGTCGAGACGCCAGAGGATGTCGAAGGGCTTGAGGTGGCAGATCCGGATCGCTTGGCTTATCTGACGCAAACCACGTTATCGGTGGACGATGCTGAGCGGATTATCCGCCGTCTCAAGAAGCGATTCCCGAATATTGTTGGTCCTCCAAAAGAGGACATCTGTTACGCCACACAGAATCGCCAGGAAGCGGTGAGAGAATTGTCGATCGGCGCCGATGTGGTGTTGGTGGTTGGTAGCCAGAACAGCTCGAACAGCCAACGGTTAAAGGAATTGGCCGCCGACAACGGGATCACCGGACATCTCGTAGACGGTCCGAACGATATTCATAACAGCTGGCTATCTGCTGCGGATACCGTATTGGTGACGGCAGGCGCCAGCGCCCCTGAATCGTTGGTCCAGGCCTGCCTGGATCACCTCAAGCAGCGATTCGACGCGACCATCGAGGTGCAATCGATTCGTGAAGAAGCTGTTCTCTTTCCGTTGCCACGAGAACTGCGCAAGCTGCAGAAAACGTAAGTCGCTGATGGCGTGTGGTTTGCTGAACGGCGTCAGCTGCCAATCAGCTCTGGATATAGTTCTTCAAATAGTGATTCTCGACCGTTAGCTGTTTGTACTGGGCGTTGACGACGTCGCCAATTGAGATCATGCCGAACAATTGTCCATCCTCCACCACCGGCAAGTGACGAACTCGGTTGTTCGTCATCAGCCCCATGACGTCGGCGACAGTGTCTTCCGGGCGGCATGTGATTGGGTCGCATGTCATGCGCTCGTCAACGGCAATCTCACTCAGCGGACGGCGTTCCGCTTCACAGGTTCGCAAGATGTCTCGCTCCGTAATGATTCCGAGGATGGAATCGCCATCCATCACCAGCAGCGAGCCGATTCCATGTTCGACCAGTCTGTGAACCACCTCGTCCAATTTGGCACCGGCATGAATGTGTTCAACACTGGTCCCTTTGACCGACAAGATGTCTTGGCATTTCATGACCGGGTTCCCTCCAGTTTGTGTCTTGATTAGACGGTTCGATTGAATAGCAGAGATCTGCAACCAGGCTTCCGTGATGTCCCAGTCGATTTGCATCTATTTATTAAGATAGGCATGAGACGACCCCTAGGTCAATCTTTCAAGGGGCGTTGGCGAGCCTCATTTGGAAAAAAAGGTTTGTGAAAAAAATCACAATCCTTTGTGAATGATTTCACGAAGTGGCAAATGATTGAGCGATTTCACCATTTAGTAATTGCGTTCGGCCAATTCCGCGGCGGATAGGTCGCGAAATGAAAAATCCGTCGTCGGATCATGGCCCTGGAGAATGATGGTCCCCGGTTTCAATCGCCGTCCTTTGCGGGGATTGTCGTGTGGTTCGCGTCGATCGGTCCAATCGGAGACTTGAAATCCATTGACCCAGACGGTGACAGTTGGACCGACGGCCACGAGCGTCTTGGCAAACCATTGATGATCGCTGGAGACAACACGCCGGGCGTCCTGGCGGCGAAAGATTCCCCCGGTGCCACAGTCCACTGGTTGCGTCGGATCGCTGTCCTTTATCCGATGGTCGATTTGGCTTTCATAGCCCATCATCACGTCACCAGGAATGCAGCGGAAGAACACTCCCGAATTCAGCCCATCGCCGAGTGTGATGCACTCCAACTGTAGGACAAAATCTCCGTACGAGTCAATCGTCTCCAACTGGCCTTTGCCGTTCTTAACGTTCAGCTCACCCGCTTCGGTGACGGAAAACTGGCTATTGCTTTCCGCATGTTCTCGCCAGCCATCCAAATCCGTGCCATTGAAGATGGGAGTTAGGCTAAGCGGTTTGAGGCGAATCTTTCGAAACGCGACGCGACCGGAGTTGTGTTGCAACCCAATATAACCGCGCCCTAAGGGATGCGGATCCAGATATTCGGTGACCATTTTACCATCTAGCTCGATTCGGATCGACGGTCCCACCGCCGTGATCTCGAGGGTGTGCCACTCGTTATCCACGTTTGCAGCGGTAGCTTTTTGCCTGCCCACGAGACTGGCCGTAGGAAACGGATTGTCAGGGGGTGCGATGTTGATTTCGTAACAATCGGCTTGGGGGTTTTTGGGTCTTGGAGAGGTCCTGACAAAGACACCGCTATTGGTCTCCGCATCCGCCCTGAATTCCAGATGCAGCGCAAAGTCGGAGAACTGAGACGTCGTGTGCAACAAACTGACCTCGCCCGAGTCGGCGGTAATCGTACCATTGGCGACGTCCCAATTGGCCTCTCCTCCCGCTTTCCATCCATAGAGCGTTTGGCCGTCGAACAGTGAAATCCATCCGTCGAAGATCAACTCGTCGTCAAGCATGACGGGTGGTTCCGCCGGAGACCGGAGGGGGGTGCCAACCACTAAAGCGAGCCACATGATCGTTCTGGTAGTGCGGTAGGAAATTTTCATGATCAACCTTGTCCTAAAATTCCGAGTCGATTTCCAACCGGACTTCGCCAACCAATCCACCAGCGTCCTCCTCGGTGCGATCTTCTGGCCGCGTGAGTGGAGCGCTTTCCGGCGTTACCTGTGGACATTCGACTTCAATGATTAATTCGTTTCGCTCCAGCAGTCGATCGGTCACGTCGTACCGCGCCGCTGGCTCACCGGCGGCGACCGAACCCAGCGCACCATCATTCAAGCGCACCTCTCCCCAGGCGTCAGGCGGCTCGACGACCAGCCAGACGGTATCTCCCTTTTCCAAACCAGTCGGTTGATTGAAGAACCGCGTAAACCGGACTCGCCCGCGGAAAGTGCCAAGCGCCGCGCTCCAGTCGGCTGGGATTCGCATGCGGCCCCCCTCGGGAAGATCGTCCGTTTGCTGGCTAGCCGAACCGTCAGACAGCAGCAGGGTGTGAGCCAACGGCAGATATTCCCAAGGACCACGGAGACGGATGTTGTGCATGTTAGCACCGGCGGATGGGTTGTACCGGGATGGGTTGAACGCGGTTCTCAGACACTCGTTCGGGTGAGTATTTACGTTTCGGCTCAATTTGCCAAGGGGAGAGAGGTGGTGGCAGGCAGAGCTTTTTTGTTGGATTCGTGGGTAGATTTCAGTTTCGCAAACGATTTTGGAGGATGGCGACTAGCGTTGTTTAACCGACGGCCGACGGCGCGTCGTTTAACCGGCGACCAGAGGAGACTGGCTGAAAAGGACCAGCCGAAAGACGAGCAATTCTGATTGACTGATGTTTCAGCAGCGAATTTGTCACAGCCATAGATATTTTCAGCCAGGCTCCGCCGGTCGCCGTCGAAGCGCGATAACGCGTACCATATGCATCTCTGGCAGGCGCGGATTCGGCAGGACGACGCCGTCGGTCGCCGGTTAAACGACGCACCTCTCGCCGCCTATTCCGGCACGAAATCCCCCACCACACTCACTTGCCGTACCTGCCGCGTGTTGAAATCCATCATGCGTATCCGCACTTCAATCCCACGCAGGTCAACAGGGTAGGGGGGAGACGTCTCACGCTCGCCGGGGTCGTCGACGCCATTGATGAGGTCGGAGTCCAGGCCATCGGTGCCTTCGTCTGCTACATCATCGCCATCTTGATCTTCTCCGTCACGCTCGTAGAACGACGTCCAGGTGTCGTAATAGAACGTTGGCACGACGGCAAATCCGCTGTAGGCAACGGCATCTGACAATTCTTTGCGCCCGGTTGATGGATTCCAAAACCGTTCACCCGCATCACGCAGATTGTTCCTCGGTAACTGATCATCGAATGCTGGGAGACCTGAAAAATGTGAGATCCTTCCCAAATCGTTTCCGTCGGCAAACCAATTACCGATTGCCCCCAAATCAGAATAGTCTTCGTCATAGTCTGACTCATCACTCGGCTTAAAAACGATACGAGGATTCAAGGGATCGGCATATCTCCAGTCAACAAGATAGCCGAGATCGACGTAGGCACCACGGCCGATCATTTCGGCCGGACCGTAGGCGGTGTCCACCGTCAAGACGTTACCATTGCCATCGATATCACGATCGGTGATCGCCTCACCTACGATCCATTTCAGGTCATCAGCGGGGATCCTTTCCAGGTCATCAGCGGGACCGCGTCTATTTTCGGGTTTAGGAGGCGGATACCCTGGGTCGCCCGGGGCAATCGCAATTCCGTTAACACTAACAATTGGAGCCAACGGGTCATACGCGCGAATGTCAAATGCCAGAACATCCGTCAGTACAACGTAATCACCGAACGCGACTCCATCGTTCAGGGTGCCTGTCGAGGCCGTTCCATCCAGATTCGAAACCGACAAGGACGATGGAAACCCTTTCGCGTAGACGCTGTCACCGGATCTTTGAGCAGCCGCACGGGAGTCCGGCTGAGTTAAATCAGCTAGCGTGTTGGCGACGGGGTGGTTTGACGTCGGATCGTGTCGTACCGAAATGTCGCTCTGTTCGACTATCAATATTCCGTCGTCTGTGCCAAGGCCGTCATACAAATGGTTTATAGCATTTGGTGCAACGAGAAACACACGACGAAGCAACACCGTTGTTTCCGACGTCTGGCAAACTCCGTCGCCATTCGTATCAATGAACGCCATCCACCATAACACTTCCACTTCTTGAGATTGGATTGTCGTGGTAGTGAGTGTGCCACCGACTACCGCCACCATTCGCCCCACGAATGGCCTGTCTGGACTGCGGACCGTTAACGCGAGCCCATCGTCCCAATCCCCGTAATGAGTGTCTTGGTCCGGTGAGCCGTCGTCGTCGAGCGCATCAAAAATTCCGTCACTCATACGTATCAACTGGCCCGCCACCTCGCCTACCGCATCTCGATCATTCGTCCGCCCTTCAATGTATGTAAAATACCCCGACCCCGACTCGGGATCGTTCCACGGCTTAACCTGACACGTCACATTATCCAGATCCTGCTGCAGCCGATTCGTGACGGTGCGCATTTGTCCGGACATCTCGATCAGCGCGCGGCCGAGTCGCATGTTCGAACCGAGCACGTCAAAGATTTGCACGATGGCGAAGACGACCAGCAGCGTAAGCGTGACCGATACCAGCAGCTCCACGAGCGTGAAGGCGCGTCGTTTCACGATCGATCGGCAGTCGCAGGATTTTGACACGTAGATCCCGACGTCAGTGGGGCAAGACATAGCACATCTCCTCCGACCAACTCGCGCCACGTTTCGGCGGTGGTTGGTCAACATTGACCCTGTTCCAATCTGTGCTGACCCCTAAAAGATACCTCTTACTTAATATTCCACTCGTAGCAGGCTCAAATGTCAAGCAACGTTTCGGCCGGAGGCGGATATCCACGGGCAAAATTACCTGGATTTCGTCACCCAGCCACGACACGTGGCATATTATTAGGTCGTACCGTTTGGGGTCAACCGTTTGGGGTCAGGCTTACAGAATTCAATTTTCGCGTAACCCGGTTGACGGCTTGAAATCGCTTAGCGATACGATACTCCTATCGTTTAACTGCCAGAACGCCGCGAAAATTGAATTCTGTAGGCCTGACTCCTTCCTGGATTTAGTAATCCGCACGGCCTCCGGTCATGTCCTCAATGAATCGTGTCTGAAAAGAATTGCGACGCGACAACGTGTGGCAGAGCTTGTAGGCCGCTTCATCCAACTCGCCACAGCGTCCCATCAGAATCTTGTTTTCCATGAGGGCCACCACCTCCGGGTCCATGCCATCCACCATCGAGGTGCGGATGACAGCCGGTGCAAATCCGTTGACTAAGATGCCGTGGCCGTGCAGCTCCTGACCAGCTGCCTTGACCAAGGCAATGACGCCCCCTTTGCTGGACGAATAAGCGGTCATGTCCACATTGCCCTCTTTGCCAGCGACCGAGGCGATCAGGACGATACGACCGTACTTGTTCGGAATCATAACGCGGGCTGCGTGCTTGGTGACAATCGCGGATCCGACCAGATTCACTTCTTGCCGGAGCCGAAACTGGTCCATGTCCAATTTCCAAATAGGTGCCCGCATGTCCGCAGTGTCGGAGATGCCGGCGGAATTCAAAGCGAAATGGACTTGGCCCGATTCCTCAACCGCGCGATCAAACAACGCTCCGACTTGCTCGTCACTGGTCACGTCCAATTTCGCCGAGACCACCTGTGCGAGGCCTTCGTCGCGCAGCTGCGACGCCATGTTTTCAGCTTTGGCTAAATCGATGTCGCAAAAGTAAACTTTGGCTCCCTCCCGCAATAACTGCCGTGTGGTGGCCAGACCAATTTCACCGCCGGTCACCACGCCGACTTGTCCCGCGAAACGACCAGGCCAGAATTGATCAGATGATTGAAGGTTGTTTACCATGGGTGGTGTGCTCCTGTTGTATTCCAATTTTACTGCCGCGACTGTGCCTCGTCGATCAGCTGCTGAATGATCTCCAGCAGACCTTTGGTTGGCTGGAAGTCGATTGTTTCTCGCAATCGAGTCGTGTCTGGAACGCGGCGGCGGACGTCCTGGAACTCATCTCCGTAGGCTTGCTGGTAACTTTGGAATTGAATCTCCGGAGTCGACTCGACGGCGGCCGCCACCATTTCGGCCAGATCCAAAATCTTAACGGGAGCGTCACTACCGATGTTAAAGACTCGACCCACGGCCGCGGGCGTTTTCATCAAATCGACGACCGCGGCGACCACGTCCTCAACGTGCGCGAAACATCGTGTTTGTTGGCCGTCATCATGGACGGTCAACGAGCGGCCCGCGACCGCGGCTTCCACAAATCTTGGCAAAACCATCCCATAGTTGCCAGTTTGCCTTGGTCCGACGACGTTAAAAAATCGGCCAATGATCACGGGTACTTGGAACTCTCGCCAGGCGGCCAGGGCCAGGAATTCGTCAACCAATTTGGATACGCCGTAGGACCATCGCGGTTCCGTCGAGGGTCCGAACACGAGCGTTTCGTCTTCGGTCCAGGCCATGCCTGGGTTGTTGCCATACACCTCGCTGCTGCTGGCTAAAAAAAACCTCGTCGCACCTCCCGCTTTGACTTTCTTTCTTGCCGCGCCGAGCAGCCTTTGCGTTGGCCAGATATTGCGTTCGATCGATTCGTAAGTTTTCCGGCAAATTAACTCGACGCCCACAGCTGCCGCTAGGTGATATACGTCGTCCGCGTCATCGACGACCTGTTCCGCCAAATCGGCAACGTCCCCCTCAATGAACTGCAAACGCTCGTGGCCGCGGAGATCGGCCAGATTTGACTTGTCACCAGTCGATAGATCGTCCACGACGGTCACGTGATCACCGCGCGACAAGAGCGCTTCGGTCAAATGCGAACCAATAAATCCGGCGCCGCCGGTCACGAGGCTATGTCGGGTCATGTTGATGTTAAATCAAGTAAATCTGTAGTTCGACCGTTTGGCGTTGAACTACAGAGTACCAATCCCCTCGCCGAATGGCTATGAGGTCAGTTTCCTCGCGGAGGTAGACGCCAAGTCAACAATCGGTAATGTGTAATGATCGTTCTTCTCTTGTTCCGCCTAAACCAATCGCTGTTGCGTGTAAGCGACTCCAAATCTAGGCTTTTTGACTGACGACCCATTGCCCAGCATTCTGCTATAATTGGGTAGTCCGGAATTCAGCCGCAGGAACGAACGATGAGCGATGACGCAGCACACCTAATAGACGCCTTTGCGGCCCTTTCCCCTCAGGAGCGGTACGCCGTGATCGTTGAACTTGCCCGCATCTCCGAGGTCGATGCTGGCCCAGTTTCGGACGAAGAACTAACGCTCTCGGGGGCTGAAGTGTTCTCGATGTATGACGCTGAGGAGGCTGGCAGTGGCGACACCGAGACGCGGTGAGGTGTGGCTCGTGGATATGGGATACGCGGCCAAAGTACGCCCCGCCCCGCCCTGGTGCTGAGTATTCCAATCGAGGGTGACGATCGAGTAATAACAACAGTCGTCCCTCACACTACAAGCATTCGTCATACACGATTCGAAACTGCCTCCAACGTCAGATGGCTGAAAGATGGCGTGTTTGATGCGCAAGGTATTGGCACGTATCCGACGGTGAAATTAATTCGAAAGCTGGGTGACTTGCCAACCGAACAATTGGCCATGGTCGAAACATGCGTCCGGCAACTGTTAGTCCTGCCCTAACGCGACTGAAGTGAGCGCTGCGGGCATTTTGGACCACGCCAGGTCATGGGCGACGGGGCTGGCGATGCATTCGATTTCCTAAACCGCGCCTTAGCTCAGGCCTTAGGGAAAATCGTTCTTTGACCCCCAATCGTTCTTGGAAAGCGGGTCATCGTGGAAAACGGGTCAGAAATATTTGTTAAATAGTTCTGACACCTTATTGTTCCCGATCATCGTGACGACTCGGTTTTCATCCAGAAAGGACCACGCGGTCGCAGTGCCAAACGGCCTGCTAGTTCCGGTTCGTAACCAGGGATTCGATTGCGCAAGCGATAACGTTTCAGGATCGTCGCAACTATCAAAACCAATTGCTCGGTTGCCATTCGTTCGCCGATACAAGCGTGACCACCAAGTCCAAATGGGAAATAAGCATTTTTGGGAATTTCTTTCTTGCGTCCTAAGCTGAATCGGTCCGGGTCGAACACAAGGGGATTCGGAAAGAATTCCTCGGTACGGTGTGTGACGAATGGCGAAATGTAAAACCAACCGCCTGCCGCGATTTCGTAACCGCGCACTGTTACTGGCCTAGTGGACTGCCGGACGAAGAGTGCCCAGGCAGCTGGATACAAACGCAATGACTCACTGATGACGTTGCGTAAATAAGTCAGTTGTTGAAATTGAGTGCGCTCCAACTGAGATTCTTCTGCAGCAAGCAGTTCGTCGAGAGCCTTGGCTTCAACCTCCGGATGTTTTTCAAGCAAGTGGAAAGTCCAAACCAGAGCCATCGAAGTGGCGTGATAGGCCGCGATCAGGATCGTCAGCAATTGGTCTCGAATAAATGAATCGCCAACGTCACGCGGCGTTGGCTGGTCGATCAGGAATTGGAGGAAATCCTCATTTGCTGAAGGATTCGCTTTGCGTTTTGCAATTAATTGGTCAAACAACTCCCGATAGAATTGCAGCGATTCTTGCTTTTTGCGCTTGCGAGTTAAGGGCATCCAGTCCGGCAAAGTCCAAATCGAATTCATTTCGTGAGAAAATTCGTCGGACACAAACATGATTGCGTCGGTCAGCCGGTCGACAACTTTTGGATCGCCTTCGCCAACAAGGACAACGCTGGCAA
>Ga0310123_10003988_pt1 | contig 11269 bp, 12 predicted proteins | sample CB6_AW_1057_MG_FD_203505 | JGI IMG/M metagenome (GOLD analysis project Ga0310123, IMG submission 203505) | Marine microbial communities from Western Arctic Ocean, Canada - CB6_AW_1057 | ecosystem: Environmental > Aquatic > Marine > Oceanic | place: Canada: Western Arctic Ocean | collected... | reverse complement strand
GCGGCGCCTCGCTGGCGTCGGTCGATCTCCCCAGCGGTGCCATCGGGACACCGATGACGTACATGGTCGACGGCCGCCAGTACATCGCGCTCACGGTCGGCGGTGGTCCGCGGCTCATCGCGTTTGCACTGCCGCGCGCCGAGTAGGGCAAACGACCAGCAGATAGTCAGCGCCGGCGACGGTCCGCTGGTACGATTCGATGGAGACCGCATGGTAACCACGGACCCCTTGGTACCCGCAGAAGCCCGTGACTCTCGTAAATGCAGCGCCCGCTCAAAGCGCAGTGGAAGGCCCTGCGAGCGATGGAGCATGGCGGGCCAGACGACCTGCATGATGCATGGCGGGAAGGCCCCACAAGCCCTCGCGAGGGCTCAGGCGGCTGTCGAGTTGGCCGAGTTGCGGATCCGTGGCCTAGCCCCTCGCGCGGTCGCCGAGCTTGAAGCTCTCGTCACCAGCGCCGACTCCGAACAGGTGCGTCTCCAGGCTGCGAATTCGCTGGTCGATAGGTCGGTCGGGCGAGCCACCGAGCGCATTCAGGTCTCGGCGGCGATCGTGGTCAAAAGGCCGTGGTAGCGCACCTGACTGGGGTCAGAGGGTCGCTGGTTCGAATCCAGTCATCCCGACCAATCTTTACGAGGGTTTTTTCACTTCCGCTTCTTGAGAGTGGCGGGAGTGTACCCGAATCTGTACCCACCCCAACACGCTTCGGTGCCTTTTAGCCCGTTGATGGTCTCGACGTCCTTAGATCCCTACGCGTTGGTCATCGTATTTTGTACTGCGCTCGCTGTCCTCAGGGCGCTTCGTGGTGCCCGGCGAACCGTGCCCGGCGCCACGGATGTACTCGCGTGGCTGCTATTGTGGATCCCGTTTGACCTGAGGTGGTGGAACAAACTCTACGCCGGTCCTGGTGGCCAGTATGGCTACGAGGTCTGGGCGGTGTACGTCACCGGGGTCGCGCTCCTGGGCTGGGGTCTCTGCCGTCGCTCGCCTACGCTCGGGATTCGCGTGCCGCGAACTCGTGACGTTTTTGTTTCTCTGGGCACGCTCCTGACTCTCGCTGCGCTCTTGATCCCTCCGGGGCTGTCCACGGGGTTTCTGCACTGGAATCCGGCCCCTCCCGCCCTGCTCCAAGGTGCGGGTCTGTTTGGCAGACTCGCGCTCACTGTCGCGCTTCCAGAAGAGCTGTTCTTCCGCAGTCTCCTGCAGACCTGGTGTGAGCGGTGGACCCGGCGGCGGTGGCTCGGCCTGGTGATAGCTTCGCTCGCGTTCGGCCTCATGCACTGGAACAACCGGCCGGACTTCGAGGAGAAGGTGATCTACTGCGCGCTCGCGAGCGTCGCCGGCCTGGGCTACGGGCTGTCGTTTCGGTATGGGGGCCTGTTCGCGGCGGTCATGAGTCACGCGGCGGTCAACTGGATCTGGCAGGTCTGCCTTTTGGCGTAAGTTGCTCGCTCCGCGGGACGGCGGGCTACGTCAGGAGTTTGCCGTCCGGTAAGCCGACCCCGGTCAGCCTTTTTTGCTGGTCCGATTTCCTCAGAAACCGAAAACCGCGACGGGGTCGGCGATCTGTATATACCCGACCGACATCTATAGCCGCCGTTTTTCGGTCTGAGGCATTCTCGACGTCGTGTGCGCGTCGGCCAGCCTACTTCAGCCGCCAGCCCATGGCGACGCTCACCCCCTTCGCCGACAGGCGGATTGGCGTCCCTCACAGAATATTCACCGGTCCAAACCCTCACATGGGACCTCAACCGATTCAAGGGGACAGGTCTGAAGCACAAAACAATATCAATGCTCCTCTACCACATACAAGAATTCTCCAGCAGCTTCATACACCAACCGGAGATTTCGAGCATCAAGATGGTCCTGACCGAGCACATAGTCAACGCTAGTTCCAGCGACTACAGCAGCCAACTTGTCACCATTCAGCTGCTCCCATCCTTCTTGAATAGCTTTTCTACGGTTGAACTCGTTTAAGTGCGTATCGCTGTATAAAACTGCAGCATTGTCTTCCTCGACCACATATGGTGACCGTTCGGCCCAATAGCGGAACCGACTATACGGCAACCTTTGGGAAAAGGGCACCAAGAACACAGATTCAACAGAAGTGTTTTCCTGGATCCAGCCGTACACTGGATGGGGATTGTAACTGACATTTCCTAGAAGAAAGGCGGCAATCACAGGGAGGATCAAAGTGGCCGCACCACCGAGCTTGTTGACATGACTGCGTCTGGTCAACCACCTAGCTACAGATAGGCTAAGAACTAATAAGGCCCCGACCACAAGAACGAGCGGAAAGCCATTCATCCCACCACCCCAGATCTCCTGGTAGCTCTCCTGTGACCCTCGCCAGCTGGCAGGGCGCCACAGGGGATTCATCGACGCTATGGCACCTAAAGTGACCACGGCTGCAAACAACGCCTCAGCCTTCGAAGGGTGCCACAAATCATCAACTCGCCGGGCATGGGTTATCCTCCAACACAGCCATATCAAGAGGGCAAAGCCAGCTACACCTGGGAACTGAACTGTGGAGATGCCTGGCAAGAACATGACAATGACCAAGCCTAGAAGAAAGAACTGCACCACATAGGCGAAGTCAGAAAGATCCTTCGTCCCCACTTCATGAGGCCCGTACATTCTACGCAGCAGGTATGTTGCGAATATCGCCAAAGGAATTAATCCGACCAACCTATGCACTGCGGGATCGGGAAACACGTCAGAAAAAATCGCAGCCGACTGATTCCGAATAAAACCAGATGAAACAATGCAGACACAGAGCGCAGCCACAGCCTCCCACCAACGTAGCCGTCGGAAACCATTCGCTATGCACCCCATCATGACTACCGCAGTAACGGGGAAGATAATCCGTTCCACGCGAGCCTCCACCAACTGCCGGACTGGCCAGAATGACGCCACCACCGCGAGCAGCGTCATTGCAGTCAAGGCCATAGCTAGAAGCCACAAAAGCTTTTGTTCGATTTCAAGGGACTTATGACCAGCCGCCCGAGCCGACAGGAAGAGTAGGCCGCCCCAAGACAGCGGCTCAGCACATCTCCAGAACCAGTCGCTTGTAGTCCCCTGTAGCAGAGTCGAGCCCTCTCCAGAGAAGGCGAGCATAGAAGCGAAGTCTTGTGACACCAAGATGGGTCCGCTGGCTTCCACTGCCTGCAGGACGACAAACGGTGCAACTATCACAGCGAACGATCCCAACTGAATCAAAGCTGTCCGCCAGGAGCGATGAGCGGTCCATGAAGCGATGATCAATGCTGGCCCCAACAACAGTGAGTACGTCGGATTAGCGTAGACTGATACACCTGTGACTAGCATGGCCAGGATGTATCGATTGGCAAGGTAGGCATAGATGGCCCAGGCTAATAGTGCCAGGGCCACCATGGTGGGTGTCATAGGCAAGAACCCCATACGGAAGGGTGGCCATTCCACTACTACGATGAGCACTACCACGAGGGTTACTTGCCGGTGAAACCTATCTAGACCATCGATTCTTCGAGCTTGGGAGCTTCTAACACGAAGGAACAGCGATACCAGAAAATAGACAGCCGTCACATGGGCCAGAACGGCCAGGACAAATACGACATAGTACGCATCGCGAATCGACCCTAGCAATCGCGCAAGCACCCCGATGAAGGAAGATACCAGTTCGGCATCAATCTGCCGATTGTTGTCGAAAATGAAATCATTCGGATATAACGACCCGTCGACGTATCGCGCCACGTAGTTCAAGTAAACAAGGTGGTCACCTCTATCACCGAAAACATAGGGAAGCATCAAGATTGAAATGGCGGTCAAGAAAAGAACCCAAATAGCATGGTTCAATGCATTGGCAACAATGCCACGGACACCAGCTACATCCACGATTGCTCTCCAGTCACTCTCGAACCACACGAATAGACCGGCTCAGTGGTCTGAGCCTTAGGCATGACCGCTGGCTAGCAGGAGGTTCAATGCGGGTCACGCACAACAATCTTGTCAGTACCGACGCTAGACGATATTAGAGCCCCCTCGACGCTGGAGACCCTGGGCAAACGCAAGTAGCCCCGCACTTCGGACAGCACTGCATCGTGCGCCCTCCGGCGTCCCGGTTCCGTCGCTACTAGAAACCTCCCGGCTGGACGGATGTTGGTGCCCTCGGAAATGACCCACGTTCAGGCCGCAGCGATGACTGACGCAAGGGGGCGCGTCCAGCGGCCAGGATCTGTTTCATCATCCCTGGCGAGAGTCCCGTGGGCTTCCGCGCCTGCACCGTCTCGAACGCCGCTCGCGCATATTGGAAAAGCACCCTCAGTGCTGCCCGCTGGTCCTGGGCGACGAGCAGCGCATGGGTTTCCGTGCCGTCCCGCTCGCGCTTCGCCCGGACAGCCTTGAAGCTGGCAATCAGCGCCGCAACGCGACTCTTCCCGGACTGGCGACCAACGATGCAGGCCACCTCGGCCCAGCCGCCGGTCGGGGGCTTGTACTCGGAGCGTCCGGTGTGCCGCCTGAAGATTTCCTGCTCAGACACCCTCATCGGGAGCCCGTAGGCCGCTCTCAAGAACACGCACGATTCCGGCAATCTGAATCCGCATCCGAACCTTCCTAATTCGCCGCCGTATTCGAACTAGCGCACGAACGTCCGTGATCATACTTCCAAGTGGCCGCTTCGCGATAAACTCGGCCTGTCGTGCGCCCCCCCGGGCGCTCGACCCGGTTCGTCTTTATCCAGCGGGCCCGCCGGCCCGCGTGACAACGATGCCCAAAGCGGCTGGGAGAGTGGTGATGAGAACGTCGTCGACGAAATGGCTCGCGCTGGTTGCCATCGGGGCAACGGCCGTGACGGTCTGGCTTCGCGGAGCCGAGGCCGACTTGCCGGAGATGGATGGAGTTCAGACCGCCGAAGCGGAGACGGTCGGGATGTCGTCCGGGCGCCTCGAGCGAATCGACAGCGTCATGCAGGCGTATATCGATCGCAACGAAACCGCAGGGGTCGTGACCCTTGTGGCGCGAAGGGGGAAGGTGGTGCATTTCTCGGCGCTGGGGGAACGAGACGCGGAGAGCGGTGCGCCGATGACCCACGACAGCATCTTCAGAATCGCGTCGATGACGAAGCCGATCGCGTCGGTGGCGCTGATGATGATGTACGAGGAAGGGCATTTTCAGCTGCGCGACCCGATCTCAAAGTGGCTGCCAGAATTTGGTGACATGCGGGTGGCGATTCCGTCGCCTCCGCAAGAGCGTGTAACCGGGCGCTACAAGACGGTGCCGGCGGAGACGCAGATCACGGTGCAGCAGATCCTGACCCACACGGCCGGACTGCCGAACAGCTATCGCGGCATCACGCAGCCGGAGTTTCTGCGTATGTCCGCCCAGACCGAGCCGGGCGATACCGTCGGCGACATGCTGAAACGGTTGGCCGAGCTACCGCTCAACTTCCAGCCAGGTGAGCACTGGGAGTATGGCCGGGCCACGGACATCGTGGGCCGGTTGGTCGAGGTGATGTCAGAGCTAACGCTCGACGAGTTCTTCAAGCAGCGGATCTTCGAGCCCCTCGACATGACCGACACCCATTTCTTCCTGCCGCAGTCGAAGCTTGACCGCTTTGCGACGCTGTATGGCCCCGACGCCAACGGCCAGATCGCGCTGACTGAGGCGGCGACGGCCGACAGCCGGTATGTGGCCGAACCGCACACCTACTTCAGCGGCGCCGGTGGACTGGTGTCGACCGCCAGAGACTACTTCCGGTTCCAACAGATGATGCTGAATGGCGGCGAACTGGACGGCATTCGACTCTTGAGCCGGAAGACGGTCGAGATGATGACGTCGAACCACACGGGCGACAAGGGTATCTGGTTGACCGGCCCAGGTTATGGCTTCGGACTTGGCTACGCGGTCGTGACCGATCTTGGCCCGGCCGCCACGCCTCGATCGGAAGGGTCCTACTACTGGAGCGGCGCCTTCGGCACCATCTTCTGGGTGGACCCAGTCGAAGAGGTCATCGGCATCGTCTTGCAGCAGTTGCGCCCCTACACGCACCTGAACGTGCGGCCCGACATGGCGTCGATGACTTACCAGGCGATCATCGACTGACGATGACCTTCTTTTGAACGAGGTGAATGGCCGTGCAGAGTGTGCCGCGTATCCTGTCTGTCGTCGGAATGACTATAAAAGGAATTGGCATGGCGACCAACGCGTTTCGACGGGCTCGGCGCAGAGTGGAAGTGTCGGTGGGTGAATCGGTGCGGATCATGCGCGAGCTACAGGAGATGAGTCAGAACGAGCTGTCGAGGTCGACAGGCATCCCGCAGTCGACGCTCTCGGCTATCGAGAACGACAGGGTCAATGTGGGCGTCGAACGAGCCAAGGTCATCGCTCGGGCACTCAGGTGCCACCCCGCGGTGCTGGTCTTTCCAGGATGGGAGCTTGGTGAGGACACCGCCACCTGAGAAAGGGGGCGGCGGGCTGAACCGGCCCTATCGGGCAGTCCCCTCAGTCACCCAAGGAGACATCATGAGGAAACCCCTGTTCGGCGTCGTGGTCACGGCGATCGTAGTCGCGTTTGTGCTCGGCCGGCTCTCGGCTCAGGACGTCGAGCCGTCGTGTTCGATGTGCCCGGCGGCCTACATCGGAGCGGCGGAGGTCGAGCAGTTCATCTCGGTGGCCAAGGCCACCGGCACCACCGACCAGCAGGTGCGATCGATTGACATCGGCAGGACCAACGTGCAGGTCGCCCTCGCTCACCGCGGTGCACTAGACGAGCCACGACCGACCTCCGTGGCGGTGCACGACCTGGTGACTGAGGTCTACTACGTTCTGAGCGGCTCGGGCACCAACCGAACTGGGCCCGATCTGATCGCCGCCCAGCGCCGCCCGCCCGATAACCGGGCCGTGCAGTTTCTGAACGGTCCGGGCCGGAACGCTGCGGATATCCAAAACCCCGACACCCACGAGCTGAAGGCGGGTGATGTTTTCGTTATCCCGGCCGGCACCGGACATCAGTTCACGAAGATCGCGGACCACATCACGTATTTGATGGTGCGGATCGACCCGGACAAGGTGGTGCCGTTGATGGATGAGGCGGCGGCCCGAGCGTATCTGGCAGGGCAGTGAAGGCGACGTAGGCCCGAACAATGGCCCGTACCGCTGCTCCAGGGTATGCTGTTGGACTGCGATGGAGTTCAGCCTAGGAGAAGACTGTGGCAAACAAACGTGACGCATTCAACCAAGCGCCTGTCTACAACCCACCGGCGGAATTTTCCGCCAACGCCCACGTCACGTCGATGGACGAGTACCGTGCGATGTACGAGCGCTCCGTGAGCGACCCTGAAGCGTTTTGGGCAGAACAGGCCGAACAGCGGATTACCTGGATCGAAAAGTGGCACACCGTCCGGCAGTGTGACTACCACAAGGCGGAGATCGCCTGGTATCTCGGAGGCAAGCTCAACGCGTGCTACAACTGCGTCGACCGGCATGTCGAGGCCGGGCGCGGTGGCGACACGGCGCTGCTTTGGGAAGGCAACGACCCCACCGAGAGCAAGACCTTTAGCTACGCCGAGCTGCAGGCCGAGGTTCAAAAGGCAGGGAACGCGCTGAAGAACCTAGGCATCGTCAAGGGCGACCGGGTGTGTATCTACATGCAGATGATCCCAGAACTGGTGATCGCGATGCTGGCGTGCGCGAGGATCGGCGCGGTGCACTCGATCGTGTTCGGCGCGTTCACCGCAGACAGCCTGGTCACCCGGATCAACGACTCGGAGTGTAAGGCGCTCATCACGCAGAATACCGGCGTGCGCGGCGTAAAGCAGGACATCGCGATGAAGGCGAACGCGGACAAGGCGGTCGGCCAGACGCCAAGCATCGAGAAGATCCTGGTCGTCCAGCGCACCGACGCCGCGGTCGATATGACCGCGGGCCGCGATGTGTGGTGGCACGACGCGCTCGCGGCGGCCGACCCCATCTGCGCCCCCGAGCCGATGGACGCCGAAGACCCACTTTTCATCCTGTACACGTCGGGGTCGACCGGCAAGCCCAAGGGGGTCCTGCACACCACCGGCGGTTACATGACCTACGTCGCGGCCACCTTCAACTACGTGTTCGACTATCGGCCGGGTGACATCTACTGGTGCACGGCCGATATTGGTTGGGTCACCGGTCACAGCTACATCACGTACGGCCCATTGGCCAATGGCGCCGTTTCGATGATGTACGAAGGCGTTCCGAACTATCCAGACTGGGGCCGGTTCTGGGAGATTTGCGAGAAGCACAAGGTCAACATTCTCTACACGGCGCCGACCGCCCTACGTGCGCTGATGAAAGAAGGCGACGACTATCCCGCGAAATACGACCTGAGCAGCTTGCGGCTACTCGGAACGGTCGGCGAACCGATCAAGTCGCCGGAATGGACCTGGTATCACACTGTCATCGGCAAAGAGCGGTGCCCGATCGTCGACACCTGGTGGCAGACCGAAACCGGCGGCATGCTCATCTCGCCCTTACCCGGCGCAACACCGACCAAGCCCGGCTCGGCGACGTTCCCGCTGTTCGGGATCAAACCAGCCCTGGTCGATGACGAGGGCACGCTCCTCGAGGGCAACGACGTGCGTGGAAACCTCGTCATCCTGGAGTCCTGGCCCGGTCAGATGCGTGGCATCTACGGGGACCCTCAACGTTTCTTCGATACGTATTTCGCACGGTTTCACGGCAAGTATTTTCCTGGGGACGGTTGTCTGCGAGACAAGGACGGCTACTACTGGATTACGGGACGTGTCGACGACGTCATCATCGTGTCTGGGCACAACCTGGGCACGGCGGAGATCGAGGGGGCCATTGGCCGGTACCCGGGCGTGGCCGAGGCTGCGGTCGTCGGCTTTCCACACGAGATCAAGGGCAACGCGGTCTACGCCTTTGTCACGCTCAAGACCGGCCAGACGGCGACTGAAGAGATGAAGGGCGAGATCATGAAGGCGGTCCGTTCAGACATCGGTCCCCATGCCTCGCCGGAGAAGATCCAGTTTACCGACGGTTTACCCAAGACCCGTTCGGGAAAGATCATGCGACGCATCCTTCGGAAGATCGCCGAAGGTGATGTGCACGACCTGGGTGATATCTCGACGCTCGCGGATCCAGGGGTGGTCGATTCGCTGGTCGGCGGTAGGGTGTGAACGGGTAGGGTGTTCCGTCACGCACTTGGCGACTGGGGGCATCATGGTTGGCCACGCCGTCGTCGGGCAGTAGGCTTAGCTCATCCAGCCGCGGTCACGGGACGCTGCAACCCCGCTATGTGACGAACGTCTCGGCCGCGCGCGTACTGGGGCGGGCAGAACACCTCGGCGCCCAGCTCGTCGGCGGCATCCCATACCCAACGCGGGTTACGAAGGAACGCCCGGGCGAGGGCCACGCCATCGGCGCGACCGCTGGTCACGATCTCGTTGGCTTGAGCGGGACTGGTTATCAGACCGACGGTGAACGTCGGGAGACCGACCGATTTCTTGAGCGTGGTCGCGCCGACCTCGCCTCACCCAGTAGCCCGTTGGCGAAAACCGTGATACCGTAGCAAGTCTATACACGGCTTCACTTAGGGGGGCCATCGGCCGGTAGACTTCGTATATGGCGACGCTTCAGTTCGCGCTCGACATCACGCCCAAGTCGCGGCTCTCTCTCACCGACGTGCGCGGTCGGGCCGAGAGCGTGATCGGCAACGAGCTCGACCGCTACAAGCGCTGCTTTTACAGTTCGCTTCATACCACTGCGGGATACCTGCCGCAGAGCCTCCAGAATCGACTCGCCGCAGGGCCTCAGGGCATCAAGTCGTATCTCAACATTTATCGCGCTATTTTTCCTGAACAAGGCGGGTACCGTCACGACCAGCTCAGCGAGCGCTCGGAGCTGACGGACGACCAGCGCGAGCGCGAGCCGCTGAACGGCGACTCGCATCTGATGTTCATTCTCGGCAGGCTACGCGCGTGTGTTTCGTATCCTGTGCGTCCCGCTCCCGTGTACTTCGTCGATCTCGATGGCACGTGCGCTGGGACGTCGAGACATCGCACGACGGTGCTGGTCGGCTATGACGACGAGGTCGAGGTGGCCCGCACCAGCCTTCAGATTCCGGTTTCTGCGCACCCTATCGAGGCGGTCAATCTCAAGGACGCTCGGTATGGCCTTGACGAGCAGATCGGTGAGTTCATCGCGCATCACGCACCCGGCAAGGGGCGTTTGAAGCTGGAGCTGGCGTCGGGAGAGCGACATGCCTGTCTCACCGTCAATGAGTACGAGACATTGCTGATGCGGCACGATCTCACAGACGTTTTGCGAGAGCCGTTCCGGTTCGCCGCCGAGAAGGCACGCCACGTCTGGAACGATCCGCGGGCCGTGCCGGGGAAGGCGCGCTCGTACGCACAACACGATCTCGTGCAGGCGCTGAACCAGATGGTGGATGTCCTAGGGCTTCCGACGTCGCGAATAGAGAAATGGGTCGCGCGGGCATTGTCGGTTCCGGCCGACCGCCTGTTCGGCGTGAAGCGCTCGGTCGATTTGCTGGTCTCCAACGACAACTCCGCCGGACGTGACGCCATCGTCCAGGGCACCTATCAGAGCCCCATCCTCATTCACTGGCGGGGCGCGAAGCAGCGCGTCAGGACCGTGAACGTCTCCCTCACCCAGTTCGTCTAGCCGCTAGGTGTCCTTTCCCGACCTTCGGGTCTTTCTCGACCGGCTTCGCAAGGACAACGACCTCTTCCAGATAGACACGCTGGTCGACCCTGAACTGGAGGCGGCCGAAATCCATCGCCGCGTGATAGCGGCTGGGGGACCAGCGTTGCTCTTCACCAACGTGAAGGGCTCGGACGTGCCCCTGGTCACCAATTTGCTGGGCACCGCCAGAAGGGCTGAGCTGGCGTTCGGCAAGAGGCCACAACGTTTGATTCGGCGCCTGGTCGAATTCGTCGAGACGGCCCTGCCTCCGACACCGGCAAAGCTCTGGGGTGCGCGCGACCTGGGTCTCGAGCTCTTCAAGGTGGGTCTGAAGCGTGGCGCCGGCGGTCCGGTTGCCGAGGTCGTGACCAATGATGTGCGTCTGGACAGATTGCCGGCGATGACCACGTGGCCCGACGACGGCGGCCCCTTCATCACGCTGCCTCTGGTGCTCACTGAACATCCTGACGGTCGTGGTCATAACCTGGGGATGTATCGGCTGCAGATCCACGACGCCACCACGACCGGGATGCACTGGCAGATCGGCAAGGGTGGGGGCTTTCACTATGACGTGGCCGAGCGCCGCGGC
>Ga0310123_10003987_pt1 | contig 11273 bp, 10 predicted proteins | sample CB6_AW_1057_MG_FD_203505 | JGI IMG/M metagenome (GOLD analysis project Ga0310123, IMG submission 203505) | Marine microbial communities from Western Arctic Ocean, Canada - CB6_AW_1057 | ecosystem: Environmental > Aquatic > Marine > Oceanic | place: Canada: Western Arctic Ocean | collected... | reverse complement strand
TACAACGTGATGGTACAATGATTACCTTGCCATCGAAAGATCCTGCACCAGGTTTTCTTCACCGACGTTTTCTTCACCGACGTTTTCTTCACCGACGTTTTCTTCACCGACGTTTTCTTCACCGACGTCAATCATCGTAGAGGGAGGACTCGCCTACACCGCCAGCCCACACCGCCAAAGGAGGCGATCCGATTTTGTGCCCGTGGTCAATATCCGTCCGATTCTTTCTGGGGAGGTCATTATGCGTTTGCGTCGACCAATATTAATTCTTTCGTTGTTCCTTGGCATCAGCTGGCTGTGCGCGCGCGACGCCGTCGGGCAAGGAGGACCAGGCCCCGATTGGGTCCCGCTGTTCAATGGGGAGAACCTCGACGGATGGAAAAAGGTGGGAGCAGAAAAATGGGTTGTCGAAGACGGTACCATATACGGGGAAGGTATCTCGCCAAAATATGGATACCTGGCCACGGAGAACACCTACACAGATTTTGACCTGTCGTTGCAGTTTAAATGTGAGGCTAGTGGCAACAGTGGCGTATTTATCCACACCACATTTCAGCCTGGTACGACCAAGGTAATCAAAGGCAGGCAGATCGAAATCGACCGGATGGTCGGCCGTCACACGGGTGGCATTTACGGCGACGACCGGGGCTGGATCGTTTGGCCAGCCCCGGAACTCGAAACGGTCATCAGGCCAAATGACTGGAACGAAATACGGATCAAAGTCGAGGGCAACCGCCATATTGTTTACCTCAATGGCACGCAAATGATCGACTTCACGTACCCCGCGCCTGGAGCAACCGAAGGGGTCATTGCCTTACAGTTGCATTCCGGCGGCGAAGGAAGAATGCGGTTCAAGGATCTGTGGATTCGAGACCTGGCCAGATAGGAGATTCTGGCCGGACAGGAGATTAAGGTGAACTATCCGTTAAAACAAGCAACGTCGCGACGTCGGTTTCTCCAGGTTTCTGCCACGGGGTTGACTGCCGGCCTGTACCCTCGCGGGCGGATCCACGCCGCTCCTGCAAATGGAAAGTTACAACACGCCTGTATCGGCGTTGGCGGAATCGGGAACTACGACCGAAAACGGCTCACCACGCACCCAAAACTTGAGGTCGTCGCAATTTGCGACGTCGATCACCGCAATCTTGCAGAGGCTGCGAAAGACTACCCCGCGGCACGTACGTACGCCGACTGGCGCGAACTGCTGGCCACCGAGGGCGACCGAATCGACTCGGTCAACGTGAGCGTGCCCGACCACATGCACGCTGCGATCACGATGACCGCGCTGCGGGCTGGCAAGCACGTCTACTGCCAGAAGCCGCTCTGCCACAACGTGGCAGAAGTGCGCGCGGTGACCCACGCCGCGAAAGAATCTGGTGTCGTTACCCAGTTGGGCACGCAGGGCGCCTCCGAAATGGGTGACCGTATGGCCGTGCAGCTGCTCAAGCAAGGCGTGATCGGCAAGGTGAAGAAAGTGTACTTGTGTTCTAACCGGCCCGGGGCGATTGAAAGTTACCGCCTCAAGGGACCACGACCCGCGAAAGGCGAAATGCCTCCGGATGACCTTGATTGGGACCTGTGGATTGGCGCTGCGCCACTGCGGCCATACGCGCCGGCTATTTACCATCCAGTAACCTGGCGTGCCTGGCAGGATTTTGGCACGGGCTGGTCGGGTGATATGGGCTGCCACATCTTTGATTCGGTGTGGAAAGGGTTAGGGCTTGCAGCGCCAAAGACCGTCGTCGCCCGTGTCCAGCAGTCCTGGAAAGACGACCCAGAGCGGCGGGCCGACATGTGGCCGCAGTCGGACCACATCACCTGGACTTTTCCCGGTAACGAGATGACCGAAGGAGATGAGTTGGTATTGGAGTGGCACGACGGCAATTTCTTTTCACCGCAAGAAGTCCGCCAAATCATCGAGCGGGACGACTTTCCCACCGAGGGTTCCCTCGTGCTGGGCACAGAGGGAGCACTCTTGCTGCCGCAGGGTGAGAAGCCGGAACTCTTGCCATCGAAAAAGTTCAAGGATCACCCGCGGCCCGAACTCCCGCCGCGCGACCATTATCACCATTACATCGATGCCTGCCTGGATGGTGAGAAGACCGAATCGTACTTTGCCCAGACCGGTCCCATGACCGAGGCAATCTTGCTCGGCACGGTGGCCATTCGCACACCCGACGTGCCACTCCAATGGAACTCTGCCCGGATGGAGATCTCCAACTACCCCGAGGCAGAAAAATATCTTCGCCGAACCTATCGCAGCGGCTGGCAGGTAGCAGGACTGTGAGTTGGAGTTCCTGGTTGGAGCCAAAGTCTTGCGAGGCTGTGAGGAATAATGGTGGGACGAAAAACCGTGACGTTGTTGGCGGTGGCCATCCCCCCCTCAAACCGGGGCTTCCCACAATTATCTTTTAAGCGGTTTCACTTGATCTAGCCGCTGTTGGTTGGCTCTCAAAATCCAACGGGTAATCAGCCTTGACCGGGTTACAGGCAAAGTCAAGCTGCGCTATCGGATAAGATCGCTCAACCGGTATCACAGAACCAGGGAAGAGAGACTTATTCAGAAACGTGATTTCAATCACGCAGGGAAAATCGTGCTCTTGAGAATAGGGGCTGAAATTATTGCCATGTACGTGAATACAATAAAAATGGCGGTTGAGCCGTTTAAAAGACTCGTTGAACCCTTGCGTGTTCGTGTCCAAGTCATGAAATTCTGCAACCACACAATTGATCCTGCATCGCTGCTCGATAATTTCATCGGTGACTTCGTACTCCGCTCCCTCAATATCCATTTTCAAAAACAGGTTACAGCGGTCATCTTCTCCAAACATGGCAACTAAATCTGCAATGCAAACGCATCCCTGCTGTGATCTGCTACCGACTTTATCTTGTGAGAAGTCTGTTTGTTGGCATCCTGAAGAACTTCAACATTTGGTAATACCGCAGAAACAAACCCTTGTATCGCTTCTGCTTTTCCTTCCTGCCGGGAAAAGCATAATAAAAAACAGACTTGAAACCGTATCGAAAAATACTGCGAAATATCACCCAACTATCTACGGTATCATCAACGCCAATCATCTCAACACGGTCGTTTTCTTTGACAAAAGAAACGTCGAAGGAAACCTCGTTATCGATACCTAATGACAACAAGTACTTTGAATCTCTGACCTGTCTTTATAGGGACCACGTAACCACCATCTTCATCATTCCCCAAGCGAACCAAATTTGGGCAATGTGCGGGTCGCAATCGTTGCTTCGCAAGTTTCAGCTTACTCTTCCTCCCATGGCCACGGGCCAGCCTGGACACGACTTTCCGTTTTTGGATCTACATTTTCAGCCCGACGTTCACATGTTGTACTGATGCCGATGCCTGGTATACCTGAAAGGCTTCTTCATCGCGCTGGCAACTGATCCCCTCAGCAACCAAAGCGAATGCACGCCGCGAAAGGGTCGGTGAACGGTTGGCATCCGCACGGTGAATCAATTCGCCATGATGGCACACCAGGTCCCCCGGTTGGAGTTGAATCAGGACCTCTGCCGCCTCATCTTCGGGGCCATAGTCCGAGATACCCTGGGAGAATCCAACGACCTCAGTTCGGTTGTGCGGGCGCAAACCACAGCTATGAGATCCTGGCACGTAACGCAAACACCCGGTTTCCTCATTGACATGATCCAAGGCCAACCACATCGTCAGAACATTGGGAGGCCGCAGGCAAAAGTAGAAGTTATCCTGATGAGGTGGGGTGATGTGCAGGATCAAAGGAGGTTTGTTGAACCATTGCGGGTCCTTGAAAAAAAACTGTTCGCCGAGTAACGCCCTGGCCAGGGCATTCCAGCGAGGGTGCTCGACATAGCGGCCGAAGTATGGATCGTACTCTCCCATGTGTTGCAATTGTTTCAGAGTTTCTGGCCGACTTTTGTCTTGATAAAAAGCGCCTCTATCTGGCACCGTCGGTACGACGTCGCAAATGTAGCGATCAAGATTATGGTTGAGCTCTGCAAAATCTTCCGCCGAAAGGAAGTCGGGCACGACCACATAGCCGTCTTTGTCGTACTGCTTTCGATACTGAATGTCTCTCATCAATATTTCTCACAGATAAAGTCGTGATGAATGTCTTGATCGTTCTGCGACAGGTTGATTTTCTACAATGAGCTGATCGGTCTTTCTAACATAACACCTTACCGTTGCCAGACAAAGGGAATTTGTTTTCCACTTTTTTCGGTCCGTGTCCGCATGAGGGGTAAAAACCGATGGGACACTCTGTTTCGCTGTAAAACTGGCGACTTCAAAGCCCTGCCCATACCTCCCGCTACACTTTTAGTCAGGGTAGAAATTAACTGCCGAGAAATATGCATTCCTGGCACCGACAACCTGAAATTGGTAACCCTCGCAGTCCAGGTCCACGTGCCGTTTGCCCAAAACCGAGCGGCCTGGAAGTCTGCCGTTCTCAACAACGTCGTTTCGCCTCGAGGCGATGTGAATAACAGGGGCCATGAAACTCTGTGATCAACTCTCCTGGTCAGCTCAGGAGGGTTCTGACCATCGCACTTCCTGCCCACGGCCCTTCCGGTAAACCACACCGGCGCGGTAAACTCGTGTCAACCTGGTCGCCTTTAGAGCGGTTTGAATCGTTACGCAGTGTGAATTCCCCAATCAGACCGACACTGGCCATTCTTGAAGGAATCTTAGACGATGCCCGCGGACCTTCAACAGAAACTCACTGAAAAATCGGCGATTGTCGGCATCATTGGCCTGGGATATGTCGGGTTGCCCCTGGTTCGTGCTTTCATTGACGCCGGTTTTCACACGCTTGGTTTCGACGTTGATGAAAAGAAGGTAACCCAGTTGCTGGAAGGCAAATCGTACATTGGCCATATTTCCGGAGAGTGGATCGCGTCGTGCGTGGAGCAGGACAAGTTCGAACCGACCGCCAACATGCAGCGCCTGGGCGAAGCCGACGTCCTGTTGATCTGCGTTCCCACCCCTCTTTCGGAGAGTCGCGACCCCGATCTCCAATACATCAAGTCAACGACACAACAAATTGCCACCCATTTGCGATCTGGCCAGCTTGTGGTGCTGGAAAGCACAACCTATCCAGGCACCACCCGCGACGTGTTACTCCCGATCCTGTTAGATCAACAGGAACCTGCCGGCAAACTCGAACCGGGCCACGACTTTTTCCTGGCATACAGCCCCGAGCGGGAAGACCCGGGGAATCCCGATTTTGGCACCGCCACAATCCCCAAGGTGGTTGGAGCCAACGACGAAACAAGTCTGCGGCTGGCCTGCCAATTGTATGAATCGATTGTGCCAACTGTGGTGCCAGTCACCTCAACCGAAGTAGCAGAGGCGTGTAAAATTTTGGAGAACACTTACCGGGCAGTCAACATTGCCCTGGTCAACGAATTGAAGAAACTGTTGACTCGAATGGATATCGACGTGTGGGAGGTGATCGACGCCGCGAAGACGAAGCCGTTTGGATTTCAGGCTTTTTACCCGGGACCTGGCCTGGGGGGACATTGCATCCCCATCGATCCCTTTTACTTGAGCTGGGCCGCCCGGCTGCACGGCATGTCAACCCGTTTCATTGAACTGGCCGGTGAGGTAAACGCCGGCATGCCTGAGTACGTCATCGAGCAGCTTTCGCGTGCGCTCAACGCGCAAGGCAAGCCGATCAAGGATAGCAGGATTTGCCTGCTGGGGGTGGCCTACAAACCCGATGTCGACGACCCGCGCGAAAGTCCCTCTTTTGAACTCATGAAGTTACTCATCGCCCGCGGTGCCAAGCTGACTTACAACGACCCTCACGTACCAAGCCTGCCGACCATGCGGAAGTACGAGACTCCCCCCCTCAAAAGCACCGAATTGACACCGGAGTTTCTCTCGTCGCAAGATTGCATCTTGATTTCAACTAACCATTCTACCTATGACTACGAATTCATCGTCCAGCATGCCCAGCTCGTGATAGATACACGCGGGGCGACACGCGATATAACCGACGGGCAACAAAAAATCTGGCCTGCCTGATTTATGCAGTGCCCTCCCCTTTCCATGTACATGGCCATTGAGATCGGTGGTACTAAACTGCAGCTGGCCGTGGGCGATGCCGCCGGTTCACCGCTAAAGGTCCTTGAGCGGCGAGCTGTTGACCCATCGCAAGGAGCCGCGGGTATTCGAAATCAAATCGCCCAAGCCGGGCCACAGCTCATCCAGGACCATGACGTAGTGGCTGTGGGTATCGGTTTTGGTGGCCCGGTCGATACGCGACAGGGAAAGATTATCAAGAGTTTTCAAATTGCTGGCTGGGACGGCTTTGCGATCAGCGGATGGGCCGAGCAGGCACTGCAGCGTCCTGCAATTCTTGGCAACGATTCCGATTTGGCGGGACTCGGCGAAGCCCGTTATGGTGCCGGCAAGGGGCATCGTGTTGTCGTTTATAGCAACGTCGGGAGTGGGATCGGCGGTGCTTTGGTGATTGACGGTCAGTTGTACATGGGGGCCGTTGGAGGCGCCGCCGAGATCGGGCACCTTCGCCCGGGAGTACGCGCCGACTCACAGCAACAAACGGTCGAGTCAATCTCCAGCGGTTGGGGCATGACCTCGATGGCTCAAACCAGGCTGGCAAACCGTCTGTCTCAAGATCAAGCGTCGATTGACGATTTGATTGCCCGTTGCGATGGTGAGGCCAAGAAGCTCAATAGCAAGATCCTGGCGTCAGCCATGATCGACGGCAACGCGCTTGCCACAGACATTTTTCGCCAGGGAATTCAAACCTATGGTTGGGCACTGGCGCAAGCGATTACGCTGCTCAATCCCAACGTGGTCGTCGTCGGTGGTGGTGTTCCGCTGATTGGTGAAACGTGGTACCTCGGGCCGCTGCAGGAGGAGGTTGCACGATACGTGTTCGCCCCGCGCATCGGGACCTATGAAATCAAGCCGGCTGCGTTGGGGGAAGAAGTGGTCCTCTATGGGGCGTTGGCGCTGGCCAGCTCAATTTCTCAGGCCGTGCCCCACGAATCTTGATCGCCTCTACAAATCTTGCTCACCTCCCGCGAATCTTGATCAAAGTGCCGGGGGCAGGTAAGTTGCACGCTCAATTCCACAACTGCACAAAAGGAGAATCTGCCATGGAAAAGTGGCCAATTGGTGTTTTTGCCAGTATTGATGCTGGGCTGGGTGTCCACCTTGACGTGGTACGCGAACTGGGCGTGACCACCGTCCACCTCCATTCACCACACCCCGGACAAGATTGCTGCGTTTAAGGCACAGCTCCAAGAATACGGGATCACGATCACCTGTGTCTTTGGCGGCTTCGATGGCGAAAGCTATGCCGACATTCCGACCGTCAAGAAGACCGTGGGCCTGGTTCCACCTGAAACCCGGGCTGCCCGCACGAAAGAGCTTAAAGAGATTGCCGACTTTACTCGTCAAATGGGCGTGGATCAGGTTGGGATCCATATTGGCTTCGTGCCCCATGAGTCGAGCGATCCCACCTATGCTGAAATCCTCGACGTCACCCGTGACATCTGCGATCACTGCGCCCGGCTCAATCAAACCCTGAACCTGGAAACAGGTCAGGAACCAGCCGACGTGTTGCTTCGCTTCTTGAGCGATGTTGACCGACCCAACCTGTTCGTCAATTTTGATCCGGCCAACATGATTCTTTACGGTTGTGGTGAACCGCTACCCGCCCTGAAAAAACTTGGTGCTTACGTCCGCAGTATCCATTGCAAAGATGGTACCTGGTCAGACCAGCCGGGCGAGACCTGGGGTGCCGAAGTCCCGCTGGGCGAAGGCGATGTTAATTTCAAAGCGTATCTTACGACACTCGATGAGATTGGTTATACGGGACCACTGACTATCGAACGTGAAATTGCCCAGGAGCCAGAGCGCCAGAAAGCCGAAATTGGCGGCGCGGTCGCGCTGCTCGACCGTCTGAAAAGTGAGCTGAGCGGGTGACACCGAAATAAACAGCGAAAACATGAATTCCCCAGGAAGACGTGAGTTGCAGACGACCGAGAGAAAAACGATAGTTACTGATCATTAAAGTCTAACAGCCCCATTCGTGATGCCTGACAAACCCCAGGGCAACTAAGAGCATGTATATCCGCACGCGCCTTTCGGTGATGATGTTCCTGCAGTTTTTTATCTGGGGAGCCTGGTATGTCACCGTGGGCAACTACATGAAAGCCCACGACATGTTTGGTCAAGTGTCGTGGGCCTATACGGTCGGGCCCATTGCCGCAATCATTTCCCCTTTCTTTTTAGGAATCGTCGCCGATCGTTTTTTTGCGACCGAGCGGGTCTTGGCGTCAATGCACCTGCTCGGCGCGGTAGCCATGTTTGCCGCTCCCTTCGTGGCAGAGTCTGGGCCTTGGTTTCTTATCGGTGCACTTTTCATCCACATGCTGGCCTACATGCCCACGTTGGGACTTACCAACACGTTGGCATTTCACAATATTGAAAACCAGGAAGAAGATTTTCCGTTCATTCGTGTGTTTGGAACGATCGGTTGGATTGCGGCAAACTGGGTCGTGAGCAAATGGCTGAACGGGGATGAGACCGCGGTTCAGTTTTACGTCACCGGCATCGCTGGCGTAATACTGGCCGTCTACAGCATCACACTCCCTCACACACCTCCACCGGCGGCAGGAAAGAAGGCATTGCTCCGTGAAATCCTAGGCGTCGACGCGCTGAGGCTGCTCCGCGAGTGGTCTTTTACTGTGTTTATTGTGGGCTCATTCCTCATCTGCATTCCATTGGCTGCTTACTTCGCATATGCACCCGTTTACGCAGGCAAAGTCGGCTTCAAAGATATCGCCTTTGTCATGTCGTCGGGACAAATCTCCGAAATTGTTTTTATGCTGCTGATGCCCTGGTTCTTTCGCCGGCTTGGTGTGAAATGGATGCTCATTGTGGGGATGCTGGCATGGGTTGTCCGCTACGGTTTATTCGCTGCCGCAGACGATGACAACATTCGGTGGATGATTTTCCTCGGCATCCTCCTCCACGGGATTTGCTACGACTTCTTCTTTGTGACCGGATTTATTTACACCGATAAGAAATGCACCAAAGAAATCCGTGGCCAGGCGCAGGGGCTCCTTGTGCTGGTGACCCAGGGACTTGGCCTGGGCATTGGAGCCCAAATCGTCGGTCGACTCGTGGCAACCTACACCCATGGCGAACCCCCTGTCACCGACTGGGGTAGCTTCTGGCTCGTTCCTACCATCATGGCTGGCGTAGTGATGTTGGTGTTTGCAGCTTTGTTTCACGATCGTGGTGACAGCTCTGAAAAGACTGGAACCCCAACGGAGGACTCCCCGTCATGATCAACGTGGGCCTTGTAGGTATCGGATTTATGGGCTGGACCCACTGGCTGGCGTACCAGCAGGTACCTGGCATTCGCGTGACCGCCATTGGTTCGCAAAGCCCCAAGAAACGATCCGGTGATTGGCGGGGAGTTCAAGGTAACTTTGGCCCACCTGGGGAAAAGGTCGACCTTGCGGGCATCAAGGCCTACGGGAAACTCGACGAGTTGCTCGACGATCCCCAAATCGACCTCGTCGACATCACTCTCCCGCCAGCGCTGCACACCGATGTGGCCGTGCGGGCACTGAAAGCCGGCAAGCACGTCTTTTGTGAAAAGCCGCTGGCGCTCACCACCGCCGACTGCCAGCGGATTATTCGGGCAGCCGAGCGCGCCGACCGGATGCTCATGGTTGGTCAAGTATTACCCTTCTTTCCCGAATATGTCTGGGCTCTCAAGTCGATTAAAAGTGGCAAGTATGGCAAATTGCGGGGCGGGAGTTTTCGACGCGTGATCTCCGATCCGAGTTGGCTCAAGAACTATTGGTCAGCCAAACATGTGGGCGGGCCCATGCTCGATCTGCACGTGCACGATACCCATTTCATACGACTTGCGTGCGGCCAACCGACAGCGGTTACGACGCGGGGGCGAATGCGAAACGGGCTCGCCGAGTTCTGGCACTCGTTTTTGGAATTCAAAGACCGCAACTTGCTCGTCGAAACAACCGCTGGGACCATTGGGCAGCAGGGCCGTGTCTTCGAACACGGTTTCGAAATTCACCTGGAGCAAGCCACGCTGATGTTCAACTTCACCGTGTTGGGAGGCGAGGGAAAATATTTGTGCCCTCCCACCTTGCTCAATAATCGTGGCAAGGTCATCGAACCCAAACTGGCAGGTGGCGACCCGCTCGAATCATTCCAGGCCGAGATTCGCGAGGTCGTGAAGGGTATCAAAACAGGGCGGGTGTCCGAAGTCCTTGACGCAAGACTCGCACGAGACGCGATCGTTTTGTGCCAAAAACAGACTGAAAGTATCGAAAAGAACCGGCGTGTCACCATTCGCCACTAAAGGTTATGTCAGGTCCTGGAGATCCCAGGCAGGAAACCAGAGCACCTCTCACGTCATTGGTTATGCAATCATGAAATCATTCCGTATTGGCATCGTCGGGATTGGCGCGATTGCTGAAATGCATGCGCGCGCTATCGCAGATATCGAAGGAGCAGAACTTGTCGGCGGATGTTGTCGCACGGAGTCCAAAGCGCAAGAGTTTGCGGAAAAATTCTCTTGCCGATGGTATCCCAGTCACGAAGAACTGTACGAACAAGAACAGCCAGAAGTCGTCACAATTTGTACACCCAGCGGCGCCCATTTGGAACCGACCGCGGCGGCCGCGAAGCGAGGAATCCACGTCCTCTGTGAAAAACCGTTAGAGGTTACCGTCGAACGTGCCGAGCAGATGATCGCCGCTGCCAACGACGCCGGCACCTACCTGGGAGGCATCTTCCCGCAACGATTCAACCCGGTTGTGCGGGCAATTTACGACGCAGCCCAGGCGGGTCGATTCGGCCCGCTCGCGGTCGCGGTCGCCTATGTCCCCTGGTGGCGCGATGACGCCTATTATTCACCCGACCGCTGGCAGGGAACCGTCGCGATGGACGGCGGTGGGGCCTTGATGAATCAGTCGATCCATGCGATTGACGCAATTCAATGGATTGCGGCAGCAACCGGGGCTGGGAGAACCTCAAAAGTCTTTGGCCTGACGGCCCAACGCGGACACGCAACCGACCTGATCGAGGTGGAAGACACAGCCGTCGGTGTCCTCCAGTTTAAAAACGGGGCACTGGGTAATATTTTGGGTGCCACCTCGATGTGGCCTGGCACGTCGTTGCGAATCCACATTGCTGGCCGCGACGGCACAGCCGAAGTTCATGAAGACCAGATGGTCACCTGGAAATTTCGGAATGC
>Ga0310123_10003986_pt1 | contig 11275 bp, 7 predicted proteins | sample CB6_AW_1057_MG_FD_203505 | JGI IMG/M metagenome (GOLD analysis project Ga0310123, IMG submission 203505) | Marine microbial communities from Western Arctic Ocean, Canada - CB6_AW_1057 | ecosystem: Environmental > Aquatic > Marine > Oceanic | place: Canada: Western Arctic Ocean | collected... | reverse complement strand
CTCGATTCCACCTCGGCCGAATTCCGTCGCGACGAGCAGAGTGCCTCGCGCGCGTTACAAGAGGCGGCGAACGGTATTCGCGAGAGCAAGCTCAAAGAGAAGATCCGGTATTCACGTGGCCTGGTTCGGGCCCGCTCGCCAGAGTACGCACAACAGTTCGAACAGGAGATCGGCGGCGACATCGAGGATCTCGAACAGCGGCTGGCCGAGGCGGCTGACGCGGTGGGCAACTCGGAGGGCACCGGGCTGGATCAGGCGCTCGACAAGACCCGGGACCTGATGCGGGGCCTCGAGTCGCTCGAACAGCGGATTCAGCAGGGTAGCCAGCAAGCGTCGAACCAGGAGGGTCAGTCTGGTCAGCAAGGCCAGGAGGGCCAAGAAGGGCAGCAGGGGCAAGGCCAGCAAGGTCAGGGTCAAGAGGGGCAGGGCCAACAGGGCCAAGGACAGGGTCAGCAAGGCCAGCAGGGCGGCGCCGCTGGTGGGCGCGGCGGCAACTTCGCTGGGTCGCCGTTCGGCGGTGGCGGTGCCGGCAATCGACGACCGGGCGAGGTCTTTGATCCGCGGGACGTGCGGCAGTGGCAACGCGAGTTCCGCGAGCGTGGCTCCGAGGCTCAGGAACTGCAGCGCCTCCTGAATGCCGAGAACTTCGGTGAGGTCGGCGATCTGGGTGAGATCATCCAGGCGATGCGGCAACTCGACGATCCCCGTGCCTACCGGGACGCGGAAGAAATTGCGCGGCTCCAGTCATTCGTGATCGAAGGGTTGAAGCGGTTCGAGTACCGGCTCCGTCGCGAGGTTGACGGTGACAGCGACGATCTGTATCTGGCCGGAGGCGAAGAGGTGCCTGATGAGTTCCGTGACCTCATCGACGAGTACTTCAAGTCGCTGGCGGACCAGCAATAGGGACCCGCTCAGGCAGAGATTGGCATCGGCATGAGAGACGCGGCGGGGTTCCCGCCGCGTTTTCTTTACCTGGACGGGGCTGCGGGGCGCGCATTATCGCGCGCCGTCCTGGTCAGCGCGGGGCGTGAGGCCTCGGGGAGGAAACGGGTCACGCCAAGCTGGCGGCCGTAGCAAGGGCCTTCAGGCCCGCTGAACGATCAGCGCCCCTGAAGGGGTTTGCTACGATCCCACGTTCGACGTTGCCTCAGGAGCGGGACGGACGACAGACGTGACTTCGACGACACCGTTACTCGAGACCATCGAACAGGACCCGAACCGCCCGGCGCAGGCGTCGGTCATCTGGCTCCACGGGTTAGGGGCTGACGGGCACGACTTTGCCTCCTTGCCACCGCAGCTTGGGGTCTCGCCTGACATCGCGATTCGCTACGTGTTTCCGCACGCGCCGATCATGCCGGTCACGGTGAACATGGGCACGCGCATGCGCGCCTGGTATGACATCGTCACCATGGACGCGCGCGGACAGGATGACGCCGGTATTCGGCGGTCGGCGGCGTCGATCGAGGCGCTGGTCGCGCGTGAGGTCGAGCGCGGGATCTCGTCCTCCCAGATCGTGCTGGCCGGGTTCTCCCAGGGCTCAGCCATGGCGCTGTTCACTGGGTTGCGTCATGCGGCTCCGCTCGCTGGCATTGTGGCGCTGTCCGGGTATCTGCCGCTCCACGAGACGCTGCCGACGGAAGCGAGCTCCGGGAACCACCAGATTCCGATCTTCCAGGCGCACGGAAAACACGACAACCTCGTGCCGTATGGTCTCGGGCGCAGCACGGCAGACATTCTTGGTGCGGCCGGCTATCGTGTCGACTGGCACGAATACGAGATGGCGCATCAGGTGTGTCTGGAAGAAGTGCAAGAGATTGGCCGTTTTCTGACCAGGGTCCTGACGCCCGCTGATGGGGAGCCACGGCCCGAATCTGCGATGGTGGCAGAGACGAAAGAGTAACCGCCCGTGGCGAAAGTCCCGCTACTCGGTCGAGCGCTGGTCACGGTGACCGCCCTTGCGCTCAGTGCATGCGGGACGGGGGACCCAGGAGTAGACGTGCCGTTGCCGCCGGATACCCGAACCGAGTCTCTGGTCGAGACCCTACACGGCGTCGAGGTCGCCGACTCCTACCGCTGGCTCGAAGACCAGGACGCGCCGGAGACCCGGGCCTGGATCGACAAACAGAACGCCTACACGGATCGGGTGCTCGCGCCGCTGCCTGGCCGGGAGGCGCTCCAGTCAGTCGCCGCGCGTGTACTGCAGGTAGACGCCATCGGGCTCCCCAACGCGCACGGCGGGCGCTACTTCTACAGTAAGCGCCGGGCCGACCAAGACCTGTCGGTGGTCTACGTGCGCGATGGGCTCGAGGCCGAAGACCGGGTGCTGATCGACCCGCATCCGATGAGCCCCGGTCACACTGTGAGCGTCAGCCTCCTCGACATCTCGCACGATGGTCGGCTCGTGGTCTATGCGGTGCGTGCGGGCGGTGTCGACGAGGTCTCGATACGTCTTCGCGATGTGGATACCGGCGAGGACCTCGACGACGACTTTCCGGCCGCACGCTACGGACAGGTCAATCTGACGCCCGATAAGACCGGGTTCTACTACGAGCGCTACGGAGATGTCACGCCTCGGGTCATGTACCACGCCATCGGTACGGATCCGGGCACTGATGTGCAGCTCTTCGGCGACGGCTACGGTCTGCAGCACATTCCGGTCACGCTGCTCTCGGACGACGGCCGATGGCTGCTGGTCCACATCATCGAAGGGTCGTCCGGCCCCACCGAGATTCACATCAAGGACCTGGCTGCGGATGCTCCGTTTGTCACCGTGATTCAGGACGGCGTGACCGAGTCCTGGGCGGAGTTCGCCGGCGACCAGCTCGTCATTACGACCGATCTCGACGCCTCGAACAAACGCGTCATGGTCGCTGACCCGGCCAACCCCAGGGTCGATCAGTGGAGGGAGATCATCGCCGAACGTCGTGACGTCGTCATCCAGGATGCCAGGGGGTTGGGCGGTCGCGTTGTGGTGTCGTTCATGCAAGACGTTCAACCCCGTGCGGCGATCCACGAGCTGTCCGGCGCGCATGTCCGTGACATTGCGTTCGACGCGATTGGCACGGTCGGCGGCGGCGCTGGCCGCTGGACCAGCGATGAAGCGTTTTTTACGTTCCAGTCCTATCACCGGCCCACGACCATCTACCGTTACGACCTGGCCACCGGAGACCAGACCGTCTGGGCGCAGGTGGAGGTGCCGATCGATACTGACCGCTACACCGTCACCCAGACCTGGTTCGAGTCGAAAGACGGCACGCGGGTGCCGATGTTCATCACGCATCGCGACGACGCCGTGCTCGACGGCACCAACCCGACCCTGCTGACCGGGTATGGCGGGTTCAACCTGAGCATGACGCCCGCCTTTTCGTCACTCGCGGCCGTCTGGCTGGAACACGACGGGGTGTTCGCCGAAGCAAACATGCGGGGTGGCGGCGAATTCGGCGAGGCGTGGCACCGCAACGGTATGCTCGATCGCAAGCAGAACGTCTTTGACGATTTCATCGGTGCGGCCGAGCATCTGATTGCCGAGGGCTACACCAGTCCCGAGCATCTCGCGATCAGGGGAGGTAGCAACGGTGGACTCCTGGTGGGCACGGTGTCGAATCAGCGGCCCGACCTGTTCGGCGCCGTCGTCTGCACTTACCCCTTGCTGGACATGGTCCGCTATCACCAGTTCCTCGTCGCCAGCTTTTGGGTGCCCGAGTACGGTTCCAGCGACGACCCCGACCAGTTCGCCTACATCTACGACTATTCGCCGTACCACAACATCGACGCCACCGCCGACTACCCGGCAACCCTATACATCACCGGTGACGGAGACACCCGGGTCGACCCGTTGCACGGCCGAAAGATGGCCGCGCTGATGCAGGCCATCCACGGCCAGTCCACGCCTATGCTCCTCCGCTACCATACCGACGCCGGACACTCCGGTGGACAGCCGGTCTCCCAACAGATCGAACAGATGGTCGACACCGTCAGTTTCCTGCTGTGGCAAGTGGGCCGTTGACTCCGGCGCGGGCCGCGCGCAGTCGAACGACACCCCTGTCACCCACGCATGTCTTCACCTACGGCACGCTCTTGGAGCCGGCGGTGATGGAGGCGGTGACGGGTCGGCGGTTCGTGTCCCAGCCGGCGGTGCTGCGTGGCTATGCCCGATTCCGGGTCCGAGGCGCGGTGTACCCCGGCATCATCGCGACCCCGGGCGCCCTCACCGAGGGCGCCGTCTACTGCGACGTCGATGCCGTGTCACTGGCTCGACTGGACATGTTCGAAGGCGCGCTGTACGACCGCCTCGGGCTCAACGTTGACGTCGAAGCGGGCCCCAGTGCTCGCGGTTCGGTGCGGGCCGAGGTCTACGTCATCCCTCCATCCCAACGTCAACGTCTGTCGTCTGACGCCTGGGACCCGGAGGAGTTTCGGCGCCGGCACCTCGGCACCTATCTAGCTGGTGTCCGTGACCGTGACCACACGCGAAGGCGGTCCGTTATCCGACCCGTCATGCGCCCTGCACTTCCCCGCGCAAACGTTGTGGATCGCACCCGAAGGGTCTCGGTCGCGCGGTGAGCGACGAGTTGATCAGGGTGCCCCAATTCTGATGGCGGACCCCTTGTTGAGCGGGAGAGACCGTCCGGCCGTCACCTCAGAGGCAGCAATCGGCCGCCCCGGCCGCGGTCGTCGTCGTATCTGTAAGCAGGTCAAACGGTTGGCTGAACTCTGCCGTGATCGCTCATTCCGGCAAAGCGAACACGAACAGATTGTTGCCCGAGCTGGGTCGTAGCTCCGGCGTCAACCCCATGAAGTGCGAGGCCGTCCCGCCGCTGCCGGTCCCGACCGCCACATACTGCCGCCCGTCGACCGCGAAGCTGATCGGGAAGCCGCTGACCGGCGAGCCGAGATTGATCTCCCATAACACGTCGCCCGTCTCCTGGTCGAACGCACGGAAGCGTCCGTTGACGTCGCCACCGAACAGCAGCCCACCGCCGGTCGCCACCAGCGACATCGTGGCCGCGCGTTGCTCGTAGAGCCACTCAGTTTTGCCGGTCTCGGCCGAGATCGCCCGCACGGTGCCGACGTTCTCGGTGCCTGGCGCGATCTGATGCCGGTAGGCGATGGCGTAGATGTCCGCGCGGCTCTCGTTGGGATCGTTCGGTCGGGTCCTGTCGAACTCGGTGGTCGCCATCATGCGTGCGCATGTGTTGCGCAACGGCATATACATGGTGTTCGTCAACGGGCTGTAGGCCCCCGCTTCCCAGTCTTTCCCGCCGTTCCATGTCGGACAGGTGAAGACCTCCTGTCCTTGCTGGGTGAAGACCACCTCGGGGTTGGTCGAGACCGCTCCAGTCGCGCCATCGATAGCACTGATCACATTCTGCGTGACTGTCGGCGTCGCCCACAGGAACTCGCCCGTCTCGCGGTCGAGGGTGTAGACCACACCGGTCTTGCCCGGGATGCCGGTCAGGACCTTACGCTCTTCACCCGGCTGCAGCCTCGGATTGATCCAGCTGACCTCAGACGGGTCCGGCGCCACCGCCGTATCGACCAGGATCCGCTCGAAGGGATGGTCGAGATCCCAGTGGTCGTTCAGGTGCTGGTAGTGCCAGCGGATCTCGCCGGTGTCCACATCCAGCGCCAGCGTGGAGTTGTGATACAGGTGCGTGTTCTCCACGCCCCCGAGCAGGAACTTCGGCGCCGGCGACGTCACCGACGTGCCCTGATAGATGAGTCGCAGTTCAGGGTCGTAGCTGGCCGGCATCCAGCTGCCGACATGGATCCGCTGCTCATAGGGCACGCCGCCCCACGTCTCATCGCCGGGCTCGCCCGGGAGCGCCACCGTGCTGCGACGCCAGACTTCTTCACCGGTGCGGGCGTCATGCGCAATCACGACACAGGTCTCCGGCCCACCCTTGGGTCGGCAACTCCGGCCGGAGATCATCTTGCCGTCGGCGATGATCGGCCCGGCGCTGTGGCCGGCCGGGTTCACTTGGTAGTCGAAAATCTCAATTTCCCACACCACCTCTCCGGTCGTGGCATCGAGTCCGATGGCGAAGTCGTCGTCGGTCGTGTTGAGGATGAGCCGGTCATAAATCGCTACATTCCGGTTGGTGCGGGCGTTGCCGCCGACCATGTCGTAGACGTCGTCTGGGAGGTCTCGCCGGTAGGACCACTGCAGGTCCCCGGTCACCGCATCGATCGCCTCGATGACGTCGTCCGACTGCGGCATGTAGAGCACCCCGTCGTAGACCAGCGGTGTCCCCTCCTGCCGTCCCGTCGCCAGTGCCCTGGTCCAGACCATCCGCAGGTCGCCCACGTTCTGACGGTCGATCTGGTCCAGCGGGCTGTATCCCCAGCCATCGGTGGTCCGCCGCCAGGTCAGCCAGTCCTCATCGTCGGGGTTCTCCAGCATCGCGTCGGTGACCGGGACGAAGTCGCCCGCCGGTTGCGCGAGCGCCGGCCATGGACTCGACGCGATCAGGACCGCAAGAGCCAGGAGAACCATGAGATGAGCCAAGCTATCGAATCGCATCTGTTTCACTCCGCTGGAACGGGTGCCATCGGAACTACTGAGTCTGTGGATTATAGCGGCAGCTTCCCCCCTCGCAGGGCGGCCCCGGGGGCAGGACGAGTCGATGACCGCCAGTACTAAGACCTTGCGCCGTGACGGAAGCGCGCTAGAATTCGCTGGAATCCGTACGCGACAGGTTTCAAGGAGAGTGTGATGTTCGAACGAACCACCGCCGTGCTACTGGTCACCGTCGCGGTCGCGGCCCCCGGAGTGACGCAGGCGCAGACGGCGCCACGCACCGAATGGGGTTCACCCGACCTGCGCGGCGTCTGGAACAACTCGACCCTGACGCCGTTTCAGCGGCCAGAAGCGCTCCGAGCACAGGAATTCCTGACCGAGGAAGAAGCGGCCGCGATCGCCCAGCGGAGGGCGGACCAGGACGCTGAACTGGCAGCCCGAAGCGCGTTGCGAACCTCGGCTGACGCGAACGGCAGCGTCGACCGCGGCGTGGACGGCGCTCCCGGGTCCTACAACAACTTCTGGATGGAGCGGGGCACCTCGGTGGTACCCGACCGACGCACCTCCATCATCACCAATCCGCCGAATGGGCGGCTGCCCGATGTCGCGGCCGACATGCGAGCGTGGATGGAATCGGACGACGCGCGCCACCTCGCCGACGTCCGAGGTGGACGTCTGCCGCTGGCGCACTACGACCAGTTGGATCTCGGCGACCGGTGTATCTGGTATCGCGGCGTGCCCTCCTTTCCAACCGCGTACAACAACAACTACCAGATCTTCCAGACCGCAGACGTCGTCGCGATCGTGCAGGAGCACATCCACGATGTGCGCTTCATCCCCCTGGATGGCCGACCCAGCATTCCCGACTCGGTCCGCCAGTACGGTGGCGATGCGCGCGGCCACTGGGAAGGCGACACGCTCGTCGTCGAGACAACGCACTTTAACGAGCACGCCTTCATCCGCAACTTCGCCCCCACCCTGAGCCAGGCGTTGAACGTGGTGGAGCGGTTCACCCGTGTCGACGAGCAGACCCTAGGTTACGAGTTCACCGTTACCGACCCCAACACCTGGACCCGCCCCTGGGGCGGCTCGCTCCCCATGACCAGCAGCAGCGGGCCGATGTTCGAGTACGCCTGCCACGAGGGAAACTACGGCATGACCAACATGCTGGCCGGATCGCGGATGGAAGAAGCGGGCAAGTAGGCCGGCCGCTACAATTGCGCGTTTGACAAGTTGGTGCCCGGCGTCACCGGGGCCACTCCTTCATACGCACAAGGAGGCAGTCTTCGACCGGCTGAAGGTGTTTCTCGGGGGGGCTCGGCGGACGGCTCGCGAGGAGATCGCCCAGGCGGCGCACGAGCGCGAACCGAGGGCAACGGTCGGGCCGGTCGTCATTGTGACGTCGTTCCGGCTAGGGAACCGCAACGTCAGGATCCGTCTCGCGAACACCCTTCGATATTCGAGCGTGGTACGTATCGAAAGGCGTCGGCTCAGCCCGATGTCGAGACCTCCACCCAACTGGGCCGCCGGCGCCGGAATCGTCACGCTGATGTCGGATGCGAACGGGTCGATCGGCGCGGGTGACGTCTCATAGGTGTGACTCCTCTCCCGAATCCGGCCGGCGGAGGCCAGTGCAAAGACGGCGAAACGCTCCGCCAGTTCATGCGACACACTGGCGCCCGCGAGCACGGTGCGAATCGACCGGGTGCTGCGAGTCGGACGATAGGCCGGATTGGATGCCCGCAGTTAACGGAAGATTCATTATCCGACCCGTCATGCGCCCTGCACCTCCCCGCGACAGGCGGATTTGCCCACCCATTGGCGGCGTATTTCGGTCCCGATGCAACTCTTCCGGCTGACAATGCCGCGACCGTCGGCTGCGGTCAAGTTCGGCTGCGTAGCGGAGGCGCACCTCTACCTTGCTGACGTCACAGGCGAAGGAGTCAGGCGGGATCGGCGGCGACGAAGAGGTCGGCGACCTCGGGCGGGGCCGCGCGTGCCGGCCGAGTCCCGGGAACCCCGGTGGGGAGCCCCAGGTGTCGCAAGATGCGGGCTGGGTTGTCGACCACCGCAATCAACCGAAGTCGCCCGCCACAGCGGGGACAGGCGAGGACATCCAGAGCCAGGCTACGGTGCATCAGGTCCGCCCAGAGATAGTTCCCGCCGGCGCGCGGGTCACGTGGCGCCACCGGCTCCTCGGCGGCCGTGGCGGAGTCCCCGGTCGGCCGCGTCCCGTACTGCACCACGGGCTGCTAGACGCCGTGATACAGAATCAGGTTGACCTTCGGCCGTGGCATCAACGCGGCAAGGCGCTCCAGGAGTTCTACCGGGTCCAAGATCAGATGTGTGGTCCCGTGCGACCAGGGGCGTCGCAGCGCAAGTCTGACCTGGCCGTGTTCGGTCCATTGGAGGCGGTCCTGTGCCACAGGCGGCCGCAAGGTGTAGCGGGCGATCCGCTCCAGCCGGTCTCGCTGGTCGGCGGGCACGCAGACGCCGGCATGCAGGTCGAAGCCTCGGTGCCGGGCCTGGTATGGCCCGAGGGCGGTCGGTGTCGCCGCGGTGGCCACGGGCTGACCCTGGCGAAGCCCGCCCCGAGGGCGCCGCACTGGAGAAACTTGTGAAACTCCTGCTCCACGAAGCCGGGCAGGCCCTCTCCGTCGCGGAGATCCGCCGCCGTCGATGGACATTCTTGCCGTTCGGGACCACTCCACGGTTCAGGTCGACCAGTATCGCGACTTGATGCGACGGATCAACCCCCCGACCCCACCGCGAGTGGCTCCGGTCGCCGACGCCAGTGGAGCCCCCCAGTCACTATGTCCAACAGGGGGTATCATGCCGCCAGTCGAGTGCCACAGGGAGGTGAGCCGTGCGCAGCCTATGTATTGTTTCCAGCTGTTTGGCGTTGATCGCCTGTCAGGGGCCGTCTGCGTCTCCGGCCGAGTCGACCGCATCCGATGCCGCCGGTGCCCCGTCGGTCGTCGCGGCCGGCATCAGCGCCGACACCCTGCTGGCCGAAATCGAGCGCCTGGCGTCTGACGAATTCGAAGGCCGCGCTCCCGGCTCGCCGGGCGAGGCTCTGACTGTCGCGTACCTGACGGAACAGTTTCAGGCGCTTGGCCTCGAACCTGGCAATCCCGACGGCTCCTGGGTGCAGAACGTCCCCCTGGTCGGCATCACCCCCGCCGACGGCGACACCATGACGATTACGGGCGGGGGCGCGTCGCGTGTGTACCAGCCCGGCGTCGACTATGTCGCGTACACGAAGCGTGTTGTCGACGAGGTCGACGTCGATGCGGAGTTCGTCTTTGTCGGGTACGGCGCGGTGGCGCCGGAATACGACTGGGACGACTTCAAGGATGTCGACGTTACCGGCAAGATCCTCCTCTTCCTCGTGAACGACCCGCCGAGCGCCACCTTGTTCGGCGGCGAGGCGATGACCTACTACGGGCGCTGGACCTACAAGCACGAGATCGCCGCGGCCCAGGGCGCCGCCGGCGCGCTCGTCATTCACGAGACCGGCCCTGCCGGCTATCCCTGGGAAGTCATCGGCAGCAGCCCGTATGGCGAGTCATTCGATCTCGTCGCCGACGACCGCAACATGAGCCGGGCCGCGATCGAGGGCTGGATCCAGCGCGACGCCTCGGCCGCGCTGTTCGAGATGGCCGGTCTCGACTTCGAAGCAGAAAAGGCGAAGGCCGCCGCGGCCGATTTCCAGCCAGTCGCGCTCGGTGTCACGGGACGGACGCGAGTCCGTAACACGCTTCGCACGATCGACTCGCAGAACGTGGTCGCGCTACTGCCCGGCTCCGAGGCACCGGATGAGGTGGTGCTCTACATGGCGCACTGGGACCACCTCGGGAAAGACGACAGCCTTCCTGGCGACCAGATCTACAACGGCGCCGCCGACAACGCCACCGGAACCGCCGGGCTCATCGAGCTCGCACGGGCGTTCACCCAGGGACCATCCCCGCGGCGGTCGGTGCTGTTCCTCGCCGTCACCGCCGAAGAGCAGGGACTGCTCGGTTCTCGCTACTACGGCGAGCATCCCCTCTATCCCGTCGGCCAGACCGTGGCGGCATTGAACATGGACGTCCTCAACCAGTGGGGTCGCACGCGCGACATGACCATCGTCGGCATGGGACAGTCCGGTCTCGACGGCGTCGCCGCCGAGGTTGCGGGCCGGCTTGGCCGTGTGCTCAATCCAGACCCGGAACCCGAAAAAGGCTTCTACTATCGATCCGACCATTTCTCCTTTGCCCGAGTTGGCGTCCCCGCGTTCTACGCGGACCCCGGTGTCGACTACCTCGACAAGCCCGCCGGATACGGGCTCGAGAAGCGTGACGAATACACCAGCAACGACTACCACGCCGTATCCGACGAGGTGAAGCCAGATTGGGATCTCACCGGCGCGCTGGATGACCTGACGCTCATGTATCAGATGGGTGCCGGCCTGGCCGCGTCGGACGACTGGCCGGAGTGGAGCGCCACGAGCGAGTTCCGAGCCATCCGCGAGCAACAGCGACCGCCGCAGTAGACGCAGCGGTTACGCCTCGCCAGTGACGCACCGTCCGCGTCGATCGTTGCCGCAGTGAAACGTACGAGGGCGCGTCACCGGCCGACACTCGGAGGCTCCGTGCCTGGGGGCGTTCGGGAGGTCTTCCTCAGGATCGAAGGCTCGACCCTGCACGATCTGCGCGCCGAACAGTTGGAAGAAGTTGGCCGACGCCTGTCCCCAGCGGAGCTGCTCTGGGAGGT
>Ga0310123_10003985_pt1 | contig 11277 bp, 16 predicted proteins | sample CB6_AW_1057_MG_FD_203505 | JGI IMG/M metagenome (GOLD analysis project Ga0310123, IMG submission 203505) | Marine microbial communities from Western Arctic Ocean, Canada - CB6_AW_1057 | ecosystem: Environmental > Aquatic > Marine > Oceanic | place: Canada: Western Arctic Ocean | collected... | reverse complement strand
CGAGCCGTTCCACCGCCGACAACTTGAATTCTTGCGTGAATCTCCGTCGAGACAAACTCATCACTCATCCTCCGTTCAATGGATTTTGAGTCTAAACTCGTTGTCTCACTTGGGGGGGCAAGTCCAGGCTATATCTAAGCGCTGCGCTGATAGGAGCACTTCGCTTGCAGCGTCGACACTTATATCGACGCCCGGAGTTTCTACGTTCTTGGGTGTTCGCTGTCCACCGCAGGCCCCACAAGGCCGAGGGGACCAGTCTTGCGGGGAAGATGAGTCTCTTGGGGCGGCTACCTGAGGTTCCGTTTCGCTCCATACCTGAGCCAGTATTCAGGCGCCGCTTTCGCGGCCAGACGGTGGGCCTGGACGCCCAGCACGGCTGGAGCTGTACGCCACGTTGTTTGGCGCACCACCCCGATCCCTGTCATCATCTCCTAGCGCCCCACCCTAGTGCATCATCAGGTACAGCGCCGCCAGCACGAACAGCAACGCGCCGGCGACCTTCCGCGGGTCAATTTTGTCCCCCGTCTGCGGCCGCGAGATCACGGCCCAAGGATGTTCCCAGGTGAGGCCTTCGATTTTCTCGGGCGGCGGTGGCGGCGTCATCAGGCTGACGATCACGAAGACGACGCTGCAAATCACGAACCCCCACCAGGCCTGCATCATAAACGGGATGCCCCAACCCTCGGTGATCAGCTTTTGATCGCCGATCATCGGCAGATCGACAACGAAGGCGGCGGCTCCCATCAAGAATCCGAAAATAAGCGTGGTCAGAGCAGCCTGCGAAGTTCCGCGGCGCCAGAAAACTCCCCACAGAAATACAGTTGTGATGGGAGGCGCCAGGTCCGCCGCGATCACCTGGACGGCTTCGGAAATGCTGGTGAAACGACCCCCCTGCGTCGACCACGCCATCGCGATCAACATGATGCCGACGGCGCTCCAGCGTCCTATGCGGACCTGCTGCAGATCGGTTGTTTGCGGCCGCAGCCGGGTGACGATGTCGACGGCCACGAGTGTCGCGCAGCTATTGAGCGCCGCCGCGATCGTGCTCATCAGAGCCGCCAGCAGCCCGGCGGCTATCAGCCCTTTCAGCCCCGTTGGAATGAGCCGGTTGATGAGCACCGGCAGGACTTGGTTGGCATTCTCCCCGATCTCATTTTGGAAAAGAACGTAGCCGATGACGCCCGGAAAAACCATGATGAAGACTGGCAGGATCTTGATGAAGCCGGCAAACAACGGGCCGATCTGTGCATCGTGCTCCGAGCGCGCCGCCAGCACTCTTTGCACGATCGTTTGATCGGTACACCAATACCATATTCCCAAGACGGGATACCCGAGCAGCACCGCGTACCAGGCCAGCCCGACCGAGTTGTCGGTGTGGATCATGCTGATCTGCCCCGGCCTTAAAGCGGCCTTGAACTCCGCCACGGTGTTGATGCCGTGGTCGGGCAGCGCCAAAATCGCATAGACGGTCACGGCGATGCAGCCCACGATTAGCACGACGGTCTGAATCGTCTCCGTAATCACCACGGCCTTCAGCCCGCCCACCACCGTGTAAATGCCCGTGATGATCGAGATGATCAGGATCGATGCGACAACGTTGATCCCGAAGAACTGCTCAAAGACCGTGGCTCCCGCGTAAAGGCTCATCCCAATGTGGATAAACAGCGCCCCGAGAATGGCCATGAATGCCAGCACCGAACGCGCTCCCGGCCCGAAGCGGCGTTCCAGAAACTCGGGCAGCGTTTCAATGCGGTTGCGGAAGTAGAAGGGAGCGAATACCAGGCCCAGGATAATCAGCGTGAAGCCGGCGGCCCACTCGAAATTCCCCCAACCCAATCCTTACGTTGTAGCCCGAAGCAGCCAGTCCCACGATGTGAATCGTCGAGATATTGGACGCGAAAAGCGCTGCCCCGACCATCACCCACCCGAGCGAACGCCCAGCAAGGAAATAGAGGTCACCGGTCAATTTCTGGTGGCGGGTCGAAAGAACGCCGACCGCCAAGATACCCAGCATGTAAGTGATGATGATGACCAGATCGAGGATCGGAATTTGCAGATTGACTTCCGGCATGATGTTTGGTGTTTGCGCTTGCGTCCGTTGGAAGTTCCGCTGAGACTTGTCCTAATGGGAGTTCGCCGACAATGCGGAGTTCGTCTAGCGCAGCTAACCTGAGTCCCGAGACAGGAACGCGGCTCTGTTTAGAACCCCCGCTATTGGAACGAAACCCTCTTCGCGTCGTGTTGTAGCCCAATGATAATGTCCCCTTGAGCGCCCAATAGAAATGCCCCCTCTGGATCAGGATCGTGGCCGCCCCTTCGCCTTGGAGGCTGATGATAGCGACGCCGAGGGACCCGTCAAGGGTCCGCGAAGCCAAGCCCTACGGGCCCGCCCTTGACTGTTCCCTCGCCGCCGCGAAACAACACTCGGCTCAACAAGGCGAATGGGCTTAATAGCTTAGCGCGAAAGGGGACATTTCTATTGGGCTACGACAGTGTTCCCGGCCCGCCTTGACAGCGGTGTTGTTGGAAAGTATTCTACGTGTGGTCCTAGCACACCTAGCGATAAGCTGCCAGTGAAAAGGACGCCGGTCATCGCACGCAATCAAGGTCCGAACTTCACTGCGCGCAGGTAAACCATCACGCAGGTAAACCATGACGATAAGCAAAACGTTTCTTCTCGCCCTTTCCGTTATTGCCCTCGGTTGTGTCGCCCAACCCGATTTGTCCCATGTCAACGTGGATGGCCGCAATATTCGGATTGAGTTCAACAATTCGCTGCATAGCCGCGTGATCGCCAAACTCGGCGGCGAGGAAAAGGTTATTGGGCCCTACACGCCCTCCGAGCGAATCACAGTCGGTGGAAATGACATAGCGGATTTCTCCTTGAGCTGGCACGAGTCCGAGACCGTTCAGGACAGTTTGGGAGCCGGGCGGAAAGTCACTATCACCGGGACCTCCGCCTCGCTCGAGAAGATGGTAGCCGTGACGGTGTACGACGATTTTCCGCGGATGGCGTTTTTTGACGTCAGCTACCGGAACACGGGCGAGACGGACCTGAGCGTGGAGGGCTGGACCAACAATCAATACTCGATTTCGGCTTCCCCGGGCGCCGCCGATCCAGCGCTCTGGTCGTTTCAAAGCGGTTCCTATCGAAACCGGCCGACTTGGATCGTTCCGCTCAAGGCGGGCTTTGAGCAGGACAATTACATGGGAATGAATTCGGACGACTACGGTGGAGGCACGCCGGTCTCCGACGTCTGGCGCGAAGACGCAGGTATTGGGGTGGGTCACGTCGAAATGGTCCCGAAACTGGTTTCCGTGCCCGTGGCCATGCCCGACGAAAAGGCGGCGACCCTGGCCGTGACGTACAAGAAGAATCAGACGCTCAAGCCCGGCGCTTCGCTGAACACGTTCCGTACCTTTGCGGCCGTTCATCAGAAGGACTATTTCCAAATCCTCCAAGACTATTCTCGCGCCATGGGCAGAAAGGGAATCAAGATCGAGCCTTCTCCCGAGAGCGCATTTGGCCCGATCTGGTGCGCCTGGGGCTACGGCCGCGATTTCACGATGGATCAGGTTTACGGTGCGCTTCCGATTGTCAAGAGACTGGGGTTCACCTGGGTGACGATGGATGACGGCTGGCAGACCGCCGAGGGCGACTGGTTCTTGCGTCCGGAGAAATACCCGAGGGGCGACCAGGACATGAAAAACGTTCGTCGACGGCATTCACAAAGAAGATTTCAAGGCACAGCTTTGGTGGGCGCCGCTAACCGTGGATCCGGACACCACACTGATCAATGAGCATCCCGAGCAGTTGCTGCTCAACGAGGATGGATCGAAGCAAAAAATCACGTGGTGGAACTCCTGGTATCTTTGCCCGGCCGACAAGAACGTCATTGAATATCACCAAAAACTCGTGGTCAAGATGCTGCGCGATTGGGGCTACGATGGACTCAAGCTCGACGGGCAACATATGAATCAAGTGCCGCCCTGTTATAACCCGGCTCACAACCACACCCGTCCGGAAGAATCCGTGGAGATGCTCCCCCAATTCTTCAAGATGATTTACGACACCGCGCGCAGCATCAAGAAGGACGCCGTGATTGAATTCTGCCCGTGCGGGGACGCCTTCTCGTTTTTCATGTTGCCTTACATGAACATGACCGTAGCGTCTGATCCGAAAGGTTCCATCCAGATTCGGACGAAAGGCAAGAGCCTGAAGGCCCTGCACGGCGACAAAGTCGCCTATTTCGGTGATCACGTGCGATTGACCGGGGATGGTGAGAGTTTCGCCTCGATTGTCAGCGTCGGCGCTACCCTGGGCACCAACTTCACTTGGCCTGTCGGATCTCGCGGAGCGAATCAGACGGCAGAGCAAAGACGCCGCGGAGAACTAACGCCGGACAAGGAAGCGCTGTTCGCGAAATGGATGGGGATCTACACGGACAAAATGCTTCCCAAGGGAGAGTATATGGGGGCGCTCTACGATCTTGGTTTCGACATGCCCGAGACTCACGCCATCCGCAAAGACGACAACATGTACTATTCCTTCTACGCTGCTGAGTTCAATGGAAAGATTGAACTGCGTGGATTAGGCGACCGGAGCTATCGAGTGACCGACTACGTGAGCGGCAAGGACTTCGGCGCTGTCCGCGGACCTCTCGTAACGATCGACGGCAACTTTGAGCAATATCTGCTGCTGGAGGCAACGCCGGAATAGGCACGGTGGGAAGTCATTCGCGGTGGCTCGCGCACATTTACTTGAGCCTATGAAACACGAGACCCCAACTGGTGCGACACGGGACACTACGGGTTCAGTTTCGAGAGGGCGGGACACCCGTTTCGTGCGGTGAGCGGATCTTTCGCCATCCTACGTGAACTCGATTGCATTCCCCACCGTATTCGCGGCTCTATTTGGGCGACAACGCCATCAGATATTCGACAATCGCTTCCATTTCATCCGGAAAGAAATCGTAGGCAGGCATCAGGCTGTCGGGTGAAAAGGCTTGCGGGTCGCGAAAGTGCCCAGCCAGCCACTCCTTCGTCCTTCGTTGCCCCACGCCGTTGAGCGGAGGTCCGGCCTTGCCACCGAGTCCGTTGATTATGTGGCAGTTGCCGCACATGTTCATCTGGTAAACCATGGCGCCTTGCATGGCGAAATCAGGCGCACTACCCAATGCCAGAGCATTCTCTGGCGTGACCCTCAGCAAAAAGGCGGACAGGCAGTTCAGCAGCGCGGGAGAGACTTGAACCGCGGGCATCGGGCTGCCCAGAACCACCGCCGATGGATTCCGAAAGTGATCGATCATCCAGTCGGCCGACCTTTTCTGCCCAACCGTGGCCAGGGTGGGTCCCATCTTGGGCTCACCCTCGACGAGGTTGTGGCAGGTCTCGCATTTTTCGCGCCGGTAGCAGGCAGCCCCGGCTAACTCGACCGGCGTGAGTTGCGGCCAGCTCTCCGCCGCTGCGAGAGCCGGTTTGCTAGCCGACTGTTCCGGAGCACTGACAATCGCGGCGATCGTAAGCCCTGTCCATCCGGCTGCCGCCAACGTCACAATACCTCAGGTGAAAGTTCGCTGACCGACCTTTTTCGCACGGTCCCGGTCGAGAAAGGGAACCAAGAACAGTGCTCCGATCGCCAGAGTCGGCAAGATGACGGCGCCGACGACTTCCAGGGATCCCTCGAAGAATTTTAAAGTTTGAAAAAGAAAGAGAAAATACCACTCGGGCCGCGGGATGTAGCTCGTATCGGTAGGGTCGGCAACTCTCTCGAGCGGCGCGTCAATCGCTACCGCCATGACAAAAAGAATTGAGAACGCCCCAAAAACAGCCACGGTGTCTTTGAAAGCTTGCTCGGGATAAAACTTCTTCGTGGGTCTGCCGGCATCCTCGGGCGTCGGCGTGACACCGTGGCGAATGACCAGATAAACATGCAGGATGATCAGAAACGCCGTCACCGCGGGCAGCAGCAGCACATGCAGGGCATAGAAGCGAGAGAAGGTCGAGACGCCCACGAACCCATCCGGGCTGCCGAGAAGCCGCATCACAAATTCACCCGCTCCCGGAGCCAAGGCCGAAATCTGAATCGTGACCACGGTTGACCAGTAGGCACGATTGTCCCCGGGCAACAAATAGCCCGTGAGGCCGAAACCCAGCACAAGCAGCAACAACGCGACTCCCACGATCCAAGTGGTTTCACGGGGCTTTTTGTAGGCCCCCAGAGGGCGGCCTGGATCATGTGTATCACCACGACGACGACCATCACGCTGGCGCCCCAGTGGTGCAATCCGCGGATGATTCGTCCTCCCGTCAATTCGTTGATGATGGCCTGCAGGCTGAAATACGACGCGCCCGGCTGAGGAACGTAATTGAAGGCCAGCAAGATCCCAGTGAATACCTGCACCAGGAAGAGAAATAAGGCAACGCTGCCGAAGACTTGATGCCAGCCGCTTGACGCGGGGATGTCTTCATCCACGAAGCGCTTGACGGCGGTGACCAGTCCGGTGCGGTCGTCGAACCAGTCAGCGGCCCCGGCAATCAGGTTGTTCACGTCTGGGTCTCTCCAGAAGAAGGCTTCTTGTCGCCGAGCCACAGGCGCGTGCCTTCCACCCGGGTTTCAAGCCGATCGAGTGGGCGCGGAGCAGGGCCGCTCAAGACCCGGCCGTCGATTGAGAACGTCGAGGCGTGACAGGGGCAAAGGAAGTTCTTATTCTTTTTATCCCAGTGATAGCCACATCCCAGATGGGTGCATTGGGGGGCAAAGGCGGTCACTTCGTTTTCGTTGTGAACGGCCCAAGCAGTGGTTCTTTTGACAGTGGTCTTCCAACCGTCCGCTTGCTTCTTGTGGAAGAGCAGCTCGGTGGGTTCGTTCAAGGGCAACTCCATAACGTCGCCCGCCTCCGCCCAGGTGCCGGTGGCTTCACCACGGAAAGGTGAAAACAAATACGCCACCGCCGGCAACGCCAGGGCTGCCGCGATCAGCGACGTGGCCCCGAAGATCATTCGCTGGTAAAAGCTCCTGCGAGTCGTCCGCCGGTCTCCTTCCATTTTCGCTTTCCCCCGCCGCCTACCTCTTGAATCGCCGCCAAGCGCCGCGGAGTTACGGCTCGGCGCAATCGCCATGCACGATGGCAACTTCCCTAGATGCGACGCCTGTTGCGGCGCCTGTTGACGGACACGCTTCTCGCGCATTGGGAGGTCCGCCGTCCGACCCATTCCACCCGGAGGAGAAACCGATTCCGTGAGTACATCTATTAGGATGAAGGGGCCACCGGCGGGATCGTGCTTGAGAGCGCCGAAGCGAGCACCGAAGGCGCGCAATAATTGAGCCAGCAGGAGTGACCCAATGCTATCCGTCTTTTCATCACCCAGCCGCTATACCCAGGGAAAAGACGCTACCGCCTCGCTCGGCGAGGAGATAGTCAACCTTGGGTTGAAGGGGCCCGCCCTCATCCTGGCGGGCAGGTCGGCCCAGCGGCTTTTGTCACAAACTTGGGCCGGCACTCTGGGCACGGCGGGCATCCAGTACGCCGTTCATCCTTTCGGGGGTGAATGTTCCCACGCCGAGATCGGGCGAGTCAAAGAGGCGGCCCGGCAGGCGAAGGCGGAAGTCATCATCGGCGCCGGGGGCGGCAAGGTGCTCGATGCCGCCCGGGCCGTTGCGGCGGACCTCGACTTGCCCGCGGTCAACTGTCCCACAGTCGCGTCGAGCGACGCGCCGTGCAGCGCGCTTTCGGTGATCTATACCGATGAAGGAGTCTTTCAGGAGTACCGCTTTTATCGCAAGAATCCCGACCTGGTTTTGGTCGATACCCAGGTCATCGCGCAAGGGCCCGTGCGCCTGTTGGTGGCGGGAATGGGAGATGCTCTTGCGACTATGTTCGAGGCAAAAACCTGTGTCGAGGGACACATTCAAAACATGCGGGGAGGGGCTTCGACTCAAAGCGCCTTGGCCCTCGCCGAGCTGTGTTATCGTACTTTGCTGAACGACGGCCTGGCTGCGCGGAGAGCACTGGAGACCAAAGTAGTGACACCCGCGCTCGAGAGACTGATCGAGGCCAACACGCTGCTCTCGGGCCTTGGTTTCGAGTCGTCAGGGCTGGCGGCGGCGCACGCAGTGCATAACGGCCTGACAGCGGCTCCGCCCACACACAGCTATTATCACGGGGAAAAAGTCGCCTTTGGGACGCTGGTTCAGCTTGTGCTTGAAGGCAAGCCACAGGCGCTAATAGATGAAGTGATGGAATTCTCCACCCAAGTCGGATTGCCGGTCACGCTGCAGGAAGTCGGACTCGACGAACTGCCTGCCGAGATGCTTCAGCAGGTTGCCGAAAGAGCAACGGCCAAGGGTGAGACGATCCACAACGAGCCGTTCGAGGTAAAGCCCGGGATGGTAGCCGACGCAATCCGTGCCGCCGACGCGATCGGGCGAGCCTGGCAGTCACGGCATCGCGGGTAGAGCCTGCCAGGAGATGCCGCGCAGTCTCGTGGATTTGCAGTCTGGCTCGCAATAGGTGATCCTAGTGATGCGAAATCAACACACGAACGGAGGAAGGATGTTTAGCAATAGATGGTGTTTTCGAGTCCTGACCGGGCTCTTGCTGGGAAGTTTGGTTTGCTTTGCCGAGGTGCGCCGATTCGAGGGGCCGGGCCCTGTCGAGATTCATGTCCACGCCAACACCAAGGCCGACATGGGGGCGAACCTCGAGAAGGTGTTCAAGACGCAATTCTATCCCGCGATCAGCGCACAAACCGGCTTCAGGCACTGCGACTTGTTGCGCTCGCCGGAGCACAAGGGCGCCTACGTCCTAACCATCGCTTTCGATAGTGAGGACCTTCGCGTGAGTTGGACGAATTCCGATCTGCACCAGCAGTTGTGGCCGAAAATGCAGGCCAATTTCGACGCTGAGAATATGAAGATCGAAGCCTTCGGCATGGTGGCCACGGAGTCGAAGTAATCGGCTGGGCCGGCCAACTGGCGCTTGGCGAAAGATTCCCGGGCTGCTGTGCGCCGCGGGGACCCACTTGCTGGCGTTCGGGGCTCCGGATCGAGTGGCTGAGTTTGGGGCCGATTCCGAAGATCTGGTAATCTGAAAGGCTAGGCGCGGGGTGAGCAATTCTCCCATAACGTGCAACCACCTAGTTTCAACGGAGGTTTTTGATGGCCGGACCGAATACGCTGACCTTTAGCGATGATTCTTTTGATGCCGATGTATTGAAGTCGGATGTTCCCGTGCTGGTGGATTTCTGGGCGGTTTGGTGTGGTCCGTGCCGCCAAATGGGACCGGTCGTGGATGAGATCGCCACCGAGTACGACGGCAAGGCGAAGGTCGGCAAGCTGGACGTGGATCACAATCCGGGAACCGCCACTCGCTATCAGGTGCGCGGCATTCCGACGCTTCTGCTATTCAAAGGTGGAAACGTGGTCGAACAGGTGGTCGGTGCGGTGGGCAAAGAAAAGGTCGCCGGCATTCTTGACAGCCACTTGTAGAATCCCTCTTCCTTTCAACGGTTTTCATGCGCCCCTCCGAAGCGAAGTGCGTGAGAGGCGCGTCAGTACGAGGCGCGCGCCGCTTGACGACCCTCATTCCATCAAAGACGCGTACTCGGACAGTACGGTGAGCACGGCGAGCAAGAGCAACGAAGTAATGGCGGCCTATCGCGTACTTCGACCGTCAGGCGGTGAGAAATGCGGGCTAGCCGGTTTGAAATGACACCGCTCCTGTGCGCACTCGTCTTCGCTTCACTGGCGAACCAGTGGGCCGTTTACGCCCAAGAGAGCCCAGCCGAGTCACCTACTACCCCGGAGCTGCGTGCCGGAACCATTCGCGTCAACCCCATCGACACCCAGGAGTACGCCTGGATTCCGCCTGGAACGTTCCAGATGGGTTGCGTTGCCGACGATTACAACTGCGACGACGATGAGTATCCCCGTCACGGGGTAACCCTCACGAAGGGCTTCTGGATCGGCCGAATCCAGGTCGCGGTCAAGGCCTACCTCGTCTTCGCTAAGGCGACCGGGCAGACTTTGCCGCTAGCGCCGGAGTTCAACGTTGAATGGAGCAAGAAGGACCATCCCATCGTGCGCGTTCGATGGGCGGACGCGCTGGGGTTTTGTGAGTGGGCCGGCGGCCGTCTGCCAACCGAGGCCGAATGGGAGTACAGCGCACGCGGGGGCCGCACGGAGCTGAAGTACCCCTGGGGCAACACGCTCAGCCACGAGAACGCCAACTACCGCGGAACCGGTTGGCAAGACGCCTGGGAGTCATCGTCGCCCGTGGGCAGCTTCCGCAAGAACGGCTACGGCCTCTTCGATATGGCGGGCAATGTATGGGAGTGGCTGGCCGATTGGTATGGTCCCAAATATTACTCCGTTTCACCGGAGACCGACCCGGCAGGCCCAGCGGGCGGCCTGGAAAGGGTCCTTGTGGGAGGGTCCTTTTTCAATCTACCGCGCGTGCTGCGCGTTTCAGACCGATTCAAACTGGTACCGCATAGCTACAGCTTCGACATTGGATTCCGATGCGTTTGCGAAGAGATTCCGGAGCCGCAGCCGTAGTACCTCTATCGTGAAATCCTTGCAAACGGGACAGAACGTTTCGGAGCCGGATTCGGAGCCCCGTCCGTGAGAAGCTGTGAAAAAATGGGGCCTGCCCCAGTGCCGCCTACGACCAACGCTGATTTCAAAGGCTTTGGCGAGGCGCGAAGTGGACTGTTCCCGATTTTTTCACAGCCTTTGAGGGAGGGGTTAGCCGCTCCGGCGCGCCTCATCCGGCAGCGGCCACGCTCCCCCTTTCGACCGCGGCTGGTCCGAGTGAGGGGAGCGGTCATCAAGCTGAATTCGATTCTGTCGGCTCATCGCTTCGGTTGATCCGCACCCAAACCTCCCCGTGTCCAATGCTATAGCCCTTTTCGCAAAAGCTCCCATCCCGGGTTCTGTCAAAACACGCTTGCAGCCTCACTTAACCGCCCAGCAGGCAGCGGCGCTTCACTTTGCGTTTGTTCAAGATACTTGGGCAATCTTGAACTCGATTGAGAGCGCATCTCTCTACCTCTTCTCGGACCAAGAATGGCCGGCGTTCCGTGAACTGGCGGGTCCCGGCCGGGTGGGTCTGCAGCGCGGAGCGGACCTGGGGGAGAAGATGCTCCATTGCTTCGAAGACCTGAGCCAGCAAGGTCATGACCGCAAGCTCATCGTCGGCAGCGACAGCCCAACGCTGCCGCCGGAATATCTTCGCGCCGGGCTTGAGTTATTGCGGGAAGTCGATACCGTCCTCG
>Ga0310123_10003983_pt1 | contig 11282 bp, 10 predicted proteins | sample CB6_AW_1057_MG_FD_203505 | JGI IMG/M metagenome (GOLD analysis project Ga0310123, IMG submission 203505) | Marine microbial communities from Western Arctic Ocean, Canada - CB6_AW_1057 | ecosystem: Environmental > Aquatic > Marine > Oceanic | place: Canada: Western Arctic Ocean | collected... | reverse complement strand
GGACTATGCAGTGTTCATGCAGGCCACCGGACACCAATCCCCGAAGTTCTGGAAAGATTCACGGTTCAACGAGCTGGACCAACCCGTTGTCGGAGTGAGTTGGCACGATGCTATGGCATACGCCAAATGGAAAGGACGAAGACTGCCTACGGAAGCAGAATGGGAAAAGGCGGCGAGGGGAAACGATGGCCGCCTTTGGCCTTGGGGAAGAAAATTCGATAAGGGCTTCAATTTTTTCTTCGTCAATATTTTTGGAGAAAATGACAACTATCCCTACACCGCACCGGTGGACTATTACCATTCCGGAGTCAGCCCTTTCGGGTTATACAACACCGCCGGGAATGTCTGGGAATGGTGCCTGGACTGGTATGACAAAAACTATTATCGCGTCAGCCCCGAAATCAATCCGGAAGGGCCTCAGGGACCACTGAAAATGAAAGTGCTCAGAGGCGGCTCCTGGATCAACAGCATTGAAGGCATAAAAGTTGTCAAACGCGCACGTAACTTTCCCCATATAAAAAACGAAATTTACGGATTCCGCACTGCGCTATCCTCCCAGTGAACCCGCCCCAGAACCCAAAAAAGCTCACAGTCTTCTCCTGGTGCCTTTACGATTTCGCCAACACCATTTTTTCCATGAACGTGATTTCGCTGTACTTCGCGTTGTGGGTTACGGTGGACCATGGCGGTCAGGATATTTTATACAGCACAGCCCTTTCACTTTCCATGCTGGCAGTAGCCTTGAGCGTTCCTGTTTTTGGAACCCTTTCAGATACTACCGGCAAACGCAGGGTCCCCCTGATTGGACTCACCCTGCTATGCGTTTTCGCAACCGCACTGATCGGTACTACCGACCATCTATGGGCCGGTCTGATTTTGTTCATGGCGGCCAATTACGGATATCAATCGGCGTTGGTTTTTTATAACAGCATGCTCCCCGCCATTTCACGAGGTAGCCATGTCGGTCTTGTTTCAGGATATGGAGTGGCCCTCGGTTATCTGGGCTCCATCGCTGGCTTGAAGCTGGTGCAACCGTTTGTTGAGTCCGGTGGGCGTTCTGCGGCCTTTCTTCCCACCGCCGGTTTGCTGTTATTATTTTCCCTTCCCTGCTTCCTGTTCGTTAAAGATGCCGAAACCCGGACAACCCCCTCCTTCCGCATTAAAGAGGCTTTTCGCAGACTCAAAGAAACTTTTCTTCGCGCCAGGCAATACCAATCTCTATTTCGGTTTATCCTGATTCATTTCCTGGTTCTTGATGCGGTGAACACCATTATCGCTTTCATGTCAGTGTATGCCAGCAAAGTGATCGGATTCAGCGATGGCCAAATCATAACATTCCTGATCTCCTCAACCGTGGGCGCAATGATCGGATCACTGATCATCGGCATTCTGGTCAAACATAAAGGGACCATCTGGTCTTATTGGCTGGTATTGGCACTCTGGATCGTCGCCCTATTTCTAACCGCCATAAGCCAGAGCGAAACCCTGTTCTGGCTGGTGGGCCCCATCGCCGGGATGGGAATGGGCGGAGTTTGGGTGGTCAGCCGGGCTTTCATCGTAGAACTGTCCCCGCCTGAAAAAGTCGGGGAATTTTTTGGTTTGTACGGGTTCGCAGGCAAGGCGGCATCCATTATGGGCCCTATGCTATGGGGAGCAGTGGTTTGGGCCCTGGACTCGACCGGGACACTCAAATACCGGGTAGCAGTAACGGTGTTGCTGGGTATCGTTGTTGCGGCGGCCTTCCTATTTCGCGGCCTGACCCAACAACTATCCCCCGGCATTAACAAATCGGTTGACATCAAGAGGTCGAATGATTAATTTTAATAACACATTTCAAGAGGTTTCTATTCATTCGGTGATTTTCTCTGCGGCAACTCGCGGCCCTTATTTTATAAGGGCCACTCATGGCCAAAAACAATTTTTGTTGAAAGCACCTCACAGAAAGGTTAGCCCTTATGGCACGATTCGTTTCCTTGAGTTCCTGCTTGATCCTGTTGGGACTCTTTGTTTCCGCCAACCCCGCAAAAGTTTGGGCTCATTCCGGCCATAAACACGATGCGCTAAAAATCAAACTTCCCAAAGTGGTGGCCCAGGTCAATGGTGTGGATATCAGCGGGGACACCATCTCCCGCGAATTGAAAAAAGCCGTACAGCAATACAAAAAACGCGGTATGCCCCTCAATGCAAGCCAGGAAAAATCCGCCGCCAAAAAACTGATCGACGATGAAATCGGGCGCACCCTGCTGGTTTTGAAAGCCAAAGACTCAGGGATCAACATAACGAAGGATATGCTGGAAAAACGACTTAAAGAAGTGCAGGCCAAGTTCCGCTCGGATGCCGTTTTTGAACATAAACTCGCCGACCGAGGCATGACCCTGGACCAATATAGAGCAGAACTTGAAACCGATTTATATATGGACCAGATCATCAAAAAAGAAATCGAATCCAAAATTAAGATCCCTGAAAACGAAACCCGTGATTACTACGAAAAAAATAAAAACAAGTTCGCGAGTCAGGAAAAAGTCCGGGCCAGTATCATCCTGTTGAAGTTTAATCCATCGCAAGGAAAAGCAGGAGAACAGAAAGCCCTTAAAAAGTTCGAGTCCATTCTCGACCAAATTCGCAATGGCGCCGATTTTGCGGCAATGGCTAAAAGGTTTTCCGAGGATAGTTTGGCTTCCAAGGGAGGAGATTTGGGATTCTTCACCAAAAAGCAAATGCTTCCGGCTTTTAGTAACAGGGCTTTTAAAATGAAGGCTGGCGAAGTCAGCGATATTTTCCGCACCGGGCACGGATTTCACGTACTGAAAGTCACGGACAAAAAACCAGCGGGAGCTAGTCCCTTTGAGGCAGAAAAAGAAAAAATCAAAGACTTTCTCATCCAAAAGAAAGTTTCACAAGCTACCCGCGACTATATCGAAGCCCTGAAAAAACAGGCAAAAATAAAAACCTATTTCTAGCCACTAGGCGTGGGGCCGGTGTGCGTGATATCCCCTGCTAAGGGGTTATTTCTTTTTTGATTTTCCGGCGTCGAGCTGACTGATTTTGCGTTTAACGGTTTTTTGCTTGTCTTTGTCGAAATCGACTTTCAGGTAAACCGTTTTGGGGAATACCTTCTGCACCGTGGCTTCCTTTTTCTTTCCAGCAAAATCAATTTTAATCTTGTCTCCCACTTTCATAGCTTCACCTCTTCCTAAAAATCCCTGTTTATAACCACTTTTCCGCAATTAAAACAATCTATTATATTTTTGAAACGTTGAGACTAGAGGAAAACATCCAGCGAGTCAATGTTTTCTTCCTCTGCTAAGGGATGGTACAATCTTACAAATTTTTACATACCCTGCCCCGATGAATATCCAAACAGAAATTGATTCCCTTAGCGAGAAACCTTCCGGCAATGCAAAGCCTTTTGCCGAAGTGGTGTTCAACCTTCCTCTCCGGGAACCGTTTACCTATAAGATTCCGCCACAATTGCTTGGGAAGGTCCGAGTCGGCATGCGGGTTCTGGTGCCTTTTGGCAGAAGACGCATTACCGGGTATGTGGTCAACCTTACGGACAAATGGGACAAACCCATACGCCTCAAAACCATCGTCGAGTTGCCGGATACCGAACCCATCGTGAGCGCAGAGCTATTGTCTCTCACCCGGTGGTTGGGAGAGTATTACCAGTCCTCCTGGGGCGAGGCCATCAGCGCCGCTCTTCCCGCTGGACTCGATAAGGCCGGCTACCAGCTTGTTAAATCGGTTCGCCTTGCCAGTTCTTTGCCTGACGAGAAAGAAATAGAGCGTCTGCTCAAACGCAGTCCCAAACAAAAATCCGTGTTTGATCTAATAAGACAAAAAGAAATCAATCTACCGGAACTGCAAACCCGAATCCCAAAAAGCCAGGCCGCATTGCGCAGTCTTAAAGAAAAACAACTGGTAGAGGTTTATACCGAAAAAAAAGTGCGCGAGGCTTTCGTTCCCGAAAACGCTATGACTCAACCCTTTGGCGCTTCTTTAACGTTCACTCCCGAGCAACAGGCGATATTCAAGAAACTCAGCCTCGCTATTGAAACCGAGAAGTTCGAATCTTTTCTACTGCATGGCGTGACAGGAAGCGGCAAGACAGAAATATATATCCGTTGCATTCAACGCGTCCTGGAAAAGGGCAAAACCGCGATCATGATGGTCCCCGAAATCTCTCTCACCCCGCAAACTGTGGAGCGGTTTCGCCAGCGGTTCGGAGACCGGGTGGCCATTCTGCATAGCGGCCTATCACAAACCGAACGCTATCTAGAATGGAAAAAAATCCGTGACGAAAAAGTATCGATCGCGGTCGGAGCCCGGTCGGCGGTGTTCGCCCCGTTCAAAAACCTGGGCATTGTGGTGATTGATGAAGAACATGATAGCTCTTACAAACAGGATTCCAATCCCCGTTATCACGCCCGGGACACTGCCGTCATGCGGGCCCAGTCTTTAAACGCGGTGGTCCTTATGGGATCGGCAACCCCGTCCCTGGAATCGGCCCAAAACACCCGGCGGGGAAAATATCAATACCTGTCCTTGGAAAACCGAATAGGTGAGCGCATGCTACCCATCGTGAGCATGGTGGATATGAGACGTGAGCGTAAGGAGTTTAAAAATTTTGCCATGCTTTCCGGAATCCTGCGTAGCGCAATTCGCGATAGGCTTTCCCGCAAAGAACAGGTTTTCCTGTTTCTCAATCGACGCGGAACGGCCCGATTTGTTTTTTGCACTGACTGCGGTTACGTATTAGAATGCGCCCATTGCAGTGTCACCCTCACCTTTCACGGTAAGGAAGACCGCCTGCTCTGCCATTATTGTAATTTCAGGGCGCGCATGCCTGGCCGCTGCGTGGAATGCCACGGAGAAGTGATTCGCTTCAGCGGATTCGGCACCCAGAAACTGGAAGAAGAGGTTAAAAAAAATTTTCCGGATGCCCGGATAACCCGGCTAGATCGGGACACCACCCGGGGCCGCGACTCTTTCGCCGCCATGCACCGGAATATGATTGCGGGGAAAATCGATATCCTCATTGGCACACAAATGATCACCAAGGGACATGATTTTCCTAACGTCACACTGGTCGGAGTCGTGCATGCGGATTTATCCCTGAATATACCGGATTTCAGATCGTGCGAGAGAGCATTTCAATTGTTGACCCAGGTCGCGGGCCGGGCAGGACGAGGAGAAGTTCCGGGAAAGGTGATTATCCAGACCAATAATCCCGACCACTATATGTTTGAGTTTGTCCGAGAACACGATGTGAATGGTTTCCACGAAAAGGAATTAAAATTACGCAGGCAACTCAACTACCCTCCGTTCACCCGGCTTATTGCTATCGAAATTGTCAGTGCCAATGAATCGTTGGGAAAGAGCATGGCTGAAAAACTGGGGCGGGCTCTAGCGGCAACCCGAAAAAAGGGAGTCGAAATATTAGGCCCTTCCAAAGCGGCCTTATATCAGATTCAAAACAAATTCCGCTGGCATTTGATATTACGCGGCTCTAATATGCAGACTCTGCAAGGCATTCTGACAGACAGCCGGGAACTCAATGAATTCAAATCTGCCTCCAATGCAAAACTTAAACTTTCTATCGATGTAGACCCCTTCAACCTTCTATAAACCTCATTCAAAATCACATCCATGAAAATTATTCGATCCATGTACGATTGGGTCCTGCATTGGGCCGCTACCCCTTACGCGCTTCCGGCTTTATTTTTTGTTTCGTTTGTTGAATCATCATTTTTCCCGATCCCCCCCGATATTTTATTGATCGCCATGACGATAGCGGTGCCGGCACTCTGGCTCAGGTTTTCCTTCTTCTGCTCTGTGGCCTCCGTTTTGGGAGGAATGTTTGGTTATTTCATCGGCTACCAGTTTATGGACCTGATCGGCAATAGCATCGTGGAGTTCTACCATTTGCAGGCCAAGTTTGAGAAAATAGGTGATCTCTATGACGAACACCAGGCGTGGGCAGTTGCCGCGGCGGGCTTTACACCCTTGCCTTATAAAATTTTTACTTTGGCGGCAGGGGCGTTCAAAATCAATTTTCCGACTTTTGTCCTGGCATCGGCAATCAGCCGTTCGGCCCGGTTCTTTCTGGTCGGATTTATCGTCTACAAATTTGGACCGCCTATCAAGGTAGTAATCGAAAAATATTTCAACCTGTTCAGCATTGTATTTTTCATTCTGCTTTTTTTAGGATTTTATCTATTAAAATTTGTGCTTTGATGGAGCCTTGTTATGAGTGAACATTGCGTAATATTCATCACCGCCGGATCAAAAAAGGAAGCGGATAAAATAAGCCGGGGACTGGTCGAGGACAAGCTGGCATTCTGCGTCAGCGCCATTCCAAAAATTCAGTCGACCTATTACTGGGAAGACAAAATCCATGTGGACGAAGAGTTTCTCTTAATCGTCAAAACCCGGAAGGACCGCTATGATGCGCTGGAAACCTGGGTCAAAATCAACCACAGCTATGAAGTGCCGGAAATCATCGCCCTGCCTATCGAGCAGGGTCTTCCTGCATACCTGGCGGGTATTGATGACTGGGTTACTAAAAAGGGCGGAGAGCCTCCGCTGGCATGAGCAATGGCTTTATAAGGCACACAAACGTTCTCTCGGCCCTGCGAGCCACGGAGAATAAAACCCACTGATGGGATGAAACATCATGGCCCATATCCATCTAAAAAAGGCATGGAGCATGTCAGAAAATTTGGCCACTCCCGAGTCGGCATACATGCGTCGGCGGGAATTTCTCAAAGGCACGGCGCTGACCACCGCCGCCACCGTGGGAGCTCTTTATGGTTGCGGCCCTTCTTCTTTGCCGAAGACTCTTCCTGAAGTGGCGTGGAGTGAACTGGAAAAATCCATCTATCCTGCCAAAAGAAACCCGCATTACGAGTTGGACCGGCCCATGACTGCAGAGAAAATTGCCGCTACATACAATAATTTTTATGAATTCGGATCCGACAAAATCGATCCGGTGCATTACGCACAGAAACTCAAGATCCGGCCATGGGTCCTTGAGATAGGCGGACTGGTCAACAAACCGAAAACTTTCGATATCGATGACCTGCTAAAAACCATGCCCTTTGAAGAACGCCTATACAAACTGCGTTGCGTGGAGGCCTGGGCCATGGCGGTGCCCTGGACCGGGTTCCCGTTGCGGGAGCTTCTCAAACGGGTCGAGCCAAAACCGGAAGCCACATATGTAAGATTGGAAACTTTTTATGCGCCCTTCACCGCCCAAGGGCAGTTGGCATTCTGGGAACCGTGGCCCTATGTAGAGGGGTTGACCCTTAAGGAAGCAATGAATGAACTGGCATTTTTAGCTACGGGAATTTATGGGCACCCGCTTCCAAAACAGCATGGCGCCCCGATCCGCCTGGTTGTTCCCTGGAAATACGGGTTCAAGAATATCAAGTCCATCGTGAAAATCGAGCTGGTCGACTATCGCCCCGCAACCTTCTGGAACACCCTGCAAGGGCTGGAATACGATTTTACCGCCAACGTGGACCCCAGAATCCCACACCCGCGCTGGCCTCAGACCCGCGAGAAAATGATCGACACGGGAGACATCCACCCCACCCTTCTTTATAACGGTTATGAAAAATTTGTCGGCAATTTATACTCATGAGGAGCGTGATGCCATCAAAAATAACTGGTTTTCTTTTTTGCGCCCTTCTGCTTTTCCCTTTCACCGCATGGTCGGCTGGGGAGGATGGAAAGAGCCAGGATGAAAGAAAAATCTATACGGTCATAGAATTCGAATCCACATTCATGAACCGCAAAAAAGAAAAAGTGCTAGAAGTTCTCGGCGAGCCCGATCGCAAGTGGGAACATAGTGGTAAGAAAATTTGGACATACCAGCATATCATTAAAGATCAGGGCAAGATCTGGGATCAAAATATCCTGTTCAATTTCGGTCGGGTCAACCAAATGTGGGGCAATCAGGCAACGCCCAAAGGAAATGGGAAATAACTCTTTGCTCACCCAATAAAACTATTGCTGGTTACCCCCGGAGGTTCTCCGGGCGCCTAGTTGCATCTAGTGGCGGAAGAATGATTCGATTTGTGCGCCCATGAATCCGGCGATAGCGCCTCCGCTTCCGGCGGCGATGATGAGGATATCGGGGTCTCCGGTGCGTTGCCCCAGAAAAGCCCCTATTAAAACTCCCAGGCAGATGATGACCATAAAACGTCGGCCGCCCAGCCAACCGATAAACCCGCCTATCATCAAACCCAATAATCCAGCAATGGTCATTAGAAGCGGACTGTGCACCACCCAGCCCATAGCCAGGCCGGTGGCACCCATCAACCCCATCCCCATATATATTGTACTTTTGCTTTGCGATTCGGGCATATGAACTTTGCTTGACACGTTAAGAAATCCCTTATGCTAAAGTCAGTCCTATGGGAATCTCTAAAGGCTTTTGAAAACCACATCCAGACTGGACTTGGCATCGCCGAACAGCATGCGGGTATTTTCTTTGAAGAACAATGGGTTTTGTACTCCCGCATAACCCGTGGCCATACTTCGTTTCAGCACAATGGTGGTTTTGGCTTTCCAGCATTCTAATACCGGCATTCCGGCAATCGGACTGTTCGGGTCCGTCAGAGCAGAGGGATTAACGATGTCGTTGGCTCCAATGACGATCGCAACATCAACATTGGGGAAATCATCATTGATTTCATCCATCTCATAAACGATGTCGTAGGGAACTTTGGCTTCCGCCAGCAAAACATTCATATGCCCTGGCATACGCCCGGCAACAGGATGAATACCAAATCGCACATTCACTTTTTTGGCCCTCAGCGTTTTGGTGATCTCGCATACAATGTGCTGGGCCTGGGCGACCGCCATGCCATAACCCGGAATGATCATAATTTCTTTTGCCTCGGCCAGCAGGCTGGCAACCTCGGGGGCTTGTACTTCAACCACTTCACCCTGTTCGCCTTCTTCTGCAGATGAGGAACCGCTACCTGATGTCGTACCAAAGCCTCCGGCAATAACTGACAGAAACTTACGGTTCATCGCCCGGCACATGATGTAACTCAGGATAGCACCGCTACTGCCGACCAGTGCACCGGTAACAATGAGTAAATCGTTATTGAGCATGAACCCGGTAGCCGCCGCAGCCCAGCCCGAATAGCTATTGAGCATGGATATTACAACAGGCATGTCGGCCCCGCCGATGGCCATGACCATATGAATCCCGAACAGCAAAGCAATTCCCGTCATGATATACAGGGGCATGATCCCACCCCCTGCAGCGGATTGCTCAACAAACAAATGACACAAATAAATTGAGCCAATCAACAGGCCCAGGTTGAGAAAATGCCGGGCAGGCAATAACATGGCCTTGCCGGTGATTTTTCCGCTGAGTTTTCCAAATGCAATAACGGAACCCGACAAGGTGACGGCACCAATGAGGATTCCCAAATAAGTCTCCACATCATGAATCGTCAATTCGATACCGCTGTAATGTTGCAACCGTTCCGGGTCCATAAAATTGGCAAATCCGACCAGGACGGCGGCCAACCCTACGAGACTGTGCAAAATAGCAACCAGCTCGGGCATTTGGGTCATTTGCACACGGCGCGCCAGAACCAGGCCAATACTGCCTCCGACCAGCAACGCCACCATCAAAATTTCTACATTGCCCGTAACCCCCGCGATGGTTGCTACGAGAGCAATAGCCATACCGATCATGGCATACAGGTTACCGCGCCTTGCCGTTTCTGGACTGCTCAACCCGCCTAACGCCAGAATAAAAAGAACGGTTGCCCCTATATAAGAGGCGGTGACTAATCCCTGACTCATTTCATCGCCTCCTATTTACGAAACATTTCAAGCATGCGGCGCGTTACCGCGAATCCGCCTACAATATTAATTGATGTTATCAGTACAGCAAACACCGCCACCCACATGATCACCTTTTCCCCCGAACTTATCTGCAAAATGGCACCAAGAACAATGATACTGCTTATGGCATTGGTCACGCTCATCAGTGGAGTATGCAAAGCCGCTGTTACATTCCAGACCACCATATAGCCCACAAAGCAGGCCAGGACAAATACCGTAAAGTGAGCCATGAAGGAGGCAGGCGCAACAGCACCCAGCCCAACCAAGCCCAGAGCCCCGATCCCGAAAGTGAGAGCCGGTCCCACCCATGAAGGTTTATCTTCCTTAGGCTCCACGGGAGGGGGTGCGGGTTCTGCCGGTTTGGCAGGCGCCGCCGAAAGTTTGGGCGCCGGCGGTGGGAAGGTGATTTCACCATTCTTGACAACCGTAGCTCCGCGAACCACTTCATCGTCGAAATCGACCACAACATTGCCATCCTTGTTCGGGCACATATCCGTTAAAAGATGGCGCAAATTCGTTCCATACAACTGGCTGGACTGCGCAGCCATCCGGCTGGGCAAGTCGGTGTAGCCGATGATCGAAACACCATGAACCTTGACCACTTTTCCCGCTTCAGACAGCTTGCAGTTGCCTCCCCGTTCAGCGGCAAGATCTACGATCACGCTACCGTCTTTCATGGACATGACCATATCTTCCAAGATCAGTTCCGGTGCCGGTTTTCCGGGAATCAGCGCAGTGGTAATGATGATATCCACTTCCTTCGCCTGTTCCGCAAAGAGGGCCATTTCCGCTTCGATAAATTCTTTGCTCATCACTTTCGCATATCCACCGGTGCCCGAACCCTCTTCCTCAAAATCGAGTTCCAAAAACTCCGCGTCCATACTCTCGATCTGTTCTTTCACTTCCGGTCGGGTATCGAAAGCCCGCACAATAGCGCCCATACTCTTTGCCGCACCGATGGCTGCAAGGCCCGCAACCCCCGCACCGATCACCATGACTTTAGCAGGCGGAACTTTACCTGCTGCGGTGATCTGCCCGGTGAAAAACCGGCCAAAATGCTGGGCCGCTTCGACCACTGCCCGGTATCCGGCAATATTCGCCATCGAACTGAGCGCATCCAGTTTCTGAGCACGCGATATTCGCGGTATCATGTCCATCGCCAAAGCCGTCACTTTTTTCTCAGCCAGCTTCTTGAGCATTTCCGGATTCTGCGCCGGCCAAAGAAAAGTGATCAGTATCTGGTTTTCATGCAGTAAATCGATTTCTTCTTTTTGCAGATCCGGGTTCAACTCCGGCTCGCGAACTTTTAAAATAATGTCACTGTCTGTCCAGACCTCCTGGGCATTTTTGACAACCGTTACGCCTGCTTCAACGTAAGAAGCATCTGAATAATGGGCCGCAGAACCCGC
>Ga0310123_10003982_pt1 | contig 11285 bp, 7 predicted proteins | sample CB6_AW_1057_MG_FD_203505 | JGI IMG/M metagenome (GOLD analysis project Ga0310123, IMG submission 203505) | Marine microbial communities from Western Arctic Ocean, Canada - CB6_AW_1057 | ecosystem: Environmental > Aquatic > Marine > Oceanic | place: Canada: Western Arctic Ocean | collected... | reverse complement strand
ACCTTGGGCTATGTAATTTTCCTTGAGTTCTGCCACTCGAACAGGATCAGCGGCTGGTCCTTTTCCTTTTATCGCCCGTTTTATAAGCCACCCTGCGCCACGCCCAAGACCTTCACCACCACCTTCTATTACAGCCTGAAGAGCAACGTCTTTCAACACCTCCATGGTGCTTTGTGTTTGTAGTCCTTCAAAGATATCCTCAAAAATAAACTCATCTATCGCCTTACCAGCGGCACCTGCTAAAGCCACAAGCCCAATACCGGCAGGAGCACCTAATCCGGTAGCCGCAACACTAGCACCTAATGCAGCCACCAGAGGAACTGTCTCTCTTCCCAGAAAACCAGATACATCCTGCCAACTAAGACCGGGTTCATTAAAACGAATTGTACCTGATTGAGGAAGACCGTATTTCTCCTTTACGTCTTCGGTTATGGTATCAAGGTTGAGTACAAAATCGTCTGCACCTACCTTGGTGACACCCTCTTCTCCAAAGACGGAAACAAGTCTGGCCTGTCTATCATTATCAGTATCTCCACGACCAACAAAGTACTGGAGACCTAAGTCCTTAACCTCTCCCTCATGAGTTGTTTTAACTTCAGCGGCTTGGCCTTCGGGTGTTTGACCACCATAATACTCTCTTAATTCTTCATAAGATGCAGACCCTAAATCAGGAACAGCTTCAGCTTCTTCAAATAACTCAGGCTGTTCTTTCTTCATTGAAGTAAGAACAGTTTCAATCTCTTGATCTGATGCATCTCCAAAATCTAGATCTTGTCCGTTAGGTAAAGATAGCGTTACCATCACTTTCTCCTAGGGATGGGTTTTAGTAACTTACCTGTTTTACGGTCAAAATAATCAAAGACACGGAGAGTTGAAGGAACTTTCCCGCCCCTTTTTGATACTCTTTCTCTATAAGATTCAGCAGCAGGAGCAATCTTCCTTATAGCTGGTTCAAAATATTTAGGACCATACGGACCAGGTGTTGCTTGACCTATTCTGTAAAGTTTTTGATCAAATGTTGTTAAGGCACCATCTTGCGCGGTTCTAAATTCTTTAACTGCACCCTGAAGTTGTCTTACCAAAGCCTCTGGATTAGCTGTAGCTAAAGAAATACTAAAACCACCTTTCCCATCGGGGTTTAAAAATCCATTATCAATATATGCGTCTGCTAAAAATTGTACATCTCTGTTAGATATTGAATTTGCTGTTTGCGCACTTCCCAAAGTTATAGGAATTAATTTTTGAAAAGCCCGTTTGATATCTCTTTCGGCTTCAGCTCTGTTTTTGTAACTTTGACTCGTAGGTCTATTCAGTAAATTCATAGCTTTCCCCCAGAGACTTGTGGCTTCAGCCGCCCCGCCCACAATATCACTTGAGTCTACTGCTAATTTTTTAATAACTCCTTGAAGAAGATTTACACCAACTTCTCCACTTACAAAAGCTTCTCTCGCTTCCTTTAAAGAACCATCAATTTTATCCGCTTCCTTATAATCTATAGTCTTTTCTTTTCGTGCGTCATCATTAAGTTTAGCCAATTTAGCTTTTAACTCATTAATTCCTTTTATTTGACCAAGGACAAATTTTTCAGATTTGTATTTGGAGGGAAGCTTACCTTTATTAGCCATAATTTCGGCTCTTGATATATATGTAGTTTCTCCATACGGATTGGCATCTGTTTTCTTGGATTGATCATAAAACATATATAATTGTCGATTATCTGCATCTAACAAAGCTCGTTGTTTAGCAATTGCCCCAAGACCATACTTGGCAGCGGACATGTCTACCTGTTGATCGTAGGCACGTCTTGCTTTCTTGTCGGCTACAAACTCTTTGGATATTCCTTTTAAACCCTTTCCAATATTTTCTATCGCGTTAGAGCTTTGACCCGCCATAACCCGGAAACCAGCTTCCATGATGGTGAAGCCTTTTTCTTCTTCACTCATGCCTTCGTATTTTGGGAGACCTTCCTTGAACTCTTGTATATACTGTTCCTTGGTTTTTGCGGGAGCGCCAGGAGGATTTTTATTTTCAAATGCGTTCACAACTACTTGGGCAGCGGTTGAAGGTTCTGTCTCAGCTTTTCCATCAGCCTCTGGTGGTGCAGTTACCGCATCCACTACTACTGGCCCAGTCTCAACGGCATCAGCACCACCAGCGGGTCCTGCACCAGCTTCTATAGTAACTTCCTCATCTTCTTTATATTGTGTACCCTCTTCTCCAAAACCATCTCCAACTTCTGGTTCTTTAGCCGCTTGTGCGGCTTCTTCTTCAGCTAACTCACGTGCCTCTTTAATGTCACCTTCAATGACTCCCGGAAGTGAACTTAACGGACCAGTACTAAAACCCGGATCATCAGGAGGGGGGTCATACTCAGCCGCTTGTACACCTTCAGTAACAGCCGCTGCGTCTTGCGCTTGAGCATCCGCTATTTTCTGTTCATCAATTTTTATCTGGCGACCTAACAGGGCTTTAAAACCAACCATTCCTTCGGGATCATCAGTAAGACCTGGACCCCACGGACCAGCTTTTCCTGCATGATACGCTTTAACTTCCTCCATTGTCATATCGGCTGGGTTGATCCCGGTTCTATAATATTCATCCAGAGCGGAAACAGCATCAGGAACTTGTGAAGCATCAATCTCACTGCCTTCAGGAGTACCCAATAATTGAGAAATGTCTGGGGGTTTAGGAGGGCCTTTCCGCAAAGTAGGCATAAACGTTCCTACTTCTTCAGGAGGAGCTTTCGTTTCCTGAACTATCTCCGAAACACGCTCCGAAACACGGGGTCGTATGGCAGTTTTCCGGTCTCCCCCTAAATCGAATATTGATCCTATACCTGCAAACTTACTGGGGGGTGGGGGTCCTTCCACAGGAACAAAAGGCGTAGAAGTATCTACTTCTCTAGCAGGGGGTTTCCGCAAAGGCGGCATAAATGTACCTGTTTGTGAAGCATCAACCTCACTTCCTTCTGGGGTATCGCCTATGACGCCGTACTGGACGGCGAGTGCTGTGATTTCCTCTCCGCTTAAACGTGTGGTGTCAAGACCCGGAATAATAGACTCAAGAGCTTTAGCTACTTCCTTAATCTTTCTTGAACGAAGAGGAGGAGCCGAAGTAGAACCTAAATAAGGAGATGATGGAGTGTGTTCTGGGGAATATGTGAATCTGGCGGCATCAGCAGCAGGTCCAGTCCTGCTTCCAGACCAAGGAGCCATTCTCTGACCTTGCGCTGTATACTGTGGTGATGTTCCTCCATTGGCCATCCTTGCCACCCCACCATTGGCCATGGACACGCGGACGCCCCTATCGGGAGATTGCTGATTGTTGACTGTCTCGATCAACGGGGCGGACGAACCAAGTATCCCTGACGCCATCGGGGATTGCGTCACAGGGGGGAGCATCCCCCCATTGGCAAACATGGGGCGCCGTGCCAAAACTGATCTGACGGTTCTGTTTCTCATCAAGTCGTCCTCGATCCAAACAATGCTCCAAATGGATTGCCAAGCGCCCTGTTAGCACCCAGTCCTGCGATCCCGGCGCCAACCGCCTGTGAAAGTGGACTTGGAGACGGTGCGACAGATGTCCCAAGGGTACTGGTCGCTGATCCAATGGACGGTTTGAAGATATCGCTGGTGAAGCCGATCCTCTGGAAGGGTTCAAAGGATTGCTGTAGCTGAGTCTGACGTGCGGCGTCGAGTTCTCTTTGCTGCTGGGTCTGTGCTAAAGAACCAAGCTGGGTCTGTAACTGCGCCTGTTGTCCAAGGAGACCCTGACCCTGACCTGCAAGATTGGCCTGTAGTGCGCCAAATTGTCCTATCCCGGCGCCTAGACGTGTAGCTTCCTGACTTTGCGTCTGGCCTACCCCGGCAAGGAGTTGAGATACCCCCTGTTGTCGTTTTTGCTGGTTCTCAAAAGCTGTCTGGGAAGCGTTCTGCGCCTGGTTGAAGTTACGTGACAAGTCCTCGAATATGCGGCGACTCTGGATGTCACTAAGATTCCGCTGAAGTTCCGATAACTGAAGAGCACCACGCTCCCCTCCCAAACCACCAGCCGCCGCCTGTTGCGCCTTGATCTGGTTAGCGGCGATATCACCTTGCCGTGTTAGTTCCTCAAGGGCTTGTCGGGTAACGATCTGTTGATGAGGATCAATGAAGGGCTGTAGATTTTCAGCCGTAGGTGTAAAAGCGCCCGTGGTTCCTCTTGCCTGTTCCGCTGCCTCAGAGAAAAGACCCGGCACACCAGCCGCCCTGTCCTGAAGGGTTCCCAGACCTTGTCCGATTGTTTCCGCGCCCGTGGTAAGGAAAGGCTGGAACTGTCCAATGCCTTGTCCAACGTCTATCCCTTGTTGCGTGAGGGGGTCGAGTCCAGCAACCTGAATGTCAGGGATGTCAACGGGGGCTTCGCCCCGTGCAAAAGCCTGTTCGAGGATACGCTTCTGGAAATCTTCCAGGAACGGTGCCTGTCGAAGAATACTTTCGCTTGTTGTTAATTCGGCCATTATGCTCTTCCTTCAAAACCGTGCATTATGTCATACATTTTGGCGGCGCCTCTATCACGGTTACCGTTACCGGCGTTTCGTACTGCTTCCGCCGTCATCACAAATTCCCCATCCGACAATAGCGCCGGTATACTGTCAGATCTTCCCGTTCCGGGACCTGAGATTTCTCCTCCTGCTGCCGCCGTAACAGACAAAGGTGCCATCAGATTCGGAAGTTGCAGTCCTCCTGCCACCTGCGTGATCCCCCCAGAAGGGCCTTTGCCTTCTTCACCAAATTTTCCTCTTTGCCATTGCCTTGTGTATGCTACATCTTTGCCTATAATCCTTGCTAATTGTTCTGGAGTATAGAACGCTTGAATTCCTGATTGTTGAAGCAGAGCAATTCCAGCAGGTGTCTGGCGGTCAGCAGGACTCAAACCTCTAAGCTGGTTATAAGCTGCTCTTTCAGGATTGGATAGTTGAGAAAGCTGATCCTCTTGCAGATCTTCTTCTGGTGATAACAGATACGTAATTCCTCCAATAGTTGCAGCAGATGCTAGGTTTCCTCCCATTGGAGTCCCAATGAATTTTTGAAGTTTTTGTCCTATCCCCTCCATTACATTACCTGAACCTGAACCAGGGGCGACTGATCTAAACGCCGCTTCAGCTACTGCTCCATCTCCTGTAGGTATTGGGGGCATCTTGGATGCTCCTCCAACAGTTGCATTTGATAACCTCATAGATGCTTGAGGACCAGAAACCATCGTGCGACCAACTTGAGATGGATCTAGTGCTGCCATTCCCGCTTCTGGTCCTTCAACAGCTAGTCTCCCAGGCATTGCATAAGGGGATTTAGCTGCTTCAGCCCCTCCAAAATACGAAGCTCCTCCTCCTGTAGGATCATACTTGGGGAAGAATGTATCCATGTTTAAGCCGCGACTTGCATTGCCAAAGATACCTTGTTGAAGAGGATTCTGTGCTCCAGATGAAAAAATATTTCCAGCGGCCTGGAGAGGCGACATGAATCCTTCTTTCAGACCGCCCATGAAAGTTTGACCCGGAACATTACTCAATCCACCAGAGATACCTGACATTAATCCTTGAGCACCAAAAGCCATGGCGCCTGACTTCAGGGCATCCTTCCATGATCCTCCTGAAAGCTTACTGACCAACGCCGAAGCTATGGGACCGCCTATCCCCGGAGCAATCATGTTTCCTATGATGGGCGCGGCAAAGGGAATAACCTTCTTGAATATCTTCTTGATGGCCTTGAATATCTTCTTGAAGAAGAACTCAGGCTGTCCTGTAACCGGGTTTATGGAATTAAGAGTACTCCCCACCACATAACGGTTAGGATCTTGGATTCCCATGGCCCTCATCTGGCCGAATAAGTCATTTCTCAGTTGCGGGTTGGCATCCAGAATTTCCCCCGGAACCACGGTCTCGCCTTCCGCTGCATGGACCATGTAACTGTCGCCGTAACGACCTAACGTGGCCAAGCCACTCGCTAACGATTCAGCGGTGGGTTCGCCTTTAAGTTTCGGGGAAGTGTCAATCATCAGGATACCTCAAGCAAACTGGCAAAAACGTAAATTTTTGAAGCTACATCGCAGTTAAATATGAGCGTATCACCGGTTTCTAGAACAAAAGGTCCAGCGAGGGACGTTTGCACGACAGTTGTGAGGCTGATCTTTTCCAGTGTAACCGTCACGGAAGCTGAACTGTCGGTTATCTTAGGGTATATAACTATAGTTCCACTGTGGCTATTATACAAATTAATGTTCTTGATAATCGTCTCAGTGGCGGCAGGACACGTGTAAACTGTGACATCCCCCGTGGAACCTACCAAACTTCCTATGTTTTTGTATGCCGCGCCCATTATTCCATGAACCAGGTTATTGCTTTATTGTCAGCTTTCCCCTCTACCTCGAGAGGGAACTCCGTCTTGCTCAATGCCATTTCTATATCCCGCAAAATCCTTTGGTATGTATTGGGGTCGTACTCGTTAGGAGCATCCGGGAAACTATGATCCAGAAGTCTGGCCATTACTGCCTCCCATCCGGTCTTAAATCAACCCGTAGATCCCCAAGTGTCCATGCCAGATCGGTCACGGAACTCTGTATCCGTATAACTGCCTGGCGGGATCTCGCTCGTAAGAAAGATTGTTGCGTAGTCGGAGTCACCTCATTGGTTGAATTGGTAATTAACGAGTCCCCCGGAAAATTACGTGTCTTGATGACATAATCTACAGAACCAGAAGAATCCACACTGGAGTCCGTTATATCTATGTCAGGAATTAAACGGTTCATGAACATGAACTGTTCTCCGTCTCCAAGGTCAAAATCAGCCGATTCAATAAACGAGGACATGGCCGATCCGTCAGCATCGTCTCCGATTTCCTGCACATAAATATAATTGATATCGTTTGAAACTCCTGACGCCCTTGGGTTGTCATGAATTCCGTAATCCACCCAAGCAGTGCGCGACAGTGTTCCAATGTCCCATGTGCCTTCCGTGAAATTGAACTTGGCGTAGCGGTCAATTTCAGTAGCGCCTGACGAAACATAAAACCAGAAAACCTCATCGAACATCTTGTTGGATGCGGCAAAGAACTTATGCCCCTGTTCCAGATTTACATCATCAAAGATGTACCTGAGTACGGTACAGGGGATGACTTCCACACGTCCCGTATAGGCATAAAAGTTCTCTCGATCCATCCAGAACACTTTGTCGCCTATCGTAACCACAGCATTGGGTCCTATGATGGAGATATTCCCGGCAAGAAGGGAAAAGGCGAAAGTAAGGGGTGGCCCTACAAAACGCATGGCATGAAGGTTAACGTCCGTCCAGATCAGGATCTCCTGTCGTGTCCTGACTCCGGCCACGATTTCAGAACCTGAAGAAATCCTTTGTCCACCGGCAGTGTTTGTAGCGGTTGGTGTCCAGTCAAAAGGATCTTCCTGATCCGACCATCGTACCTGTAAAAGATCCTGGACAGTATCGCTTAGGGGGTTGCACCCAAGGCATATTGCATGACGATCCGTTCCTGAAACCATGACCTTCCTGGTAATGGTCGGTGCATCAGAAGCACCCGTCTGGGATGCAAGATCTGTAGCTCTGGCGGCAAGACCAAGTGTCTTGTCCCAGTAGTATGGAGTCCCGTCAAAGACTGCTAATAATAAATCTTCCCCCCAGTTGTCCTGAGACCAGAGTCGTATGTTACCTCCGGTGGTGGCCGCTATAGATGAAGCCTTACCCCAGCCAATAAAATCATTAGCCTCCGCGACATTTACGCCGCTGCTGTGGGCGGCGGCTGTTGTCCCTCTGACACCGCGCACGACCCCTGTATCCAAGGTATTGGTGGTTTTCCCCGTATACTGGATGAGTTCATCCTCAATACGGATCAACCCCACAAAAGTTACGGCGTCTCCGTTGGTATGGGGGGCAATCGTAGTGCCATCCGTTTCCCGTGTCAGATCACTTAGCGTATTACTCTCATTGTTTCCGTATCTGATATTTTCGCTGTTGATCTTGACCGTTCCCTTGTCAGGGAAGCTGGTAGAAGACGCAAGGGGGAGTGACGTACTGGCGATGGTAAGATTAGCGGTTATAGTTGTGGCTGCCGTTTCAAAATCAGTGGCGCTTGTGAGAATGATAGAGGTGACTGAATCGTTGACCGTGGTATTAAGGGTCGTGAGGGAATAAGAAGTCGTAGCGCCGCCCCATAAACCGGCACCAAACCCCGTACCCGTAACCACGGTTGCTAACCCGGTATTGATCTGATACGCCGCCGAAACAGCCGATCCGCCACCCGCCGTAGATCCTGATGACGCACTCCCTGCCGTTGTAATCGTGTAACTGTTGGGGTTGACAACGGTTATTTCAAATTCGGTATTGAGTTGCGCGGCAGTAATGCCGTCAAATAGAGTGGCCCCTGTAAATGTTACAAAATCACCATCGGCGGCTCCATGACTTGGGGCGGTTACCGTTAAAACTGCACTTGACGCAGCCCCAGTGGTAAAAGGATCACTTCCCAAGGTAGTTGTGGCACGAATAGGGGTGATATCATTATATCCCCCTCCTTCTTCGACATAAAATTTGGATTCCGTCCCCACACCCATGTACTTGGACGCATCAAGTGCCGCCCACGTATGAAGAGAACGTCCCGTTCCCTGGATAAGGTTACTACTCAGGCGGGACCAGCCACCCATTTTCTCTGGTCTACCCTTCCTGAACCGAATTAAATCAGAGTTGTACCATCCATTTTCGCTTCCGTAAGATGTCGTTTCTCTGTTAACCCCAGGCTTAAATGTCAATTTAGCCAATGGCACTTAACTACTCTCCTAGTTCAGGCCAAACAGATAAAATTGGATATTTCTTAATTTCTATTTCTCTTTTACTCTCTGCCTCTGTAGTTATTTTTGCTTGATCATCTGCATCTTCACTAAGTATATCAATATTAAGTGCAGTCGCTGCTGCCTCTCTAAATTTACTCATAGAATTAGCTTCAGCATCTCCATCAAAACTCATAAGAAGAGCGGCAACTGCATCAGTATCAGTAGCATTGTCAATAGCATTTTCCATCTCCGTAGCTTTGGCACGGATTGCATCGCGCCATGTTTGAATGTTTGAAGGGATAGCGGTTTCCTTGTCGGCCTTACGGATTACCGCCCAATCCGTCTGGTTTAAAAAAGATCCTTGCTGATCTTTAACTTCGTTCTTTAGGGTAGATTTAAGCCCAAGAACATCTCCGCTGTCCTCAAGAGGTCTGGCAGTAGATGTGACCTTTCCATCACTGTCCATTGACCAAAGATATAATCTGGAATCAGGTTTGGGATCTTCTATAATCTCCTTTATATTCATGGCATCTTTCTCAGCCTTTGACCATATATTCCAATTACCGGGGTGCTGGGTTCCATTGGAATCGGTCCACGCCTTTCCCGGTCTTATTGTTCTATCACCATATTTCCACATCTCACTCTCCTATTAAAATGTCGTAGCGGGAGTTACGTCTTCACCGCCTCCAAATGGATGTTCTGCGAATGCTGCATATATATAATTTGCAGCAGAAGTATTTACATCAGAATCTGCTGTCCTAATTTGGAACCCAGTAGCAGTGAAATCTATTTCTTCAGAGCCAGTTGTTTCGGCTGCTGTTGTATCAGCAATAAGCTGATCATCTATTTCATTGTAAGGACTTCTCTGACTATCATATATAACCCAACCTCCAGTACCTGTAGTCTTTTTAATCATAACATATGCAGGTTTGAACCCTACAATTGCTGGTGCGCCTCTAACATTCCCATTCCCAATATAATTTCCAAAATGGCTGAAGCCTTCAACGTCTGCAAAAGCATAGTAGATATATGTATTGGTATTTTCATTAACTCCTATACCTGTTCCTATAGAAAATACTGTGGATGTTGGAGTGGTATCATTCCAAATAGTGGCAAGATCGACTGTTGCAGCATTTGTATTTAGTAGTAAATAATCAGTCTCAGGCGCAGTTGTATTTGCTCCATGATAAACATACCAGTGTCCTTGACCTGCTCCAGTACCATCATTGCGACATTTAGCTATGACCATTGCAGGAACCACACCTAACCCATGACCTATTGTTGCTGCTACTCCAGTTCCTGTATAAGTACCTATACTAATTCCAGCCGTAGTATTAACCGTTGTTGTGGTTGTTGTGATTGAACCAACTGCGTTAGCAGATCCAGCACCCCCTCCAGCTAACCATTGCCATGCTACGAAGTTCTCAAGGTTGTCGTTGTAGCCATTTGCTCCAGTACCCAGACCAAAACCATCAGCATCGAAACTGGTCAGGCCGTTGGCATCTGTAACTTCAACATCGCTACCATCTGGATTTATTTGTTTAGTTACACCTCTTGCCGCATCAATCGCCATATGATCGTCAGCTTGGGATCTATTCTTTAGCCATACAAAATCAGGTTGAAATGTACTATTCTCAGTTTGATCGATGTTACGAATAGAACCATCTCCAGTGTAGAGCGTAGTCTGGAAATTTGCAGTGCCGTCAAGGATTGTTGGTTCAGGAAAATTTGCTGTACTTATATAATTATAATCCGTGTCAACACGGGTAAATCCATTCTGTCCAAAATCTAGTCTAACATGAGGAACTCCCCAAGTATCGCCAAATAGCATCAAATAAACATATGCCATTGTATTATTACCCGTCCATTCTTTCTGTAAAACTCCATTGGCATAATAGGCCATCGTACCAGCATCTTGGTCTAAAAGCATTTGTAATAGACCGCCATTTGCAACGGCAACCAAACCTGAAACAGAAGAAGCTACTCCATCAACCTGTACTGAGGATTCAGAATACCCTAAATAATAAGACGTAAAATTATTTGAAACTGCAGCCTGAGTATTTACCCCCCAAAAACCTTTTAGAGGATTGGTGTCTCCCATAAAACCATGATTAGAAACACCATTATTGATCCTCTCTACTTCGTAACACCATTTTCCAGTAGAAGGGAGTCTCAGCGTACAAACCACCGTATGCCATGTTACAGAAGAAATACTATCAACTTGTAAATTTCCTTCACTCATACTAACAATGGATGTATTTCTCAGAATTGTAGGAAAATTATTGGTAGGTGTATCAACTACCTGATCATCAGCATCCAGACCAGAACTGGTGTAATCGTTGCTTAAACCGCTTACGTCATTACCCAGATCAGCGGAATCTGCAAAATCGAATTTGAAGCCAGTAGTTCCGTAAGTAGTAGCTCTAGGAGCATAAGCGATTACTACCATAGCTTGTGCAGCAGCAGTTGGT
>Ga0310123_10003980_pt1 | contig 11291 bp, 8 predicted proteins | sample CB6_AW_1057_MG_FD_203505 | JGI IMG/M metagenome (GOLD analysis project Ga0310123, IMG submission 203505) | Marine microbial communities from Western Arctic Ocean, Canada - CB6_AW_1057 | ecosystem: Environmental > Aquatic > Marine > Oceanic | place: Canada: Western Arctic Ocean | collected... | reverse complement strand
TTCGCCTGGATGCCATCGCCTTTTTGTGGAAACAGCCGGGTACATCCTGCATTCATCTGCCCCAGACCCATGAAGTTGTCAAACTGATCCGCGACGTGGTGGATGCGGTGGCACCCCATGTCATTTTGCTGACGGAAACCAATGTCCCCCACGAGGAGAATATCAGCTATTTCGGAGCGGGTGACGAAGCGCATATGGTTTACCAGTTCAGTTTGCCTCCACTGCTGCTCGATGCGCTCCTGAATGAAGACGCCGCACCTCTTACGAAATGGTTGTCCGATTTCCCGGAGACGCCGGGCGGGACAACGTTTTTTAATTTTACCGCTTCGCATGACGGTGTGGGCGTGCGACCTCTCGAAGGACTCGTGCCACACGCACGGATCGAGCGTTTGGTTGAAGCGGCCAAGGCACGTGGAGGTCGGGTGAGCACCCGACGTTTGGCGGACGGCAACGAATCGCCTTATGAGCTTAATATCACCTACTTCGACGCTCTGGCCGACCTTGATTCAGCGCCGACGCCGTCGCGCCTGCGCCGGTTTCTCGCTTCGCAAGCCATTATGTTAGCGATTCGCGGAATACCTGGGGTCTACTTTCACAGCCTTTTTGGAACTCGCAATGACCACGACAGTGTACGGCAAAGTGGCCAATCGCGCCGCATCAATCGGTCGAAATTCGCGGTCGATGATCTGATGAAAAGTCTGAAAGACTTCGGCAGCACCACCCGGCAGGTGTTCGATGCGTATCGCCATTTGTTGCGGTCACGTATTGCGCAGAAAGCGTTTCATCCAGACGGTGCTCAGCGTGTGTACCAGATCTCAAACGACCAACTGCTCTGTTTCGAAAGGTCAAGCCCAGACGATCAGCAGCGCATTTTGGTCGTGGCCAATTTGGGAAGCGTCCGTCAGTTACTCGATCTCGATCGACTGGGCTGTACGGCGCGGCGCGACTTGTTAAGCGTAACGCGATTGGAGTCTCTTCAGCAGATAAGCCTCGATCCGTGGCAAGTGGCGTGGCTGGAAATCGATGGACCGAGCAAATGAGGAATGACGAAATATCCAATGATGTGTGAATGCGTAAATGGGTGAGAGGGTGAACGAGTGAGCCAACGTTTCCGTGACCCTCTCATCCGTCATTGGGTATTTCGTCATTCACGGTCGGTTGTCAATATGAGGAAAAGATTCTTTGCGTCGCAGGTCAACTCCGCCGCGAGGCGCAATCAAGGAGAACGATCATGTCTGACTTTGCTCAAACCGGTTTAATCACAACGTTGCACGATTTGGGCACCGTCCCATTGGATCGCTTGGAATCCATGTTGCGCGAATCGACGGCGACCTACAAAATCGGCCTGGTGCTGCCGGTCACGGCGTCGGACATGCGCGCGCCGCCGTTCGCCCGGATCGTAGAGCAGTTGCGTGGCGCCGACTATGTTGATTCGATCGTCGTGGTGTTGGGCATGGCCCCCGAAATCGAGGACTATCTGGAGGCGAAGCGGATCGTCGCAACGCTGGGAGACAAGGCCGCCGTGCTATGGACAGACGGACCACAAGTGACGGCGCTCTACGACACGCTTGTCGACGCGGAGTTTCACGTTAGCGTCCCCGGCAAAGGCCGATCGGCGTGGACGGCATTCGGTTATCTGTTGGCCGATCCCCGCTTGAAAGCTCTTGTGTTGCACGATTGCGACATTGTCGACTACGATCGCGTCTTACTTGCGCGACTTTGTCTGCCGATGGCACATCCCAGTCTCGATTTTGAATTTTGCAAAGCTTACTACGCGCGTTGTACCGATCGTATGCACGGCCGCGTCGTCCGCCTGCTTGTTGCGCCGCTGCTGCGCGGCTTGATTGCCGTTATAGGTGAGGACCATTTTCTGGCTTACCTGAACAGCTTCCGCTATCCGCTGGCTGGTGAGTTTGCCGTCACGTCCACGCTGGCTCGGTCGAATCGCATTCCCAGCGACTGGGGGTTAGAAGTCGGTATGCTGGCTGAGGTGTTTCGCAATACGTCGATCAAGCGGGTCTGTCAAGTGGATCTCTGCCGCCTGTACGAGCACAAACATCAGGACCTGTCGCTTGAGGATACCGGCCGCGGCTTGATGAAAATGGCTACAGACATTCTCACCAGTATCCTCCGCACACTGGCCAGCATGGGGAAAGTCATCGATGACGGCAAGCTGGTAGCCTTGCGTTCTGCTTATCTGCGAAATGCCCAGGACGCTATCCGGCAGTACCATGCCGATGCATTGATCAACGGCCTGACCTTTGACCGGCACGCGGAAGAATATGCCATCGAAGGCTTTGCTGGACAGATTCGGGTCGCCGGCGAGATCTTTCTGAATGATCCGGTGGGGGGAGAGGCGATCCCCAATTGGACGCGTGTCCTGGCTGCCTTTCCCGATTTTCCGCAACGTTTGCGCAAAGCAGCACGTTGCGATGATCTGGAAATTAGTTGAGTAACGACTACAGATGATGCGACGCATTGCGAAACCATGCTTGTTTGTGCGGTTTCCAGTGCGTCGCATTTCTCATTTGCGGCCTCTTGCGATGCACTACTGGCTACAATTTTGGCACATTGAGAAACGTTGGAATTCCCTACCACGTCTATTACGTCTAATGGGTCACCATTGTTACCCTGTGGTAAATCACAGCCAAAAATGATGCGCAATCATTAGACGTATCAGACGAAATACGGGTGTTATTAGGCGAGTCATTAGACGGCTGATAGACGAAGGCGGGCGGTCATTAGACGAAAACTGGTAAACATACCGGTTATTGCCAGAGTCACCCACTTGCGATTCACGATCAGTCAGGTGGCCATCCGCCCTGATGCAGCTGGTAATAGACGACGCCTCAGAAGGTTGGGGTCAAACGCTTTTAAAGCATTTGGAGAGTCTCCGGCCAAGTTGCTGCTGGATCGCATCTGCACCACCCGCGAAGCCACCCAGTCCAAGAAGAAAACCCGCAAATTCAAACCAAAGCAGGAGGCTGAGGCATGTACGGCGGGAATCGCGTGTTGAGGCGGCGTTGCGACCTGGTACTGGAACGGCGCACCAGTAGTCATTTGCGGGTGCGGTACACATCTTGGTAATCCCCCAAGCGCACCGTGCCTACATGGCGGCTCTGTTATTCATGTTCCAGGACGGTCCACGATACCAGCGGGATGTTCCAGAGGGAGACACGAGACAAATTGCTTCGCGCACGCCCGCGCCTGAGGCCGTGCCCCTTGACTCGTGTTCAGCGGTGGTCGTGCCGACGACTGACCTGCTCCCCTAAAATTGGTCCAGGAAAAGTGAGAGAATCAGGGTTAAGTCACTCGACTGTGTTCGGGAGGCTTAACCCTGATTCTCTCATTCAGACTGGTACAAAGACGGGAGGCGGTCACTGGAACTAGGACGTTCCTATTCGCCAAAGACTGGCAAGAGTGCCTTTTATTCATACGCAAGTGGAGGAGTGTTGGGAGCTTGCCCGTGTGGCGAATGACAACTTTGTTCCGAAGATGAGAATTTCAGCGACCTAGACCGCGTAATTAGAAAATCCCTTGCCATTGCTCACGTCGGGCTTCAGTGTCTCGCGTCGACTTTTGGAATGCGCCACTGCCACTCACGGGTACACACCAAAAGGTGGGTCGGTTTCGGGTTAGTTTCGGGATTTGACATTGCCAATAGCTGTCGATTCGTTTTCGTCTTGACGCGATGGGTGGCGGTTTGCGGGCCGGCGAAACCCGGGCGAAGGTGATTCATCCGAAATCACACGCCTGTACTCGAATCGCACTAGCCCATCCGGTATGCTGTGTTGCAACGCTGTCGCCATGCAGTACACCGATGAGGAACATCGTGTCCAACAAATCGCCAAACGCAAACAGCGTTTCCAACGCAGTGCAGCCGCGCATTGGCGAGTCCGGAGTTATCTGGACCATCTGGTTGACCTACGGCGCGTTTTACTTCTGCCGCACCAATATCTCAGTCGCACTGCCCGGCATTGAGGAGGAATTGGGTTACTCCAAGACCACGATGGGTGTTGTGTTGCTGTCGCTAAAGATCGCTTACGGCGTAGGCCAGCTGGTCAACGGACAGTTGGCTGAGCAGTTTCGGCCGCGAGTGTTATTGGCGATTGGAATGTTCATGTCGGCGGCCCTGAATGTCGTGTTTGGATTCGGCACGGCACTGTATTTCTTTTTGTTCGTATGGGCATGCAACGGCTATTGCCAGTCACTCGGTTGGACGCCGTGCATGCGAGTCATCGGCAACTGGATCCCCGTGTCACGGCGAGGCAAAGCCATTGGCATCATTGGCACCGGATACCAGGTGACGGCGGCGGCGACGTTCGTGGTGACGGGCCTTGCCGCTTCCGTGCTGGGTTGGCGAGGCGCGTTCTTTGTTCCACCGGTCATTCTGGCTGGCGCCGGCGTCATCATGTTGTTGTTTCTCTGCGAGTTGCCCAGCAGTGGTCACAATCAAGCGTCAATTGATACCGACGCGACGACGTCTCGGCGCACATTGTCGAGCAATCTAGTTCTGACGATCTCAAATCCGGCTTTGTGGTTGTTGGCGATTTCGCTGGGAATGTTGAATGCGTGTCGCTATGGATTTCTGGACTGGGGAGTCTCACACCTGGTCACGATTGAGCAGGAAAGGCTGGCGGCGACGGGTGACATAGACACTGCTTCGGTATTGAAGTCGGCGGTCAAATACGCGGTGTTGCCACTCGGAGGAATTGCGGGATCGTTGCTCGCCGGTTGGGCGACGGACCGGTTCTTCGGAAGCCGTCGGGCACCGGTGATTGTCGGACTGCTGGTGTGCCTTGGCTGTATCACGCTGGTTTATGATACCGTGGCGCGCACTTCGTTTGCCGGGACGATGGTGTTGTTACTGTTAGTCGGTTTTACAGTTTACGGGCCCCAGGTGCTGCTAGTCGGCACGGCGCCCGCGGATCTGGCACGAGGCGACACGGCGGCGGCGGCGGCAGGGTTTGTTAACTTCATAGGTTACTTCGGTGCGGCCGCTATGGGCGATTTGCTCACGGGGTATCTGATCGATCATTACGGCTGGCAGTATGCTATCTTTGCCTGGGCCAGCTGGGCGTTTGGCGCTGCGATCTTCGCCGCGATGCTTTGGAATGCAGGAGGCAGTCGTCAGAATTCAACCAACGACATGGCCGACGGAGACTACATGTGAAAGTCATGATTATCGGAGCCGGCCGTGGCCTTCGATTAATGCCGACCACGGCGAACACACCGAAGTGTTTCGCCGAAGTGTCGGGCCAACGAATTCTCGACTGGACGCTCGAAGCGTTTCGTGCGAACGGACTCGATCAGTTCTGTTTTATAGGTGGTTATCAAATCGACCGGGTGCGCGAGTCGAACCCGGAATTCACGTTTCGTCACAACACAAACTGGGAGCACAATAACATTCTGGAGTCCCTTTTTTACGCCGAAGATCTGATGGACGAGCCATTTGTCTGTTGCTACAGCGATATCCTGTTTACGGCCGAGATCGTGGAACGGATGCTCGAGTGCGACGAGGAAATCGCCTTAGGTGTCGACATCGCGTGGCTGGCCCGTTACGAGCACCGCAGCGAGCATCCACCGGACGATGCCGAGAAGGTAACGGCAGTGAATGGTATGGTGACCCGCATCGATCGAGAAATCGAGGAATCCGAGGCATATGGCGAATACATCGGCGTCGCAAAGTTTTCGGCGCGCGCCGCCGGCCAGCTTCGCGAACACTATCATCGTTGTCGCTCGCAGTATGCGGGCAAGCCTTGGCGCGAAGCTAAGGTTTTCGAAAAAGCGTATAAAATCCATTTATTCCAGGAAATGATCGAAATGGGCGAGCGAATGGTACACGTTGACACGCCCGGTGGATATATCGAGGTCGACACGCAACAGGACTTTGATTACGCCCGAAAGCATTGGACGACCAAACATCTGGGGAGATAGTGGATGGGTGAGCGGTTGTTGTTTCCGTCGTCAATCATCGGTTCCATGCCTCGACCGACCTTCGTCCGAGAACTGATCTCCCATGGCAGCGATCTCTCGCCGGCAGAGTACCGCCGGCTGATGAGTTCGGCGGTTCGCTATGTCGTGGCGCTCCAGGAGGCGGCCGGACTGAACGTTTTGTCGGACGGCGAATGGTGGCGGAAGTCTTACATCGGCGTGATTGCTGAACTAGCGCATGGGTTTGAATTGAGTCGTAATCCGGCTGACGGGCGACCTTGGACAATTGTGGTCGAAAAGTTGGCACCCAAGCAGCCCGGTTTCATTGCCCAAGAGGTCGCATTCCTAAAGAAGCTGACCAACCGTCAGATCAAAGCGACGCTACCTGCACCCGCACTACTTGGTGAGCGAATGTGGGATCCGGAAAAATCGTCGGCTGCATATCCTAATCGCGAAGATTTCGTCCGCGACTGTGTCCCGATTTTACGTCACGAGATCGAGTTGCTCCGCGACGAGGAAGTGGCGATCGTTCAGCTCGACGATCCGCATTTATGCCTATTCGTCGATTCGGAAGTTCGTCGTCAGTACGAAGATCCAGACTGCGCCGCTGACTTCGCCGTCGACATGGATAACCAGGTGTTCGATGGAATCGCAGGTGTGAAGCGTGCTGTTCATCTGTGTCGCCGCGCGGGCGCTCGCGCTCGTGGTGAGGTGGCGCATCGTGGTGGTTACGGCCCGATCCTGGCGAAAATCGGCCAACTTAGGGTCGACCATATTACCATGGAGTTCACAACACCCGGTTCGGGAGACATGTCCGTATTCCAACAGTTACCCGACAATGTCGAAATCGGACTGGGGTGCGTCAGCACTCAGCCGGGGCATGTCGACTCAGTGGACACCATCGTCGAGCGAGTTGAGATGGCCCTCAAATACGTGGACCCTGAGCGAATCACGCTCAATCCCGATTGTGGCTTTGCTCCCGGCTCGGCCGCCGAGGTCAGCATCGACGAGGTCTATCTCAAACTGAAAAACGAAGTTGAGGCAGCCGGGCGATTGCGGGAAAAATACGGCTAAGGAGCCGATCGATAAAAACCCTTTGGTTTTTGCACAGTCGTTTAACCGGAAGCCGACGTGGGATTCCGCTGTAAAAGTTTGGAGGCGAGGCGGATGACGGCGTTGTGAAATTAGCGTGGCTTTTGCAACAAGGCAGCTATTGTCACTGTTGTGAGTCGGGGCTTGGCAAACCGTGGCCTTGAAGGTTGGTTGACTCGGGTGCAAGACCATCTGCGTAGCGCGCGGGCGACAGCGGCTCGATCTCGACGTTGGGCAACGTCACGGGTTCGAAAGGAACGATGCTTCTCTCTGACGCAGTGGTGGGCGAGAGGACACTCGACAGCGTGACGTTTTCGGGGGTGCTCGCGCAGGGGGCAGCGCGGGCACGATCAATCTCGCGACCGGGAATGTGATTGAGCTCGAGGTTCTCTCGGGACCTACCTTTGATGAGCTCGTGTTCTAGGGTGACTGCTAGGGATTTCAATCACTCTTGTTGCCTGATTTTTCCTGAGTTGACGGGCGTTTTCCAGTCACTGGGCTAAGTTCTTGAAATGTTTTTACCGAGTTCGTACGGTCGGCAAGGGTAACCACGCCCAATACGCGTTTGCTGGTGGGGAGATGCCGCCTAACGGGCGCTCTCTGTTCCGTCGGCTACTTTTACCGTTTCACCCATTTCTTCAGCACTGCGCTGAAGCGTGGGGACTTGGGAGGTACCACTTCGGCGTGCTGGTCTTTTGACGCCGATCTGCATGAGATCATACAGCATGGGGGAAACTCTGGACCGATCCGCAAGGCCAGCGGTAGAAAGACTTCAACAATGCGCCGGATGAAGTCGTAAATCGTCCAGTGAGTTGATTCATAAGGAAGACAGTAATGACAATAGCGCCCGATTCGAGTAGGCCCTGACGCAGCAACCCATCTGTGTTCTTCGGCTTGGTGGCCAAAGCATTCTAAGCCTATGAGAAAAATCCAGGAGGAAACTCGCCAGTACAAATAGCGCGCGCCCAGCGAGTCAAGCGTGAAGACCTCGAGCTATTCGAGAATGTGAAGGGCGGAAAGCTGACGGTCAGCCAGGCTGAGCGAGAAATAAAGCGAAGCAAGAAGTAGGCCGATGAGAAGCTGGTGAAGGTCGGCCAACCGAATCATCCATGAAGTACTGACTGATAAATTCAGAGAAAAAAATAATCTCGGTGGGATGGACGCGAACAGGTCTGATGTCGGGAACAAAAACTCAATCCGTTTGAGGGTATCGACAAGCTCTGGCCGTAGATCGTCAATCGCCTGCATTGCAGCCCGGGCCATTATGAGCGGGGTTTCCTTGTTCTCCGGGAGCGTGTGATAACCAAGACGCAGCGATTGCGAACGCTGGAAAAGGAAATTCGCAACAACTATGAAACGTTTGTTTCTACGAGCTATGCGCTAAAAGAAATCAGGGATGACGAGTTGTACCGTGAAGGTAGATACGACACGTGGGATGCATTTCTAAAGTAACGGGTTCCCGAAATACCTAATCAGCCAACCAAAAAAATATAAAATGGCCAAGCCGCCACATATAATAATAATCACCAATTTAATTAAATCGCCAATCACCTTACTCTCTGTATTAGAAAAAAGGAGTTTTTACGGCGCTGGAAAAAACAATAGAAGTCGAGAGTAAACACGAAAAACGGGTCTGCCCCTGTTTAGTGCTTAGTCCAGTTTGAGGCGTCGAAAAATGGGCACGTGCCGGTAGTAGACTTCTAAGGTGCAGGTGGCTAGTGCGGTCGTGTACAACCGTCCGCCAGTTTGGTCATGGTCGCTTTGCGGCCTCCAGCTTCCCGCTTCGTGGCCGGACGTTTCCTGCGAAGCGACGAGCGCGTCGCGCATATGGTGGTTCCATTTTCGCCAGGCGGCGCCTCCAGCGTGGTGCATGACTTGCGTGCCGTAATACCAATAGTAGAAATTCGAATGTTGGCGATGTGGCAAGTGATCCCGCACTAGAGTGTTGATGCCAATCCGCAGGCCCACCCGAGACATCTCCCAACCCAGATACATCCGGCAGAGCAAAGCTTCGGCGGTCATCACCGGCGTTGGTGGTTGGCCTTGGATATAGGCGTAATGTGCCCCTTCTGGATCCCCGACGCTGTCCAGGAAATGTCCAGCGTTTTCCAGAGTGTGGCTGGGAACATTCAATTCGGCGGCGCGGGCGCTTTGTAATGCCATCAGCTGCCAGCCGAGGACACTTGTGTCCCCCGGTTGGCCCGGCTGGTATCTCCAACCACCCGATTCGTGCTGTGCGGCGACGATAAAATCGATCGATCGCTGGGCCGCTTCTCGTAGCTGTGCGTCCCCGGTCATGGCGTAAGCTTCGCATAGCACGATCGCGGCCTGGCCATGTGCATACATGCCGGAATTGCCGGAACTATCAGCGCGCAAGTCGCCGTTAGATTCCTGGTGTTCGATCAACCAGCGTAGGCCCAGCGATACACTGTCCTGATAGCGACCGACGAGATGCGTCTGGCCCGCACCAAGAAAGGGGAGCAATACCAGCGCTGTTCCCGCAGTATCACTGCGCGGGCGGCCAGGTTCACCGCAACGACTCTGGCAGCTGCCAGAGTGTTGAAATCGGTCCAGGCTCCAGCTGCCATCTTCACTCTGGTGCAAATGCAGCCATCGCAGTCCACGGGCGACAGCCGCTTCGGTCAGCGTCGTGCCCCCCTCTTGACGGATCATCTCGACACGCACACGTGGATCGCGGGCCGCCAACATGGCACGGCGCGAGTCACTGCGGACAATCGTTGTCTTGACCCGGACAAGGTCAGGCAGATCGGGATGGGGCGCCAACGGGTCAAGCCGCAACTGGCGCGCGGCTTGATCTGCGCGGATTAAGGCCAAACGCTGCGGTTCCGATTGCCGATCGACATTGGGTGGAATTGGCAAATCAAACCGGACGTCGTCGATCGTCGTGTCGGCCTCCTGCGGACCACCTTCCTTGCGCCACGGGCTGACCTCGGTCGAAATCACCAGCGACGGGTCCTGGCGGGTGGCTTCGATGACCAATAACGCCAGCAAGGCGAGCACGATCATATGTAAGATAGCGCTCACAATCCACGCCGGTAGATTCTGCAGCCAATGCGTTGCACGTGCAGGACGTCGTGTCATGCGTGGGCGGTGGCCGGCGGACTTTGCCCACTGGCGCGTCCGCGGTTTGGCCTCGCGCCGAGTGGGTGGCGCGCGACCCGTCTTTGTGTCCCTGTCACGTTCAATTTTGTTCTCCGCCGCCCGGCGGCGCGTATCCTCCTGGTGTGTAGTGCTTCGCGCAGCCTGGGTGAGCGCACGTACCTGTTCGATAGTCAGTGCGATACTGATTCCGCAGTGCCAGCAGTCCGCCACCGACAGCCACAATCTTAACGTCATCGGCGCGCCGCAATCGGGACAGCGGCAGAGCATGACGTCTCCATTTAGCGGCGCAACGGTGAGGTCGGGTAATAACGCCGGTGGTCTGTAGACTAGCTTGTGAGACGCTGGGGCCAGACGAAGCGGATCGTGCGAGTCGAGATCCAACCAGAAACTTGCAGGTAATGCAGGTTGATTGGTAACTAGCGGAAGCAGATCGATGTTGGCATCACTCTGCGCGTTGGTCGTTGTTCGGTTTTGGACCATGGTGGTGGTGATCAATGAAACGTGCCCATGCCTGATTTTCAATGTAGCACTGCGGCAAGGGCTTTGCTACCGTTTTCTCCACCCTCCGGGCGAGAAAAAATGCAGGACGGATTGCCCATCCTTCCGTGACACACGAGTTGGCCTCCGTATGTGTCCATTGCAGATTAACATCAAGGTATTGAGGCGAGGGCTGGACTGCAGAGCACATGGGCGGATACCATGGTAGAAGACTATTGTAGAGGACTTTTGGCGTGGATGCCGATCATTGGCGCAGAACAGGAGTGGGACCATGGCAACGGAGCTGCAAAGCCGGGTTGCCGAACTGGAAGGCAACATCAGCCAAGTTGTTCTGGGAAAACCGGACGTCGTACGGATATGCCTGGTGGCGTTGCTTGCGGGCGAGCATATTTTGCTCGAAGACGTGCCCGGCGTCGGAAAAACGTTGGTCGGCAAGGCGATGGCGAACAGTCTCCATGGCGAATTCTGTCGTTTGCAGTTTACCCCGGATCTGTTGCCCAGTGATATTGTGGGCAGCAGCGTCTACAACAAGCAAACCGGGGATTTTGCTTTTGACCGTGGACCGATCTTTGCCAACATTGTGCTGGCCGACGAAATCAATCGCGCGCCGCCGCGCACACAAAGTGCTCTGCTCGAAGCGATGA
>Ga0310123_10003978_pt1 | contig 11295 bp, 10 predicted proteins | sample CB6_AW_1057_MG_FD_203505 | JGI IMG/M metagenome (GOLD analysis project Ga0310123, IMG submission 203505) | Marine microbial communities from Western Arctic Ocean, Canada - CB6_AW_1057 | ecosystem: Environmental > Aquatic > Marine > Oceanic | place: Canada: Western Arctic Ocean | collected... | reverse complement strand
TAAACGGTCCGCAAGTATCTCCCGCTCAGCCTCCCGGGCTCGCGCCAGAGCATGGTCCCTGGTGATCGTTATGAAAGAGTTGACCTTCGGGTTGAGTTCTTCGGCGCGGTCCAGGAAGGCGGTGGCGACTTCCACGGGTGAGACTTCCCGGGATCGGATCATCCGGGCAAGCTCCGGTCCATTCTGGAAAACCAGGTCGTTTGTCTGCATCAGGGTTTGCCTCTGGCGAGAAAGAGTGTCGCGGGTTCGACAAGGTCGTCAATCTCGAGGTCTCGAATGATTTGAAACTGCTCCAGGTTGCTCTGGAGCGCCGGCGTGACGACCCGGAGACGTTCATCGTCGAAGTCCTGATCGAGCAGGGCCGTCGCATCTCTCAACATTTCAGGCGAGATCCGCCGTTCCACCTGTGCGGCCAGACTCAGGGCGGCCGGCCCTGTGACTCCGATCGCCGCCAGCAAACGCATGACCTGGCGCCTTGAAACCGTCCGTGGGTCGCTTCTTGAATCCATAGTTGCCTCCGCACGAATTGTTACAGCCTTGTAACCGGCCGTCAAACTCCAAAATAGGCTTGCTTGAAGCGGATAAAGCGTTCCCGAAGTTCGGGATCGTCAATCGGCTCGATTTTGCTCGAGGCGGCAGACAGCGAGCGCATCGCTCCGGAGGTCGATATGTCCAGCGCATCGAAGGCGCACCGGGCCGCCCCTCTCAAGGTTGCCAGGCCGGGTTGAACGGGAAGTAGGACCGTCTGGGCCACCACGCTCGCCAGGAGCCGGGCGACGTTGCGGAACATGAAACCGTTGCCCGACAGGACGACCGAGTCGGCTTCGGACCCTGCGGATTGTTCGACGAGTTCCACGTAGGTGGCCAGATGGAAGGCGAGGCCCTCCACAATCGCTCGCCGCCGGTCCCCGACCGAGTGGTCGGCACGCAACCCGACCCAGCGCTCTCGTAATCGGGAATCCCAGAACGGTGACCGCTCGCCATGAAGGAAGGGGATGAACAACGGAACATCGCTTTGTCGAAGCTCCGGGTTGAACTCGAGATGACCCAGGAGATCCCTTCCCCAGTCCAGGACGTTTCCTCCATTGTTACTGGCACAACCAAGGAGGAATCGGTCGCTCTCGAAGCGATAACAAAATGTTCCGGCGCTTTCATCAACGACAGGTTTGTTCAGGAATTTCCGGACCGCGGCCGTGGTGCCCAGACTGACAGCGATGTGCGGGTCGCCCTCGCAGCCGGAACCGATGTTGGCGAGGAACCCGTCCCCACTTCCGTTGATCACGGGAAGTCCGGGAGGGATCCCCAACAGGGTTGCCGCCGCCTCGTCCACCTTTCCGACGACAGCTGTGCTGGGATAGAGGGTCGGCAACGATCCAACCGGGACTGCCAGTCCAGCGAGAACTCGAGGATCCCACTCGCCTGTGGCAAGACCCAGGAGTCCCGAAGCCGACGCCGTCCCGATGTCGTCCGCCCATCGCCCGGTCCACTGTCTGAGGAGGTGGCCTTTGAGGGAAGCGATCCGATAAGGAGCCGCGAAGAGCTCGGCGGCCGTCGATTTCAGCCAGGCCAGTTTGAAGACGGGAAACATCGGGTGGTAGCGAGTTCCCGTCCTCGAATGAAAGTCAGGCCCGAATCTTTGACGAAACTCCTCGATTTGCTCCCCACCGCGCCGGTCGAGCCATGTAAAAACAGGCGTGCGCGCGCGGCCGTTGTCATCGCTGACGACCAGGGTGTGCATCATCGACGAGAGGACCAGGGCATCAGGCGGAGGCGAACTCGCCACTGATGCCCGTATGGCCGCACACACCGCATGCATCACGGCCTCGGTCTCGAGCGTCGCCGATCCTTCGGCCGTCTGGTCGAATGCCCAGGGCACCTCGTGCGGCGTGAACGTCGAAATGTCCGGGTTGATCAGAGCTGCGGAAACGCCGCCGGTGGCCAGATCGAGGGCGAGGACGCTTGGACTGCGACCCAAATTCAGTCCCGGGGAGTGGCGTCGTGACCGCCGAACTGATTGCGCAAAGCAGCCAGGAGCTTGCTGGAGAAAGCGTCGGTATCGCGGGACTGGAGTCGGGCGATCAGAGACATCGTGATGATCGGGGCCGCAACGTCGAGATCGACGGCCTCGGCCAGAGCCCATCGTCCCTCGCCTGAATCTTCCACTATTGAACTGATGTGAGACAGCTCGGCATCGGCTTCGAGCGCGTTACCGGTCAGTTCCAGGAGCCATGAGCGAATGACGCTGCTCTGGTTCCACAGGCCTGATATCTGATGCAGATCGAGATCGAACTCTTTCTTCTGTCGCAGAATCGCGAATCCCTCGGCGTACGCCTGCATCATCCCATACTCGATACCGTTGTGGATCATCTTCACGAAATGACCGGCGCCGGTCGGCCCGACGTGGCCCCAGCCACGATCCGGCGCCGGCGCCAGGCTCTCGAAGACGGGCCTCAACCGTTCGACAACATCGGGATCACCCCCAACTGTCAGGCAGTATCCGTTACGGGCACCCCAGACTCCTCCGCTGGTTCCGACGTCGAGAAAGCCCACACCTGCCTCGTTCAGCTCGGCCTTTCGTCGCAGTGCGTCCTTGTAGTTGGAGTTTCCACCGTCGATTACGACCGCACCTCTCCCGATTACCTTCGCCAGTCCCTCGATAGTCGCGTCTACCGCCCCGTCGGCCGGAACCATCACCCAGAACGCTCCGTCGGAACCCACACTTTCGACGAGCCGGCCCAGGGAATCCGCGGATTCGATCTCGTCGGACCGAAGTGCCTGTCGAGCTTCAGGACTGGAGTCAAATCCAACCACGCGATGACCACCTGCCTCGAGGCGGCGGGCCATGTTGGCGCCCATCCGTCCCAGACCGACCATGCCCAGATCCATACTTACCTCCCGGCCAGGAAATACAAGTTGGCCGAACGGTTCATGATAGAACAGAATACGTTCGACGTGATGAGTTTGAGGAAGACGCCAAACTGAAAGGATGTCCTATGGCATGGTTGTTTATCGCGGTTGCGGGTACTTTCGAAGTGGTGTGGGCGATCGGCCTGAAATACACGGAGGGGTTCACCCGGCTGTGGCCCAGCGTGGTCACCGGAGTGGCCGTCATTTTGAGCATGTTCTTCCTCGCCCAGGGCGTTCGGACCCTGCCAATCGGAACGGCGTATGCCGTCTGGACCGGTATCGGTGCGGCCGGAACCGCCATCCTGGGGGTCATCCTTTTTGGTGAATCCAAAGACCTCGCCCGCCTCGGCTCCATCCTGTTGATCATTGCGGGTATTGTAGGTCTCCGCTTGACCTCAGGCGAATGAAGACCCGATGGGATTTTCACCGCGGAGGCGCAGAGGGAGGAAGAAACATCGGGGGGGCAAGGTAGGGTTGATGAGGCCCAAGACGCCCTACGCATCATTATCTTGGGTACAGAGGGCCACACAAAAAACCTCTGCGCCTTTGTGCCTCTGCGGTGAAAGTAAAATCCATCCAGCCTGAGTAACGTCACGACATACCGCGAAACGTGGCTTCCAGTCGGCTCGTGAAAGCCACATAGTCCTCTCCCGCGTCGGCCGTGAGCGGTTTTCCTATCTTCAATCGTGCCCGCCCGGGGGAATCGTGGAGGGAGATGATCTCGAACATTCCTTCGAGGTGAAGGGGGAGGACGGGTGCGTAGAGGCGGAGGGCCATCAAGCCGATTCCTTGCCGAAACGGTGGGGGGGGAGCCGTCGGGCGTCACGATGATGTCTTTCTTTCTCCCGCGGTAGACCCACCGTCCGTGTGGGTCGATCTTCCCGATGTCGCCTTGTGGAACCGGGGTCAGGTTGGCAGAGATGTGGGGGAGCAGTTCGAGCAGTGTTTTCATCGTCAACCCGGAGGGCAGCTCTGGTTTGCGCCACGGGTGTGGCTCGGGACCCGAACCGACCCGGACGTGTGAGAGAAATAATCCTTGACCTCGAAATCATCCTATCCTACAAGTGAGCGGCGGGCACAATGGCGTCCCCGCGCGGCGAACCTCCAGGTTGGAGTTCGCTTCCGACACAGCAGTCCACGCGAGACAACGATGTCCAATGGTGAGGGTTCGTCCGGCCGTTGGACTTTTTTTGTGCTGATGAGGGCGTTGGGAGGAAGTTCCGGTTCAGTGTAGTGGTCCGGGACCACTCACGACGGATCACTATTTCCCGATCCCGACACCCGGGAGATGACACTGTGATGGGAAGACTGAGCGTTTTATTGACTTCATATTTTCTGGTGACGGTGGTGTTTCCGAAGACGCTGGCGGCCGCCGCCCAAGACGCCGTGGTCCCGGCCGTGGATAGTGGCGACACCGCATGGATCATGGTCTGTTCCGCCCTCGTGTTGCTGATGACCATACCGGGCCTCGCCCTTTTCTATGGCGGTCTCGTTCGGACGAAGAACGTTCTGGGCACTCTGATGCAGAGCTTCATCATTGTTGCGTTGATCAGTGTCCAGTGGGTCTTATTCGGTTACAGCCTGGCGTTTGCTCCGGGTGGAATCATCGGCGGCCTGGAATGGATGGGTCTTGCCGGAGTCGGCCAGGAGCCGGGCATCTACTCCGACACCATTCCCCACCAAGCGTTCATGGTGTTCCAGTTGATGTTTGCCATCATCACGCCGGCGCTGATGACAGGCGCATTCGCCGAACGAATGAAGTTCAGTACCTTTCTTGTGTTCACGCTGCTGTGGGCAACGTTCATATACGATCCGTTGGCGCATTGGGTGTGGGGTTCCGGAGGATGGCTCGGCGAACTCGGAGCCCTGGACTTTGCCGGTGGTACCGTTGTTCACATCAGCTCCGGGATCTCGGCCCTCGTCGCTTCCGTGATGGTGGGGCGACGCCTGAGCTACGGCCACGCCACGCCGCCGCACAACCTGCCCTTCACCGTGCTTGGTGCATCCCTTCTCTGGGTGGGATGGTTCGGGTTCAACGCCGGCTCGGCCCTCGCGGCGTCCGGCCTTGCCGTCAGCGCCTTTGTCGTCACGAACACTGCAGGGTCGGCCGCGGCTCTCGGTTGGATGGCGGCGGAATGGATCGTGAAAGGGAAGCCGACTGTACTCGGAGCGGCAACCGGGGCGGTCGCCGGCCTTGTGGCTATTACACCGGCCGCGGGCTTCGTCGGTCCGGTGTCGGCGCTGGCGATCGGCGTCGTCGCCGGCGGGTTGTGCTATTCCGCCTGTGAGTTCAAGGCGCGGCTGGGTTACGACGATGCACTCGATGTGGTCGGGGTCCACGGGGTCGGTGGAGTCTGGGGCGCCCTGGCAACCGGTTTGTTCGCCTCGACTGCAATCAACCCGGACGGTGCGAACGGACTCTTCTACGGCAATCCCGAACTGCTCTGGAAACAATTCATCGCCGTCGGAGCGACTGTCGCGTTTGCTGGAATCGGAACGGCCGTCATCCTCACTATTCTCAAACCGATCATGGGTCTGCGCGTCACCGCGGAAGAGGAGCAGATGGGGCTGGACATGAGCCAGCACAGCGAGAGCGCCTACACGTTGGAATCGTCCGGTTACGGAGAATCGGTCCCCGACTGGGCGTTGGGAAAAAAAAGTGATGAGTCATCGGTGGACAGTGGCCAGTGTGAGCAGTAAGTTGTCGAGAGCCACTGACCACTGACCACTGACCACTGACCACTGACCACTGACCACTGACCACTGACCACTGACCACTGACAATCGGCCACTCTCATACCGGCATGATTCCATGTTTTTTTTCGGTCTGTCCTCGGCCTTGTGCTCGAGCATCTCCAGTGATCGAATCAGACGGATGCGCGTTTCGCCTGGACGGACCGCCGCGTTCGCGTGGCGCTTCGCGACCGCTTCGAAAGGGCCGACAAAGCGTTCGTTGAACTCTTCGAGCTTCTGCCGTCGAACCTCCGCCGGGTTTTCCGCCTGTTCGATCTCCCGTTTGTAGAGAACGCCGACAGCCCCGGCCGCTCCCATGACGGCCAACTCGACACCAGGCCAGACGAAGACCTGATCGGCGCCCATTTCATGGGTGCACATCGCCTGCTTGGCTCCGCCATAACCTTTCCGGAGATAAATCGTAATTTTGGGTACGGTCGATTCCGCATAGGCATAGAGCATCTTCGCCCCGTGACGGATGATGCCCCTCTGTTCCTGCTTCGTTCCGGGCATGTATCCGGGTACGTCGACCAGCGTGACGATGGGAATGTTGTATGCATCGCAAAGCCGTATGAACCGGGAGGCTTTGTCGGAACAATCGACATCCAGACTTCCCGCAAGGAACATCGACTGGTTGGCGACGAATCCGACCGAGCGACCGTTCAATCGACCGAAACCAATGACGATGTTGCGGGCCCACCCGGCTTTCAGTTCATCGAATGACTCGTCGTCGACCAGAGCCCGGATGACCTTACGAATGTCATAGGGCTTACGAACGTTGTCGGGAACGATTTCATCGAGACCTTCAACTTGCCGCTGTGGATCATCCGTAGGAGTCCTTATTGGAGGATTTCCCTTGTTGCTGGCCGGAAGGTATCCGAGAAGCGTTCGAATCCGGGCGATACAATCCTCGTCGTTGCTTGCGACGACGTCGGAAACACCGGACGTTTCTGAATGAACCTTGTGGCCCCCGAGTTCCTCCATGGTCACTTCTTCACCGGTCACCGACTTGACGACGGAGGGCCCGGTAATGAACATCTGGCTGGTGCCCGCGACCATGACGATGATGTCGGTCAGTGCCGGGGAGTAGGCCGCGACGCCGATACAGGGACCCATGATGGCCGAGATTTGCGGGACGACACCGGAAGTCACCGTGTTCTGGTAGAAGATCTTTCCGATCGAACGGGTGACATCCAGACCTTCCTGTATACGGGCTCCGGCCGAGTCGTACAGGCCCACCACGGGAGCGCCGACTTTGCGCGCGGTTTCGATGGTGTAGGCGATCTTTTCCGCGTGAACGCTTCCGACGGTGCCGGCAAAGCTCGTGAAATCCTGGGCGAAGACGTATGTGAGGCGCCCGTTTATTTTTCCGTAGCCTGTGATGACACCGTCTCCCGGCTGCTTTCGCTCGTCCATTCCGAACTCGGTCGTGGGGCTTTCAGCCAGTAGGAAGTCCTCAAGGAAGGTTCCCGGGTCCATCAATCTCTCGACACGCTCCCTGGCCGTCAGCTTTCCCTGTTCGTGCTGCCGGGCGATAGACTTCGGCTGTCCGTTGAGCGCGGTCGCCTCCAGGGCGTCGAGCCGTCCTATCCATTCGTCATGATCATTAGACATAGGTCAACAAACTTAAAACGACGGTGGGTGATGTATCAAGCTTGCTTTTCGATGTTGCCGTTCAGATGGCACTCGAATCGGCGAGCCCGAGCTGTCAACATAGCCATAAACGAATCCAATTAACTGCCGGAAGTATGAAAGGGCGTGTCGGGGCGGCCGTCCTGGGCCGCCCGCCGATTTTGAGATGGATCATCTCTCTTGGGCGATCCGGATTCTGCGGACTGATGTCCTCACGCCTACAACCTGCGCCTGGGCTGCTTCGCGATAGAGTGAGATAGTTAGGATGTCCCGCGGGCGGCCAGGGACGGCCGCCCAGGCATGCGGTCCCGCACTAGTCGGCTGCGTAGCTGACTTCTGCGCGTCGCATTTTTACCGCGGCTGCCGTCAAGACCAGGAGCGTCATTAACAGCATTCCGGGGACCGATATCCAGGGGGATGTGGGGTCGGTGATAACCGCAAGCGGTCCAAAGGGCAAGGGAACAGGACTCAACGATTGCAGGTAATGGATGACGCTGATCTTCTGGAGAGTTGCCGGGAGAAAGATGTTCAAAGACTCCCATCCCAGTATCAGAACTGCCGGCACGATGGGATTTCGGAACAGGATGCCCATCAACAGGAAGACTGCGCCGTAGCCGCTGCATGCAAGGAACGCGATGGCTCCGTATGTCAGGGCGTAGCCCACGCCCGGACCGTTGACGAACTGGGCCTCCATGACCCGCGAACCGGAAGGAACGAACATCAGCACGTAGCTGGCGACCGTGCTCAGCACGAAGAGGACGGAGACATTCAGCAGCCCGCCCAGGTATTTGCCGGTCATGATGATTTCGCGCCTTACCGGGGCCAGCAGGTAGTAGTGCAGCGTCTTTTCGAGGACCTCTCCGCGGAATAGCTGGGTGAAGACCGCCACGCAACCGAAGAAAATCGCAAGTCGCAGAATGTAGGACTGAAAGATGCTGGCGAAGATGATGCCGAGCGTGCCGACGTCTTCGGTTTCCGTGTCGCCCAGCAGGACCCTGACGGTCAGGAGAAAGACGGGTCCACCGGCCAGCAGCAGCGTACCCACCCAGCGACGACCGGCGAAGTTCTTTCGTGCTTCGAACTTCGTCACCGCAAGGATCTGTCTAAACCACAGATCCCAGGGCCGTGCCTTCAGGCTGTTTACTGGTGAATTCATTGGATGCCCTCTCGATGCTCATGAAGCGTGGCCGTTGGCGCCCACCAGGTAGTTGTAAACCGAATGGACGTCTTCGTCGGTCGGCGTCACACCCTCGACGTTCAGTTCGTCCTCGAGAACGACGCGATTCAACATGAGATAAAACTCGTCCACATTGCGCGTTCTGACGACAACACCTTTTCCGTCGTCACTGATACTTGCTTCCACGACATGGTCGCAGGCAAAGACTTTCCGTGCCACCAGTGCCGGGCGGTCGCAGCGCACCATGATTGAGATCGGATGTTCATCCATCTCGTGCCTCACGCCCTGAATCTTACCCTCGGCGACAACGTAGCCGTGACTCATCATCACGACCTGGTCGGAGATCATATCGACCTCGTGAAGAATGTGGCTCGACACGATGACGTGAAAGCCTTCGGCTGCCAGATCCTGAAAGAGTGCGATGAACTCGGCCCGGGCCATAGGGTCCAGGCCGTTCAACGGCTCATCCAGGACGAGAACCGCCGGGCGATGCGCGATAGCCGTGGCCAGCTTGATCCTCTGGCGCATCCCTTTGCTGTAGGCCGCGACGCGCCTGTGGGCGTCGTCGACCAACCCGACCTGCTCGATCGCGTTCCAGGTCAGGTCCTTTGTTTCCTTCGCCGAATGGCCGTGCAACCCCAACAGGGCACTCAGCAGGTCGTACCCGGTCAATCCCTTCGGGAAGTTGTCGAATTGAGTGCAATAGCCGATCAGCCGGTAGAATTCCTCTGGAGACGCCGGCGTCAAGCCATGGACCTCGACCCACCCCTGAGTCGGTTGTAGCAGACCCGACATGAGGTTCATCAGCGTCGTCTTACCCGAACCGTTCGGCCCTACCAGGCTCGTGATGCCCGGTTGCACCATCAGGTTGATCTTGTTGACGCCGAGCACCTCTCCGTAGAACTTCGAGATGTTCGAGAAGCCGATGGTCCTGTCGTTTTCCATCGTCATCGGACGACCTCGTACGCCCGCACCTTACGGGCAAGCAGGTAGACACTGATGCCGCAGAAGATCGCCAGGGACAACCAGGCGCTCCACATCGGGAGAGGGTACTCCCGCAGAGGGGGCGGTACACCCAGGAAGAGGCATCTCCAGACCGCATTCATCGCCACGGGAAGCATCATCATCATGCCCCAGTCGGTGCGTAGAATACCGTTGAAGGCGCCACCGAAGCCCGCGGCCACGAAGAAGACGCCGAAGAGCATGCCTGCGGCAACCGGGCGCCATTTCACCCATGCCGACAACGCCAGCGCCAGGAGCGAGATCGTCGTTATCCAGACCCCGGCCCCAACGAAAATCGCCATCGCGATTCTGAGATTCGCAAACATCCACCCGGCGCCTTCCAGGCTGGTCTGCATCAGGAACAGGAGCATTCCCGGAATCCACGTGATGAGCGACAGCAGGACCGCCAGGACGGCGAACTTACCCAGTGTGTATTCCGTTCTCGTAAACGGTCGGCTCAAATACAGCGGCATCGCGCCGTTTGTCAGGTCCGGCGAGACAAGGCCGGGGCCGACGACGGCCGCCATGAAGAAGGCCAGCGTCGATTCGACACCCATCAAAACCGCGAAGAAGTCCGCATCGACAGCCAGCAGCTCATCGACCGGGATCTGGAATGCAACCAGTACATCGAGGTTGTGGTGCAGATAGATGAAGAATCCCCCGACAAGCATCGGTACGAAGCACAGGACGAAGTAGACGAGGAACAATCGCGAGACGAACACCTGTTGAAACGCATACCGGGCGAGCACCCAGAAGCGCCACTTTTCATCGGTCAAGGGGCCGTCGTAGCTCTTATAGGTCTGCTTATAGACTGCCATCGGGTGTCTCCATCGCTTTTAAGAAGATGTCCTGGAGGGAATCCCTCTTGTAGTCGAGCTTGCGGATTTGGACCCCTGTGTCTGCAGCCATCCGGTAGAGATCCCGGACTTCGACCTCGCTCGGAAGGATCATCTTGATTTTGCGTGTTCCGTTCACCGCCAATTCGTAACCTAGTTCTTCAGCCATTCGGAGGAACGAACCCGTGTCGCCGAGTGCCTCGACGTTCAGGAACTTACGGTTGGTTCGCCGCTCTTCCTCGAGATTGCAGTAGGTGACGATGCGCCCCGCTTTCAGAATGAGAACCTCGTCGCAGCACTCTTCGACATCCCGCAGCAGGTGGGAGGAAAGAATCAACTGCGTGTGGCCACTGTCCCGGATGCTCCTGATGATCTCGATCATCCGCATGCGGGCATTGGCGTCTAGACCGTTCGTCGGTTCGTCCAGGACCAGCATTTTTGGCCCGTGGACGGTTGCCACGGCCAGCTTCGTCATCTGCTTCATGCCGAGCGAATACGTGCCGACGGGCCGGTACCGGGCCTCTCCCATGCCCAGGTAGAACAGGGTTTCGTGGGCTCGTTCGAGCGCTTCGTTCTTCGGCAGGCCGGACAACTCGCCCATCAGGCGCACGAGGCGGATGGCGCTCATGCCGGCGATAAACGAGTCGTTCTCGGGCATGTACCCGATGCGGTGGCGAATTTCCCGGATGTGGGTGCGGATGTCCATGCCGAGGATTTCCGCCGTTCCGCCGGATGGTTGGTGAAACCCCAGCAGGGTTTGCATCAAGGTGCTCTTGCCGGCTCCGTTCGGTCCCAGCAGGCCGATGGCTTTCCCCGACAACTTTCCATCGAGCTGCTTCAGAATCGGTCGTCCGGCAAAAGTAACCGATAGATTGTGGAGTTCAATGGTTGGTGTGGTCGTCATGGGCGATTCCCCGGCGCTTCCCATCTTACCCGTTGGGGCGCCATCCTGGCGCCCCGATTTCTTTCCGTTTGAGATGGCCGTTCCCATGGTTCTCATTGTTGTTG
>Ga0310123_10003977_pt1 | contig 11296 bp, 8 predicted proteins | sample CB6_AW_1057_MG_FD_203505 | JGI IMG/M metagenome (GOLD analysis project Ga0310123, IMG submission 203505) | Marine microbial communities from Western Arctic Ocean, Canada - CB6_AW_1057 | ecosystem: Environmental > Aquatic > Marine > Oceanic | place: Canada: Western Arctic Ocean | collected... | reverse complement strand
GCGAGTTCCCAGGCGACCTCCTTTCTGTCCCGGCCTTCGGCAAGCCTGAGGGCTTCCCGCAAGGCCCGGACCCCCTGGCGATTCGCGTAGATGCGAGCGGCATGTCGCCCCGCGTCGAGGAAGTAGCGTACGGCCTTTCCGTGCTCCCCGGCGCCAGCGAAGTGTCGGGCGATCCGGAGGGAGTGGGGCATTGCCCGAGGCCCGGTACTCTTCTCGAGGAGAAGCTCTGCAGACCGCAGATGGAGTCGTTTCCTGCATTCGTCCGGGAGCCACGGCGCGAGGAGAGTCGGGTCGAAGTCGGGCGCCAGGGAATATCCGTCGGGGGTCTCGACGAGAAACCCCGACGTCACCAGATAGCGCAGACACGCGCTGATTCCGGCCCAGCGTTCGTCTCTGTGCCCCCCCCCTCCGGCGAGTGTCGACAGGGATTCAGAATCGAATTGGGAACTGAGGACAGCCGCTGCGATGAGAACCTGCCGCGACTCCTCGTCGAGCGCCTCGATGTTCTCCTGCCAGAGTCGCCTTTCGGAGAGCTTTTCCGGTACCGACTTGAGCGTCCATCGGTCTCCCTCGACGACGAGAGCGTTTTGGTCCCAGAGGAACTGTAACCATCGGTGGAGCGACTGGGGATGACCACCGGTCCGTTCCTGGAGGTGGGAAAGAAGTTCGTGTGAGACGGGTGCCACCGGACTCAGCACCGAGCCCAGGAACGCCGAGAGTTCGTTGTCGGGGAAACCCTCGAGCTCTAGGACAGTGAAGCCTCCTCTCTCCTCGAGCTCGACGAGAAACCGTTCTGCGTGGTGCGGTTCGGTCGAGCGGTAAGTCACCACGATGAGCATAGGAATCGAACGGATGATGCGGGAGAGGCGCGACAGCAGCTCGAGCTCGAGCTCGTTCGCGTCGTGCACGTCCTCGAGGATCAGGAAGAGGGGCTGGCGAGAGGCCGCCTCCTGGACGAGTCGTAACGCTGTCTGCAGGAACTGTTCACGCACGATCTGGGGCGCCGACGCATGCGCATCGGCGAAGTCCGGACGAGCCTTGTCATTCGTCCCCGCGAGTCCCAACGTCTCGAGGAATCGTGTCTCGAGGAACGCCCGTGGAGGCGACGATCGCCCGAGGACTTCATGGACACCGCGGAAAACGTCACTCAGGGCGTGCAGCACGGCGCCCTCTTCACGGCAGGAGCCACGGAGAAAGGCGGCGCGAAAGTCGAAAAGGACTTCGCTCTTGAACCCGCTGCGGTGGAAGAGCCAGCTCTTCCCGCTTCCTCCGGCACCTGAAACGCCGAGGACCGTTCCCTCGCCTCCGACGGCCCTGGCGAGAGCCGACCGGACGGCGTCGAGCTCCGCTGCACGACCGACGAAAGTCGGTGACATGAGACGGGGTTTCACGACGCGCGCGCCGTCTTCTTTGTCCGCGAGGCTTCGCAGACGCGCCGCGGTTTCCTCCGCGCTGGAGGGACGGGCTCGCGGTGCCCGCATGAGGAGCTCGAGTACGAGAGTGGCGAGTCCCGCGGAGCAGTCGGGGTTGTGGTTCCCCAACGGGTCAGGGGACGCCTTGCGCGACAGCGCGGAAGCGACGCTTCGATAGGGAGGCATGCGCCCGAGCAGATGGTAGAGCAGAGCTCCGACAGAGTAGAGGTCGGAGCGTTCGTCGACGGGAGCTCCTTCCATCTGCTCCGGCGCCATGTAGAGGGGGGTTCCGTCGCCAGGGCCTTCGATCTTCCGATCGATAGGACGCCGTCGGGCGACGCCGAAGTCGAGCACCACGACGCGCGGGTCAGGGTTCTCGCGCCACCGGAAGCGACCGCCGGCCGACGGCGAAGCCTCCTGGGGGGTGACCGCGGGAGCGACCATGATGTTGGAGGGCTTCAGGTCACCGTGGAGGACACCGTGTCCGTGGATGTAGCTCAACGCGCCGAGGATCTTGGTGACGACACCGACGAGCCAATCGATCTCCTCCGCCTGCGGTAGCGGCTCGCGCAACAAAGAGTCGAGCGTGACCCCGCGCAGACACTCCATCGTGAAGAAGAGGTCGCCGTCGAGGGTGCCGACGTCGTAGAGCCCGATGATTCCCTCGTGTCGTAGACTCGAGAGGGTACGGATCTCGTTCTCGAAGCGTCGTCGATCGTCCGGTGACGACGTCCTCAGGGTCTTCAGCGCCACCGATTGACCCTCCGTGCGGTCCCAGGCCCGGTAGACCGAGCCCATCCCGCCCTGGCCCAGGAGAGCCTGAATCTCGTAGCGTGGGTGCTCAAGCATGCAAAGAAACCGAGTCAGGATCGAGCGCCGAAATGGCTAAACCTCAGCCGGCGACTGCCCCAATTGTAAGGGTCGGGCAGGAAAATCACGCCCTGAAACGGCTAAAAAGTGGTCAGCCAGGCGCTGTTGATCTCTGGTTCTCCCGCAGGTAGAACGTGTGCGATGACTCACCCGGAAATCCGTCAACTACTGGCGCCCGATCCGAGGCGCAAGATCCTCCTCCTCGTTCTCGACGGTCTGGGCGGGCTCCCCGATCCCGCGACGGGCCGCACCGAGTTGGAGTCGGCGAAGATTCCGAACCTGGACCGGCTGGCCCGCGAGGCGAGCGGTGGTCGGATGCAAACGATCGATCACGGCGTCACGCCCGGAAGTGGACCGGCGCACCTGGCTCTGTTCGGTTATCACCCGTACGAGGTCGAGATCGGCCGGGGCGTCCTCGAAGCTCTGGGAAGTGGGTTCGAGCTGGCGCCGGGGGATCTGGCGGCTCGCGCCAACTACGCGACGCTCGACGCTGAAGGTGTCGTCCGGGACCGGCGGGCCGGGCGGCCGACCGACCAGGAAAACCGGCGGCTTTGCGACAAGCTTCAGAGCGGGATCAGGGACCTCGCGGGAGGCGTCGAGGTCTTTCTTCTGCCGGGGAAGGAGCACCGGTTCACCGTTGTCTTCCGCCAGAAAAGCGCCTCCGGTTCCGTCGCAGGCGAGCTCGATCCGCACCTCGACGACACCGACCCTCAGAGGGAGGGCGAGCTACCCGTTGACGTCCGGCCCGGCCGTCCGCAGGCGAATCGGTCGGCGGCGGTCGTCCAGGAATTCCTCGACGCCGCGCGGCAGATTCTCCGGGACGAAAAAGCCGCCAGCGGTGTGCTCCTCAGAGGGTTCTCCGGGCCCATCGAGCTGACGTCTTTCAACGAGTGCTACGGTGTCCGGGCCGGAGCTATCGCGGCGTACCCGATGTACCGAGGGGTGGCGCGACTCGTCGGCATGGAGGTCCTCGGCGAGCCCGCGAGTTTCGAGGAAGAACTGGAGCTCCTCGAGTCACGATACGAGGACTACGACTTTTTCTTCATCCATTTCAAAGCGACGGACTCCGCCGGGCACTCCGGCGACTTTGCGGCGAAGGTCCGAGAGCTGGAAACCGTCGATTCGAACATCCCCCGGCTCGAGGCTCTCAACCCGGAGGTTTTCGTCGTTACCGGAGACCACTCGACGCCCTGCGTTCACAAGGAGCACAGCTGGCACCCGGTCCCGACGATAATCCGCTCTCCCCTCTCCCTTCCTCAGCCGGACGCGAAGTTTACCGAGCGGTCGCTGATGCACGGCGACCTCGGAACTTTTCCGGCCGTCCAGCTCATGCCGCTCGCCCTGGCCCACGCTTCGCGGCTGAAGAAGTTCGGCGCGTGAGGGCCGGGTTTCTAAATTCGCGCTAGCCGAAGAACGAATCTCAAGCTTCCCGGGCTTCGAGGTCGACAGAACGGAACACGAAACCGTGGGGAGGGGTAGCGCGGGTCCCAAGGATCAATCATGAGAGATAAGAGTCACCGGCACCGCCGGTAGAGGAAACTCGTCCGTCTATATCTGCAGCTGAAGATTGTCTTTATCACGCTGTTCGTGACCAGCCTGGTCCTGCTAATCAACTTCCAGCTGAACCTCGCGGGACTCTGGAGTCTTGCGGGCCACTTCGCCGACAGTCAGGACACCAAGTCGCTGCTCGAGGCGTTCAGCAAGGCGACGATTCAGAAGTTCTTGCTGTCGGTAGGCATGTCGGTCCCCCTGGCGGCTTCGGTCGGTATCCTCGACTCGTTCAAATTCTGCGGACCCCTTTTCCGTTTCAAGGAGTACTTTCGTTTCGTCAAAGACGAGCGGTGGGACGAGCGATGCTTCCTCCGCAAGGGCGACGATCCCAAGGACGTTTGCGATTCGATGAATGAAGCTATCGATACGCTTCGCGACAAGATTCGCGGCGACCATGCGTTGCTCCAGAGCATCAAGGCCTTCCTCGACGTGAACGCTTCCAACCTGACAGGCGAGGCCATCGAAAAAGAGCTGGAACGGCTTCAATCCGAGATAAAGGCCACGGAGGAGTGTTACGCGCAGCGCTTCCGTGGGCCGGGGGAAACGCTGGCTCAGAGCGAGGAGTCGTTGAGCGAGGACGCCACGGCGCAGCAGCCCGAGGCGACCGGCGCCGGTGAGGAATCTCCGCAAACGGCAGAGAGCTCGGCGACGTCGGTGGACGAGGAGAAAGAAAAGCAACTCGAGACGCAGTTGTAGGGCAGTCGTAGGCTTCAGCGTCGGGCGATCGGCTGATCGTTATTTCTCCAGAGTAAAGAGGGATTGACAAGTGGTCCCTCAGCGGCTCGCCCCGGCCTATATCCGGCGCGGCGGCCGTACGAGAAGCAAATTTCCCCAGCGGGCACACGCAGTTCTATTCCCCCGCCGTCGAACAAGTTGCATGCTTGCCGCGGGCCCGTGCGACCCGGAAAGTGGCGAGAACTTGGCGTTTGGAAGGACGTTTGCGGAGGGGGAAGGGGGGGCCTTCGCTGAGTTGTTATTTTTGAACCCCGCGACCTGAGGACGCGAAGGCACCTTCCCTTGGGGGGAACTGGGCGCGGCCTGGCTCCCCCCGACGCTTTTTTCCCGCGCCGGTCATCAGCGGACAGCCATCAGCGGACAGGCGACCTGCTTCTTCGAGCGGAAGTAGTTGAACGTCTTCTTCGTCTGTTCCTTGTTGTGACAGTGGATGCAGGTCAACCGTTTCACTTTCCCGTAGGCGTTCGCTTTCGGGGCGTCCATGTGCTGTGGCTTGTTGCCGTGGCAGGATTCGCACTGCACGTCGGCGTAGTTGCCGATCTCGGCCGTGTTGAGGAAGGCTTGGCCGTATCCGAGAGAGTGGCAGCCGACACAGTCGTAGCGATGCTGATCCTCGGTCTTCTTAAGAGTCTCCAAGGCGTGAGAGTGAGACGTCGTCTTCCAGAAAGCGTACTGTTCTTCGTGGCACGATTTGCACTTCTCGTGGGTCGTGTAGTCTTTTTTCTCCGACAGATTCACGGCCTGGGCCACTTTGGCGGGGTCTACACTCTTTTTCCATTTTTCGACCAGGAAGTCGATCTCCGGATCGGTCCCGTGGTGCGGCTCGATCGAGACACGCGCGAACCGGTACAGGTTCTCGCCGCGCAACGTCGCGTACTCCTCTTTCTCCGCGGAAGTCGCCTCGTTGAACGAGACCAGCTCATTCAATTCGTCGAGCCGGTCGCCGGAGGCGAGCTTCTGACGGGGTTTCAGGAGCTCGATGTCGACGACCCCCAACCGCGCTCCCTGCCCGTCGCTTCGCAGAAACACCGTATCTTCCCTGTTGCTTAGCCACTCCTCCTCCTTGATCCAGGTGTGATGATTGCCGTACTGGATGTAGGGGTCGACGACGATCTCCAGTCCCTTCAGCTTCTTGACCAGCTCGAAGTTGGTTTCTTCGCGGAGGTGGGAGAGCGCGATCACCATATCGGTCTCTTTCCTCAGTTCTTCGAACGACTTCTGGGCGGCCTCGAACGGATCGGCGAGTCGGATGTCGGGAGCGACCTTGCTCAGGTAGACCTTGGTGAGCGTACTGAGCGTCAAACCGATGACGCCGACTCGCAAGCCGTTCACTTCGAGGACGGTATGCGGAGCGAAAAGGAGCTTGCCGGTCGCCTTGTCGACGACGTTCGCAGAAAGGAGCTTGAACTTGGCGTCTTTCTCGAGCTCTCTGAGCGTCTCGATTCCCGCGGCCATGTCGAACGCCCCGACGGCCATGGCGTCGTAGCCCATGCGGTTGTATCCCTCGACGATGAGCTTCGCCTTGCGAACCGCCTCGATTTTGTCGGCCTCCTTGACGCGCTCGCCGATCTTGAACAGGGCGCTGCCGCCGTCGAGGAGCAGGATCTTGCGGTCGGTACTGCGAAGCTGTTTGAGGAAGCTCGACCGTCTCGTCAGGCTACCCTGACGCACCTCCTTGTGTTTGCAGCCGCAAACGTCGATGTAGCCGCTGTTGTTGACGTTGTAGACGAGCGTGAACCGGCCTTTCTCGCTCGACTCAGCCTTCGGAGCCAGGGCGACCGCGCTGAGTCCGCAAAGGATCGCAGCGAGACTACATGAGAACCAAGCCGTAAATTTCATCTTCTTCAGTTCTCCAACATCTTGGGACATGCCGCCTTTTCTTTCGCCTCAGCGTAGTAGAAGGTCTTCTTGGTAAACGTCTCGTTGTGGCAGCCCCAGCAGTAACCCTCCTTCACCGCGCCCAACCGAAACTGCTTCGGGTTTTCGGGATGGTTCGCATTGATGCCGTGGCAGCTTTCGCACTGTACGTTCTTGAACTCGCCCACCTTTGTGGGGTCCACGTAGGACACGCCGAACGCTACAGTGTGGCACTCGACACAGTCATGCCGTAGCTCCGTACTATCTTTCTCGAGGCTCGCGTAGGCGGTGCTGTGCTTCGTGCTCTTCCAGAAGTCGTACTGCGCCTGATGACAGCCGCCGCAGGTCTCGTAGCCCAGGAACCGGTCGTCCAGGAGTCGGACTGCCCGGGCGTCGAAATCGACCGTCAAAGACCTTCCCTTGACGATTTTCGCCATGTCGGGATGGTCGAAAATCTGTGGTTCGAGGGGGTAGTCGTAACCACGATAAGAGGTGATCCGTTTGTTCGAGGCCCCGAAATTCATCTCGAACACTCCGACCCGGGAGCCCTGTCCGTCGATGCGCAAGATCGGAACGCCGCCGCGCTCCGCGAGGTATTCACCCTCCATGATCCAGACAGCCTTGTTCCCGTACTGGCAATACGGGTCGACGATGGCGTCGATCCCCTCCACCGACGTGGCGATTTTGTAGTTGTCGTCCTTGTTCAAGTGAGAGAGAGCGATCACGACGTCGCAACGGGGACGGAGCTCGGACACCACCTTTCGAGTGCTCTCGAGGGCGTCGAGTATCTCGTAATCTTCGCCGAGAACGCGTCGCGTGTAGGACTTGTTCAGGCTGTCGAGAATGGTTCCGTACACTCCAAAGCGAACGCCGCTTTCCTCGATGATCACCCAGGATTTAAAGACGGGCTCGCCTGTCTTCTTGTTCACCAGGTTGGCGCAGACGACGGGGAAGCTGGCTTCCTTGACGAGGTTCTTTAGAGTGTCGATTCCATACTGAATATCGGCGGGTCCCAGCGCCACCACCTGGTAGCCCATGTAGTTGTAGGCGCGCAGTATCGTTCGCGCCGTCAGGAACGCTCGACGCTCCTGCGCCGCATCGGGAGCTTTCTTGCTGGGCCCTGCGAAGAAGATGTCGCCCCCGTCGACAAGAAGGACGGGGCTACGGCCGCGAACCTGTTGCAGGTAGGTTTGGCGCCTGGGCAAACTGCCCAGCTTGATCTGTTTCTTCGGTCAGCCGCAGGTGTCGGTGTATCCGAGGTTGTTCACCGTGTACAAAAGGCTGATGGAGCGTTCGTCTTCTGTGGTGTCTGCGCTCGCCACGTCCTCGGCTCCGGCACGCGAGACGAAGGGATTGCTGTCCGAGGTCACGAGGATTCCCAGCCCCAGCATCACCGACGCCGGGACTGCCAACTTCCACACGGCTCTAACCCGTTTAAACGTCACAAATCTCTTCGTCCTCATCACAGAGGTTCTCTTCGACACGAGTGGCTTGCCCGTTGCTCGCGTCGTCTCGAACCGCGAGACGGCCTACCGCGAGACGCTGCTCGGCGAGGCTTTCCGGTCGGCCTTCCGGACTCCAGAACTGGTACCACAGAAAAACAGCATCCGAACCGTCTCTCTTGCCGTCCGCGTTGGGGTCCCGGAAGCAGGGGGCGCCCCGTCTTGTACCAAGCTCGAGCCAGGATGTGTAGTCCATAGCGTCCCGGATGCTCCGATAACGTCCTTTTCCCAGTCCATCGGAGACCCACACAACAGACGCGTCGTCGGCACACCAAGCGCATACGGTCGCGTCACGCGGGAAGGCCGGGTCCAGCTCATCTTCGTCGTCACCATCTTCGTCGAAACACTGGGCCAATCTTCGCTCGTTCTTTCTGCCCCGAGGAGGGGTCTCCCAGCGGGAAACGACGGCAACACCATCCCCATCCCCCGTTTTCGTCTCGCGCTCTGCAAGACCGGACGGCGCCCTGCCGCTATCACTAGTTCCCAAGCCGCTAGTTCCTACGCCGCTAGTTTCTACGTCGCTAGTTCCTACGCCGCTAGTTCCTACGCCACCACTAGTTCCCATCCCCAGGCTGAGGGCCACTACGACGACGGCCGCGCTGGCGACGACGGCCGCGCTGGCGACGACAGCCCTTCGAAACCGACGGGTCGCCTTCTCCCGGCGGAGCTTCGCTGTGACCTTCCGCGGAAACTTTGAAGAGAGCGCCGGTCCTTCTACGGCGTGCTCGAGGATCCAGAGGCGCTCCTCCTCGAGCTGCCGCAGATGCGACGTACACCCCTCACAGCGTTCGAGATGGAACTTCACTCGTACGCTGCGGACAGCATCGAGTTCGCTCTCGACGTAGAGATGCAACCAAGCTTGCATCTCGAGGCAATCCGTTTCCAGGGGCGCCGAGCGGCTGTCCCCCGAAGAAGAATGGTCATCGCGACCGAACGGTTTCATTGCGTCTAACCCTGTGTCTTGCGCGTGTTTTCCCAGTGCGAGCGCAGCGCTTTCTTGCCTTTACGAATCAGGTAGTCGATTCGCTGAGGCTTGATGTCGAGCCGCTTTTCGATCTCGTCGTAGCTCAGCCCTTCCAGATACTTGAGCGTCAGCACCGAGCGGATTTCGTCGGGGAGCCTCTTGAGGAAATCCGCTATCGGAGGTTTTTCCTCCGCCAGGGAGCTGCCCGGCTCGCGGCGATGGATCCTCCCCTCCTGTTCGAGGCGCCGGCGAACTTCCTGGATCTTGACGATTTTGTTTCGTTCCCTGTGGTACCACTTGTGGCACCTGTTGTAGGCGATCCCGAAAAGCCAGTTGGAGAAGTTCTGCGGCTCTTTGAGAGTCGTCAGGGCCCGAAACGCGGCGAGGAAGATGTCCTGTGACAGGTCCTCGGCGTCGAAGCAGTTTCTGCTCTTGTAGTAAGCGATGTTGAAAACAGACTGTTGGTACCGTCCGACGAGTTCCTCGAAGGCTTCCACGTCGTCCTGGACCGCCCGGGCGACTAATGCGGCATCGGACACCGCGGCATCGGAAACCGAGTCCTCGGCACTGGATACCCGGTCTGCTGCTCGCTTCTTGGTCACTGGGGCCATTCTGAAACTCTCTCCTGGGGAGCCGCAACTCCTTTCAGAAAAAGAGGTTCCTGAAAAGTGCACGGCGGAAATCCCTTCAAGTCTACCCCCTGATGTACCCCGCGACGGTCGATTCTCTGAAAGAAAAAAGCCGCCCGATCCGGGAAACCGGTCGAGATCGGATCAGCGTTCTCATTGGGGTGAAGCCGCCGAGGCTTTGCCACGGCGGCGAGGGGGCTTTGCGAAAGCCCCCTGGGAAAAAGCTAGCCCCAGGTCGAGCACAACGCGCTTGATCTGGGGCTAGCCGCCGAGGGTCTTCGGGAGGAGCCGCTTTAGCGTCTTCTCTGCGTGTTCGAGCTCCCGGTCGCCTACGTCCTTGTGGAACACGAGTCGAACCCCGAGCTCGAAGAGGGCTGCTCCGAGGACGCCCTCGGTCTCGAGGCGGGCCGCGAAGGTCCGATAACGTTCCCAGCCTGTCCCGGGCCATCGTAGGAAGACCATGTTCGTTTCCGGCGGATCGACCTCCAGGCCGAGTGGCTTGAGGTCTTCGAGGCTCCTGGCGAGCTGCCGCGCTCTAAGGTGGTCGTCGGCCAAGCGTTCGACGTTCGATTCGAGGGCGTAGAGCCCACACGCCGCCAGGACTCCGGCCTGGCGCATGCCACCCCCGAGAAGCTTGCGGACGCGCCGCGCGCTCGCGATCCGCTCTCCCGATCCTGCCAGGAGGGAACCGACCGGCGCTCCCAGGCCTTTGGAGACGCAGAACATGAGGGTGTCAGCCGGCGCCGCGATGTCCTTGACGGGAACCCCCGACGCCACGGAGGCGTTGAAGACACGAGCGCCATCGATATGGAGGCGCAGTCCGCGTTCCCTGCAGAAGGAGCCGACGGACTGTACATAATCGAGCGGCAGGACGCTGCCACCGGCTGCCCCGCAGGTCTGTTCCAGGATGACCAGGCTGGTCCGCGGCAGGTGAATGTCGTCGTCCGCCCGAATCGCGGCCTCGATCGCCTCCAGAGCGATTCGCCCGCGTTCTCCCTGAAGCGTTCTCGACTGGACACCCCAGAGGCGAGCCGGCCCGCCGCACTCGAAACTGAAGGTGTGGCCCGTGCCGTCCAGGATGATCTCGTCTCCCGGTCGGGTGTTGACGGCCACGGCGATGGTGTTTCCCATGGTGCCGGATGGCACGAAGAGCGCGGCCTCCTTGCCCGTAAGCTCAGCCGCCTTGGCCTCGAGCTTCCGCACGGTGGGGTCGTCTCCGAAGACGTCATCTCCCAGAGGCGCGCGGGTCATCGCCTCCTTCATCGCGTCGTCCGGTTGCGTTATGGTGTCACTGCGCAGGTCGGCGACGATGTTCTCAGACTGCATTCTTTCGACCTTGAAAAAGTCATGTTACGGTAGGAAAGGCCATAATCTATAGGCAACGACGGCTCTGGGCAAGTGTCAGCACGGGGCTTCCAGCCGGCGGCTTTCCCCACGAACTCCCCGATGACTTCCCCAATGACATCATCGCGGCGCAATTTTCTCGGCAGCGGCAACGACGGATTCGTCTGTGGCCATTGTCGCCGTGAAGTCCTGCCTCTCACGCAGGGAAGTTTCCGCAACCATTGTCCCTACTGCCTCTGGTCACGTCACGTCGACGTGGTGCCCGGCGACCGGGCCGAGAGTTGTCGGGGCCTGATGGAACCGGTAGGCGTCGAAGGGACGACGGCCACGGGTTGGACCATTCACCACCGCTGTTCCCGCTGCAGAGCCACCCGTGCCATTCGGGCTGCGCTCGACGACCCGCAGCAACCGGACGACTGGGACCGCATCGTC
>Ga0310123_10003976_pt1 | contig 11296 bp, 8 predicted proteins | sample CB6_AW_1057_MG_FD_203505 | JGI IMG/M metagenome (GOLD analysis project Ga0310123, IMG submission 203505) | Marine microbial communities from Western Arctic Ocean, Canada - CB6_AW_1057 | ecosystem: Environmental > Aquatic > Marine > Oceanic | place: Canada: Western Arctic Ocean | collected... | reverse complement strand
TTGGCCTTATCGCCGGTTTTGCCCCAGCCCGATTCGGTCGTCTCGGAGTGGGTCCAATTGGTGATGGGCATGATGTTATGCTACACGTGTATCAGCGTGCTCATCCAGACAAAGCATGACTTTCGATTCATCATTCCGTACGTCGAATTTTCCAAAGACGTCAAAGGCCTTAAGCCGCTCGTACTCGATACGAGCGTGGTGATCGACGGTCGGATTGCCGACGTCATCGAAACACAGATTCTGGATAACCAATTGATTATGCCCCGATTTGTCATCGGCGAGCTGCAAGGAATCGCCGATAGCTCGGACAAGTTGCGCCGCGGACGTGGTCGACGTGGGCTCGATATCCTGAATCGGCTGCGGAACGATGAGAATGTCGACCTTGTGATATTCGATCGCGAATCGCCCGAGTGGGAAGGCCAGCCGGTCGACATGAAGTTGGTGCTACTGACAAAGCAACTCGAGGGAAAGATTGTCACGAATGACTACAATCTGAACAAGGTTGCCAAGCTGCATGGCGTCGGGGTGATCAATCTGAATGACATCGCCAATGCGCTAAAACCAGTTTTTTTGCCGGGCGAGGTCATTGACGTCCAGATTGTGAAGCAGGGCGAGGAGGCCGGGCAGGGCGTCGGATATCTTGAGGACGGAACGATGATTGTGGTCGAGGGGGGGCGCGAATATGTCAACAAGACGGTCAAAATCATGGTGACCAGCGTGTTGCAGACCAGTGCCGGCCGCATGGTGTTCGGTCGTTACACAAATGGACCGGCGGCGAAGGCAAAAGCGTGATTGTCGGTCGCTCTTACATCCTTTCCACGACCTCGATCCCGAGCAGTGCGAGACCCCGCTTGAGCGTACGTCCCGTCAGATTGCAGAGCAACAGACGGCTGGTCCGCGTGGCTTCCGGTTCGGCCTTCAGCACGGGACATTGCTCGAAGAACTCGGCAAAACGACCGGCCAGCTCGAACAGATAAGCCGTCAGGTGATTGGGCCGATAGTCGGCGACTACTCGGTCGAGCGCCTCGGCCAGTCGCACGATTTCCAAGCCGAGCGCCCTTTCCGCAACGTGCGCGCATTTTATGGAGTGACCGGCGGCGCAAAGTTGGTCGACGTCAACCTGACCTTTCTCGAAGATACTTCGCACGCGAGCGTACGAGTACTGCATATAAGCGGCCGTGTTTCCCTTCATGGACAACATCTTGTCGTAGCTGAAAACGTAATCACTTTCCCGGTTGTGAGACAGATCGGCGTACTTAATGGCGCCGATGCCCACCACTTCGGCCACTTGTTGGCGCTGCTGCGCCGAAAGTTCGGGCGACGGCTTGGCATCGTCGTTTTCGTCGACGACCGTCCGGGCACGGCGAACCGCTTCGTCCAGCAGGCCGGTCAGCCCGACCGTGTCGCCCGATCGCGTCTTGTACGGCCGACCGTCTTCGCCCAGCACCGTGCCGAATTTGACATGGGCCAACTCGACATCCGAATAGCCCATGAGTCGCGCGGTAGCGAACAGTTGCTCAAAATGTAATGACTGCCGATGATCGACCACATAGAGGATGGCGTCAGGCTGGAACTGCTCAGCACGGTACTGGATCGTTGCCAGATCAGTCGTGGCATACAGGAACGCACCGTCTTTCTTTTGGACAATCATGGGCGATTTATAGCCATCGAGAAACACACAGACCGCTCCGTCGCTTTGGATGGCGAGGTTCTTGTTCCTCAAATCGTCAACGACGCCGGCCAAACGATCCTGATAAAAACTCTCGCCAAGCGTGTGATCAAAACGCACCCCCAACCGCGCATAGGTCTCGTCGATTTCTTGCTTGCAGGCGGGCAGGAACTTTTGCCACAGAGCACGATTCTCGGCATCGCCGGCGTGGAGTTTGGCCGTTTCTGCGAGGACCTGTTGACCGATGTTCGGGTGCGAAGCGGCAAGTTCGGACCGCACCGGATCGTCATCGATCTGTGCGATCTTGGCACTGAACGAGGCAAGCTCTGTCTTCAGATCGGCCAGACGCGTCTCGGCCTGGAGGCGGGCACGAGCCGCTTTTTTCTTGGCCGCCTTGTCCTCGGACTCAGCAGTCTGCGCCAACTCAGCAACCAATCGCTGCTGATCGGCCAGTTGCTGTTCGATCTGGGGCCGCTTCGTATTGACGGCTTCATGGTACTCGACCAGCGAACTGACGAGCTTGTAGAGACGGCCGAGTTCGGTGACCGGATCGCGATCGAATGCCACCGAATCGAGGAAGTGTTTGGTTCCGAAAAGGATCATGCCGAACTGGGTACCCCAGTCGCCGATATGGTTGTCACTGATGGTGCGATGGCCCAAGAATTGCAATACATTTTCCAGGGCCGCTCCGATGACGGTCGAGCGAATGTGACCGACGTGCATTGGCTTGGCGACGTTGGGCGAGGAATAGTCAAGAACGACCGTGCGTGGCGAATCGGTGGGCGTGATACCGAGGCGCTTGCCGTCGGCCAGCGCGTTTTGCAGATCGCGATGCAGCCAAGCGTCCTGAAGGCGCAGGTTGATGAAGCCTGGCCCGGCGACCTCCGGCTGTTCACAAAGGTCGCTCACGTCGAGCCGATCGATGATTTCCGCCGCAACATCGCGTGGGGGTTTGCCGAGTTGATTGGCCAACGGCATGGCGCAGTTAGCCTGATAGTCGCCGAAGCGAGGATCTTGGCTCGGGCGAACCATGTCGACCAGCGCTGCGATGTCCTGCGACCCAAGGTCAGAGAGCGCGTCTCGAAACCGGCTTCGTAGCAGCGAAAGAATATTCATGAACGCGTCTACTTGTCGCCCGACGGGCCGCTGGCTTCCCAAGGCACAGCCACGCGATCCGCTCGGGCCCATAACTGCTCTAAGGCGTAGTAGTCGCGAGTCTCTTGGTCGAACAAGTGAATGACGACGTTGCCATAGTCAAGCAAAATCCAGCGGCTTTCGTGATACCCTTCGATGCCCAGGCGTTGATCACCCAGTTCGTCTTCCAGCGTGTGATCGATTTCCTCGCTCATGGCATGCAGTTGGCGACGACTGGTGCCGGTAGCGACGACAAAATAGTCGAAAATCGGCGTCAACTGTCGCATGTCGAGTACCGCGACATCGCTACCGCGGTTCTCATAGGCGGTGCGTGCCGCGCCCAGGGCCAACTGCAAGCTGCGCTCTGCTCGTCTCTTGTTTGTGGCCGTAGGCGGGTCGGCGATCATCATCTCAGCTGCATGCGAACACGTTCAAAGGCCGGTCAGAAACACTCGCCCCCATTGTACAACAGCTGGTCACAACCGGTAGGGGTCGCGCCGCGGCTCGTCGATTGTGTGAGCGTGAGCCTGGTGATCCGGCTTGTTTTGCCCGTTTTGCGACCGGTGATTCTATGACGAGGGTACCGCTTCGCTATAATTGCGAATGCGGGACACAACACCAATTTGGAGGAAACGATGGGCAATTGGATCGAAGAGGGGTGCCGGGCACCGGCCTTTACATTGGCAGCCGACGACGGATCGAAGGTTCGACTCTCGGAACTGAAGGGTAGCCCTGTTGTGCTGTACTTTTACCCGAAGGACGACACGCCGGGATGCACGCGTGAGGCATGTGCCTTTCGCGATCAGCAATCGGCGCTCAAGCGGTTGGGCGCCGTTGTGCTGGGCATAAGTCCTGATGGCGAGGCCAGCCACGAAAAGTTTCGCGACAAGTACAAGTTGAACTTCCCGCTGCTGGCCGATGTGGGTCATCGCGTCGCCGACAAATATGGTGCCTGGCGCGAAAAGAACATGTACGGCAAGAAATCGATGGGCATCCAACGAAGTACGTTCTTGATTGATGTAAGCGGACGTGTGGTGAAACGTTGGCGACGAGTCAAGGTCGATGGCCACGACGGGCAGGTTCTGGCGGCGCTGAAAGAAATAAAGCAGGCATGATTGCCGTTCGAGAATAATAAAAGCCCGCGAAAAAAAATAAGTTGCTCCGGATTTTGGAATACAGAACTTATGGCCGAGCCCTCCGATCCTCCCTTTGATCCTTACGTCAAGTGGTTGGCGATTCGCGACCCGGAGCGGCCGCCGAATCACTATCGCCTGCTCGGACTCGATCTGCTGGAAGATGATCCCTATGTGATCGCCTGCGCCGCCGACCGGCAGATTAAGCACGTGCGGCAGTTTCTCACCGGCCGTCATCCGCGGCTCTGTCGGCAGCTACTCAAACTGCTATCTCGGGCCCGTGACTGCTTGCGTGATGAAGAAAAAAAACGGCAATACGATGCGGCCCTGCGTCACCACCAACAGTCCCAGTCAGCCCAAGATTCGGACGGAGCTTCGGTCCAAGATTCAGACGCGGAGGCATCGCCCGGCACGATCGTCGAAGCGTTGGCGCCACTGCCGGTCATCACGGACTCCGGCGATCGGCGGCAACGACCGTCACCGATAAAACCGCTGCTGGCCGCCGGCCTGGCCGTGTCGTTGATCGCCGGTGCCGTTTGGCTGGTGACGCGCGACGATGTGGCCAGACAGCAGGTCAGCCGCTTAAAAGCCGATTCCCGCGTCGGGACACCCCAGAGCAACAATCCGCGATCCGATCTGCCAGCCGATAGCCAACCGGCAGAGATGGAGATACCGCCTCCAGACGATAATCCAGACAACGGAGTAACCGAGGGCACCGACGAGCCCGATGGCAACGACACGTCACGACCCGACGAAGAGGTGCCCGTTAGCCAACCTGTCGTCGAGGGCGCATCGAGCGAACCGGCGGAGACGAACGTGCCGGCTCACAACGTGACCGCCGTCTCAGTGGAAACGATCGCCTGGTACCTGGATGAGCTGCCCGAGCCGCCACAGGTCTCGCCCGCCGCTTCCGGCGCGATCGCGGGCCTTCGGCGGGCGATGGCCCGTCGCGACGTGGCTGCCGCTCAGGCTCATCTTGACAACGCGCGGATGCTGGCCACAACCGCCGCGGACCAGCACGAAGTCGAGCGATTGGTCGAGATTCATACGTACTGGGCCACCTTCTGGCGGCTGTTCGACCAAGCTCGACAGCAACTGCAGCCTGGCCAGCGGCTGTTGGTCGGCCAGCAGTCGGTCGTGGTTACCGACGTAGGCCCGGAGCAGCTCTCCGTGCGAACCGAAACGGGAACCGCCACGTGGAGCACAACCGTCGCGGCGGTCGATCCGCAGCTGGCCGCCGCGCTGGTCACGGCGAGCGGTGAAGGGGCCGCCGGAACAAAGGAATCGATCGATGGGGTCATCGCCGGGCCGGTCACCAGCGCATGTGTTGCGGCGATGCTGGCCATGGATCGTCGCGCCGAGCGGTCGGCAGGGCTGCTATCGTGCATTGCGGCGTTGGGACAAGGACTGCCGGTCGACGCCCTCTTGGTCGAATTTCGCGATATGCAGCTGCCCGACGCGCTGCCGGGAACGTCGGCCGAAACCCCCACAGCCAAAACCCTCGCAAACGGGGCCCAGCAAACGAAGCCCGTCGAGAGGATTCCCCTCCAGCAGTATCCGACGCAGGGCACCGAGAAGGATGGGTTAGCGGAGCGTTCTCGGCCGAGCGTACCGGACGAAGCAGCGCAAAAAGAGGCCCTCAGCCAGGTGCGGTCCGTCTACGCCGCCCGATACAAAGCAGCCACGACCGACACCCGACGCGTAGAGCTAGCACGGTTCCTGATCAGCGTGAGTGCAAAGACGAATGACGATCCCGCCGCGCGGTACGTGTTGCTCCACGAGTCGACACAACATGCCACGAACGCGGGCGACTGGGCGTTGGTCGTACAGGTAATCGATATCACAGCCCGTTGGTTTGACATCGATGCATTGGTCGTCAAGGCAGACCTTTTTCACAAGAACTGCCCATCTGTACCGGCCAGCCAATTACACACGATTCGCTCTTACGCGGATCACCTCTTCACGGTGGCGATCGCACAAGACCGTTTTGATGTGGCCAGACGACTCTCACAAACGAGCCTCACGGCTAGCCGCCGCGATCGCGATCGGTCAGGCACACGAGCGGCAGAGAAGCGGATCAAGGCTGAGCTACCGGAATTCAAGGCACGCCACGAGGCGTCGCAGGCCGCCGCACAGACATTAGCCACGACGGCCGACGATAGGGCGGCACATGCCCAGCTTGGCAAATACCTGTGCTACAACCGGGGTGACTGGTCACAGGGTCTGCCCCACCTGGCTCGTGGCGACGATGCGTTGCTCGCGGAGGCCGCACAGCACGATCAGGATATCGATCGGTCGGCCGATCCGAACGATCAAAAGCGAACGGCCGACGCCTGGTTTGCGGTGGCCGAGGACCGGTCTCGTACGGAACAGAAAGCGCTGCTGGCTCGGGCCTCGTTTTGGTACCGCGCCGCTCTGCCGCGACTGGCCGGACTTTCTCGAGACGACGCTCAGTACAAATTGACGCAGATTAAAACAATGCTCAGTCCGGGCCACGCCTCGAATACGAGACACTCGACGGGCGAGCTCGATTTGCTCAGCCAGGTCGACCTTTCCAGACATGTGATCGCAGGGCCATGGCGCAGACAAGGAAGTACGCTAGTCGCTCTCAAAACTCGACTGGGAGCTATGCCGCGTGTGGTATTACCCTTTGCACCGCAAGGCAGTTATCAACTCGATGTCACGTTCACCAGCCCCTTTGACAAGCATAGTACGATTGCGATTTGGCTGCCGGTTGGTTCGACCGGTGCGCTGCTGTCGATCCATGGCAACTACAGCGGTATTTTTCGCATTGATAATCAGCCGATGCACCGGAATCCGGCAACGATCCGATACGCAAACAAGCTGAGCCCCGCGCCGCACGACTTGAGCATCCGTGTGCTGATAAAAGACGATCGGGTACGCATTCTGACGTTGCTCGATGGCAATCCCTTCGTGCGTTGGCAGGGGCCGATCGACTCGTTGACCGATCCTGCCCCCTGGCAGTTTCCTAACAAACGGGCGTTCGCCCTGGGATCCGACGTCGCCGGTGTTACGTATCACTGCTGTACCTATCGCCCTGCCGACTGAGGCGGGCTGCGCCCTGGGCTTTGCGCTTAGTGGTTCACACTTTGCGGTGTATTCGAGTCCTGGCGAGTGGCGGAAATAATGTTATACTTCCAGGTCTTCGGAGCCAATGTTGCGGGCCATCATCGGACGCAACGTGCCGGCGAACCCAGGACCCTTCTCTAACAAACTGAGGCATCTCGTGTCAACCAATTTTGATATAAGTCTGCACGGAATCAGTGTCAAGAACGTTTCGCGCAACACGTCGCCCGCCAAGCTCTATGAAGACGGCGTGGCCCACGATGGCGGCGTGATCACCGCCAGCGGCGCCATTGCGACCAACTCGGATGTCAAAAAGGGCCGTAGCCCAAAAGACAAGCGAGTCGTCAGGCAAGCGCCGAGCGAGGTGGATGTCTGGTGGGGCAACATCAACATTCCCCTGAGTCTCGATTCGTTCGAGGTCAACCGCCAAACGGCGATCGACTATCTCAACTCCTGTTCGCAGTTGTACGTCGTCGATGGGTTCGTCGGCTGGGACCCGGAGAACCGGATTAAGGTGCGTGTCATCTGCTCGCGACCGTACCACGCACTCTTTATGCACAACATGTTGATCCGGCCGACCGCCGACGAGTTGGCCAGCTTCGGCGAGCCCGATTATGTCATTTACAATGGCGGCTCCGCGAAAGCCGATCCGAACGCCGAAGGGATGACCAGCGAGACCAGTGTCGCACTCAATTTCGAAGCGGGTGAGTTCGTCATCCTCGGCACGCAGTATGCCGGCGAAATGAAAAAGGGCGCGTTCACGATCATGAACTACTTGATGCCTAAGCAGGGTATCGTTTCCATGCACTGTTCGGCCAACGAAGGCGATGGAAGCGATGTCTCGCTGTTCTTTGGTCTCTCGGGCACGGGCAAGACCACGCTGTCGGCCGATCCGCGGCGCAGCCTGATCGGTGATGACGAGCATTATTGGAGCGACGACGGCGTCTCGAATATGGAAGGCGGTTGTTACGCCAAGTGCATCGACCTGAGCGCGGAGAAAGAGCCGGAAATTTTCGCCGCCGTGCGGTTTGGCACGGTGCTCGAAAACACGGTTCAAGATCCGGTGACCCGCGAAGTCGATTATAGCGATTCGTCGCTGACCGAAAACACGCGGGCGTCCTACCCGATCGAATTCATCCCGAACGCCAAGATCCCATGCGTGGGCGGACATCCGAGAAATATTGTGTTCCTCACCTGCGATGCGTTTGGCGTCCTGCCGCCGGTCAGTGTGCTTACGCCCGAGCAGACGATGTATCACTTTATCAGCGGCTATACGGCGAAAGTCGCCGGCACCGAGGTTGGCGTGACCGAGCCGGAAGCGACCTTCTCGGCCTGTTTTGGTGGACCGTTCCTGGTTTGGCATCCGACGAAGTATGCCGAGCTGCTGGCCGAAAAGATTCGCCATCATGGCAGCCGCGTCTGGCTGGTCAACACGGGTTGGTCGGGCGGGGCGTACGGCACGGGCGCACGGATGAAGCTCGCTTACACGCGGGCGATCATCGACGCCATTCACGATGGCAGTCTGGCCAGCACGGCAACCGAGATCGATCCGATCTTCGGACTCGCTGTGCCGACCAGTTGCCCGAATGTGCCCGATGAAATCCTGGTCCCTAAAAACACGTGGGCCGACCAGCAAGCATTTCAGGCCACCGCCGCGAAACTTGCCACGCTGTTCCAGAATAACTTTGCCAAGTATGCCGACGGAGCCAGCGATGCCGTGATAGCCGCCGGCCCGACCGTACCGGAAGGCGCCGAAGCGTAGAAAGCACCCCGGCTGCTGTCCGACACGACTTTTCAACACCCCTATCTGTCCGAAGCAGCCGGGGTGCTGGTGTCCGCCAATAGCTCGTGCAACCGGAAGTGGAACTTGCCGAGTTGGCCACCGTAGTTGCCTGCTCCGATCGCGATGATTCCCTCGCCGGCGGCTGCTTGCATCGCGGCGACCATCGCTCGGCCGATGGTCGCTTCATCGACGCCGTCGATGACGATCTCGTACGCTGCGTTGACGCGGTCGTAAAGTTTCGTTTCGACACGCCCCCGCAATGTCGGGCAATAGGCGTCGGCGGTCGAGGCCTTGATCGCCTTATATCGCGAGCCGACCTTGCTGCCGCTTCGTGCGACGCCGCCAGGAAAGGGCGCGATCACGCCGGCCACCGCAGCGACCGCCTCGCTGCCACGTCGCGCCGCGGCCAGACCGGCTTCGATCGATTCGGCCTGGATGATAATGTTGCCACCGGCCACGCCCTTGCCCACGCCGAGCGACTCTTCGACCAGGAACTCTCCATCCATGACCGGAATCCGCCAGTAGCGCGTCGCAGCTAGCTTCTTGCTCTTCTGATAACCGTCGCCAAAGAAGCGAATGTGCTTGCCAAGGGGGATCTGCGTTTCGGCGTCGGGCAGCCCATTGAACACGGCCGTGCTGGGGCAAGTCATGAGACATTGGCCGGTCCGGTTCGGCACGGCTTCGGCCAAGGCTTCGCTAGAGAACCCGAACACCAAGATGGCGACACCCGGCCGCCCGTCGGGCGTTTCGCTCGGCTGGAGATGTCGTTCGACGCCCGTTTCCGCATCGCAGGCGATCACCGACGCACTATAGCCGGTGAACTCTCGCACGGCCGCATCGAGCCAATGCTCGTTGTGGGCGGTCACCACTAGCCGGACATAGCGCATGCCAAACGCTTCGGCAAAGGTATCGTCAATCGCCGTGTCACCGATCTTCAAGACGCGGATATCCTTCGGAGGAGAGCCCAAAACAAGCCAAAACACGAGCACTCCATCATCCGGATGGCTTGCTGCGATACAAGGGGCACGCGCGGCACTGTTGGAATGCCTGGCGGGCGGTCAAGCATTCATTTCCTGGGGCAGCCCGTAAAACCAAGTCAGACCACTTGACTTGTTTGCATTTTGCATACATACTTGAAGGTGCCGAGAGGCAGGTCGGGAGTGGTGCTCCCGGGAGGATGTGACAATGGAGTCTCAGTTCTTGCCCGGAGTGCGCGCCATGCACATTATTGCTCGACCAAAGTTTAAGGGTTTTGTCAAACAACATCCTCGTGCTTCCACGTGGTTGGAGAATTGGTGGAGAGTCGCCAACACCTCCCGTTGGGAAAGCCTGGGTGATGTTCGCCGACTCTTTGCATCAGCTGACCAGGTTGGTGGATGCTTGGTGTTCAATGCACTCGGCAACAACTTTCGGTTGATCGTTGGTGTCAAATACGCCGATGACGTTCAACACGGAACGCTCTGGATCAAGCACTTTTTTTGACACATGCCGAATATAACAAGCAAGCCTGGAAGCGAGACTGCTGACATGGCCACGATCACCAAGTATCAATCGTTGCTACTCGACTTCACGCCGCGCCCGATCCGCAACGAGCGCGAGTATCGGCGTGCCATGCGACGGATTGAGGCCCTGATGAAGCGTGACAAATTGTCGCGGTCCGAGGGCGAGCTGCTTGAGTTGCTGGTCACGCTGGTCGAGCAGTACGAAGCGCAGGAACATCCCACGCCGAAGAGTGACCCTCGCGAAATGCTGGCGTTTCTTATCGAGTCTCGTGAGATCAGTCGTGCCGAACTGGCTCGGCAAACCGCAATTCCAAGGGCAACGATCAGCAACGTGCTCAACGGCAACCGGTCACTAAGCCTAGCCAACATCCGCAAGCTGGCTCGATTCTTCCACGTCTCGGTCGAGTTGCTGATGCCTCAATAGTCGTGGCCTCGTCCCCAGGCTCTTCTTGCGAATCGGGAGGGGCGATATTCTTTCAGAAAACATGTGTTGCTTAGGCTGAGTGGAGAAAAAACCGCCGCCGCCTCTACTACCGCCGAAGCCGAAACCTCCAAAGCCACCACCACCGCCACCGCCTCCTCCGCCGCCGCTGAAACCACTGTTTCCGCCACAAAAGTCTCCGCCGCCCGTTCCACGAAAGCCCGGTTTGCCGAGCAGCTTTGCCACTTGCCCCTGTACGCGACGCTGATGACGAACCACAATTTTGTCGGGCACCGCTTTGATGTACACGCCGTCGGTTCGCCAGCTTTTCGGCTCCACCAAACGTGTCACGAGTTCTTCGAGATCATTCGCGGCAATCATGCCGGTCGCTTTGTCAGCCTCGGGGTTCGACAGCCGATAGATTTCCAGCACCATCTCGTCAGAGTCTGGTTCCGGCAGCTTCACAAATTGGTCACGACAGCTGCGCAGCAGGTGCGTAGTAAGTCGTTGTTGGTACGTAGTAAGCAGTTTGCGATGGCCCATGACTAGCGGATTCCGGACGAGGCT
>Ga0310123_10003975_pt1 | contig 11297 bp, 8 predicted proteins | sample CB6_AW_1057_MG_FD_203505 | JGI IMG/M metagenome (GOLD analysis project Ga0310123, IMG submission 203505) | Marine microbial communities from Western Arctic Ocean, Canada - CB6_AW_1057 | ecosystem: Environmental > Aquatic > Marine > Oceanic | place: Canada: Western Arctic Ocean | collected... | reverse complement strand
CGGCAGACCGTATTTCCATAACATTCTGCATCGAGCTCTCCAATCCTGGGAGTCTCGCCGCCAGCGTCTCCAACGCCTCGTGAGCGAGTGACGAGGCCAGCCTCCTATTTTTATCTTAATCGGACCGTACGCCAAAACAAGAATTGTCCTGACCTGGCAAGCCTTTTTGGCAGGAAGAATCCGGCTCCCGTAGGCCAATTCTCGAGGACAGGTCCGATCGGGATAGCAAATTGACCAGAATAATCGCTACACATGCACCTGCAAGCGACTGTCGATCGTGGATCGTGATCCCCGGCCGACTTCCGTCCCGCGGACAAATCCTTCGATCGCCTCGTACTCAGCAAGTCCAAGTGCATCGTATAGCCGAGCCGTTTCGGCGTTACGGGATTCGGCCCGTTGCCAAAACTCGCGAACATCGGGCCCTGGAAACATGGCGCGGTCCTTCTGCGATTCATGCTTAAAAATTGCGTTGCGCTTCCGCACTACTTCTTGCGGACTGAGTGGAACCGCCACGTCGATTTCATGAGGTTCCCATTCTTGCCAGGCACCTCGGTACAACCATATTTCACACTGTCCAAACCAATCCTCCTGTTGGCAGTCACGATACGCGTTGACAACTGCTGTCAGGCAGGTCCGATGGGTGCCGTGTGGATCGGACAAGTCCCCTGCGGCATAGATTTGATGCGGCCGTATGGTCTGTAACAAGTCGACAATGACCTGCACATCCGCAGCGGACAACGGACTCTTTTTAACTCGACCTGTTTCGTAAAAGGGCATCTCCAGAAAATGGAGATGGTCTCCTTTGACTCCGCAACAACTCGCAGCGGCACGCGCCTCGCTACGGCGTATCAAAGTTTTGATTTGCCGCACTTCTTCGGCATCGATTTCCCCAACTCGTTTACTCGCCAACGATTGTTCCACCAAATGTTCCAGCCGCCCAACGAGCTTCGGATCCAGCTCAAAACTATGGCTCAATTCAGCGACAAACTGCATGTAGCGTTCGGCATCGTCGTCAAAGACCGCGATGTTGCCGGATGTCTGGTAAGCAACGTGCACTTCGTGACCCTGATCGACCAGTCGGGTCAAAGTCCCGCCCATCGAGATCACATCATCATCGGGGTGAGGTGAGAAGACCAGGATCTGTTTCGGAAAAATATCATCAAAGGGACGGCTCAAATCTCCTGGCTGCTTGGCATGCTGAGGCTTCCCACCCGGCCAACCATTAATCGTCGCCTGCAGGTGACGAAACACGCTTAGATTGATATCATAGGCAGGGCCGTGTTCCGCCAATAAATCCTGAAGACCCTCTTCGTTGTAATCCTGTTCGGTCAGTTTGAGTATCGGTTTGTTCAGTTTCCTGGCCAGCCAGATGATGGCTTGACGAATCCGCTTCTCATCCCAGGCCACGGTGCCCAAGATCCACGGCGAACGCATTCGAGTCAGGTCGGCGCCCGCAGCATGATCCAGATAAATCTGGACATTGCGATGCTCCTGCAAGAAACTGGCTGCCACGGCGGGGGATACCTCACCCTCCACGGCCCGGGCAATCACCCGGGCTTTGTGTTCACCAAAGGCAAGCAGAACGATTTGGCGCGCCTCGAGAATGGTGCCAATACCCATCGTCATGGCATGTCGCGGTACGTTCTCTTCTCCAAAAAAGTCACTGGCCGCATCCACCCGGGTAAACTGATCCAAAGTGATCAGGCGTGTGCGACTCATCCTGGAGGAACCCGGTTCATTGAACCCGATGTGACTCGTTCTGCCAATTCCCAGAACTTGCAGATCGATCCCACCCGCGGACACAATCTTTTCCTCGTAAGCACGACACCAATCATGAACACTCTCCCGGTCGAGACTGCCATCGGGGATGTTCACATTCTCTGGCGGTATATCGACGTGGTCAAATAAGTATTCCCGCATGAAGCGCGCATAACTCTGCAGTTCAAACGGCTGCATCGGAAAATACTCGTCCAAATTGAATGTCACCACGTTGACAAACGACAGTCCCTCTTCCCGATGCATGCGGACCAATTCGTTATAGACTCCCACGGGCGTGGAGCCAGTGGCTAGTCCCAGAACACAACTCCTGCCCTCACTGGCTCGCGTGCGTATTAATGTGGCAATCTGTTGAGCCAGCGCCTGGGCCGCATCGCGGGCCTCTGGAAAGATAAAACAGGGAACATGCTCTCTGGCAGCGAAATGCGGCTGGGAATCCATCGGTCAAATCAATCGTTTCATTAAGGTTAGTTATTTCGCCATCACAGCGCCACGCTGTCCGGAATTTCGCTGACCGGCAGGTCTTGAATGTCCGTTCCCGTTTCCGTTGGTTCTGGGAGCGGAAGTAATGAGTTTGAGATTTCCCGTGCCAAGCAGTTGATCGACTCGATCACGCAGTTCCGATGTCACATCAACACGTATCTTTTGAGATTCCAGCACGACGCCCACGCCGTCTTCCAAAGCCAGGTACAACTGCAACGACACGTCACCCGGGTAAGCCCGCAAAATCTCGTGCAAACTGCTTAGTGTAGCTGCTGAATGAACATTCTCTTGTACACGAACCATAATCCCCTGTGTGTATCGAGAGGCTAATTGTTCGAGCGGAATCAACTCTTCAACAATGAGGCTTGCCTCATCACCTCCTCGACGATCGATGGTTCCGCGCACAAACAAAATCGCATCCGGCTGAATCATCTCCCCGCATTCTTCAAACTGCCTGGGCCAGGCGATACAGCGAATGGTACCGTTCATATCTTCCAGGTCGAAATTTGCGTACTTGTCACCCTTTCGAGTTCTAGTGAGCTTGATGGCGGAAAGCATTCCTCCCACGGTCACTTCCGCACCTTCTCGCAAATCCGAAATGTCCGAGGTGGCATGCGAACAATAACTGGAAAGGGTCTGCTGGTATTCAACCAGTGGGTGACTGGACAGATAGAATCCGAGTACTTCCTTTTCCATCAACAGTTTTTCGCGTTCCTCAAATTCCGAAATATCTGGTAGCACTACCTGCTGTAAATTTTCTGATTGTTCCTCTTCCACTCCACCGAACAGACTCTTCTGACCTGAACGACGATCGGCTGCTGCGGACGCTCCGGCTTGCAGGGCCCGATCCAAGACCGCCATCAACTGTGAGCGATCAGCGCCAAAAGAATCCATGGCGCCCCCCTTGATGAGTGTTTCAATCGTGGCGCGGTTGCAACCCTGTGGTTCGATTCGCTCACAAAAATCAAACAGATCAACAAAATTTCCGTCTCGCTCGCGAGAGGTCCGAATCGCCTCTGCAGCCGACCCACCACAGCTCTTGATCGCACTCAGTCCAAAATAAATCTTGCCATTTGCCACTGCAAAATCGACATGCGAACTGTTTACGTCGGGCGGAACCACTTCAATCCCCATGCGTTGGCAATCTTCCAAATGCTCGACAAGTGCATCCTTGCGTTTAAAATTGCGGCCCGGAATATCGCCCGACAGCAGGGCTGCCATAAATCCTACCGGGTAATGGGCTTTTAAATATGCGGTCTGGTAGGCGATCAGGGCATAAGCCGTGCTATGCGACTTATTGAATCCATAGCCGGCAAACTTGATGATCATCGACCAGAAGTCTTCTGCCTCCTTGTGCGTCAAGCCGTGCTCCACCGCGCCTTGAATGAATTGTTCATGATTCTTGCTAATGATTTCTTCTTTTTTCTTGCTGATGGCTTTAATGCACGTATACGCGTTGCCTAATCCAATGCCACCCAGTCGGTTAAGGATTCGCATCACCTGCTCCTGGTAAACCATGACTCCATTCGTCTCTTCCAGGATCTCTTTCAAGATGGGATGCTTGTACTCGGCTTCTTTCCGCTGGTGCTTCACGGCAACATAGTCGTCCACCATGCCACCTTCCAGCGGACCGGGACGATAGAGGGCGTTCGTGGCAATGATGTCGTGGAACTGATCAGGCTTCATGCGCTGCAGCAAGTCACGGATACCTCCACTTTCAAGTTGAAAGATTCCCTTGGTCTCACCACGGCACAGTAAGGCAAAAGTTTGCTGGTCGTCCAAGGGAATATTTTGAAGGTCAAGTTTCTGACCTGTCATCTGCTCGATCAGTCCGACGGCTTTGGACAGAATCGTCAGGTTGCGCAGACCCAAAAAGTCCATTTTCAGGAGCCCCGCCGCTTCGACATCATTCATCGACCACTGAGTGATAATGTCGGTCTTGCCGGTAACTCGACCTAGAGGGACGTACTCGGTCAGTGGTTGATCGGCAATCACCACCGCTGCTGCATGAGTACCGACGTTCCGCGCTAACCCCTCGATTTTCTGGGCCAGATCCAATAGTTCTCGAATCTCTGGATCACCTTCGTAGGCATGCCTCAAATCCTCACTCTTTTTCAATGCAGCCGAGAGAGAAATCCCCAGTTGATCGGGTACAAAGCTCGTAATCTGATTGACTCTTGCCAGGGGTATACCCAGCGTGCGACCGACATCCTTAATCGCAGCTCGAGCCGCCAAAGTGCCAAAAGTTCCGATTTGTGCTACATTTTGTTCGCCATATTTTTCCTTCACATAGCGGATAATCTCACCCCGGCGCTCCTTACAGAAATCGATGTCGATATCCGGAGCTTCCTTGCGGTTTTCGTCTAAAAACCGCTCGAACAACAAATCGTAGTCGATGGGGCAAACATGACTGAGATACAGCGCGTAACAGACAATCGCTCCCACACCACTTCCCCGGGCCATCGCCGGAATGCCCAGGTCACGCGCGTGGTTCACAAAATCCCAACAGATCAGGAAATAGTTGGAAAAGCCAAGTTTGCTGATGACTGCCAGTTCGCGATTCAAGCGATCCATCACCACCGGAGTTAACTCGCCGCCCGCACACTTCCGCTCGCTACCGGCATAACGCTCCTGCAATCCCTGCACACACAAGTGCCGCAAGTATTCATCTGCTGATCTTTCCGGGGGAAGCTGGTACTTGGGAAAGTGGCGTCGTCCAAGTTCCAGGTCGATATCGACCTTGTCTGCAATCTCCTGTGACCGTCGAACAGCTTCTGCGTGTTGGGGAAACGCCGCATACATGTCTTCCGGGCTACGTAGATAGAACTCCCGACCTTCCATTTTCATCCGGCTCGTATCGGTCCGGAATTTGCCGGTATTGATACACAGCATGACGTCCTGCGCTTCAGAATCTTCCGGATCGACGTAGTGACAATCACTGGTGGCAATCAATGGCAGACCCATGCGCTGCGCCAGTTGAACAGCACCTTCCATCTGCTGCGACTGTATCGCCAGCCCATTGTTCATAATTTCAACAAAGTATCGGTCACCGAACGTCTTCTGGAACCAGCCGGCGATTTCTTCGGATTCGGCCCAGTCCCTTTCCTCTCCAGTGCCCCGCAAGAGGTTTTGACTAAGCTCACTGGAAACACAACCACTTAAACAAACAATACCCTCCCGGTGGGCGGCCAGTACTTCCTTGTCAATTCGCGGCTTGAAATAGAAACCTTCAAGAAAAGCAATCGAAGCGAGCTTGACTAAATTTTTGAAACCCGTTCGATTCTGAGCCAGTAGCGTCAGATGGTAACTTGCTTCCTTGAGATTTCCCTCTGCCTTCCGAAGCCGGCTACCCGGCGCGATGTAGGCTTCATACCCGACGATGGGATTGAGATCCGCATCTCTCGATTTTCGGTAGAACTCAAGTGCACCGTGCAGGTTGCCGTGGTCTGTCAATGCCAGCGCATTCATCCCTTGCGATTTGGCTCGCTCGATCAGTCGGTCGATCGAACTGGCGCCATCCAGCAAACTATAGTGGCTGTGGCAATGTAAATGCACAAAAGGTCGTTCGCTCATCAAATCCCTCGAGCCAAAAGCGGTCCTTCAAAAACAAAGTCGGCTGGCAACTCTGAACCCGCGTATTTTATCGGAGGTTCAAAGTCACGGCCAGTGGCCGGGAAAAGGAGTATTTCCGGTAAAAACCGCATGTCATGCATCTGGCAAGTTGGTCGTTCAAAATGCATGGTTAGCGATGATTTTTCTGAATTCACCCCGTCCGCCAATGACGGCTTCTGTGGGGCGCCTACTACGACCGTCCTTCAGGCCGGGCGCCGGAGCGGCACGCTTGTGGGAGACCGTCAGATGCAGGATTTCGACCAAATTGGCTGACTTGACCTAACGTGTCACCTCCAGTGTCGAAGTAAAAACTGGCCCACCCACGCCCTGGGCATCATTTGGCGAACCGGAGGTAAACTTCGTTCACAACACTTCCAGAACCAACCAGTAGAGGAATTCAAATCATGCAACTGATTCAAAATTTTTCGCAATGCAGCTATGGTTCCACTCGTCTTGGTAACCTCAAAGCGTATGGAATGCAAAGTGCTTCGACAGGACACGTTACGATTACCGGGATTGAAATAGACGGCCAACTGTCTGTACCTTCGCCTTGTTTTTGGAAATCACTGCTGAATCAGTTTTGCGTGTCCAAATCAACACTCCGGCGCTTTAGCACCAACGACATTTTAGAACGTCTAAAACAGTGGTCCCCCGACACCGTAATCCGCTACCGCATCAAACGTGATGCGTTCGATGACACTATGATCATGGCTGTCTCTAACCGTCCAACACATCAAAAACGTTTCGATCACCGCGCAGGTTGTAAGACTTGCGACAGACAACAAACATTACCACAGCCTCTTGCTTGAAAAAGAAGATCGTCTACTTACGATCCTGTGAAATGTGGTCTAGATTGGCCTGCATTTGCAGCTTGTCATGGCAACCGGAGGACCCTTCAATGGCGCGGAACGAGCAACTCATTCGCCAGCATAAGCTCCTGCAAATTCTTGAACGATCTCGATTCGGAAGGACATTGAACGAGATGCGGGGGGACCTCGTTGATGAACTGGGGTTGACGTCCTTACACACGCGAAGTGTCCGGCGCGATCTGGAAGCCTTGCAAACTGCTGGTATCGACGTGGACTCGCACGAAACAGGACGTGGTAAAGTCTGGAAACTCGGTCCCAACTTCCGTGGTACTCAGCGAATCACCGCCTCGGTGACTGAACTCCTGGCCTTGTCCCTGGGACGTGATCTCCTCTACCCGCTGTCAGGAACTCCGTTCTGGATAGGAATCGAGAGTTTCTGGTCCAAGATACGAGAAAGTATGCCCGAAGCTGTTTGGCAACATTATGAAAAGCTGCGCCAAATCCTGTACGTGCGGGGAACTCCCGCCAAAACGTATCGAAAACAGGAAGGCGTGATTAAAACGATCAATCGAGCGATCCAGCAACACCGCGTCGTTCAAGCAGAATATCAGCGCCCCGGGGAACCCGGTCCTCGCCAGCGAAAAATCGAACCCTACGGGGTGGTCGTCCACCAGTCAAGTCTTTACATCGTCGCCGCGGCCTGTGAAATCAATGATGGACCCGAACGAATTCGCCAATTCAAATTGGATCGATTTCGAAAAGCGGAAGCGTTGGATGAATATTTCAAACTTCCCGTGGATTTCCATCTGCATCAATACCTGGGAGAAAGTATTGGTGTATTCAGTGGAGGTAAGCCCAAAAATTTTCGAATACGAATCAGTGGATATGCCGCTACCTGGGTGCAGGAAGATCCCTGGCATCCCGAGCAAGAGGTCGAAGTCCATCAAGATGGCAGCATAACACTAAAAGTCAGGGCCGCACACGATCTGGAGATCCTCCCGCGCGTACTGGCTCTTGGTCCGGAAGCGGAACTTCTGGCACCCAAATCGTCTCGGCAGGCGATCATCAAAACAATTGCGGAACTCTCTAAGAAATACCGGGATTGAGCGAAAACGGCTAGGTTTCCTGGGCGCAAAAACGGATTGCCTTCGGGTCGGCATTTTCCATCAGAATTCGTAACCGATTCGGCTTGCCGGCACATGGACTGACGTCATTGCCCGACCTTCATAGGACCACTCGCTCGATGTCGTCGCGAATCATCTCCGGGTAGTCGGCTGGTGAATTCCCAGGTATTGGTTTTCCCGCCGCATTCCGGATTTCCGCTCTCAGACTCCCTGCCGCGATTGTCGAGTCGTTGATCGCGAGTTGCTGTCCGGAAAACATAAGGGGACACGTTCGCATTTCGCCCCCGGCACATGTGCGCAAAGGGAAAACGAATTCGCTCGGGGAGACTCAACCGAATTCAGTGCTCCCGCGAATCATCACACTGCGTATCTCTGACGCGACACACTAGAAGTCATTTCGACACCAGACGACCCATGGCCAAGTGGCAAAATCGATCAGGGTGTAGAAGATTTTTCAACAGGCTCTGCCAGCGTGGATGCGGCTGACACGGATCCAAAGAAAAACTGTAAACGAAGTTGCAATTGATAGTTACAGCTCATTCCCAGGATACCGATAGCAACGCTTGTACGACTAATAGGGCACTTAGGCACGGTTGTTGCAGTTAAGTGATAGCGAGATAGAGGCTGCCGGGCAAAACGACTGCCAATTACAGCCGTTTTTGCTTGGGTTCGGAACTCGCCGCGCGTCATCGGCATCACGAGAAGAATGGATGGCCGAACGACGGGAGATTCGAGGCCCAATTTTCTAATCGTTTAGGAACATCAACGAACTCTCGCCGCATCGAACACGTAACTATGAATATAACCGCAAAACCCAAAAAACTTGCCGCGGATCAGCAAACTCATGTCTCCCGGGTGAACGACGAAATGCTACTACGTTCCTATCGCCGCACGGGTGACGGGGAAGCGTTTGCACAGTTGGTCCACCGATATGAAAATGAAATTTATAACTATCTCCGTCGTTACACGGGTCATGCCGAAATGGCGGAAGACGCATTTCAGACAACGTTTTTACAAGTCCATCTTAAGTGCAACCAATTCGACGACGGTCGCAAGTTGCGACCCTGGCTCTATGCCATCGCGACCAACCAAGCCATCGATTTGCAACGCAGAAACCGTCGTCATCAGGCCATGAGCCTGAATCGGGCTGCCGGAAGCGAGGCACTTGATCAGGCCGGTCAACTGATTGACCTCCTGGAGACTGACGAAACCGGACCCTTGACCAAATTGCACGTGGCAGAACGCCGGAGTTGGGTGCAGAACGAGTTGAAGAAACTCCCGGAACACCTTTGTACCGTAGTACGCCTGATCTATTACCAAGGACTCAAATATAGGGAGGCAGCAGATGCGTTAGCAATCCCCGTGGGGACGGTGAAGAGCCGTCTGCACTCGGCGATTCTCAAGCTAAATGAAGCATGGCAATCTGCGATCCTCAAAACAGAAGAGTGATCTTTTAAATGCGAGAACTGTTGCTTGGATATTTGCTTGGTGGACTGAACAAAACCGAGCAGGCAAGCGTCGAGGAACGGGTCCAACGGGATCTCCGGTTCCGTGAAGAGTTGGAGTGTCTGGCTGTTAGTTTTCGACCTTCGCGTGTGGACCGAGGGATGTTCCCTGCCCCCGAAGGCCTGGCTCAACAAACCATCGAGCTGGTTGCCAAGCACGTTGACCAAGAACAAATGAACTTGGTTCGCAGGCAAACCAGTAGCTGCCGGCAGGGCCGTACTCTCACACCTTGCTGGTCCCTGGCCGACATGGTGGTCGCAGGTGGAGTTGCAGTCGCCATGGCGCTCTTGTTTTTTCCCACAATTGCTAACAGCCGTTTTCGATCAGGGCTGACCGGATTTCAAAATCACAGTCGGATGCTGCACCTGCCAGTGACAAGCGATGACAATGTGAGTCACGGATACGTTCTGCAACCACCCGCCCGAAGACACCTAGCATTTGCGGATGTTGACGCACCCATCCACCAGCAAGCTGGCTGCGTGCAACACCCTGAGCTGTTTCTGCACCCTGCTTCGAATTCCGCCGAACCCCCTCAACCTGTTCAGGTTATCCGCGTTAGAACAATGACAGGCCAGCAGCGGACCGGCGTTAACGAGCAAGCAAAAAAACCTGGCGGTGGATACGGCTACACGTCGGGCTACAATCTGAATAACCACTACCAGGCACCAGGACCGTCCTTATTTTGACGTCATGTCTGCTGCACCGGCTAGTTCAGCCCAAGGTGGCCCCCAGCACGAACCACGGTCTTCGGGGACAGCATGTGCTCTTCCACGATGGGATACGTGCAATGCTGCCACAATCACAGCGACGCCGTTTCTCTTCGTGTTCGTCAAATGGTCAAGGGAAGGCGGCACCGCAGTGAGACGGTTGTTGGTCATCGTCTGTGCCTCTCCGATTCCCATCAACTTCCCGCTGAACATCTCCGGATGCTAAGAGGATCATGTGACGGAGATGACACACCTGATTAGACATGCTCACCCTGCGAAGTGTTCCGTCATTCTCAACGGGTGGACCAAGTTTTCTCAGCAAACCTGTTCTCCGTCGGCTCCCAGCAGAGAAGTCGCTTTTTTGCCACGTAGACGCATTAAAAAATCCACATTGTGACCAAATTCCAGATCCGCAGCGCTCTGAAATTGGACCGGTAAACCCATCACCAGAAAATGATTAGGTGCTGATCCTGGACCGCCACGCGGCTCCTGGACGGTTTGGCATCGAAATTGCTTTACTCCTGACTGAACGGTGGCCGTTATAGAGCCGGTGTCCCCTCGGGCTCTGGCGGTGCCAGGTTGTTCGTTCATCTCATTCCCACTCAAGATCAGAGAAGCCATGCGGGCCCGAGAACAAATCGAGTTAGCAGGCCTCCTGGCAACGCACGGAGCCACACTCATTCGTTGCCAGGCCCGTCTGTCGAACCAAAGTCTCAACAGCTACTGGACCGGTTCACGGTTCCGATTGGAACGTTGGTCCGAGGCCATTCACGACTACCAGCAACTCCGTAGAAACCATCTCGTTCCCCCAGACGCCGATGACGAAGAATGGCTGCAAATGCGGGTTCAATTGGAGGAAATCATCGCCTCAGAAGTGTTGGCTCGAGTCTGGTTGGGCATCACACGCGGAATTGATTACCAGCGAAAGACAGTCGAACTGGAACCTCCTGCTAAAAGCGTCATGCTCGGACACATGGAGGCTCGTCAGAGAGTTCTCGGCTTGCTCGTCGATCCCCGTATTATCGATTCAGGCGAAGCGGAATGGCTTCACCGCCTGCAACAAAGATCTGAACGATGGAACGATCTGTTGATTGGTCGTCTTGTCGCGCAAAATATGGGCGACCTCAGCCAGGCGGCAAGCCACCCTGAGCGCGCAATGGAGTTCGCTGAAGATCTACGTCGAGATGATCATCTAGTGGGTGACGAAATGGCGTGGTCGCTTCTCATTACCTCCATGAAAACAGTTTTCGCGCCTTGCTTGGATATTCCCAGTCCCAATA
>Ga0310123_10003970_pt1 | contig 11301 bp, 9 predicted proteins | sample CB6_AW_1057_MG_FD_203505 | JGI IMG/M metagenome (GOLD analysis project Ga0310123, IMG submission 203505) | Marine microbial communities from Western Arctic Ocean, Canada - CB6_AW_1057 | ecosystem: Environmental > Aquatic > Marine > Oceanic | place: Canada: Western Arctic Ocean | collected... | reverse complement strand
TTTTATATGCGCCAGACACTAAAAGGTTCTCATCTTCAGGGAGCTTTTTCGCACTTAATCACTTTGACAAAAGGCGCGAGATGGTTTCCGTACAAACACTGGCCTAGTGATTCGTAACTCACGAATTGGGCTTGGCAGCAAGCATGTCTTGAACCTGCTTTAGATTCTCTTCGGCCTGCGAAAGATTGGGATCGGATTTCAGGGCGTGCTCATAATGACGGGCGGCCGCGTGCAGGTCACCACGCTGCTTATATATGTCGCCAAGGTTATTGAGTGCCTCGGGATGACCCGGGTTGATACGTAACGCATGTTGGTAATACTCAGTCGCCTCGTCCCATTTTCCCCGAATCGACATGATCACGCCCAGACCATGGTAGGCGCCTGCATGATCAGACTTGTATCGTATTGCCTGATGAAAACAGTCAATCGCTTGGGCATATTGTTTTTTTTCGAGATAGACGCGGCCCAGTTTATAATGGGCCATGGCATTTGCCGGCTTAAGGTGAATCGCCTTCTTGTAGTGCGCAGCCGCTTCGTCCAGTTTGCCTTGCAGGACGTTGATCGTACCCATCGTATCATAGTGCCAGTCAACATCCGGGTCCCGCCGCACAGCTTCCATGCCATGTACAATCGCTTTCTCGAAATCGCCGCGCATCGCATATGCTAAACCAATGTAATTATGTGCGACCGCTGACTCAGGATTTAATTCCAGCGCACGGTTGTATTCGACCATCGCTTCCTCGTAATTGTCCTGATCGTAGCAATATGCACCGAGTGATAAATGTGCCTGAAACGAATTTGGATCCGTATGGACCCACTGGTCCAGAAAAGTCCTGCTATCTCGAAAATAGGTGCCTCGCAAGAAACTGATTACCGCGCACACCGTTACCACCATCGACGCAATCGCGATGATCCTTCGTCGTCGCGATTCAATTTGCCATTGAAAATTCACCAGAATGGCAATCAACGCCAACGCGCCAAACAAAGACAGAAAAACGTACCGTTCCGCGAACTTTACCTCCTGGTCGAGGACGTTTGCCGTCGGCAATAAACAAAGCATAATCCACACCAGCCAAAACGCCGTCGGTCGCGCCACGGAAGTGAACTGACGATACACCGACCATCCGAGAACAACAACGGCGACAATCGACATGAGAAAACGAACGGTCGAAAACCATATTTCCAAAGTCGGCTCGTACCTGAGTTCGGCGTGGGGAGCAAAGGTGCTCTGGAGAGCGTAGGCCAACGAAAACATGGGGCCTGAAGGGTTGTGCCAAATGGCCAGACGATGTTCACCGGTGCCGCCGAACAATTGCCAACGTATCAGCAGATACGCCGCAACAATCACCGCTATCGGAACATACCGCCACATCCAGCGCCGCAGGTTTTTGCCCGGCGAATCCGCGGTTAATCCGAGCATGTCCGCCACCACGAACAAAGGCGGCAGCACGATCGCTTGCTCCTTGGAAAACAACGCCAATACCAGTGACACCATCGCCACGACATACCAGACCCAGCCGTGGCGAAAGATTGAGTAAATTGCGGCCAGCATGAATAAGGCGGGAATCATGGTTTCTCGACCTGAACAGATAGGATAAACCGTGCTTGATGCCACCGGATGAAGAGCAAACAGGGCGGCGGCCAGGACCGCCGGTCCGGTGCGTATGTTCCAAACAGGCAATCGCAGAATGCCGAACGCCAAACACGCGCAGGCGGCTATCACCAATGCGTTGAAAGCGTGATAAGGTCCCGGACGATTACCATGCCAGTACTTCTGAATAACCATCGTGAGACGAGAAAGGGGCCGGTAATACGGCAGATCGTGCCAATGCCGTTCGCGAAAAACGCGAAAAATTTCCGTAAACGATTGAGGGGTTGTCTCCCGAACGATCAAAATGAAATCGTCGTAGATGAAATCATTCCTTACCGATGGTAGATAGATGCCCGTTACCGAGAGAAAAAGCAAGAGTGACACCAGCCAGCGTCTGTGCGGGGCTTTCGTGACGGCTTCGGAAAAGGAGAAGGGCATAGAATTAATACAAGGAATCCTTGGCGAGTTTAGCCATTCGGCATGGTTCAAAACTGGCCCAGGTAGGGTAACAGACTATCCTGCCCGCATCTGTTTTGGTTTCGGTGTTCGGGTTTCGGGAGTCCTTTTTCCCGCATCCCGCATCCCGCATTGTGGTTGACGTGTTACCCTGGTTTGAACCATGCCTGCCAATCTTATCACGCTCGATTGCGCCCAGGCAAATCGCGTGTGAACGGCGAATCGGCTTGGTAGTAGCTCGAGGCGCGGTGAGGCGCTGGCGTCCCACGACGCCAATCGTTGATCAGCGGGGCGCCCGGAGGTTATACTCAAGGCTCAGATCGGGTCGAGATTCCTTTCAGTTACCGGGCCTCACGCGGCCTGTTGATTTAATCGTTTTGACGAGACCACGAATCAGCCGCAGGGCGCTAGCCCTTAGGTTTGTACACATCTTTCGCGACACGTCGCAAAGCGACTTTACGGCTTGGGAAACCATTTCGGTCTACCGACGATTGACTGGGGGGGTTTGGGGGACTTGCCCGATACTGTTCGGCACGAGAATTGCTCGGTTCCTCTTGTTGCTTCGCGACTGAGAAGGAAGATCCCCACGAGCTTGCTCGCGGGTGAATCAAGCTGCCCCCTACCAACATCCCCAGGTATATTGAAGACCCCCTCGAGCTCGCTCGGGGGGTGAAGGCTGTCCCCTCTACCAACGCTACGGAAAATCGATGCGGGCGGAATTTTATTGAGGCGGATTGGATTTGATCAGGACGAAATTCGAATCAACGGAGGCACTTGAATGAGGATTCGTAGGCGTCAATCTCATTCACCCGCGAGCGAGCTCGCGAGGGTCTCCGTGTCATGAAGGAAATTGGTAGGGGTCAGCCTGATTCACCGCATGAGCAAGCTCATGGGGGTCTTTCAATAGATTTTAAACGGACTTGTGCGCCGCAAATTTCGTGCCGAACAGTATTGGGGCAAGCCCCCCAAACCCCCCGAGTTTTCGCCACAATGCGTCACAAAAATGTGTATAACCTAAGGGCTAGCGCCCTGCGGCTGATTAAATCGACAGACCGCACGCGGCGCGGGTGAGCGTGGCCCATGTGAACTTGCGTTGTAAGATCCCTACCAAAAGGAGCTTTCCTGAAGCGCCAGCAGATACGCCGAAGCGAAAGGACGTTCAGCGGTCTGCTGCAGGGTTTTAGCAATTCGTGCTGGAGATCGCATGTCGAAGCAAAAGCGGAACCGCCGCCGCGGAACCAAGACGAAACCTGAACGGGCCGTCCTGTCTCCTCGGCCGCTGCCGCGCGCCGTGGTCGCGGCCGTGGTCGTGGTCGCTGTCATCGGCGCGGTTACACTGTTGCTGCGGAGCCAGCGTGGTGCGCCTGACGACGCTCTGCGACCTGCGACCGGGAGCGGGGCCGCGCTGGACGGTGTTGACGATCCAAGTCACGACGGCTGGGCAAGCGGGGCTGCGCCGGACGGTGTTGACGATCCAAGTCACGACGGCTGGGCGAGCGGGTCCGCGCTGGACGGTGTTGACGATCTAAGTCGCGACGGCTGGGCGAGCGGGTCCGCGCCGGACGGTGTTGACGATCCAAGTCACGACGGCTGGGCGAGCGGGTCCGCGCTGGACGGTGTTGACGATCTAAGTCACGACGGCTGGGCGAGCGGGTCCGCGCTGGACGGTGTTGACGATCTAAGTCGCGACGGCTGGGCGAGCGAGGCCTTCGCCGCGCGCGCCACCCGCCAGTTGAAGGTGATCGGCAAGCTGATGGTGAAGTCGGCCACGCCAAGCGCGCAAAACCTCGTCCACTTGGTGACGGAGGATTTCGCCTGCGGCGCGCTGCGACCGACCCAACTCGAGCAGGTCTTCCGTGACAACGCGCTGACCGTTTGGCGCCAGCCGGATGTGCCGATCGCGCCCGGCGCCATGCATCGCGGCGCCACTGGATTGGCCGCTGCCCTTAGCAGGCTTCGCCGCGATCTGGGGGACGCCTCAGTGGTTCGGGTGCACTTCAAGCTGTTCCGCGTTGAGGAGGCAGAGGGGTCGACCGAGACGACCGCTTATTACCACGCGAGTGGACGGAGTGACGCCGGCGCTGTGCAACAGAACGCCACGTGGGTGTGCCACTGGCGGCCGGGCGAGGGAGACGAGGCGCGGCGTCTGGTGTCGATCGATGTGAGGGACTACGAGCAAGTCGTGGCCTCCGGCGCGCGTCCGCTTTTCGCCGACTGCACTGAGGCCGTTCTGGGCAACGACGCCGCCTACCGCGAGCAGTTGCGCCCCGGGATCAACCACTGGCTGACCAGCCACCGGCGGAGCGGTGGGCATCGTCGCAACAGCGCCTACCGAGGTCTTGCCGTCGGTGACGCCAACGGCGACGGCCTGGAGGACGTCTACGTTTGTCAAGACACCGGCCTGCCCAACCGCCTGCTGGTCCAGCAACCGGACGGCACGGCGACGGACATGGCCGAGCTGGCCGGTGTCGACTTTCTCGAGAACACCACCGCCGCGCTGCTGGTCGACCTCGATGGCGACGGCGACCAGGATCTGCTGGTCGCCGTCAAGTACGGCGTGCTGATACTCGAGAACGACGGCTCGGGCCGCTTCGCAGCGCGCGCCGCCAAGTCGTTGCCGGTAGCTCCCCCAACGGCGATGGCCGCGGCGGACTACGATCGCGACGGCGACCTTGACCTTTATATTTGCAGCTACCGGACGTTCCCCTGGAGCAACAAAGCGGCCGCCGTGCCGCTCCCCTACCACGACGCCAACAACGGCGGATCCAACGTACTGCTGCGCAATGAGGGGGGCTGGCGCTTCCAACACGCGACGCGCGAAGTGGGTCTGGAGGAGAACAACCAGCGCTGGAGCTTCGCCGCGGCCTGGGAGGACTACGACAACGACGGCGACCTCGACCTCTACGTGGCCAATGACTACGGGCGAAACAACCTGTACCGCAACGACGACGGCCACTTTAGCGATGTCGCCGCTGAGGCGGGCGTCGAGGACATCTCGGCCGGCATGTCGGTCTCCTGGGGTGACTACAACAACGACGGCCTCATGGACCTCTACGTGAGCAACATGTTCTCGTCGGCCGGCAACCGAGTGACCTACCAGCGGCGCTTTCAGCAGAGCGCCGGCGGGGCGACGCGCTCCCACTTCCAGCGTCACGCACGAGGCAATTCGCTGTTCGAGAATGCCGGCGACGGAACCTTCCGCGATGTCAGCGTCCGAACCGCTGTCACCATGGGACGCTGGGCGTGGGGCTCGCACTTTTTTGACATTAACAACGACGGCTGGGAGGATCTGATCGTCACGAACGGCTTCGTCACGCAGAGCAACCACGACGACTTGTGAAGCTTCTTCTGGCGGCAGGTCGTGTCGCGTTCACCCACAGAAAGCGTTCCGGACAGCGAGGTTTCGGACTACCGCGCCGCCTGGACGCAGCTGGGCGCGTTCATGCGGCGTGGCCGCTCGCTGAGCGGAAACGAGCGCAACTGCTGCTTTTTGAACACGCGCGGGACGCAATTCGCCGACGTCTCGTCTGCGACGGGCCTCGACCTGATCGACGACGGCCGCGCGGTGGCCCTCGTCGACTGGGATCACGACGGCGATCAGGATCTGTGGCTGCTCAACCGGACCGGCCCACAGGTCCGCTTCCTGCGGAACGACGTAGCCAGTGGCAACCGCTTTATCGACTTGCGCCTGGTCGGAGACATTGCCAGCGGCACGAACCGAGACGCGATCGGCGCGCGCCTCGAGCTGCACCTCGGCGGCGAAGGGGCGCGCAAGCGGATCAAGACGCTGGCGGCCGGCGACGGCTTCTTAGGCCAGTCGAGCAAGTGGCTTCACTTCGGGCTGGGGCGCGATGAAGCGATCGAGCGGCTTGTCGTCCGCTGGCCGGGGCGCGGTGAGGCGGAGGTCTTCACCGGGCTGCAGGCCGATCACCGCTACCGCATCGTTCAGGGCTCGGGCCGCGCGGAGCGTTGGAGTCCACCCCCACGACGTGTCGCGCTCGAGCCATCGACGCCAGAGGTCCCCGCGCCGTCTGCCCGTGGGCGCACCCTCCTGTTGAGCCCTTCCCCGAAGCTCGAACTGGAATACGTCGACCTCGACGGCAAGCCGGCACAGCTGCCCGCCGGACCGATCCTGGTGAACTTGTGGGCGACTTGGTGCGCTCCCTGCCTGGAAGAGCTGAAGGCGATGGCCGCTAAGCAGCAGGCGCTGCGCGCGGCCGGCGTGACCGTCCTCGCCTTGAACGTCGAGGGGGCGAGCGACACGGAAGGCTTCGACCCGGCCAGGGCCAAGGGCATTCTTGAGTCGATGGGTTTCAGCTTTCCCGCAGGGCTCGCCTCGCCGGCGCTGCTGGACGAGCTGCAGCGGCTGGCTGACGAACTGCTCTTTCGGCAAAGCGAGCTTCCGCTGCCGAGTAGCTTTCTCTTGGATGCCGAGCGCCAGATTGCCGTGATCTACAAAGGGCCGGTCGAGGTGGCGCAGTTGGTCGGCGACACCCGCAGCTTGGCGCGGAGGCCGACACGCATCCAGGAGGCGAGCACACCTTTCGCGGGCCGGTGGATTGTGAAGTTGTTTCACCATGACGTCCCATCCATCGCTAGTGTTTTCTTGGAAGCGGGCGATCCCGAAAGGGCGATCAACTATGTGCGCGGGAGGGTGCAAGCCGATCGCCGCCGCCCTCCCGGAGCCGAGCGAGATCGCCGCCTGGCCCGGAGTCAGGTGGTGCTGGGAAACCTCCACGTTCTCGTCGGACGGGCCGAGGAAGCGGGGAGCGCATACGAGGAAGCGCTCGCCTTGGTGCCCGAGGATGCTGGCCTGCATCTCGCACTGGCCAAGCTGCGCAACAGCCAGGGACGCGCCGTGGAGGCGGAAGAGCACGTGGTCAAGGCGCTGGCGAAGCAACCGAATGACGCCCACGCGCTGACGCTGCTCGGTCTCCTGCGGCTTACGTCGGGCAACGTGGCGGAAGCGATCGAGTTCCTTGAGCGGGCGATCGAAGCCGACCCAGGTCAGTGGCCAGCGGCCAATAACCTGGCCTGGATCCGCGCCGCACATCCCGACTCCAATCTGCGCAACGGTGCCGAGGCGGTCCGCCTGGCGACCCTTGCTTGCGAGGCGACCGGCTACACGAAATCAGACATCCTCGACACCCTGGCGGTCGCCCAAGCGGAAACGGGGCGCTTCGCGGCTGCGCTGGAGACGGTCGAGAAGGCGCTCACCCTGTTGTCGGACGAGGACGATGCGGCGGCCAAGCCTCTGCAGGCGCGCAGGGAGCTCTATCGCGCCGGCCGCCGCTACCGAGATCCGGATCTCGGCGAGGTCACGCGCCCTGGTAACACTTCAAAGCCCTGAAAAAACGGTAACTTCATGGTTCCAGACGCGGATCGGGCTTGTCGGAAAACGGATAGTTGAAATGCCATGCCGCCGCGGCCGCCTCAATCTTGGCGGGATCGGCATTCGTGTGGACCAGGACATACAGGTACAGATAAAGCAGATTTTCGTCGGCCTTGGGACGGCTCTCCACAGCCTTTTCAAGATGGTTTCGAGCTTCGTTCAGGTCGTTAAACTTGAATCGCCGACAGTATTGCGGCGGACTCTCTTTCAAGTGAAAACAGAGTCCCGCCTGATATCCTTGGTTGAAATCGGCTTCCCAACTATCCGGATACAAATCAACCATCAGATCGCCATAGTTAGCCTCGGCGTCTAGAAACAGCACACTTTCGTCGGGGGGATCATGCTCCAATCCTGCCACGAAGACCGCCAGGGCATACCAAACAAGCAGGGGGCGGTAGTGCCGACGAGAAGCCGTAGTGGTGACTCGGAAGAGAATTCCCAGCAACAGGGCGAAACCCAGCCAGGCTAGCGAAACCCACACCGGCTCGGCGCGAAGATAACTTTTCGAGCCGGAGACAATGCTGCCCACGATGATCAGGCCGATAAGAATAGGGACAACGCGGCGCACCGTTACAAGCCCTCCTGCGTTTTTGAATCGCTCACTTTCCAGATGAAGGAATCGAAGTAATAGTGCGTCATGGCAGCGGCATTGATCACCGTTTCCGCGAACAATTCGTAACCGGCCTCTCGCTCGATCGCTTCCAAACCCAGAGACGGAATGGCGTGATAGACCGCGGTAAAATTCACGACGCCGAACCCCAGCGGCTCCAGCGGCGCATTGACGAGGATTTGATAGATGAACAAATAGATTAGGCCCAGAACAACGAGTGCCGTGACGTTGCCCGCGCCGAATTTCCGCGCCCACCAGGTCCGCTTATCGGGAACTCGCTGTTTCATTCGCTTCATGAAGAAATGCACAATGACCATGTACTGCAGGCCGTGCATCAGGCGGTGAGCGATGCCGAACACCAGCGCGGAATCGGTGTGCCACGCGGTGAAATACCAGAGGAAATAGCTGGCACCGATGAACAGGTACTTCACTGGATTGAGTTGGTAGCCGTGGGTCAGACACCAGAAAAGATGCCCCAGATAGACGCAGACATACACTCCGGTAACGGTATAACTGGCGGCATGAAGATCGCGCACCGCGTCGGCGGAGATCGGCAATTGCCAGCGATAAAGTTCGAACAACCATATCCGGTTAGTCAGGGGCGCCGTCAAAAGCAGGTTTCCGTAGAGCACCCAGTGAAGCAGCAGGTCGAAGCGACCTGTCATGGCCGCACCGGTCCCCGCCTTGAAGTCGTAGATGCGGGCCAATCCATGCTGCTGCATCAAGCTGTGCTGATGGTCCCACATCGTGACGACCATCAGCACGGTCATCGGTGCGAACTTCAACCCCAACATCGACAATCCGATGATGACGATGGGTCCCACAATTAGCCGTTCTTTCCACCGCTGCCAATCTTCCGAAAGACTTATACCAGGTGCCGAAATGATGGGGGATGGTAATCCAGTAACCCACCGAGACCAAGGCCACGGCGGGCAGCTATTGCTGGCTCGCCAGCGCGGCGGCGACCGCCAGAAACGGCAACGCCACAAACCAAATCAGGTCTGTTCGCCAACTCTGGATGTAACCCACTCGGAACATAGTTGTGGATAAACTCGGGGGCCTCTCGAAATACTCACAAATGTTGGTCCGTATATGGTTCCTTGACTTCGGACATATTGGTATGCTACGGGTATGTTAGTAGTCGTTACATTACAGGTTGGCGTCGAGGTTTAGCTGGGCGCTGCTTTGCCGGCGCTGCTTTGCCGGCGCTGCTTTGCCGGCGCTGCTTTGCCGGCGCTGCTTTGCCGGCGCTGGACACGTTGCCCTCACGTTGGGGGATTCTAGACGCGCTCGCGTTTTGCAGAGCAGTCCGGTTCTCGCCGAAAGGGGGAATCTCATGTTTCCTCATGTGAGTGGCAGACGCAGTTTTACCCTTGTCGAATTGCTGGTGGTGATCGCCATTATCGGTATCTTGGTGTCGCTCCTCTTGCCGGCAGTTAACGCGGCCCGCGAGGCGGCCCGACGGACACAGTGCCTCAACAACCTCAAGCAAATAGGCTTGGCCGTGCATAACTACCACAGTACATACGGTGGCTTCCCTATCGGCGCGCGGCCCGGGACGGAAAATCTCGCAAGGTTAGGTCAGAATATGGTACGGAAGGGCACGAACTGGGAGACTTCGATCCTTGCTCAACTGGAGCACACTCCCCTGTTCGACCAGTTGGACTTTAAAATAGGGATGTTCGCCGCCGACTTTGACGGCAACGAGATTCTGATGGACAAGGTGGTATCGATCTACAAGTGCCCGTCTAGTCCGTTCAGTCCTTTCGAACCCGACCGGGGTGCGGGAGGTAACAGCGGGTCGATGAAGCATGACTACGTAGGGATAATGGGCGCCTACCCCGACCCGGGCGGACGCGGCTCTGATACCTGTAATCGAGGTGACCTTGGCTGGTCCTGTCGCAACGGACTGCTGACGGTCAATGAAAATAAGAAAATGCGCCACGCCACGGATGGGACTTCTCACACGCTGCTCTCCGCCGAGCAGTCGGGGGAGGTCGGCTAACTTTAGAAAAACCACGCTGTTTAAGGCTCCCATCCGCGCCAACTACGCCGGCGGCTGGGCCGGCGCCTGGACCCATTTCACGGCGGATGAGGCCGAGGGCGAATACCTCTACTTCCATGCTTTGACGACGGTCATGTTTAAGCTCAACGCCCCCATGGCGACCAAGGGGTTCAGCGATAAGGCAGGCTTGAACAACACGATCCTCAATTCGTCCCATCCGGGAATCGTGCAGGTTGTGCAGGCTGACGGCAGTGCTCTAGCGCTGAGCGACGGCCTCGACATGGAAACTCTCCGCCGGCTTTGCTCCGCCGATGATGGCATGATAGTCGGCGATTACGAGCGGTAATATAAATGTAATTGTTTAGTTCGACTGTTCGAGTTCGCTGACCCGACGGTCGAACTATCCGATACGGAGCTTCAACGAGCATGAAGCGAAGCGTACTGAGCGCGCCCTTGGCAGTTATTCTGGGACTCTTGGTGTCTGTATGCTGGTGCGTGGGTTGCGGGCCCGAGGGCCCGCCGGTGGGTTCGATTTCAGGAAAGGTGACCTACAACGGCGAACCGATCACCGGTGGGATCGTCATGCTGTGAAAAATCACTGCACACTCCTCGACGGCGGGCCATGAAGATAGGAAGAAGGAAGAAACCGGCAGACCAGGTCCGGCATCAGAAAAGTCCTAAACCCCTCTCGAAAAGAAAGTACGCCTTTTTCTTACTCACCTGGACTGTACTGGGTGCAGTTGTTCTTGTTCTTGCCTTGGAGTTAATCCTTCGTGGGGTCGGTTTCGGGGACGATTTGCGGCTTTTCGTAGCCAAAGAATTCCACGATGGCACCAAAGGATATGTCCCGAATCCAAACGTGGTAAAGCGCTACATTTTTCGGCCGCCCCACACCGATATCCGTGAGGCGGGATTTTTTCTCCATTACGATGTTTTAACCGATCCCAAACCGGAAACGGAAATCAGGATATGCTTTCTGGGCGCTTCCACGATCCACGGCATACCCCATCCCGTCAATCTGACCATTCCCGCTCTTCTCGAAAACCTGTTGAAAGGCTTCTACCCCGGTCAGAAGATTGAGGTCGTGAACTGCTCGATGACCTCGATCAATTCGTATACGCTCCTGGATATGGCCAAGGAAATCCTTCCCTTCGAACCGGACGCCGTAGTCATCTATTCGGGACACAACGAATTCTACGGCCCCCATGACGTCGCTTCCTCCGTGCGACTTTTCAACAGCCGCTTTA
>Ga0310123_10003969_pt1 | contig 11303 bp, 7 predicted proteins | sample CB6_AW_1057_MG_FD_203505 | JGI IMG/M metagenome (GOLD analysis project Ga0310123, IMG submission 203505) | Marine microbial communities from Western Arctic Ocean, Canada - CB6_AW_1057 | ecosystem: Environmental > Aquatic > Marine > Oceanic | place: Canada: Western Arctic Ocean | collected... | reverse complement strand
CGATTCGGGTCCATGAATCAATGGGAAACAACGTCGCCACTTTGCCCAGAACCCCAGGACCGGTAGCACAGTACCGGCATCCGAGGACACGAACCCAACGTCCCGGGAACCTCGTCCCTGCCCAAGGATTCAGAGATTTGAGACGCTGAGGCGGATTCGGCGTCGCTCACCGAATCCTCGGCGGCAGGAAACGTGGCGCGGCCTCCACCACTGGCTTCAGCCGTAAACGGGGCTGCGGCAACTGATACGATTCAGTCGGTACGACAGTTCCAGACTCCGTGGGTGCCGAGACCGGAGGCACTTCGATTTCCTCGATCGTCGCACGCCCATGTATTGGCCGTGGCTGGCGTGGCAGAAATATCCCGTTTGATTCTCGCTCTCCGCCGAGAGCAGCCTTCGGCACTGGTCGAGTGTCCGGGGCTGGAGGCGATACCAGAGGAGGCTGCTCTTCTGGGACCCGAGCAGTTCGTGATGCTCGACGGATGGGTCTCACCTTGTCTTTCCAGGTCTGCTTCAGCCGATCCAGGAAGGCCGGCTTCTTGATCGTCAACTTACCTGTCCGCAGGAAATCGGGTACGCCGACCAGCGAGTCCTCGCCATCGACTGCATCGCCACTTTCCTGTGCTGCCTCCGATCCGGCTTCGTCCTCGGTCGCCCCGGCATTCTCGTCCGGAACCAGCCTCACGGTCACCAACCCCGCCTCGACCTGCTGCAACCACGCCTCGGGGACCGCGGGAGGCAAGACGGTGGGATGTTTTCGGGCTTCCTCGAGAGCGTCTGCGAGCGGCTCATCGATCCAGATGCCGTTCTCGTCCAACCGCATCACTCCCAGGTCCCTCATCAACGACATCCGTCCCGCGTAGTAGGCCAACCAGACGCTCATGAAGTTGTTCTGCGACTCGCGCAAGGCGGCCAGGGCCGAGAGCAGGTCCTGGGTCGCCGTCGGACTCAACACCGCCGGCTGACCCGGTGCCGGAGGCTTGGTGAGCATCTGCCGAGTCTGATCCACCCGCCGAATCGCGATCTTGACCGCCCGACGCTGGATCTCCAGGTTCTGCTCACGCTGCCCCAGAGTCCGCAACGCCACGCGGAACGACTGCCGCAGCCCATCCTCGTAGGTGATCATCCCGCGGCGTGACTGTTCATAGTTGATCAACTGCTGCCGGAAGTTGTTGCGTTCCAGCAGCCGCGTGAGCGGAGCATCGAATTGCAGCCCGGCTCGCAGCGTGCCCCTGGCACCCTCGAGTTTCAACGGGTTGTCCTTGTCACCCTTCATGTCGCCGCTGAAGACGATACTGAGATCGGATTCCAGCGCGTTGGCGTTGTATTCCACCAGCCGCCACCCGTCCACAAGTGACGCCCTGGCGTTCATCCAGTCGAGCCGGAACGACCGGGCAATTTCCAGCGCGTCATCTTGCGACAACTCGACCCTCTGATCCAGCGTGATCGCCTCGAGCCGCGAGCCAGCCTGAACCAGGGCCAGTTCTCCCACCGTCCCGGCCAAACTGGCGTTGACGGCGATCATGTCGGCAACGACCTCCACCTTGCCCTCGGCGTCCAGCTTCGTGGCCAGTCGCTTGATGACTGCCTCGAGCAGCCCCCGCGTCTTTTCGTGCTGGATCTTCAGCCGTTTGAGATCCGCCGTCAGGATGGCCCGATCGGCTGCAAACTGCTGCTTCAGCTCGTCAGGCATGCGGGCTTCACGGACCGGCACCTTCGCCGTCAATGCGTCCAGGTCGCCGACCACCAGTTGAGTCAATCCCGAAATGTCCTCGTGGAGCTTTCGGGCATGGCTCGCCGTTCGATTCAACTGCTCATCGGTCGGATTCTCGATCTGGCCAAACGCCGCCACCAGGTCCGACACCGAGGTCTCGACCGTTGTCACTCGAGGATCGATGAACTGGAAGGGACGGATGATCGTATCATCCAGCGTGATCTCCACCGTGCCGGGCAGTCCGAAGCTGCTCATCACGAAGTTCTCGACCGTCGACTTGTATCCGTTGTTGCTCTGCAGCATGTTCGCCTTGCCCGTCTCGATACTCTGTTCGAAGCTCAAGACCTGGTCGGCACCAATCTGGCCCGCGTCGCGCAGAGCCTGCAGCAGCGCCAGGGTCCGCTGCTGCAACGCCAGGTTGTCCTGGGCGTTACGCAATTGCTGCAGAGACTGCAGCAGACCGATGTAACCACCGACGTTGCCCGCCCCACCGCCGGCTACGCCCGCCACCGCACCACCACCACCGGCACCTCCGCCACCTGTCGCCCCGCCACCAAAGAAGCCGCCGAATCCGCTCGCCGAACCGACACCACCAAAACCGCCTGACCCCTGCCCGGAAAACCCGGTCAGACCGGTACCGCCAAAGAAACCACCACTTCGTCGCGGGCCGCTCGTCGAGCCTCGACTGCCAATGGCCAGGTCGGTGTAGAACCCCTTGCGGTAGCGCTGGAACGCGCGCATGTTGGCCAGCAGAGTCCGCTCGGCGCGAGTCAGCTGCTCGAGCCCCACCACGCGACCGCCGCTGCGAAGCAGGGGCTGCACGATGCTGAACCCCAACAGCGAAGTCGCCGCATTGGAATCTGGTCCGGCAAACTGCCAGGTGAACGTGTTGGCAAAATCGACGACAATCTGGCCGGCCGTCGCCAACTTCCGCCGCATCTTGAAGTTGCTGCCGTTGGTCAGAGTGTTGCTCTCGCCACCGAAATTCTGGTCACCCCGGTGCGAGTAGTTCGTGTCATTTCCTCCGAAGAACTGGACGTCGAAACGAAATCGCTCGGTGCTGACGTCCAAAGCCGAAAGATACAGGGTCTCGATCGTGGCCTGGTAAGCGGGCGAATGGATCATCGACATCCGGATGGCACCCTCCAGGTCCATGCGGATCCGGCCGTCCTTGTCCAACTCCATGTATTCCCGGAGCTGCTCACGCCACTGGCGGTTCTCACGCACATCGGCCATCCCGTTGGCACCCCAGCCGGCGTAGCCCTCCATCCCGGCCAGCGACTGCATCAACTGGTTGGAGCTCGGGTCATCGGGCGGCATCGGAGGCCGCACCGGATCGTCTTCGTTGGCGAAGCGGCTGCGGGGATCGATATGCACGTCGAAATCATCGACGCCCCAGCGGGGGTCAGCCGACTTCTCGGCGATCAAGGCGGTCGCTTCTTCGTCCGCCTGCTGGTAGTAACTGTCGCGTTGGCAACCCGGGCCGATCATCGTGACGGTCAACAGGCCCGCCACAAACAGACTGCGTATCGAACTTGGCATCCTTGCCTCACCCCTTGCACTCGCTGGACACATCCCTGTCGCGAGCTGGCCACTCCCCCCAACGCCGCCAGCGGGAACGTCGGCCTACGACGCCCCTCACTGGGGTTTTCGACCGAGTGAGGGGCCCAACTTGAGTCCAGGTCGACGCAACTGTATTTGCAACAGGCGCTTAGCTCTTACCCAGGACCACATGGGGCCGATTTGCCACTCGCGCTAGGAACCGGGTGCTCCGGGACCCAGACGCCTGGCGGTGGTCATTTCCTTGAGATCGCACTTCCCATCCTTGTTCGTGTCGATCCTCTCGAAACGGTTCTTCAGGAACTCGGGTGCTTCGGCCTTGGACAACGCCCCATCGCCATCCTTGTCGTGCTGCTTCAAAATGGCTTCGATCACGTTCGCCGCAGTGTTGTCCCCGCCGCCGGCCGCCGCACCTGCCCCACGCCCACCAGCTCCCCCACCGCCACCGGCCGCCTGCGGCCGAGCCGGCCGTTCCTGGCTCTTCTTCACAGTGATCTTGGGAGGAGTGACACCGTGACGCTTCAGCAGCGACACCAGAGCCGTGTGGTTGTCTTCTTCGGTGAACGGATTCTCGTCCTGCGGGGCCTGGTTTCCTCCACCACCCCCTCCGAAACCGCCGCCGCCGCCGCCGCCGCCGCGTCGGCGCCTGGGCAGTCCGACCTTCGCCAACGCCGCCTTCTGCTCTTCGCTCAATGCCCCCTCGACCGCTTCCAGGGCCGTCTTGGCCTGCTCGTCGGTCATCTTTTCACCACCTCCGGCCTTGGCCAGCAAGTCGCCGATCTCGGAGGCCTGTTTCGTGGAGAATTTCACGGCGATGTCGCCGGTCAGCAGGTCGAGCTTGCGGACCAGAGTCGTGAGCCCCCGTCGGGACGAGGGAGCCCCGCGACCTCCACGTCCGCCGCCACCTCCGCCACCTCCACCACCCATCCCCGGCATTCCGCCACCCATTCCTGGCATTCCGCCACCCATCCCCGGCATCCCGCCGCCACCGCCACCGCCACCGGGGGGGCCGCCTTCGCCTTCGGGCTGCTGGGTCGAATCCGCCTCGGTGGGCATCGCGATGGTCTCGCCTTCGAATCCCGATACCGAAAAGTCCATCTGTTGACCGGTCATCGAGACGCCTCCATAGAAGGCTCCCCAACCCAATCCCACGCCGAAGAGACCTGCCACCATCACTCCCAGGGTCATCTTCGAATTCCGCCGATCCAGGAAGACGTTGAGCAACAGGAACAGCAGAGCCAGACCCAGTACGACAAAGACCGAGACAATGGCCCAGAATGAAGCGTTCATCACAAGATTCCTGAGAGGGAATGGAAGGGACGTTGACAGCCACGGACCCCACGTCGCTCGGCCAATGTTGTGTCCAGAATAGACACAGGCAAAGGCCGCTGTAAACACCCTGACGCCGACAAGCTTCGATTGCCCCGATCCACCACTTCAGCCCTTCGTCCGGTCGGCACGCAAGGCCGCCTCGAGTCGGTCCAGATCTCGCTGGACTTCGTCAATCACCTCCGCCTCCGGCCGATGTCCTCCGAACCGGATCGAGTAGTACAACTCGGTGACCTCCCGCGCGATCGGCCCGAGCCCGCCCCCGTCCGCCGACTCCTCAGCGGTCTCCCCCATGTCGGTGGCGAATTCGCGAGCCGTCTGCCCGCTGCGTCTCAATCGACCGCTGGCGGCCAGCAGCCGGCAGAACCGTTCGTAGAAGGGAACCACCACGGCTGCAGTGCGCCCGGCCCGGACCCGTCGTCTCACGCGAGGTCGCCATCCGCTCCGCCAGCGCCGTAGTACCCACACCGCCACGGCCAGCAGACCGACCAACCCGATCACCGCCAGCAGCGCCGGCCAGCGGTCTCCCGCTCCGCGTCCCGTCGCCAATCCTCCCACGGCCTCCAGGGCATCGGTCACCAGGGAATTGAAAAACGTCATCGTGTCCAGCAAGCCCGCCTGCAACGGCAGGTAGACCAGGCTCTGCTGCTGTGCCAGCGACAACTCCACGACGTAACGTCGCCACGAGTGTTCCATCACCTGGCCGGCATCACGCAGGAACCCCGAGTTGGCCTCGAGACGCCGGATCAACTCGCCTCGGCCTCCGGGGGTCGGATCGAGCGTGACCCAGCGCGAGCCGATCCAGGCCTCGACCCAGGCATGAGCGTGCCGCTGCTGCACGACGAACTGGCCACTGATCTGGTTGTGCGTCCCCCCCTTGAAACCCGACACCAGCCGTGACGGAATCCCCACCGCCCGCAGCATCAACGCCAGCGACGACGCGAAGTACTCGCAATGACCCCGACGACGCTCGAATACGAAGTCCTCCACCGGGTCCAGCGTCGGGTCGCTGACCGAGGAATCCAGCGAATAGCCGAACTGGTCTCCGGAGAGGAACTCCATCAGGCGATCCGCCTTGCCCATGTCGGTGGCACCGCTGCGAGTGGACACCAGTCGGCGGGCGGTCCGGGAGAGCCGGTCGAGATCTCGTGGTGGCAACTGCAGGTATTCGAGCCGCTCCGCCGGGCTCATCACCGACGGCACCCTCGGCTGCTGACCCGCTGCGGAGTTCGGGGACGGTGAGAACAGGCTGTACCGCAAGACACGGCCGCGCCCACGGTCCCGCGCACCCACCAGCACACCCGTCGACGGGTGAAACAGGCCGTAACGACTGACGCTGTCGATCACGCAACCGTTGACCGGATGCATCCCGAAGAGCACCGGTGTGCCCAGAGTCTCCAGCTGGATGTCCTGCCGGATCCCGTCCAATCCCTGGGGGACCCCGCGCATGCGATTGAACCTCGAGTCGGCCAGCCCGCGTTCCCACTTGCCTCGCGAATACCTCACCATCACCGTTCCACGAAACAGCGGCTCGGTGTCGCCCCAGGCCCGCGCCAGATCGTCCACCTCAAGCCGATCGCCGGTCTGCCGATCGATCACCTCCACGCTCATCACGTGCATGGTGCTCTCGAGTATGTCGCCGATCTCGCCCAGCTGGACCGTCTCGGTGAACCCGGTCAGAGGCCGCAACGGATCGTTCTGGGCGTCGTCCTGTCCGCTGGGATCAAACAGCCACAGCCTCGGGATCAACAGAAAGAACAAAGCCGCCACGAACAACGCCCCCACCGCCGCGGCGGCCACGCCGAGCACGAATCGCGAGTTGATCCACTGCTGATCGGCGTCCAGTTGGCACCCGCTGCCCGCGGCAGTCGGCCGCAGCCAGTCCGGCCCGTCCGGAACCTGGACCGCCACGGGAACCGCGGCCAACCGTCCCTGGACCTGTTGGAGCGAAAAGACCGAGAGTGTCCAGGTGGCGGTCACCATGAAGAGGACCATCAGCAGGCTGTAGAGCGGCTCGCCGGAGGCTTCGACCAGCACGGCTCCCACGGCGACCTGCAGGACCGAGAGCGTCAACAGCCACCAGTACTGTCGATTCGCCTTGCCACCCAACAGGACCACCCAGCCGAGGTAGACCAGCAGGTGCGCCGCGGCCGTCAGCCTCGACTCCGGAGACTCACCGACGAACTCCCACGCAGCAGCAGCCACCGACAGCGTGGCGGCGATGTTCAGAGCCCAAGCCGGGACCCGCAGTTGACGTCGTCCATCGATCAGCACCAGCGCAATCACCGACAACGGAAACCCCACAGCCTGCGGAAACGCCGAGCCCTCACCCACCACCAGCAACAGGGTCGCCAGGGCGAACAGCACGTAAACGCTGATCAGGAACACGTCCCGCAATCGCATCAGGGCCCCTCGATCGTAAACCAGCTCGGCAACACGTGCGGATCCGCCCACACCACCATTCTTGTCTCCGGCACATCACCCCCGGGCCACTCAGCGGAACCCCCCGTATCGACCTCATCAGCCACGTCGGTCCGTCGCCGCGATGTCACCAGCACGCCGCGGAATCGGCTGCCGACAGGCTCGGTCGCGGTGCCGGGTCGACCCGGCCCGCTGCCCGCCTGCACCGTCGCCAGCAGGTCGAGCACCTCGTTGACACCCATCGGGCCGCCTGTTTCGGGGAGCTCCGACACACCCGCCCCATAGACACTCAGCCGCACCCGGGCATCACCGGCCCGTCGCAGAGTCTCAACGCACAGTGTCGCCGCCAGGCTCACCGCCAATTCCACCCGCTGCACGTCCGACTCGTCGGGACGCTCGGGCTGCCAGAGATCCAATACCAGGTCCAGGTTCTGCTGCTGCTGCTCGTCGAATTCGCGGACCATCAATCCCCCTCGTCGCGCCGTGGTCCGCCAGTGCACGGCTCGAGGGTTGTCGCCGGAACGGAATTCCCGCAGCGTCTGCAGCTGGTCGTCGGCTCCGCCACGGCGTCGAGCCCGACGCGGCACGCTGCCGCTCGTCTCGCTTCGGTCCTGAAACCACCCCGCCGACACGCGGCCCAGCCGGGGATAGACCCGGATCTCCTCGGGCCGATGAAACACCAGGCCCCGCTCGATCAGGCCCAGCGGGAAGCGGGTCGAGAGTTCGATCGGGCCGAGTCGATAGCGGCCCCGACGACCGGGCCGCAACCGGTAATACCCGCTCCGCCGGTCGCCGGCCGGCACCCGAGCGAACAGGACCCGCGCCTCGAGCGTCTCGGTGTCATTCTCGATCTGGTCGCTGGCCAGGACCAGCCACGACGGAAACAGCTTCTTGCGGTTCTCCACGACCAGCTCGACCGAAACCACCTCGCCGGCCATCACCCGGCCGGGCACAACCCGCCGCACGTCGCAGCGCCACAACAGCGTGCCGCTGGCCCAGGCATTCAAGAGCCAGGGACCGATCATCAACGCCACCACCAGCATCAGCAGGTTGTCGCCGCCCAGGAAACTGCCCACCAGCAACGCCGCCATCAGGCCCAGGTACAGGAGTCCCTCGCGAGGCGCCCGGCGGACCCGCCGGCCGCCTCGGCCGGCCCTTCGGTACCCCGACCGCATGCCGCGACCGGTGACCTCACGCACTCCCACCAGCAACAGCACCACCGCAGCCACCCACATCAACACGCTGACGCTCGTCCGCGACGTGGCCGCGGTCATCGACACCAGCCCGTCCTTGACCAGCAGCAGGCCCACGCCGCAGACCAAAGCGAGCAGCCCGTTGAGCGACACGCCGGCTCGCGACTCGCCCACTCGTCCCGCCCCACGCCGGTTCGAGCGTGGCTGAGTCCGACGGCCGATCACCGCGGAGGATCGACAGCGGGTGTCGAATCGCTCGAGGACTTCACGCCGCGAGACTTGCGGAACCGGCCGCTGACACCCGGGAGAGTCGTGCGGGGAGACCGCTTCAGAGGAGACCGCTTGCCGGGGCCCACCGCCGCAGGCCGATCGCCCGAAGCATCCGGCTCGCGGGTCACCGAGACGCCGGTTCCCAACCCCCTGGTGTAGCCGATGTAGGCCAGGAAGTCGTTGAGCCGAATCACCCGCACGCCGTGGTCGTAGGCCTCCTCTCGCATCGCCGTCAGGTGACCGATCAGGCGGTTGTAGGACGAGCGTTGAGCCTCGTTGCGGGCCTGGTCCGGAGTCGGGGTGTTGCCGACCACCAGGTACTTGATCGACATGTCGACCGCCCCCCCGTTGCGGGTCCCCGTGTCGTCGACCCAGACACTCATCCGTGAGCCCGACTCGGCGACGTACCGCCGCAGGCCCTCGATATCACTGCGGCCGTCGTCGTTGAGATCGACCAGTCCGACCAGTGCAAACCGCTCGGAATGCCCCACCGACCAGATCGGAGAGAACACCAGGTCGCCCCTCAGCACGGGATTGAGGCGGTCGCGATCGATGACGCGGGCCTGCGCCCGGTGCGGGCCGGTGACCCGCGAGACCTCGATCACGCCCTTGATCCCCTTGCGGCTGCCGCCAATCTGCTCGGCCGACTGGTCGAAAACACTGAAACGGATGCCCGCCTTGAGCTTGTCAGCTGAACCGAGATCGACCCAGACCAGTCGGCCCGAGTCGTCGACCAGGGTGATCTTGCCGTCGGATTGTTCGAAGCGGTGCGAGTCTCGCCTCTGCAGCATCCGGTTCAGGCGTCGCACGGTCGATCGGTGCAGGGCGAACTTCTGGACCATCTGCTTGTCCTGGTCCTCGACGACTTGTTGCAGCTCGGCAATCTGATCACGTTGCCCCGAGGCCAACTCACGCAGCGTGTCAATCTCACGCTCCTTGGCCGCCAGTACCTCCTCGCGAGAACGCACGTTGGTCTTCAACTCCCGCTCGGCCGTCAGCCGTGCCTCCCGCTCGGGTCTCAGCACCGCCTTCCAGACCCGCTCCAGTGCCCGGTAATTGGCCAGCAGAGTCGACTTCGAATCGACCAGCGCGTTCCGCTCGATCTCCAGGTTGTCCCGCTCGCTCGCCAGGCGACTCAGGGCCTCGCGAGCCGATAGCCCCTGGTTGGTTGAGGCCCGGCCGAGTGCGCGGTTGATGTCGCTGCGGACGGCACCGGCGACGGTCGAGGGGTCCTGGTCGTCGGCCTGGCCGACGGCGGCCTGGCTGTAGCCCAGTACATCCTTGAGCACCTGGATGCTGTCGTCCTGGTCGCGGACCTGACTGGTCAGCTTCTCCCGCTCGGCCTCCGCCCGGACCACCGCCGCCCGCATCTCCTGGCCCTCGCGGTAGAACAGGAAGGCCACGGCGATCAGCAGCACGGTCGCAATGGTCAACACGATCGCCGTGAAATGAAGCGCCGTGGGGCCTCGCCGGGTCCGGGACATCAGTGACGTCCTCCAACAGCCTGGGTAAGACGGGTCCGCTGTGGGCAGGTCGAGGGCCCCCCTGCCGCAACGTCCATGTCAAACCTCATTCTAGTTCGGTCCCCAAGCGTGTCAACGAGTCTTGCCAAACACCGACCCCTCAACGCAGCCTCCGCTCACCCAACTGCTCCCGGTGACCATTCAACAACTCCAGGGCCGGTCGCCAGCGACGCAGCAAGCGGACCAGTTGAGACGAACTGCAGCCCAGGCTCTCGGCGGCCGCCAGCACGCTCCAGTCGAAACCGCCGAGCACGTCCAGGGCCTCGGCCACCAACGCCGGGAAGTCCCAGTGGGACTCGCTGACCACGAGCCGACCACCTCGACACCGAGAACACCAAAGCGATGACGGCCCCGCCCCGGCCCTAACGCGAACCGATACCGCCAACGCCAACCGCAATCGCCTGATCGCCAGGGGCAGATTGTCCCTCAGATGACGACGCTCGCTCGCCTCGGCCGTGATGCCACTGGGCTGATGAGTGATCACGACGCCGGTCTCCACCTTGTTGCGACGCTGACCACCGGGTCCGCCTCGGCGGACCTGACGCTGCAGACACTCCCGAAGCAGACTCTCGATCGCCTTCGTCGAGGGATGCTGCGAAACGGACAACTGGACTTCTCCCCGCGGTACAACACCGGCCGACTTCATCCCGCACAAGGACCCTCACCGGCCCTACAACCGGACCAGAGGGCAACCCATCCCTGTTTCCCCAGCCGGTGCAGACGATCCCAACCGCCACGGTTCCCGACCGTACCGAAATCACTCACCACTTCCGACGCCTCCACGCCCGGACATGCTCCATAATTGTACACGCCCAGTTTCCGGACGACTCGCAGGAGTCTCGGATCGGGCGCCCCGGAGACCCTTTTCATGAACGCCATGAACACCATGAACACCATGAACACCATGAACACCATGAACCGCGAAACACAGGTCGGCCTGGCAGCGGCAATCCTGCTGGTCGGGATCCTCGGAGCCGTCTTCCTCAGAAACGACTCCGGCAACCCCAAGAGCGACACCGCACCGCTGCAAGACAGCCGCTCCGATTCCGAACGCCCACCCGACTCCACACAGTCTCCCCGACGAGCCGGCACAAACAACGATCCCCCTCGAGTGACAATACTCCCGGCCGACGTCTCGCCCAAAGCCCCGCTCACAGATCCCCACAACCGGCCTACCTCTCAACCGAAACCGCTACCGCAACCCACACCGCAACCCACACCGCAACCCACACCGCAACCCACACCGCAACCCACACCGCAACCCACACCGCAACCCACACCGCAACCCACACC
>Ga0310123_10003967_pt1 | contig 11306 bp, 8 predicted proteins | sample CB6_AW_1057_MG_FD_203505 | JGI IMG/M metagenome (GOLD analysis project Ga0310123, IMG submission 203505) | Marine microbial communities from Western Arctic Ocean, Canada - CB6_AW_1057 | ecosystem: Environmental > Aquatic > Marine > Oceanic | place: Canada: Western Arctic Ocean | collected... | reverse complement strand
ATGGCAGCCGTTCCGGTCACCAGTTGCACACGGCGCAACAGATGGCGCTGGCCAGGATTCCAGAAGCCGTAATACCGCACCTTGTGAGTTCTACGCGGCAAGATGTGCTGCAGGAATCGACGCATGAACTCCATCGCCGGAAGCGTCATCGTTTCCCATTGTTGCTGACGGCGATTCTGATAGCGGAACGTCACCTCACCGTCTGCGATGCGGACCAGCCGGCTATTGGCAAAGGCCACCCGGTGGACGTACCGTGCGAGGTACTGGAGCACCTTTTCGGCTCCTTGGACTGCCGGCTGGCAATGGACAACCCAGCGCTTGGTCCACACCGAGTTTGGGACCCATTGCTGCGGCAAGGCCTTTTGCAACATCTCGAGGAACATTCTCCGAAAGAGTACCGAGAGTGCCTTGACGGGAACCAGGTAGTCTTTGCGGGCCGCCACCCATCTGCCATCCTCGGTAACTCCACCGGCGGGAACCAAAAGTTGGGCGTGCGGATGATAACCAAGCATCGTCGTCCAGGTGTGCAACACGGCCAAGATTCCGAGTCGTCCCCCCACGTAACGCGGGTCGGTCGCCAGTTTCATCAGTGATCTGGCGGCAGCCTTCATGAGCACGTTGTACAGCGTCTTCTGATGACGGCGGACGATGGCATGTAATTCCTTCGGCAGGGTCAAGACCACGTGGAAATGGGGAACCGCCAGAAGTTCCTGACGGCGCCGTTGGAGCCAGACTTCCGTATCGCCTCCCTGACACTTCGGGCAACTGCGGTTCTTGCACGAGTGATAGGCGTACTGCCAATGCCCGCAGATGTCACAGTCGTAGACGTGGCCGCCGAAGACTTCCGTTCGACAGTGACGGATGTCTTCGAGGGCGCGACGGTGACTCGGCAGCATCGTGTGGCCGAACTTCTTCAGATACGCATCGCCGTACAGATGGAATACGTCCGCGACTTCCAACATGACCGATCTCCAAACGCGAGACGTTCAGAGATCGGCCGTCAGGTCGTTGACCGCATCCTGCACCGACTGCATGATGCTCTGGGTCATGTGCAGGTAGAGGGTGGTGGTTTTCAGACTGCGATGACCCAACAGCCCCTGAATGACGCGGACGTCGAGGCCTTGCTCCATCAAGTTCGTGGCGTAAGAGTACCGCAACGTATGGGACGAAATGCGTTTGGCAATTCCACTCTGCTTCACGGCCTTTTTAAGAAAGTACCTGACGCGGTGATCGGCCAGAGGACGCCCGTCCTGGGTGACCAGCAGCCGGATGTTTGGTCGATACGCCCGCCAGTAGTCCCGCAGCAATTCGAGGGTCCGCTTGGGCAGCGGAATGTGACGATCCTTGTTCCCCTTGCCGGCACGCACGATCACGACCATCCGGGCGCTATCGATGTCGGCGACTTCCAGACCGAGTGCTTCGGAAATTAGCAGACCGCAGCTGTACATCATCGTGGCACACATGCGAACGGCCGGACAGCGAATCAGAGCGATCAAACGCCGCGATTCCTCTCGATCAAGGACCACCGGCAGCTTGTAGGACGGTCGGGCGCGGAGAAACTTCAGTGTCGGCCAAGACCGCCCCAGCGTCTTGTCGAACAGAAACTTGACGCCGAAGATCTCCGTACGCAATGTGCTGCTTGGCACGCGCTTCTTTTCCACGAGGTACGTGAAATAGTCGCGCAGCTGTTGCGAGGTACCCGCCGTTTTTCTTGATGATGTCGATCGCTTCGAGCTGTTCCTGTTGTTTCAGACTTACCCGCAGTTCGTCCGCGAAACCCAGGATGGCCGTCATCAACGTGCGAATTTCGTGGCTCATGTTCGCCAGGAATTCGCTCTTAGCCGTGTTCGTGCGTTCGGCCTGCTCTTGGGATATTCGTGCCTCGCGGGTTTGCAGAGCAAATTTTTCCGCTTCTTTTCTTTCTGTGATGTCGCGGACTATGCCCGTGAAGAGGCGGGTGTTGCCGTTCTTGACTTCCACAACCGACAGCTCCTGCGAAAAGACGGTTCCATCCTTCCTGCGGCCGCTTACTTCACGAATTGATCCGATGATACTCTTTTCGCCCGTCGACATGTATCTGGCGAGGTGGCTGTCGTGGTCATCTTTGTAGGGGCTGGGCATCAGGGTGTTGATATTACTTCCGATCGCTTCTTCAGACGTGTGGCCGAACATCTTTTCGGCGGCCGGATTGAACGATTCGATTCGCCCCGACGGATCGATCGTGACAATGCCGTCGACTGCGGATTGAATAACCGCATGAATCCTGGCCTCTTTCTCCATCATTTCCGACGTCCGGGCACAAACATCCTTCGACAGATTCTCGTTGAAGTTCTCTAGGGACAACTCGGCTTCGCGGCGCGCGAACACTTCTCTCTTCAATTCACGCTGCTGTTGTACAAATGCGGCAGCCCGCTGAAGCGCACCGGGCAGTTCTTGGCTCGCATGCGATTTGGTCAGAAAGTCGATCGCGCCGGTGCGCATCACCCGAACTGCAAGGGTGATGTCCTCGTGGCCGGTCAGAACAATGACCGGTGTGACTGACGATTTGGCATGGATCGCATCCAAGAGCTGCAGCCCATTCATGTCCGGCATTTCGTAGTCGGCGATGACAACGTCGGCGGTCGCCGGACAGAACAGAGCCAACGCCTCGGGGCCTGACGCGGCGGTCGAAACAACGTGGCCGAGCGCCTTAAGAGGAGCGGAAAAAAACTTCTGAAACGTTCGAGAATCGTCGACCAAAAGAATATGGAAACCTGTTGTATTTGCGAAAACGCGATTGGCTTCGTTCACCATGGCCTCGGTCATCATTGTGTTCCTTCGTACGACCGAGCAGAAACGTCGATGATCGCTGAAGTGAACTGGTCAATCAGTGCGGGGAGAGTGTTTCAACAAGGTTCAACGGACTCTGACGACGGCAGATCGCAAAGGGCGCCCCGGATTCCGCAAGAGCCAGCAACTCGTTGTCACTCGTCTAAGGATAGTCTGCAAATCCCGGCGATGCGTGTCGGAGCAAGAGCTTTTAAGGAGGGATTTCACTCGAACAACAAGGAACAATCATCAATGAGAATGAACAGATGACGTGTTTTTCATCCCTGTTCGCCCCTTACTTTGCATTGCAATCGAAAGGTTTGGCACAAGGCAACAATTTCCCCGCACACTTAAAACTGACGCAACCATTGCTTTGAGAAAATTGCGCACGAACGTGAGCACATCAATTCTCAACGACACAGGATCGCCGAAGTCAGGATATTTCCCGGGGATTTTTTTTTGCGCTAGCAAACGCTGTTGTGTGGAAGGAGCGGCAAGTTTGGATCGTGCAGATCCTAGGCGCCCTGAGGCGGTGAAGATAGAATCGCACCCGAAGTTGACTTGGATCTGACCCAGGTGGAACCTACTTCTGCTGATATAGACTTTTGACCGAGAATTTGCACGACGTGGCCAGCAATGAGTCCGTTGTTGTCGTGGTGGACGGGGCCATGTTGCCCGCGGCCGCGGCCGATCGGGTTCGTGCCCTGTCGCCGCGGATTGAGTTGATCGAGCACTTCTCTCCCGATGCTCTCAAGCGGGCTCACGTGGTCTTCACGGAGCAGGGAAGGTTTGACCCGGTCAGTGTGCCCTGTCTGAAATGGGTTCAGACCGAAAGCGCCTCGATCACTCATCTGATGGACACCAAGCTGGCCTCGAGCAACATTCCCGTTGCCAATGCGGGAGGGGCACTCTCAGCGAATGTCGCCGAGTTGGCCTTCGGACTGTTGTTGGCGCTCACTCGCAGGTTGAATGACTGCCACAGAATTCAGGCCAAGGGACGTTGGCCCCAAGCCGCTGAGCACCGGGCGCTTTACGGTGACCATTCCTACGGCAAGACGCTGGGAATTCTGGGGTACGGCAGCATTGGGCGGCAGGTGGCCAGGATTGCCTCTGGTTTAGGCATGCAGATACTCGCTTACAACCGCGCGGGCCGACGGACGAAAGCCAAAGGTTTTTCTCTCCCCAACAGCGGCGACCCTGAGGGCGATTTTCCCGCTTGGTGGTGCGGCCTCGGCCGAATCGACGAAATGCTGCCCCGCTGTGATGTGGTTGTCCTCTGCCTTCCGCTGACCGCAGAGACTCACCACCTCGTCGGTGCGGCAGCGCTGCAATCGTTGCCCAACCACGCGTACCTGATCGACGTCGGACGGGGAGGCGTGCTGGACCTGCATGCGCTGTGTGATTGTCTGCATGCCGGCCGACTGGCCGGCGCGGCGCTGGACGTTTACGAGCAGGAGCCCTTGCCGGCGGAGCATCCGCTGTGGCGGGCCCCCAACGTTCTGCTGTCACCCCACATCGGCGCCGGCACGAAGAGCCGCAACGACTTTGTCGCCCGGGTTCTCGTCGAGAACTTGTCGCGGTTCCTCGACGGTCGTCCGCTGGTGAATCTGGTTGACTTCAAACAAGGATACTGAACGGCATGAAGATCACCGAAGTTCGCATGATGAAGCTGCTGGGGCCTCGTCTGCATTCGTTGGGCGGGGCTGCGGGAACAATCGGAAAGATCCTTGTCCGGGTCGATACGGACGCCGGTCTGTACGGTCTGGGCGAAGCTGACAATTTTCTGGGCGTGCGTGATGCCATCGATTACATTCGCACGCTGCTGATCGGCCGAGACCCGTTTTCCGTCCGGCCCTTCGTTTCCGAGATGATGTTCGGAACGCTGCCCCCGCATTCACCACAGCAGCAGGCCTTTGAAGGGAATGCGCCGCTCGGCGGTTCCCTGGACCGGTCGTGCTCGCCGACGGCCACGCCCGCAGGTCCGATTGTCTGGGGCGTCAGCGCCGTCGAGATGGCCCTTTGCGACCTGGTCGGCAAAGCGCTGGAGACACCGGTCTACAATCTACTGGGGGGAAGGTTCCGGGACCGGGTGCGCGTCTATCTTGACCGAAGCGCGCCGAGTCAAATCGACAACCTGGATGCGTGGAAAAAGATGGGAGCCGACACCGTCAGAGAGGGATTTCACTTCCTGAAATTCGATGCCGACTACACTGCCTTAGACCTGACGGAAGATTGTTGGAACCGCTCCCTCTCCACAGGTCAAATCGACCGCATCGTTCAACGTATCGGTGCCGTGCGCGAAGCGGTTGGCTCGGACGTGGAGATTTGCCTTGACCTGCACCGATTGTATAACACGTCCGACGCGATTCGTCTGGCTCAGGCCATCGCGCCGTTGAAATTGCGGTGGCTCGAGGACCCCACGCCCCTAGTGAACCCAGACGCTTGTGCCGAAGTCCGCCGCAACAGCCCCGTCCCGATCTGCGTCGGCGAGATGTTCACCGCCGAAGAATGCCGCACCTTCATCGATCAGGGCGCCTGTGACATCATCCATCCGGACGTGATGTTCTGCGGCGGGTTGCACGAGGCCCTGCGGATCGCCAGTTACGCCGAACTGCACTACATTCCCATGGCAATGCATGGAAACGGCGGCAGTCTGGCCACCATCGCGGCGGCCCATGTAGCCGCTGCCGCTCGCAACTTCCTCGGCTTGGAGTACCACCACATCGAGACAGACTGGATCACCAACATGGTCCGCCGGGAGGGCGTCAATCTGTTTGAGGACGGCCATGTGCCGTTGACCGATGCACCGGGTCTCGGGGTTGAGTTGGACGTGGACATCTGCCGCAGATTTCTGGCGGGCGGGGACGATTTTTGCTCTGCTTAAGAACCAGATAAAGCTGACGCTTGCGGCTTAGCGGGTCGTCAAGGCCCGCTGTCTATTGGTCGCTACTTCGGCCACCTTTTGACTTTTATTTGACGGACAGGTGCGGGGCGTAAACCAATAGCGTTGCCCCAAACCGCCCGATCAGTTTCGCAGCCGATCAGTTTCGCAGCCATTGTACCGCTTCCATTGTCCCGGTTTGGCCGATATTATGACAATGGTTGCTGGTTGGCTTTGGCTGCCAGTCTGAAAACGTTTTTGAAAGAGTATGGCCGGGCCAGCCGGCAGTGGCGCCCGATGGACAGGTGGTGTGGAACATGTTCTCACTCCTCGATAAACCGACGCGGTTGTGTGACGGAATTCGGCGTCGGGAGATGCTGCGGGTTGGCGGATTGAGCGCGCTCGGACTCTCGTTGCCCACGCTACTGCAGGCCCGCGAGAGTTCCCCCGATCGCGTCGTTGATGCGCCTACCTTCGGCCGGGCGAAAAACGTGATCTACCTGTGGCTGCAGGGCGGACCGCCACAGCACGAAACTTTCGACCCTAAGCCACGGGCACCCGTCGAAATTCGCGGCGAATTCCAGCCTATTCAGACCAACGTCGTCGGCACGCACTTCTGCGAGTTGCTGCCGCGAACGGCCCGCATCGCCGATAAGCTGGCCATCGTCCGCTCGCTGACGACGAACAACAATATTCACTCGTCCAGCGGCTATCACGTGCTGACCGGCTATCAGTACATCGGGTCGAACGCCCGCACCATCTCGCCGGGCGACTGGCCTTGGTTCGGGTCGCTGGTGAAAATGCTGAAGCCGAGTGAAACGCTGCCCCCGCTCAGCACCGTCTGGATTCCGGAGATCATACGGCTTAACGAGAACGTGACACCGGCAGGTCAAACAGCCGGATTTTTGGGCCGACAATGGGACCCCACTCGCTTTACCGGCGATCCGTCCGACCCGAATTACCAGGTCGAAGGGCTGCGGCTGGCGGAGATTCCACCCGTCACGTTCGATCGACGAAGATCGCTGCTGAAGGAGTTGGAGCAGCATTTCCGCGAAGTCGAGCGCGGCGGGGCGCTTCAGACCTACGGCAAGCTGCGGGGCCAAGCGTACGATTTGCTGACGACCGACCGCGTCAGCAATGCCTTTGCCATCCAGAAAGAGCCTGAGAAGTTCAAGGACAAGTACGGCCGCACCGGCTGGGGACAAACGGTGCTGCTGGCCCGGCGGCTGATCGAGGCGGGGGTGCGGTTGGTGCACGTGAATTGGGTCCGCGAGCCAGGTGACTCATCCGTCGACAACCCTATGTGGGACACGCACGCCCAGAACGCCGACCGGCTGGAAGACCGGCTGTGCCCGATCTTCGACGTCACGTTTCCCGCGCTTATCGAAGACCTCGACGACCGGGGACTGCTGGACGAAACGCTGGTTGTCGCGATTGCCGAGTTTGGCCGCACACCGAAGATCAACGTCAAAGGGGGCCGCGACCACTGGGGGTCGGTCTTCAGCTTTGCCATGGCCGGTGCGGGCATTTCCGGCGGCCAGGTGTACGGCGCCAGCGACAGAAACGGCGCCTATCCGGCTAGGAAACCGGTCAGTCCAAGCGACGTGACGGCGACAATTTTTCATCTCTTGGGCATTCAACATGAGGCGATGTTCAAGGATCCGCAGCGCCGCGAACATCGCATCACCACCGGTGAGCCGATTTGGGAACTTCTGTCGGCCGAGTCACCCAAGGTGAAGACCACCACACCGGGCGGCAGTATAGCCCGTATTCCACCATATAACGACAGCTTGCTGCTGAACCCCACCTTCCAAGCCGACCTGCCGCTCTATCGGACCAACATCGGCTCACGTCCGAAAGGCTGGCGGGGCACGCCGTTGTTGGAATCCGCAGCGAGCGACCAGTTCGGTGTCCGGCTCGTGCGGCCTGTCGGCACCTCACCTGCCAACGTGAAGACACTAGCGAAAACAACACAGGTGGATGAGCCATCCCTCGCACCCGATCGCAGACAGCATGTGACGATCGGCTTCGGCATAGGCGCCGGAAAGACGGCCCTCAAAATCCCCCAAGGCGCACTGGCGCTGCTGGCACAAGAGATGCGCAGTCCGCGGGCGGGAACATTTCATTTCAGAGTCCAGGCGTGTGGCGGCGGCACATCGAAAGAGTTCTACGAGCGAGTCTTCTTGGGGAACTTCACCTGCCGACTGGTGATTTACCGCTACACCGAGCCGGCTAAAGATCCGTTGAAACGTCATGAATTCGGTTCGATCGAGTTTCGGCCGGCGTTCGTTTCCGGCGACAAACCGGCGTCTCAGCGGTTCGAGTTTTCGCAGCTCTTGGACAGTGCGAGGCCGGGATCGAACTTCAGCACCGGTCTGGGACTGGGCATAGCTGTGCTCGTTGAAAAAACGACGCCCGGTGTTCTGGAACTCCCGTCCGGCACAACCGAGCAGCAGGCGTTCGTGCGGATCGATGTCGCCGAGCTGGAATTTACTAGCCACTCGATCAACAAAGACGTGAACGTGTGACGCCTTCATCAGCGAACTGAAGACTTGGCTTTTGCCCCGGCTTTATCTGCCAACGTCTGCCGTCATCGTTTTGCCGCCGTTCTCTGAATGACTTCGCGCAAGCAGCACGTAGAGGCAGCTCCCCTAACCTGGTTCGCGAAAGTTGAACGTCTCCAGTCGAAGCCTGCCTGCCTTGACTGCTGGATTTCGAGTCAACGAGGTTGCAATGGGTTTCGAGGTCACAAAGCTCTATTTGCACTCATTCAATCGCCAGAACGAACGCCGAGATTTGTCAGTCGATTTGTGGTTCCTGTGCTGCAAATGCTTCTTTGAGCGCATCGGTCTTTTCGCTGAGCAGTTCGACCTGGTTCAGCAGCGACTTGCGTGTGTGGGAGATGCTTTTCAGAATCTTTTCGCTGCTGTTCTTGATGGTTTTGGCCCAGGTCTCGACGTCGTCGAGGGCACCGGCCCGTTTTTCGATTTCGAGAATGGCTTTATCCATTTCGGTGAAGTCGGCCTGTCGCGACATTTCGTGATTGTAGGTGCGGACGCACAGGGCGCGGGCCAGCGTGAAGCCCGCAACTATGTAGATGTTTTTCGCGGCATCCTCTGCGTCTCAGACGATAACGACGTCGTGTCCGTAGCGGGCTAACGGATCAATGCCTTCCGGCGCCGTCTTTTTGGAGAAGATGAACAGCCCGACTTGGGCGTCGCGGTTCTTGCGGGCGTTTTCGATTTCTTCTCTCGCGCTTTTGAGGTTGTATTTTGCCTCTTCCTTGGCTTCAACGACCACCCTGGCGTCGGGAGCGGCGCTCTCGGGACCAAGATCGATGACGCAGTCGCCCCACTTTCGATTTTTTATCATCCCAGTCGTGTTTCCGACATGAGTCGCGACGTCGCCGACACGTTGCGCCTCGCGCTGCAGGCGTTCGAAGACCGCATCCTCGAAATCCAAGCCGTGACGCGTCGAACGGTTGGCTTCTTCCTTGCGGGCGACCATCTCCCGCAGCGCGCCTTTGACCTCTTCCTGAAACTTCTGATTAGTTTCGTCTTGCCGGTTGAGCAGAGTCAACAGTTCGCGCTTCAGCCGTGCTAGCGCCGAATTTTCATTGTCGAGCGAGAGATGCCCGTCAATGGTTTTGTTGGTCTCTTCGAGCAACCGTTTCAAGCGGGACAGGGCCGAGCGTTCCTCATCGAGCGAGAACTCACTGGTGATGGTGCGTTGCGCCCGTTCCACGTTTTTGACGAGTCGATTTAGCGCCGAGTCTTCGCGGTCGAGCGAGAACTCTTTGACGACGTCGTCGAGCTTCTCTTGCAACTGCTCGGAAAGCTTCCCCTGCCGGTCGGTCAGCTCGTCGATAAACCACGAAAGCGCACTGTCTTTTTTGTCGAGTGAGAATTGCCCGAGCACGTGTTCGCGCTGCGCGGCGAGCTGTTCGTCCAGCGTCTCCCGCATTGCGGCTAGCAATCCCTGCGATTGGTCTGGGCTGAGGAGCTTGATCAAAGGGCTTTCCGCGCCGAAGTGCGCCGTGAGCGTCTTGCATAGCTCAGAGTCTTCGCTGCCGATCTGCCGGCGCAGCAAGAGTTCCAGTTCGCCGTCCTGCCGGACCAGCCGATCGACCCGTTCTTGAAATCGCCCGCTGTGAGGATCGAAGTATTCCTTCAACTGCGAGGTCAACCGTTCGTGGACGATGTTGGCATGCTCGCCAAGCCGGCTTTGTAGGATTTCCAGCAGCCGTTCGCTTTCCCGGCGGATGGCAACGGCATCGACCTCTCCACGGGCCTGTTTGAGCGCCAACACGCCGATCCGCAACGCGTTCTGGGCAAACTGCTCACGTGGCTCACCCTCGAGAAACGCGCACAATTCGGCAATCGTTTCACGGTCATGAATGGTCAGCTCCAACGGCAGTGAAAAGGGGAGATGCTCGGAACCTTCGGTCAGGGGAGCAACTCCGAGCTTTGTCTCGGTGTTCATGGCGTCATCCCTGCGTCATTGTGATATGCACAGTCGCATCCTTCACGCGACTTCGGTCTGCTGAACTCCTAGAATGTAACGAACGGCCGGCCCGTGTCAATTTTCCCGCAGGAACGTTGCGACGGTGTTCGGCTTCCGCGTTCGGAGATCAAGCGACGATGACCAAACCGATCCCTAGTCCGATCGATCCCTCGGAGTTCGTCAAGCTCGCCGCAGATGTCATTGCCGCCGATCGATTTCCGTATCTGGCGAGCATCGACGGCGACCAACCACGACTGCGGCCCGTTTCTCCGGTACGAACCGATGGATTTACGGTTTATGTCGCCAATTTGCGAAGTTACCACAAGACGGTTGAAATCGAGGCCAATCCGAAGGTTGAACTCTGCTATCTCGACGAGAACCACAACCAGGTACGAATCACAGGAATTGCGGAAGTCGTCACCGACCGCGAATTCTTGCAGGAGATCTGGGACGCGAATCCGCTGTTGAAGCAATATTTAGGAAGACCGGACAACCCGGAATTCATGCTTTACCGGATCCGCCCCAACCGGGTCCGCTATATGCAGGAATGGGCACTCGAATACATGAACGTCCCCTTGGAATCCACGGAAAACTCGGCAGAATCTCCGGAATCGGGGTAGATGGTGACCGTCGTCCTACAACGTACATTCGATTTGATGAGTTTAGCTCTGAAAGACGCTCTAGAAGTTTCGCCGGACGAGTAGACGCTCGCGGCTGAACAACTCTGTTGGGACCGAATGCAATGGGCCCATTCATTCGCCATCTGGAACTCCCGCTGCTCGCCAAAGATCTCAACGAACAGTCGGATCGCCAGCGGACTTATGTCATCCGCTTCGTTTACGCCGGCCTGCTGTTCGGCGTCGCCTTTGGTTTTTTCTACGGCAGTTTTTCGTCTGGCGTCAACACGGGGAAAATCTTCGGACAGGACCTGTTGATGTTCGAGCGGCTGATCATGCTTCAGTTTTGGGGGATTGTGCTGTTTCTGCTGGCAATGGCCTGCGGAACGCTGACATCCGAAAAAGAACGTGACTGCTTGGGACTGCTGCTGGTGACCGCGCTGACACCCTGGGACATCATCCTGCAGAAGCTGTTGGGCCGTTTAATTCCAGTTGTG
>Ga0310123_10003966_pt1 | contig 11307 bp, 9 predicted proteins | sample CB6_AW_1057_MG_FD_203505 | JGI IMG/M metagenome (GOLD analysis project Ga0310123, IMG submission 203505) | Marine microbial communities from Western Arctic Ocean, Canada - CB6_AW_1057 | ecosystem: Environmental > Aquatic > Marine > Oceanic | place: Canada: Western Arctic Ocean | collected... | reverse complement strand
GGCACATTGGACATACACACCACGGGCGTTGCGTCAGCCGATGGCCGAAGAGGCCGTTGAAATCCTTGTCGAGGCGGGTGTGGACGTGAATGCCACCAACGAAGCTGACTTTACGGCGTTGCACTGCGCGGCCTTCAACGGCCTGAACGAACTGGTGCAGTACTTCGTGGAGCGCGGCGCCGACATCAACGCGCGCGATTGGCGGGGCCGTACGCCGTTCCGCCTGGCCGAGGGTGCCAAACAGTCATTCCACTTTCAGGAGTGGCCGGAAGTTGCAACCCTGCTTCAAGAGCTCGGAGCCGATACCAGCCTGGGAATCCCGGGGACCGTACATGAGCGCTTGGGAAGACTGGCGGCGGCGACCCAGTCCCAGTAAAGCGGCGTTCACGGATGGTGGCGACTCGTTTCCCTAAGGAGGTCGGATGACACGTCATCTGGCGTGGTGGTTGGCCGCGTTCGTCGTGGGAACGGGAACCCTGGGGGTCGCGCAGAAAGTGCTGAGCCCCGAAGAGTTCGACCGAGCGATGAAGACGATCGGCTCAGCCGTCGACAGCGTTAATCTGGCTATTGGGTCGAAGTCGTATGTGGATGCCAAGGCACCGCTGGCGCTGTCACGCCAGGTACTTGCTTCCACCAAACCCCTGTGGGAAATCGATCAGCAGCCAGACGCCGCGAGCATGACGAGGGAGGCCGTGGCCAGACTGGACGCGCTCGACAAAGTCCTGTCAGCGAAGGCTGTCGATGCGGCGGCAGTGGCCGCAGCGGTCCAAGACGTCACTCGTGCCTGCGACGTGTGTCACGCGACGTATCGCGAGGGTGACCGGCAGACCGGTTACCGGATCAAATCAGCATTCCGCTAACACACGACCCCACACCAACCGCTAGTCAACATCCATCCAGCCGCGCGGTTTTGTCATCCTGCGCCCTAGGGTTTTCTTGGACACTTGATTGCGAGAGAGTTCTCGCAGGAGGAGTGTCGAGATGAGGAAGCAGGTTGAGGAATCGGTGGCGAGCGCCGCGGCCGCCGGCCGCGGCCGTGGGGGTCGGTTTTCGGCCTGGCGCAAGCGCGCGACGGTGCTGCGTCTGCTGCGCGGGGAGGATCTCGAGTCGGTGTCGCGGGCATTGGGGATCACGGCGGCGCTGGCCTCGCACTGGCGTGACCAGTTTCTGGACGCGGGCCAGGCGGGGCTGAAGAGCCGCGCACCGGATGCTCGGGACGACGACCACCGTCGGCGGCAGGCCAAGATCGGCGAGCTGCCGATGGAGACCGAGTTGCTGTACGCGAAGGTAGACCAACTGGAGGCCGGCGGCCCTTTGGCCCGGCGGAGGTCGACGCGATGAGTGGCGCCCAGTCGATCTCCACCCGTCGGGCGTATGGCGTGGAGCGGGTCTGCCGCGTGTGACACCGCGCCCGCTCCAGCGTGTATGCGCGGCGACAGGCGACACCGTCTCCTGCGCCGTGTCATCGGCGCGGGCCGATCGGCGCCGCCCCCGACGACGTCCTGGTGGCCCACCTTCGCCGGGTGATCGAAACCTCGCCGTTTCATGGCGAGGGCTACCGAACAGCCTGGGCGAAGCTGCGGATCGCGGGGATGCGTACCTCGAAGGAGCGGGTGCGCCGGTTGATGCGGGAGCACGACCTCCAGGCTCCGCAGCGCGCGGGCCACGCGCACGGGCCGAAGGCGCACGACGGGACCATCACCACCGAGGCGCCCGACGTGATGTGGGGCACGGACATGACGGCCACCGTGACCGTCGCCGAGGGACGGCCTTCGTCTTCGTGGCCGTCGATCACTGCGCGACCGCGTGCATCGGCCTCCATGCCGCCAAGCGCGGGAACCGCTTCGAGGCCCTGGAGCCGATCCGCCAGGGCATCGGCGAAGGCGTGGCCCGTGGGCTGCGTCTCCGGCACGACCACGGGTCGAATTACTTAGCCGACGATTTCCAACAGGAGGTCGCGTTCTTCGGCATCGAAAGCTCCCCCAGCTTCGTGCGGGAGCCCGAAGGCAACGGCGTCGCGGAGCGCTTCATCCGCACGCTGAAGGAGAATCTGTTGTGGGTGCGGAGCTTCGAGACCGTCGAGGAACTCCGCCTGGCCTTGCTCGCGTTTAAGCGGACATACAACGAACAGTGGATGCTGGAGAAATACGACTATCGAAGCCCCGCCCAGGTGCGACGCGACCTCGTCGGGCTGGACGCGGCAGCGTAGAAGCGAATACCGTCAAACCACTGTCCAAGAACCATGGGGCAGTACAGGTCCGTTCTCAGTCAACGAGGGGAGGGCTACCTGGTGCACCACCGGACCGGCAACCTCAACCCGGGACAGGCCGGCACCGACGCGCAGCGTTTCTTCGAGTTGACCGACACCGTGCTGACACTCAGGCCTCCGCCGAGGATGATCGATGGCCGCGAGGTTCAGTCGGCGCTCACCTGGGAACGCCTCAACCAACCTGCTAGCCGAGGGCACATTCCATACGAATATCGGGTCAGCCTAGAGATTCGCGCCGGAGACTTGCCCGGAGACTTGCCAGGTGCCTTGTCTTCAGCTCCCAATTTGCGCAGGGCAGCAAAAGCCATCGACGAGGAAAACTAGCTGTGCGCGGACAGGTTTTGGTGTATAAAGGTCGTCTTTTAAATCTCTAGAAAGGAGGACCCGGTGCACGTCAGCAATATGTCGGTGATCGGACTCGCAGCGATGCTCGGTGTGGCAATCTGGGGCGCGAGTCCGGTCGGCCCCATGGCGCCTGTAAGGGCCGCTACGCAGGCGACGCCCGAACCTCCCGCCACGCGAGATCCCTACCAGCGGTCCGCCGATCACTTTGTCTTCAAGGCGACCGCCAAGAGCGGTCCTCAGCGTGGAGAGGAGCTTTATTTCTACAAGTGCTGGTTCTGTCACTCCGAACTGGCTGACCGAGCCCCGGTGCTGACGGACTTGGGTCCGGCCATGACCGATCAGGCCCTGGCGGAGAAGATTCGGCAGGGCGGGCCAGGCATGCCAGCCTATCGGCTCACGCTCAGCGAGGCGGATATCGCTGACTTGCTGAGCTATCTCCGCAGTGCCAGGTGCTGCTGGGAGGGAGAGGAGCCGCCGCCCCAGCCTCGGTATCGCGCGGGGACGCGGACAGGCAGCCAGCAGTCGGCCTCGCCCACGAGAAGGACATTGCAGGGCGGAGCTTGGGGCCTGGTGCGCGCCAAGGGGAACCCGGTTGAAGGGGTCGGCGTGCAGTTGATCTCGGCCCAGACGGCGATTCGAACCACGGTCTACAGCAATGAGGAGGGCCGCTTCGAGTTCCCTGTTTTGGCGGCGGGCTCGTACACGCTACGTGTCCCCCGTCCGATGGAATTCAAGCCATATGTGGAGGAGTCGATCCAGATCGACGGCCGGATGCAATTGGAGAATATCCTACTGGAGCACATCAGCGACACGTATTTGTTGCCGCCCACGCCGGGCGTTCTGGCGCAGCTTACCGGCGCAGAGTGGCTCCTGAATCTGCCCGGTACAGGGGAAGAGAAACGGGTCTTCGGCCTCGCGTGCAACTACTGCCACTCATACCAGCAGATTTTCCGCAATCGCTATGACGAACGGAGCTGGAAGCTGATTGTGCAGCGGATGCTGCGATCCTCGAGCTCGACCCTGTTTGGGAACCGTGTGCCGACGCCCGAGACTCTGGACCGGACGGGTCGACCGATGCTGGAGACCGAAGCGCTTCTGGCCAACTGGCTCGCTCGAGTCAGTGGCCCCGAGGTCGAGTATGCCCCGCTGCACTACTTGCCGCGAGAACGGGGGCGCTCGACACGCGTGGTCGTGACCGAATATGAGCTGCCTCGGGAGCTGCTCGCGACGCATGACGTGCACGGCGATACCGAGGGCAACATTTGGTACACTGCGCACCGCAGCCCGTACGTTGGCGTGCTGGATCCCCGCACCGGAAGCGTTACCGAATACCGAATTCCAGCGAAGGCCGACGCCACCGCCGGGGCGCTGCCCGGCACTCACCGCGTCTGGGTCGATCAGGAGGGGCTGGTCTGGTTTTCGGAGGGCTGGGCTCAGCACCTGACAGCCTTGGATCCCCGTGTAGGACGGGTCGTCCGGCGATTCGACAGGCGAAATCCTGGACGCCGCCGGGTCTTGGGTAGAGGGTCGAATTTTGCCATGGACTCGGCTGGCTATGTGTATCACACGTTTTTTGGGCGAGGAGTCAGGGTTGTGACAAAGACTGACAGCGAGACGGGCGAGGAAGTTCAGCAGTTCCCGCTGGACAGGCTGCCTGGCACCTACGACAACATCGTCACGCCAGACGGGCGGTTTTGGGCCGGCGGCACGTTCACCGGCAACATGGTCGCACTGCTGGACACCCAGACCGGGGAGGCGTGGGAGGTCGAGACGCCGACTCGGCAGTCCAATCCGGCTCGCGGAGGATTCGACCCGCACGGCAACGCCTGGTTAGGCGGGCGTGGCGGCATGCTGATCAAGCTCGATGGGAAGACCCATCGCGTAAGCGAGCACTATCCGCCGATTGCGTACGACACCTTCTACGAAGCGATGCCAGACAAGAACGGCGAGGTCTGGGCTGGCGGGATGCAATCAGGTCGATTCTGGCGGTTCGATCCGACCACTGAGCGGTGGACAGGTTATATGATGCCCGAACCGTATGCCCATGATCGCCGGACGTGGATTGACAACTCCACCGACCCGGTCACGGTCTGGTATGTGGACCACAACGGGTATGTGGTCAGGATCCAGCCGCTGGACTGACTCGACCGAAGTCCGCCACGAAGGGTGAGCGAAACTTAGTACACCGTTTCATAAGTTCGTACACGTATTTCTCATGCGGCAACCGAGTCTGGCTTCTGGAGGGCCAGCTCAGCGAGTAGGCGGGCCAAGTCGCGCCGCGTGAAGGTCCACTTGAAGGGTCGGGCCAGCGATTGATAACTGTCCCGAGTCCATCAATGCGCTCGTCGAGGAACGCTGTGCCAAAGTCGACCACTGGCAGAACTCGAGTCAACGCCACCGCTGGCTGGCGACCGCGCTCCTGGACATCGAACCACGTCTGCGGAAGGTGATGGGCTACCGCCACCTGCCCCCGCTCCGGGAAGCCTTGAAGCGAGAACTGAAGATCGACACGACGACGGCGAAGAAGAAAGCTGCGTGAGCGAGCAGGAGCCGCCGAGAGTTTCAACTAAGGATGGGCTTGACTCCCGCCACGGACCGGTCGGTCCGCTGTCGCTCAAAGCTCCGTACCTCCGCACGAAGCTGCGGTTCCATTTGCAGCAACACTGTCCCTCCAGGGTCAGCGCATCAGCGGCCGAGTGACGCCTCCCACTGCTCCAGCTCCTTGTACAGAGCTTCATACTGCGGGAGACGCACAGCGCGTTCGTCCTCCCGTGCCTGGATGGCATATGCCTGATCGGCGCGCGCGGCAGTAAGGCTGTACGGCATGCCACGGTTCCCCGCGTGACACGACGGCTCAACCTGTATATAGCTTTGCTCATCCTCCTTCCCTAGGGGACGAAGTACGGTGTACGGCCTCACATAGGTCATGGGATCGTCGAACGTGTATTGGTACTCGATCCGCTCATCAGAGACGCGCGTGAAGCGCTCGATGAGACGCAAGCCGCTACCCGATCCCGGGTAGTAATGGGCATGCTCTGTAAGCCCTCCATGAACTGGCAAGAACGGTTTCCCGCCGCCGTCCTGCTTGCCCACGATATTGGTGGTCTCGACAACGAGCGTATCGCCTTCCCAGCGGCCACGCGAATCCCCCAGCCACAGGCGCATGTGCTGAGGCAAGGGCGGACGGCCATCCAGGGGAATCACAAGAACTTCGTTGTGGTTCAGGGTGTTCGCACGAATCACTACGTACCCAGGGATCTGAAAAATATGCTTGGTCCCGCTGGTGTGACTTCTCGCTGAGCTGAGACACCGCTCCCCCAGGTTGGCGTCGAACCAGTCGTCGCGTTGGCCGCGTCCACGGGCCGCCTCTTCTCTTGTCTCCCATCTCTGCAGGAGCTCCCGTGTGAAAACGGGTACTTGCCCATCCAGCGGATCGATCACCAGGGACGTTCGCGGCCAGGCGGGCCTGACCTTTATCGCTCCATTGTCGGTCCAGAACCTGTTGTACTCTTGACCGACGATATTCTTGTCATAGGGGGTGACTCTGTCGAGATCCCGAGGACGCACGACGCCGTCGAGCTCTTCTTCAGTGGCCCCTTGCGATCGGTTCGCATCCGCCCCCTGCTTTTCAGCCAATTCTTCGTCGGTTAGAAATTCTCTGTCTCCAAACTCCGCGGGTCGTTCCATCGGGGTCGTGGTGGGCTCGTTCGTCCATATCCCCTGCAGGTCCGGGTCGCCCCACGGTGTCTTGAGCTTAGTCCAATCTTGGGCGTCTGCGTTCGATACGGCCGCTCCGATGGCAGCGAGAAAAATCAGCACAACAACACATAGAAACCTCATTTGCCCCCCTTTTTCGTCTTACTCCAGTCAGCGTTCTCTTGGTAATCGTCAGATGGTCATGCGTGAGTCATTGCGGCGCCGGCAAATACGCGATCCTCTCACCACGCTGCGATCCAAGCCAGAGTTCGTCCCCGATCTGAATGCCCGTGGTGGACGCCACGAACCCTTCCATCGAGGGGTGCTCGAAAATTCGCTCGACTTCCAACGTCTGCGGGTCGATCGTCGCCACGTTCGACGTCTCTCGCAACGGCTCTCGCGGGTCGACAATCGACTGTCCGTCCTTGTCGGTGTGACCCGCCGCGAATAGCACCAAGCCGTCCGCCGACATCCGTAGGTTGTCAGGCCGAAATCCCAGCTGGACGACGTCAATTTGAACCGGCGTCTGACCACGCGACACGCGCGTGACCTTCTCCTCGCGCCACCCGGCTATGTACAGCCAGCGCCCGTCCGTTGAGACCTCCAGTCCATTCGGCGCCGTGTCTCCACTACCCGGTACCCTCGTCCACCCCGTGCCGCTGTGCCACTCCCACACGTCTCCCGTCCCCCCACTCGTGCCCACCAAGCCACCCTCCGGAAGGGCGACCACACCATTGAGACGAATAGTCGAAAGCGCCGGGACGCATCCGACCCACGTCAGGGCTGGCGGCGCTGCCCGGGCGTCTATCTCGAATACCTCAACCGACTCCCTGGTGCCGTGGTGCGTGACGTACAAGGTGTGGACGGCGCCTTCTCCAGGTTTGAGGTAGAGGCCGTGGGCTCTGAATTCTTGCTCCCTCTCGAGGTCGAGCGGACCGGGACACGTTGGGTACGTCGCGGCGTCGAGCCGCTCGTTTGGTGCTGGTGTCGGGAACAGGACCGTCGCGGTCTTGTCGCGCACGCTGACGAGGTGAATCCGGCCACCCTCCCGGTTCCCGGAAGTAATGACCCACTCCTCACCCGGAACGACGGCGAGGTCTTCTGGACTGATGAGATCGCAGACGAACTGGACCTCTCCGACGGGTTCGCAGGGTGTCGCGCCGACATCGGCATAGCTGGGGCCTATCGGGCCTGAGTTAGGGGGGGCCGCTGGGTCGGGAGGGGGCTCTGGGTCGGGCGCGGCGCAGCCAAGCGCAAGAAGCGCAGACAGACATGGGAGTGTTAGTGCGGTCAGTGCCTTCACGGCGTGCCTCCTCTTGGTTCTGGACAGCAAAACCAACTCAGGGCTCTTGTTGCCCCTTCACCTCGCGCGAGTCGCGCGCGCGGCCACCCTCGCGGAACTCTTGGTGGCCGTCTTGGCCCAAGCTCGTGTTAGCCCCAAGGCTTGCCAGTAGCTCCGCCGTCTCCGGCCACTCGTGGAAGTCGGTCACCGCTTGGTGGCCTTGTGCAATACGATACGGCGTGCGTTCCCTAAAATCCTGCGCGTCGAGCCTGGCACCGTGTTCCACGAGGTACTGCACGATGGCGTTACTCCCCGTATAGGCCGCGCCGTGCAGAGCGGTGAAGCCGGCCTCGTTGCCCGCGTTCACATCTACACCCGCCTCCTCCACCAGGAACTTGATGAGAGCCAGCATGCGGCTTCGTTCCTCGTCGTTTGGAGGCGTGGTTCCAATGCCGATTCCTGCTGCCACCATGAGCGGCGTTGTCCCATCATCCGTCGTCAGCGATGGATCAGCGCCGGCGTGCACCAGTGTGCGCACGAGCTCGACGTTGGCTCTCTCATTGTCGGATGCCATGAACAACGGGGTGGCGAGTTTCCGGGTTCCCACGCCTGTTGTAAACGCGTCGAAGGCGCCGTTCTTCGGATCCTGTCCGTACCCCAGCGGGCCGATCGCGGTCCGGCGGGCATTGGGGTCCGCGCCATATTGCAGGAGCGCCTGGACGAGTTCCAGTCGCTGGCTCCCGGCGAGGCTATCGATCGGCTTCTGGCCACCCAATGCCTTGCTGGCACTCACGGCGTAGTGCAGTGCCGCCATCCCGCCGGCGGTGCCATTCGGGCCGGCGTCGTTGTCTAGCAGGAAGAGCGCCATCGGGAGCTGGCCGCTGGCGACCGCGAGCGGTAAGGCTTGAGCGGTGTATGTCTCGCCCTCCGCGGCGGTCTGGTTGACGTCTGCACCCGCCGCGAGCAAGATCCGAGCGGGCTCTATGTCACCTAGGCGCGCGGCGAACATCAACGCCGTGAACCCACTCTTAGACTGGGCACGAACGTTCGCGCCGCTTTCGATGAGCGTTCGGGCGACGTCTCGATTGCGTTCGGCTATCGCCCACATCAGCGCGGTCTGCCCGAGTTCGTTGGTCGTGGCATTGACGTTGCCGCCATGAGCAAGCAGCGCCCTTACGACGTCCACATTGCCGCTGCGCGCGGCGGTCATCAGCGCCGTCTCGCCGTTGGCCTGAGCGGCGTTCGCATCCGCTCCACCGTTCAACAATTTCTCGACCATGGCCAGCGTCCCGTTCTCACATGCCAACGCGAGCGGGGTGACACCCTTGTTATTAGCCGCATTCACGTTGGCGCCGGCGCGCAGCAACAGGCCAGCGGTATCCAGATCGTTCCAATGCGCCGTCCAGTGGAGCGCTGTCGCGCCGTCTGGTTGAGGCCCATCGACGTCGACCCCATCGGTCAGCAGCTGCTGGACCGCCTGTGTGTCCTGCTGCTTGACGGCGTTCACCAGTCGCACATCTCCAGAGGCGGCGCCCAGGCTGGGGATGACCAGAAGCAGTATCAGGGGCCAGCCACCGAAATTCCTCATATCGATGTCCATTCTCGCCTCCTCACCTGACCACGTCAACTGCGCTCGAATCGATCTTGCGGGGGGGGGGCAACTTCCGTACTTGTTACTTGATCCTGACTTGTATTCTTGATCCCCAGAGGCAAGTTGAGCCTTGCCCATTCACCGTCATGTGTCAAGCCATATTACATGACCCTGCCCTCTGGTAATCGACGTTCTAAATATCAGTAAGGGGTTGCGTGCTGTGATCGAGATTGCCGGTGCTGTCGCCGAACTGTTCGACAGGCACGCCGAGCATGTCGAGTACCGTCACGTACAAGTTGGTCAAGGGGGTTCCACTAGGATAACGGATATGGCGACCGCCCTTGATGCCGGCTGCGGCCCCGCCCACCAGTGCGATCGGCAAGTCGTCGTGGAAATGCGTGTTGCTATCGCTGATCCCAGACCCGTAGATCAGTGCCGAATGGTCCAGCAGGGTCCCGTCTCCATCCGGCGTCGACTTTAGCCGCTCGACGAAATGTGCGAACTGCTCCATGTGGTACCGGTTGATCATCCCCAACTTGTCGAGGGCACGCGGATCGTTCTGGTGGTGCGACAGTGGATGATGCGAGTCGGAGACGCCGATTTCGGGGTATGCCCGGGCACTGATTTCCTTCGCCATCATGAATGTGCTGACGCGGGTGAGATCGGTCTGAAAGGCCAAGGCCAGCAAGTCCATCATCAGCTTGGCATGCTCAGCGAAGTCGCGCGGAATGCCCGCCGGCTGCTCCACGACTGGGAGCTCCCGGTCACTTTGCTCCTCCGCCATTTGAATGCGGCGCTCGACGTCACGCACCGCCTCAAGATACTCGGTGAGTTTTGTGCGATCGCCCAACCCCAGGCGTAGGTTCAGGCTCACCAAGTCCTCTTTCACCGAATCGAGAAGACTGCGACGGCGCTGGATCGACTCGAGTCGCGCGGCGGCATCGGTGCTCTGCGCGATGCCGAACAGCCGTTCGAACACGGCGCGCGGATCGTTCTCCATGGGCAGCGGCGTCGTAGGAGTGCGCCACGAAATCGAGTTGACATACGCGCAGCTATAGACGCCCTCGCATCCGCCGAGGATTTCAACCGACTCCAGCGCCAGTTCGAGCGATGCCAACTGCGTCTCGTTGCCGAATTCGAATGCCGCGATCTGGTCTGCCGAAATGCCGGCTTCCGGACTGGTGCTCTTCTTGATGTGCACGCCGGTCAGAAACGTGCCGGCGGCGCGCGAGTGATCACCCCCGCCGTCCTCGGGCCGGGGGGCGGCGACCTTGTCGGCAAGCCCACTCAGTACAAGGGTCTGGTCGAGAAACGGGGTCAGCGGCTCCAGCGTCCGAGGTAGCTCGGACAAGACCCCCTCGGTCTTCGGCACGAAGTACCGCATCGACATCCCGTTGGGTACATAAAACACGCCCAACCGCCGTACCGGTGCGGCGGCGGTCTTGCCAAGCGCGGTCAGTGCCGGCACCATGCTGTCGAGGAGCGGTAGCGCGAGGGTCGCGCCAAGGCCGCGCAGCACCGCCCGGCGGGGTAGATGCATCTTGGTGATGATCATGATGTCAACTCCGTCTCCGCATCCAACCGACCACGCCTCTATCGACGCTCCGCAACGGTCGCGGTGGCCGGATTCACGTCGTCGACTGGCGTCTTACTCATCTGGAACGGCGTGCTGTTGACAACTCCTAGAATGAGGTCGGACCAGCGATACTCATTTTGTGCGGCGTCGCGGACGATCCGGCGTATGGCTGGCATGTCGGAGTACCGGGTTCCGCGCCCGAGCGCGTACGTCAGGAGCTTTTCGGTAAGCGTCGCGACAAATTCCTCGTGATGGTCAAGCAAGGCGTTTCGAAACTCCACCGGGCCGTCCACCGTCGTTCCGTCGAGCAGAACGCTCGACGCATCGACCGGGTTCCCCCCATCATCGAGATCTCGCCATCTGCCGACCGCGTCAAAATTCTCCAATGTGAAGCCGAGCGGGTCCATTTGAGAGTGGCAACTCGCGCACACGGGGCTTGCTCGATGTTGCTCCATCCTCTCGCGCAGCGAGGTTGGCGTGCTGTGCTCGTCGTTCTCCTGCAGGGTCGGCACGTCAGGTGGGGGGGGGGGGGGAGGAGCGCCCAGCAG
>Ga0310123_10003965_pt1 | contig 11309 bp, 11 predicted proteins | sample CB6_AW_1057_MG_FD_203505 | JGI IMG/M metagenome (GOLD analysis project Ga0310123, IMG submission 203505) | Marine microbial communities from Western Arctic Ocean, Canada - CB6_AW_1057 | ecosystem: Environmental > Aquatic > Marine > Oceanic | place: Canada: Western Arctic Ocean | collected... | reverse complement strand
TCTGGTGATTACTGCCTTCCGAGAAGATGCAGCCCCGGCCGCAGAAGAAGAGTGAACATCACTCAATTTACTCATCGATTAATGAGCGAATCGTTGCCAGAGTTTCTGGTGTTTTCAACCCGAGAATTTCGACAGGCTCGGCACATGGCACCCCGTCTACACCCAGCCCCCCAGCGACACAAACTCGTACCATTTCGTTGGGGAATCCCAATTCACCCGACGAGGTTTGGTATCTACCAAGTTCTGAATCAAACATACGCTCATGCAAGCTACGCAGACCGACCTCAAGCAACTCCCTACTAACCCAGTATGCACCGATATTTGTCTCTCCATGAGACGGCACCTCGGTTTTTTCTAGATGGGTCTCTACTGAACCACATACGTTGCCTCCATCATCTCGTAGGAGTGGTGCATAGGGGTCGTCCATGATAGTGGTCGCGAGGGTGAAATCCAGACTGTTAGCCAAATGGTGTTCAAGAGTCGCTGCTACTGTGGAATTGGTGATCATCGGCTGGGTGCCGAATGAGAGGTAGATTTGGTCGATTGGAGACAACAGGTGGTCAAGTGTGTGAAGTACTGCATTAGCGGTACCAAGGGCCACTGGTTGGACCACCAGAACACAATCGATACCCGACATGGCGGCCTCGTATTCCGCTTCTCTTGCCGGCGGAATGACAAGAATGAGTTGGCTGAAGTCAAAGTCGCCACTAAGCAACCTCTCGGCGATGAAGCGAGTGGACGGCATACCGCCGACTTCCAACAGTGGTTTGTGGGTAGTAACTCCACCGTCTTGCATACGGCTCCCTTTGCCCCCGCATAGCAGGATTGCCGCCCTTCCAACCATGGCTGTCACGATGTCCCAAGTGTTGCCGGCTATTCAGTGTGGCGCGCCCCTACGGGGGGCGCGGAGCCTATCGACGACTTCTTGACAGACGGGTGAATCGATGGGTTGGAGGGGATATGATGGACGCTGAGGAATTGCAGCGCGTTGCGCGACTTGTTGACATAAATCGTCAGCGCATTTCCCGCATTAAAGAGCAGGTATCTCGCCTTGATGATATTCTAATTGAGCAAGACGGCGTAATCAGGGCACTGAAAGCCCTCTCGGATGGTGAACGCCGTACGATGATTCCACTTGGAGGCGGCGTTCAACTTCCAGTAATACCAGCTAGTGACGGCGTTGTAGTGGATATTGGTTCAGGGGTGCAGGCCGAGCGACCCCGCAATGAAGCAATCAACATTATCGAAACACGCAGGGAAGAGGTCATGGAAGTGATATCCCAACTACGAGGGGAACTGAAAGAAGCAGAAGAGGTGGTCAAGACCCTTGCAGAGAGTTTTGCAGAAGGGGCGAAGGCCCTACAACCTGCAACTACAACAACACAGGAACCCGCTGAAGAATCAGAATCTACCGAAGCCAAACCCAAGCGGCGCAGGCGCCGTTCTGGCGGCGAATTAACTCTCGACGACTGAGGTGTGAACATGGGTTTCTTCGACAAATTTCGCAAACGCGTGAAAGAAGTCGTCGAGGATGCTGATATTGATGCGCTTACTGCTGATGAGGAAAGTGAAGAAGCAGCCGCAGCAATTGCCGAAGGCGAGCGGCTGCGTGAGGAGGCTCAGACCGAAGCAGAAGCAACATCGCCGAATAAAGATGAATCAGACATAGAATCAGATGAACTTGAGGAAATCACCACCCCGCAGGAAGCGCCCGAAGTTGAAGACGACGATTGGGACGATATTGATGATAGTGAACCGGTAATCACTTCCACCCTTTCAAAGAAACAACGTAAATTACTCAAGCGCGAAGCCAAGCGTAAACAGAAGGAAAAGAAAATTCTCGCAGCCAAAGGATTTGACGTAGACCAAGTAGTTCGCCCCGACGGTTCTAGAGTTGATTTGCACATCATGCGGAGCACCACTGGTCGACAACTGGTCGAGGTCGAACAAGCGCCCCGTGCTTCGTTAGGTGCGACCAAGGTCGAGACGGAAAGAGGCACTGCATTCGAAATTGACCTTGGTGGCGGAGTTGTCCAAAAGGGCGGACGGATAATCAAAGAAGGAAAAATGCTCGACGATTTGCTTGAAGAACTCGAACTTGTAATGCTTGAATCAGATATGGGCCGCCGTGCAATGGAGGAGGTTCTCGATGCACTACGCAGAGAATTAGTGGGGGGCAGGCTGCGTAAAGGCGCTGACCTAACAATAGTCATCGAGGCCAGCCTGAAACGGGCCCTGCACAGCCTGCTTGAAGCAGGATATTGGGATTTTGATGCAACCGTCGAGAAGCAGATTGCTGCTGGTGACACCCCAGTGGTCATCATGATGGTCGGTGTGAATGGAACAGGCAAAACCACGACCACAGCAAAAATTGCCCACCGACTTTCACAGAAAGGACACACAGTAGTACTCGCGGCGGCCGACACATTTCGAGCCGGAGCAATTGATCAGTTGGATGCCCACGCCCAGCGAATAGGAGTAAGATGTATATCGAGCCAAAGAGGCGGTGATGCCGCTGCTATTGCGCGCGATGCGAAGGAATCAGCAAAGGCACGTGGAGCGGACGTAGTCATTGTTGATACTGCTGGGCGGATGCAAAACAAGACCAACTTGATGGAAGAACTTCGCAAAGTTCACCGCGTTGTAAGCCCTCATCTTGTTTTGTTCGTTGGCGACGCCCTCGCCGGTAATGACGCCGTCGAGCAAGCAGTGGAATTCCAACGTTTTCTTCGCTTCGACGGGGCTGTATTGTGCAAACTCGATACCGACGCAAAAGGCGGCGCAGCACTATCTATTGCTCACGCCACCGGCAAGCCAATTGTCCTGGTAGGGGTCGGTCAGGGTTATGACGATCTCAAACAATTTGACTCAGATTGGTTACTTGAGATGATGTTTGAGTGAGGTGAGAAAATGAGTGATGATGCACCCCTGTCAAGCAAAGAGAGTCAAAATTTCTTTTCACTTGTTTACATGTTACAGCGCTCTGCACTGTTGCACATGGGCGCCATTCCAGATACTGAGGGCAAGGTCCACTTCAATTTAGGCGAAGCAAAAGAAGCAATTGACTTGCTTGATATCCTTGCCAAGAGAACAAGCGGGAATATGGAAAAAATCGAAGAAACCATGTTGAAAGGCATCGTTTCAGAATTAAAGATGCAATTCGTGAGAGCCCCGGCAGACCAAGCCCACTTCAAAGAGGAACAGGAACGTCAAGATGCATTGAAGCAGACCTTTGAGAAACCCGAGCGATCTACATCAGACACCCTGATTGATGATGATGAGGAGTGAGGAACCCACGTCCGTTTGATTGATGTGGAAGTGTAGGATGGCGGGAGTGAGTGAGATGACCCGCGTAGTATCGTCAGACGACCCGGATGACCCTCTGGTTCTCATTGTGGATTACAATCCGATGGGAGTGCATCGGCTCTCCCAGGTATTCACCCAGAAGGGCTGGAGAATCGAAATATGTGAGGACGGCGATGAAGCCGTGGATGAGTACGTACGCCTCAAACCAGACCTCGTTTTATTGTCGTTGGACATTCCGTCCTTAGACGGCCACATTGCAGCACTTGAGATGCGTGAAACCGACCCTACGGCACGAATTGTGTTCATGGCCCCTCGCCACCAACGCACCCTCGCGGCCGATGCAACTCTTTCCGCTGGGGCGACGGTTTGGCTTGAGAAGCCAGTTACCAGTGCCGCCATTGAGGAAGCTTGGGGCAATATAATGGGAGAAATTCCTGAAGCGGTTGGCCTTGAGGACCTTGACCAACTATATCCAGATGTTGATTCACAGCGGGCCCAAAAAGACGGGGAAGAAGTAGTAGACGTGGCGGTTGCATTACCACCACCCGGCGCAGCATCTCTTCCAGACCTCAAACTAGAGCCAACCACTGATTCTAAAGTCAAAAAGAAGGGCAAGAAAGCCATAATGATAGTTGCCGCGTTGTTGTTTCTCGGTGCATTTGGAGCAATAGGTGCAGGTGTCTATCTCTATCTTGGAGTTTGAGGGTCGTTTGGGATTTGAGCATATTGCGCTACTGGGATTGGTTCTAATTTCGCTGGCACATATGGGACATATGTTGAGCCAGGCGGGGCATCAATGACCACGTCCTTTCGATGAGATGAACTAACCAGTATTGACTCGTCACCGATTTCGATTCTATGATTGACGTTTTTCGTTGAGTTCCATTGCCAAAGGCCAATGACAACGATGGCGACGAGCAGAACGAACGCGACCAGCAGTCCGCAAACGTCCAGAGTAGCCATCAACAGGCCCAAACGGTCACGACGCTTCAATCGTCGCCTTCATTTTAGCGTGGATAAAAATACTGTTATCACCACAATATTCTGTGTGTTGAACATCAAAGAGTGAACCTATTACAGCATCGATATACTTGACTCGCTCCATTTCAGGAATTTCTTCTCCTTGTAAAGCGAAAGTCCACACGTGGTCGTTGTAAATCTCATTCTTGTGGATGCCTGAACGCCAGCGCTCACAGGTCCACGCAGGAACGAATACCAGAAGATCCCCACCTGCAACCATCGAATTGTGAATATCACCGAGCACCTCATCAATCTGTTCGATATGCTCAAGACAATGTGAAGTGAAAACCACATCCGCTTTACCCGGGAGTTCAGAAATTGTGTGGTAAATAACCAGATTTCCTGCCCCGTCCCGTTTCAGTTGGTCAACCACCAACGAGCCAAGCCCCAGTGGGCAGGCAGCCCCCCCAAAATCAACCACTAAGTCACCGTTCTCAATAATTGTCAACAACGAATCGAGGTTATTCTGCATACCACGCCAGCGCCATACACCGAGTTGCCTGTTCACTTCATGGTGACGATGGTTGTAATTTATCGTTTCATCCTCAGCCTCGTTCAGTCCAGCCTCTCCACTTAGAGAATGAACCATTGCGTCTTGATATGCGGCTGAGTGTAGATAATCAGCAGAAGGGGGCACAATCAACCAGTGGCGGCGCTTCCAGCGTAGCAAACGGGTCCAGAGCCCTCCACACATTCAGTCACATCCTAGCGAGCAATGCTTCCCAAGACACGTTGGCGTAAGCCTTGGCAGCAGCTCCCTCATCATCCGCTCGATGTATTCCTGAACCGACGATTATCCCATCGCTGCCTGCCATCACCGCTTCTCGTGGGTCGCCATATCGCTGACCTAATTCTGCATCTCCAGTGACAATGTTGACGCCCGGCGTCCAGATCATCTTTGCATCACCGACCAAAGTTCGAAGTTTCTCTAACTCTGCTGGCCGGGAGCCGTTACCGATGAATCCAAAGCACGCAGGATGTTGCTTACCTGCAGACACCACCGCTTCAGTATATCCGGGGATTTCAAGCAGGTTGCCCGCACTACTCATCTGTGCAAGCAGTAGCACACCCCCATCGCGCCCAACAGCATTCCACCCCTCTTGCATTCCATCGAGTACAGAGGGCCCAGAAATGAGGTGGGCCGTCATCAAGTCAGCCCATGAGCGGGCATCGTAGATGCCCCCCATCTGGTCACGGGCAATTCTTCCAATATCGCCATGTTTCCTGTCTTCGAAAATCAGCATATCAGCATCTTTTGCCCGTGAGCAGAACTCAGCCCAGGCATCTGGCGACCAGTCATCGATGAGGTCCACATGGGTTTTGAGTGCAACAACATGGTCTGCAACAGCATCCAACAACTGGTTGAGGCCAGCCATTGAACTACGGTCTGCAGCGAGGACAACCATACTCTGTTTGTCGACGACAGCAGACATCCATTGGCGAGAGAGACGATCTGAGGCCATATGCCAACGATTCCCCCACACTTGGCTTGGTTGCATCATTCTCTCCGGTCGGGCACCCCATCCTCAATCTTTGCTTACACCCAATCGTTGTCAAGCATGGGCGGGACGCTGTCAATGATGGATTCCGATAGCGGGCGGAATGACATATTCAAATCCTGCTTAGCGGGCGTAGCATCAAATGAACAGGTTTTCCGAAGATGGTTGCGTGCCCATTTCAGCGTGAGTTTAGGGTGGACGGTAGCGACAATCAGGCAGATCCAATATGGCAATACCCCCTTGGGCCATTTCCGTTCTGGGTAGGCTTCGCGCAGAATGTCGGCGATGTCCTTCATCCAGAGATTTCCACCAATCACGAGGTATCTTCCCTCATTCTCGCCTTCGGTCAACGCGCGTATATGCGCTTCAGCCACATCTCGGACATCGACCACATTGATGTGAGATGGCAACGACTTCGGCAAGGTCCGCTTCACCAATGCTTCGACGTATGATAAACTTCCAGAGAGGTGGCGTTTTGACATCGGCGGACCGAACACAACACAAGGATGGATTGTGACAAGGCGTGGCCGTTTTCCGGATTGAGAACCGGCGTGCCACTCACGCACCAATCGCTCGGCACCGGCCTTAGCAAGGCCGTAAGCATTGTCGGCTAGGGTTGCATCATCGGCCCACGACTCAGATGTGTAGCAAGCACCATCTTCGTAGTGGGTTGGACGGATAGCTGCTGTTGAGGATGTGTGGACTAGACGTTCAACTGTGCCAGCCGCATCGATACCATCGCAGATATTCTGTGTGCCAATTATTGACGGGTCAACTACGTCACGCTGCGGATTCATTTTTCCGACGTGTAGCGCGGCCGCTGCGTGAATGACGTCAGTGCAGCCACTAATCGCTGCGTGAACAGAAGGTGCATCGAGTAGATCCATTTTGACTAATTCGAGGCCACCATCATCAGTAATTGGCAATGATTTCAGGTGACTGACCCGGGCCGGATTGGTCGGCTCGCGGACCGCTGCCCGCACTTTTCTTCCGCGACTGAGCAGATTAGCCACAATATGACTCCCGACGAACCCACTTGCGCCTGTGACAAGCACAACACCGTCGGACATGGTTGTCACACCCTATATTCAGCAAAGAATCCTCCCCATCGCACTACTGCAAGGCAGAACAACCAGTTTACTATACCCGGCATCTGCCGGAAAGGGTGAAAATGGGGTGGTGGGAGCCGGGTCCATGGCTGAAGGGGGGGCCTCCGGTTCCGAGGGGGAGAGTATGTCTGGTTTCGCTAAGAAGTGGTTTATGCGACAATTCTGGCGCGCTCAGCAATCTCAGACCATCATATCGCTCCTTTTCTGGGCCACCACTCTTACTCTGCTTTTGTTCGACAGATTGGAATCCAGCAACCCCGAGTGGGGGCGGGCTGGCTCTGAGCTAATTCCCGGGCTGCCAACAGCCTATGCAATAATGGGTAGTTTGTTCATCAGTGTTGGCTTGATGGTGCTATTCATTGGTTGGGTGTATGACCACATTTTCGCCCTGTGGAAAGAACATCAGAATGTCATTCTAGAGCGTAACCCCTTCGCAACATATCTGCTAACCCCTCGAGATGCATTGATTATTGGCCATCTCTCCAGTTTGCTGCGAGCCCAACATCCTGACGATGAGAGAATACAGGCGCAGTGTGATTGGATGGAGAAGTGGGTTTCCACCACACCCGACCTTGAGGTATTCCGTCGCATGGTTACCGAACTAGATTCCAAAATGGGAGAGCTGGTTCCTGAGTTCCATTTCCTTCCTGAAGGTGCGGTTGCAAATGCGCGCAAGCGCGCTCGAAAAGATGGTCTATCACCTGATAAGAAACGATGAACAACTCCGAGGTGAGGAGCATGGACGGGGATACGCTGATTGTAGTACCCGCTAGAGGCGGGTCGAAAGGTGTTCCCCGCAAGAATCTCCGCCTTCTTTCCGGCCGGCCACTTATCCACCACTGCTTACGAACTGCATTAACGGTCGCCGGCTGTACCACTGTCGTCACAACTGAGGACGAAGAGATAGCCACAGTAGCCAAGCAAGTCGGTGCCCTTGTTATTGAGAGGCCAGACCACCTTTCAGCAGACGAAACCACACTGGATGACGTCGTAGTACACGCGGTACAGGCAGCGGAGACCGAATTTGGACACACTTTTGCAAAGATAGTGACCATACAACCCACCTCCCCCTTTGTTTCATCAGATACCATTCAAGCCGCCATTGACGCCCTAGATGATGCCGATTCGGCGTTGAGCGTCTGCGATGACCGGCACCTTCGCTGGACGGAAGTAGACGGCAGCCCAGTACCGATGTTTGAAACCCGTCTCAACAGACAATGGATGGAGCCATGTTGGGTTGAGAACGGCGGAGTTATCGCTTGTCGCCGAAGCATGATAGAGTCCGGTAGCCGAATCGGCGGGGAAATTGCGTTGCTGAAGGTCGATGCACACGAAGGCCACGACATTGACACTCACTTGGATTGGGCACTTGCCGAAGCACTAGTATCCACTCCAACCGTTGCTTTCCGCGTGATAGGCAATGCAACCCATGGTCTCGGGCACGCTTTCCGGGCCCTGACACTGGCTGACCGGCTAGCATCAAAGCCGCTCTTCATCACCGATTCCGCCTCTGATTTGGCTCACGACCTGATTGCGAGCCGCCACCATGAGGTAGTTCAGTGCGATTCGACAGAAGATTTGGTGAAACTATTGGACGAACGTGAGATTGACATCCTCGTCAACGACATTTTAGACACTACGAAGGAGGAAATCGAGCAACTTCGTTCCCCAACGCGCCTCATTGTGAACTTCGAGGATATGGGGGCTGGCTCAGCAGTAGCAGACCTCACCATCAACGCACTTTACGAACATGCGAACCCCACTCCAAATCAAGTGAACGGCATACCTTGGGTTTGTTTGCGGGAAGAATTCCTCTATGGCATCGCAGAGCCCCATGATGGCATACGCGCACTAGTGACCTTTGGTGGGACCGACCCTCGCGATCTTTCCTCCGAAGTAGTACGAGCATTGGCCGAAGCAAACTTCGGGAATCTCGACAATCAAATATCTGACCTCCATCTAACTATGATTATCGGACCGGGTAATCCACGTAAGGAATCTGTCACCGCCCTTTGCACTGCGTTGGAATCATCATTTGCATCGCTTACAGTTTTGTCATCCGTCAAACGAATGAGTGACCATATGCGCACAGCAGACTTTGCTATCACCTCAAATGGTCGAACAGTGTATGAGTTGGCTGCTTGCGGCACCCCTATGATTATCATTTCACAGAACAAACGCGAGGATTTGCACACCTTTTCTTCAACGATGGGGGACCATCCCTGCCAACTTGGGTGGTCCGAAGAATTTCCAACTTCTGATTTCAATGGGGCTGTTGTGCACCTATATGCGTCTGGGGGGGCCAAGATGAAGCGCAGAGAAATGAGCGAGCAACTCAAGCGCTATGACCTCGCATCGGGAACAGAAAGAGTAATCGCAGAATTGATTCGAATGCACCGGAAAAGGGTGGAGGGACGCTGATGGGTAGTCTCGCTGGCCGCCTTGACGATGCATCATCGTGGTATCTCATTGCCGAGGTCGGTGTAAATCATGAGAACGACATGGAAACTGCGAAGAAAATGGTTAGCCAGTGCGCTGCAGGTGGAGCACATGCAGTGAAGTTCCAGACTTACAAAGCAGACAAGTTGGCTATTAGCGACAGTCCGGCGTATTGGGACACCTCGAAGGAGCCAGCGCAGAACCAGCACGAGTTATTCAGCCGCTTCGATAACTTCGGCCAAGCTGAGTACGAAGAGTTGGCCGACTATTGCAATGAGCAAGGTGTCGAGTTCATGTCGACTGCATTTGACCTTGCTAGCCTGGATTACATCGACCCATTGGTCAGTGTCCACAAAATAGCCAGTGCGGACATTACCAACATTCCGCTTCTCCGCGCGGTCGCGAGTAAAGGAAAACCCGTTCTGATGTCGACAGGCGCAGCTTCAGATGGGGAGGTTGCGAATGCGGTACGTGAATTGCGCAGCAACGGTGCTAGTGAGGTAACATTGCTGCACTGTGTGCTGAATTATCCTACCCCTGATGAGAACGCGTTCATTGGGCGAATCTCAACCCTCGCAGCCAACAATCCGAACGAGGGTATTGGTTACTCAGACCATACCATTCCCGATGGAGAATGTATGGCTTGTATCGGGGCATATGCACTAGGCGCGCGCGTATTTGAGAAACATTTCACTCACGATAAGTCGTTACCCGGTAATGATCACTATCATGCGATGGACGCCGATGACCTTGCCCAACTAACAACTAGACTTGCACAGATGGCAGCCATGGTCCGCGACCACACAGAATCAGATTTTCTATATTCTCAGGCCCCCGCTATCGAACACGCCCGCCGCAGTATCGTCACAAATTGTGCGGTGAAGGTAGGCGAGACACTATCAGGGGATAATCTCACTACTAAGCGGCCAGGCAGCGGACTGAGTCCCCTGCATTGGGACGATGTGATGGGTAGGGTAGCGAAGACCGACATGCCCGAGGACCACTTGATTACCTTCGATGACGTAGAATGAGGTGAGACACTGCGTCTGTTGATTCATGGTAGTGAGAAACCGCTGCACCTACAGCAGTTCCGACCAATAATGGACGTACTAGATGCACAACCTGATTCGGAGTACATTTTCGTTCAATCCCTCAAACCACTCCCACTGCACCCATCCAATGGACTCGCCCACCGATTCCGAGATTTCTGCTGGGACAGACTCGGCTATGCTCGAAATAAGTTTGATGCAAATGATTGGTATTGGATTTGGAAGCAACCGGGCGAACAACCGGTCAGGTTGGAAAAACCAGATTCGTCGTGGACGTATCCTTGTGTGGCATTCAAGGGGAATTTACCATTCAGTCCAGATTTGGTCATCGGTACGACTCCGCATGAGGGTCATATGCGATATCAAGCAATTCCGTGGGCCAACAAGGCAGAGATTCCGGTAATCAGCATCGACCACGGTGCGCCGATGGTACCCTACGATTTTGGCGTATATCGTGGGTCAATGATGGGTTGTGTTGCTAACACGTGCTGGGGGGAGGTCGCCGCCGACATTAACGCGGGGTACGGCGCATCGCCCGAAGGTCAGGTGGTGACCGGTTCACCGACTCTTGACGAACTTGCCATCCTTGATGATGGTACAGATTATCGTGCAGAATTAGGCATCGACTCAGAAAAGCGAGTGATTCTGCTGATGACTACTCATCGAGACCCTCTGAAGTCGCTGATGGACCAGACAATGCAACTCGTGATTGAGCGTTGGGGTAATAGCCCAGGCCACCAAATCGTGGTGAAACCTCATCCAGTTGAGTTGCTTGACGGGACTCTGATGAAATTAGACGAGGGAATAATTGTGATTCGGGACCAAACCCACCTTCATCGTGTGATGAAAACGGCGGATTGCATAGTTAGACCTGCTTCTTCAATCAT
>Ga0310123_10003964_pt1 | contig 11309 bp, 8 predicted proteins | sample CB6_AW_1057_MG_FD_203505 | JGI IMG/M metagenome (GOLD analysis project Ga0310123, IMG submission 203505) | Marine microbial communities from Western Arctic Ocean, Canada - CB6_AW_1057 | ecosystem: Environmental > Aquatic > Marine > Oceanic | place: Canada: Western Arctic Ocean | collected... | reverse complement strand
AGCGTGGGGTACCTGGGCAGCAGCGTCTTTTTGGCTTTCGCCTGGCTGTTTCCCGAGTTCCGGCTCTACCTGATGTTCGTGCTGCCGGTGCCGATCAAGTACCTGGCCTGGATCACGTGGTTGATCTACGGCATCAACCTGGTATCGGGAGCACTGATCGAGCAGTTACTGGTGGTGGCGGCGACGTTGAATTTCTTTGTGTTCTTCGGCGGCGACATCGCCTTGAAGTTCCGCGCGGGTCGACGTCGGCAGCAGCGGCGGAAGCAGGCGGTGGTGGCCGAGGCGACTGCGTTTCACACCTGCAGCGAGTGCGGGTTGACCGACAAGGACGACCCGCAGATGCTGTTCCAGTTCTGCTCGCAGTGCGCGGGTGATCACGAGTACTGCCAGGAGCACCTGCGGGCTCACGAGCACGTTCTTGATGGCTCGACCTGGCAGTAGTCTGAAAAACCGGGCGTCTGACCCCATCGCGGGCGGCTAGTTTTCAAAGTACCCGTCGGCAAAGAAGACCATCACGGCGGCGACGGTCTTCTTGCTGCCGAAGCTGCCGCAGCAATTGGACGCCGTGCCCCAGGTCGAGCCTCGCTTGCGGATTGTGCCACCACTCTCGATCCGTCCGATCGAGGAGCCTCGTCGCCTGAGTGTTCCGTTGGATTCGATCCGTCCGATCGAGCTGCCACTGCGTCGGATCGTGCCGTCGTTGTCGATCGACCCGATCGAGGAGCCTCGCTTGCGGATCGTGCCATTGGATTCGAAGCGGCCCACCGTGCTGCCCTTGATGCGGATCGTGCCATCGTCGTCGACACGCGCCCACGTCGAACCACTCTTGCGGATCACGATCTCCGCATCGGCGTCGGATGCCACGAGACCCAGTGCCAGTGAGCACAGCAGTGTCAGTCGGAGATGTTTCATCTCGGTCGCCTTTTGGTCTTGTGGGTGATGAGGGGGGTGGCTGCGGTCTGTTGAGAGGATGTGCAAGCGGTGTGCCGGAGCGGCCAATCGCACTCGAGTGGCGAAATCTCGCGACTTGCCGGCTCCCGGGCGGTCCCAGCTGCGTGTCGCATCGACGACAGGTGTACTCGTACCGAGACATCCTCGGGCGTAGACTGAGCGAGGGTTTCCTGTGGCGTGCGGGACCGGTGCCGGACGTTGTGTTGTGAGGAAGACGGATGACGGATCACGGGATCGCGGGGCGGGTGGCATTGGTGACGGGTGGTTCACGCGGCATCGGCCGAGCGATCAGCGAGCGGTTGGCGGCGGCCGGGGCCCGGGTGGCGGTCAATTACCGGTCCGACCATGCTTCGGCGGCGGCGACGGTGGCGGCGATCGAGTCGTCCGGCGGCACGGCGATGTCGGTGGCGGCCGATGTGTCGCTTGATGCGGATGTCGAGCGATTGGTTGCCGAAGTGGGCGAGGGGTTGGGTGCGGTGGACCTGCTGGTCAACAACGCGGGGATTTTTGATTACGGAGGACATCGCGAGACGACGGCCGAATTGTGGCGTCGGACGCTGGCGGTGAACCTGACCAGTGCCTTCCTGGTCAGTTGGGCGGTCAAGGACGGGATGATCGAACGAGGGTACGGTCGGATCGTCAACGTGGCCTCGATCGCCGCCCTGAGACCTCGGCCCAATTCGATCGCCTATGCCGCCAGCAAGGCGGGGATGATCGGTTTGACGCGGAGCCTGGCCGAGGCGGTGGCCGGAGACGGTGTGCGGGTCAACGCGATCGCGCCGGGGTTGATCCAGACCGACATCCTGGCCGATGTCGACGGCAGGGTGCTCGATGAACTGGTCGAGGCGACTCCGATGAAGCGGATCGGTCAGCCCGATGACATTGCCGGGGTGGCGCTGTTTCTGCTGGGTGACGATTCGAACTTCATGACCGGCCAGACCCTGGTCGCCAGTGGCGGCCGCGTGACGTTGCCCTAGCAGCCCGTTGAAAAACCGAGAGCCCGGGGTCAGGCCCCGCCACGCGCGGCGTCTGACCCCGTCCGGACATCAAACCTGTGTTTTTCAACGGGCTGCTAGGCCCAGAGCCAGACCGAGCCAGACCGAGCCAGACCGAGCCAGACCGGGCCTGGTGAGCACTCAGCTGAGATCCGGCCCCGGTCGGCCGTTCAGCTTCCGGTGGTGCCGCTGTTCATCAGTTCGACCACCCGGCTGCGGTCTTCGGGCGAGGGCAATCCGTAGCTGGGTTCGTAGCCGAAGAGCTGCGGCACGGTGGCGGACCCGAAGCGGCCGTCGAGGATCTCGAGATGCTCGGACGTGATCAGTGACGGGTGCACGACTCCGCAGGCTCGCGAGAGTGCCAGGACTTCTTTTCGGAGCGTCATCACGTAGTTGGCCAAGCGGTCGGACTTGAGCGTCGGGTCCAGTCCTCGGACGAGCCAGCGGTTCTGAGTGGCGACTCCGGTGGGGCAGTGTCCGTTGTGGCAGCGCTGGGCCTGGATGCAGCCGATGGAGAGCATGGCTTCGCGGGCGACGGCGATCATGTCGCAGCCCAGGGCAAATGCGAAGAGTGTCATCTCGGGGAAGCCCAGCTTGGCCGAACCCTGGAACACGATCTTCTCGTGCAGGCCTCTCTCGGCAAACACCCGGTAGACCCGGCTCATGCCGATCTTGAACGGCAGTGCGACCCGATCGGTGAAGACCAGCGGCCCGGCCCCGGTGCCTCCTTCGCCTCCGTCGATGGTGATGAAGTCGAGTCCTCGGTCGGTGGTGTCCGTCAGCCGTGCGAGGTCGTGCCAGAGGTCCATTTCTCCGACGGCCGACTTGATGCCGACGGGCAATCCGGTGGCCTCGGCGATCTGTTCGGCGAAGTCGAGCAGGCTGTCGGCATCGGAGAAGGCGTCGTGACCCGAGGGGCTGATGCAGTCCTGGCCCATGGGGATCCCGCGGATCCGGGCGATTTCGGGGGTAATCTTCGAGGCGGGCAGGATGCCGCCGAGTCCGGGCTTGGCACCTTGCGAGAGCTTGATCTCGATGGCTCGGATCGAGAGATGTTCTTTTGTGGTCTCGACCAGGCGTTCCATGCTGAACTGGCCTCGTTCGTCGCGGCAGCCGAAGTAGGCGGTGCCGATCTGCCAGATCAGGTCGCCTCCCTGGAGGTGATACGGCGAGACGCCTCCTTCGCCGGTGTTGTGCAGGCAGCCGGCCAGGCACGAGCCGGCGTTGAGGGCGTGGATGGCGTTGCCGCTGAGTGACCCGAAGCTCATCGCCGAGACATTGACGATCGAGGGAGGTCGGAAGGCACGCCGCCGACTGCGGTATCCGCCGAGAATCTTGGCGACGGGGATCGTGGACAGCGGGTCGTAGTCGGGATCGCCGGACTGCGGACTGCGGATCGGGAAGGCCGAGTGCTTGATGATCAGGTAGTTGCCCGACTGTTCCAGATCGCTGTCGGTGCCGAATCCGAAGTAGTTGTCCTGCTTCTTGGACGACGCGTAGACCCAACGCCTCTGGTCACGATTGAAAGGCAGTTCCTCGTCGTTGCTGGTGACGATGTACTGTCTCAACTCGGGGCCGATCGCCTCGAGCAGGTAGCGGAAATGCCCGATGATCGGGAAATTCCGCATGATGGCGTGCTTGCGTTGGATCAGGTCGTGTACCACGACCAGCAGCAGCAGGCCGCCAATGCTGGCGGCGGTCCAGACGAGCCACATCGGCGTACTCCCGAGTCCTTCGAATATCGCTCCCTCACGGCGACACAGTATCGATCGCCGTTGAGCAGGCTGCAAGCGGTCCCACGGTGGAGCTTGACGGAGCGTTGCTCATGAGTTGAGATGTCTGGGTGTCGCGGGGAGGGCGTGGCGTTGTGCTGTGGTGAACACGAGGAGGTGGGGCGATGCTCTTGATCCTGGGACTGGCTGCTGCTGTTCTGGCCCTGGCCGTAGCTGTCGGTCAGATCCAGGGTAAGAACCCGGCGTTCTGCAGCGGTGCAGTTGGCTGGATACTCTCGGCTGTGATGACCGCAGGAGCGGTCGGACTGGTCATGGCGGGGCAGGCCCAGGAGTCGGGTGACCGTCGTGCGAAGGAGCAGGCCGAGAAGGAGCTTGTGGCCAAGCTCGAGAAGGAAGCGGCGGGGGAAGGGGACGCAGCCCGTCAGTCTCAACCGGGGACCCCCAAGCCGGGCGGATCCACCGGAGGCGGTTCCGCCAAGGGCGGCAAGAAGGGCGGCAAGAAGGGCGGCAAGAAGGGCGGCAAGAAGGGCGGCAAGAAGAAGGGCGGTTGGGGAGGTCGCAACCGCGGTCCGATCGTGCCGTTGACGCCCGAGCGGGAAAAGCGGATCGACGATCTCCGCAAGGCCGGAGCCACTCTGCAGGCTCGTGGTGGAGAGGTTTCGCGGCTGTTGTTCGAGGGTCAGGAGGTCAAGGACGAGCACATGAAGTTGCTCGAGGGACTCACCGGCACCGGCTCCTTTACACTTTCGGCACCGGGGGTCACCGAGGAAGCATTGGCGCCGTTGGCGACGATGACGGGCCTGACCGAACTCGACCTGACCGGGACCTCGATCACCGACAAGTCGATGGCCTACCTCTCGGGAATGACCAAGCTCACCAAGCTGACCCTGACCAACCAGGCGATCACCGACAAGGGTGCGATCGTACTGGCCAAGCTGACCGCTCTCAGGACGCTGGACCTGACCAACACCGGCCTGACCGACACCGGCGTCAAGCGGCTGGCCGGCCTCAAGTCGCTCACCCGGCTGGTGCTGTCCCGGACCCAAGTCGGCAACGACGGCGTCGCGGCCCTGACGGGCATCACCGGGATGAAGCAACTGGAACTCTCGCACACCCAGGTCAACGACGGGGTGGTCGATCACCTGTTGAAGTTCCGCAACGCCGAGTTGTTCTGGCTGACCCCGGGTCCCGAGGGTGTCAGTGAGAAGGCGGTCGGCCGGATCCGCATCGACCTGCGGACCTGCGTGGTGAGGTATTCGGCGAAAGAGGGTTTGCCGAAGCTGCGGGCGGGCAAGGGCGAGTGAATCAGCCGCCGGCTTCGAGCCTCAACGAATGCTCGATCTCCTCGGCGATCGCCTCCTTCAGCTTCCTGAGCGCACGGACCCACATCGTGCGAAGTGCACCCGAGGAGCGTTCCATCCGCTGGGCGATCTCGTCGAAGGGTCGCTCCTCGATGTGCCGTTGCACCAGCAATTCGCGGTAGTCTTCGGGCAGCCGGGCCAGGGCATCGGCCAGCAGCACCGCGCGTTCCTTGCGGACCGCGGCCAGTGACGGGCTGGTGATCGAAGCTTCGAGCCAACCGGCCAGCACCAGGCTGGGACTTTCTCCACCACGGCCCCCAGCGCCCCCAGCGCCCCCAGCCGCTGCGGGTCGTTCGCGGCCGGCGTCTCGGCGAGCGGCTCCGAGGTGCTGATCGACTTGCCTGAGCACTTCCCGCTCGGCGATCCGCCGCAGCCAGCCTTCCCACGCTCTCTGGTCGACCCCCTCGAACGTCTCGATGTGACCGGCCACTCTCAAGAGCACGTCCTGGACGATGTCGGAGCTGTCCACTCGCGCGGCCATCCGTCCGCCCCGGAAGCGGGCCCGCACCAGCAGAGAAATGAAGTGGCGGTAGCGACCGAGCAGCTCGTCCAACGCCTCAGCCTGGCCGCCGCGGGCCCTGGCAACCAGAGAATCCAGCGGAGGACGTTCTTCGCTCATCTGGGGCCCAGTCAACGAGTTGGGTCGACTCGAGGGATCGAAAGTCACAAAAACGGCAAAAAACTTGTCGGCAGCAGTAACACGCCGGGCGTGGTTCCGTTCCTTGATTGTAGAGCGGGGCCAACCCGCAACAACCCGGACCCGTGGAACGAAAGGAACTCTGTCATGTCTATGGTCACCACACACGTCAGTTACCTGGTCATCAGCGTCGCTGTCACCATCTGGGTCGCCCGCACCCTGAGAAAGCACGGGATGATCTATCTTTCCGACACGATGGAAGAGAAGCCCGAGGTGGCCGAGTCGTTCAGCAACCTGCTGATTGTCGGTTTCTACCTGATCAACCTGGGGTTCGAGAGCCTGGCGTTGAAGTACGGAGGTGCAGCCCACGACACGGTCTCGGCGATCGAGTTGTTGAGCACGAAGATCGGATTCGTGCTGCTGTGCCTGGGAGCGATGCACTTCATGACCGTGCTGGTGCTGGCCAAGACCCGTCGTGCGGCCTCCACGCCGCCGCCGGTCGCTCCCGCCTACCTCCGCTAGAACCTCGTGACCCACGGTCCGGGCCCGGTGGTCCCAACCCGGTCGACAGACCGGGCGGGCCGCCGGGGTCGGCAAGCACAAGGAGCCAGGATCATGTCACCGATGGTCATCACCTACGCCCTGTACCTTGTCTTCTCGCTGGCCATCACCTTCTGGGTCGGGCACCTGCTGTTCACCAACGGGCGGGTCTTTCTGATCGAGATCTTCGGGGGCAACGTCACGCTGGCCGATTCGGCCAACCGGCTGATGATCGTCGGCTACTACCTGGTCAACGCCGCCTTCGTGACGCTGGCGTTGAAGACCACCGACCGGGCCACCGACCTGGTCTCAACCATCGAGATCCTCAGCAGCAAGGTCGGCTGGGTGATGCTGGTGCTGGGTGTCTGGCACCTGATCAACCTGTTCGCTTTCAGCTGCGTCCGCCGTTACGACGTGGTCAAGCGCCTCGGGATCGTCTAGGAATTGGGGTCAGAGCTTGAATAGTGAATAGTAGCTTCCGCAGACCCCCAAGCCTCCCTCGGCGCAACCCGATTGAGTTCTCGAGCTCCCACCTCACGGCTACTCGGCCGCGGCCAGGCTCAGCAGGTTGCCCGCGAGGGTGGTCACCACGATTCGTCCGTCGCGGTTGATCAGCAGCCCGCCGGGCAGTGGCTCGTCGCGGATCTCCTGCCGCCAGGTCACCTTGCCGCTGGCCTGGTCAAAGGCCACGACGAACCACTGGGGCTGGGCGCGGTATTTCTGCTGGTGCTGGACGACGGCCACGATCGAGTTGGGCCCCACGACCAGCGACATCGCCTCGAACTTGTTCGTCTCACCCAGAGAACTCTGCCAACGCACGGCCTTGGCGTTGCTCAGCTGCGAGGCCACCGTTCCACGTCTCGAGGCGGCCGGCTTGTCCTCGGCAATCCGCTCGATCACCTTCTCGGTATCGCAGCAGGTCAGCAGTCCGTGCTTGAAGTTGACCAGTGCCACGGTCGACTTGTTCCACGCCGGCGGGATGCCTCCGTAGTTGAGTCTCAGTCGACGCGTGGCGGTGTGCACTTCGAAGCTGCCCTTGCTGGAGACGTTTCGTGGCGAGGAGAACAGGATACGGCCTCCGCCGACGGGAACCTGTCCGCCGAGCACTCCGACAAAGCGGCCGTGGTTGGACTGGGGCTTGCCCCCGGTCCTGGCCTCGACCAGGCACTTGCCGGTCTTGAGATCAAACGGGGCCGGCGAGATCTGGTTGCCGCCGGCCAGGATCAGTCGTCCGTCGTGGATGGTCAGGTTGCCCTGGGCGCTGACGCCCTTGCGGATCCCGCTGTTGAGGTGACCCGAGGAGTTGTTCTGCCACTTCAGTGCCCCGGTCACGGCATCGATGGCGTAGAGATAGGTGCCGTCGTGATCGATGATGCCGGCGGCGAAGTAGGCCACGCCGTCCTGGACCAGTACGCCGGTGTTGACCGGCCAGGTGGAGGTCAATCGTCCGTAGACCATGATCTGTCGTTCTGCCGGAGCGGCCTGGAACCGCCACAGCGGTTTCCCGGTGGCTGCTTCGAGGCAGTAGACGTAGCCATCGCCGGCTCCGGCGTACAGCCGTCCGTTGGCAATCGAGGGAGGCATGCGAATGGGAGCGTTGGTCGGGAAGGTCCAGCCAGCGGCACCGCTCTGGGAGTCCACGGCCCGGATCACTCCGTCGTGGCCGGTCGTGATCACCAGCCCGCCGACCGCGATGGCGGGGACCGGTTGCGTACCGGTGGTGTGTCGGAACCGCCACGACAACTTGACCGCAGCGGGGACGCTGACCGGAGTACTCGAGGAGCGTTCGTTGTCGCCTCGCAGAGTGTCCCAGTCGGCCTCGGTGGCCGCGAGCTGTTTGATCTTCGTCGGGTCGGCGAAGCGTTCGAGTCGTTCCCGGGTGGTGGCGACACGAGCGAACTGGAAGCTACCGGCCGAGCACTTGGCGACGTTTCCGATCAGGCTCAGGTTGCAGTCGCACTGCCAGGGACCCAGGTACAAGAGCCCGTTGGCCGGCAGCGCGCCGTCGTTGCAGGCCGGGCGGATGGCTCCATCGACGGTCGGCTTGCCGGTCTTGCGGTCGTACCGCAAAGTGCCCTCGCCGCGGACGAAGAACGAGTCGGAACTGGCGGTCAGCCGGGTGCAGGCGACCTTGCGGAACCCGAGGTCTTCGAGCACGCGGCCGGTTGACGGCTCGATCGCCACGTGGTTGCCGTTTTTGCCCACCCCGAGGATCACTCGGCCGTCGACGTAGATCGCGTTGGGGTTGTTGGTGTACTTCTTCTTGTGCCACAGCTTGTAGCCGTCGGCGGTCGAGATGGCCACGACATTCATGCGGGTCTGGCCCTGGATGATCACCGCGTCGGGCGTGAACACCGCCAGGCACGCGCTGCGGAACCCCGGAGTCGATCTCAGGCCCTCGCCGGGCTGTTCGATCAGCGCCAGCACATCCTTCTCATCATTGGTCCAGATCACCTTGCCGGTTTCTGAGTCCAGGCACCTGATGTGCTCGTCGGGGCAGTACAGCACCAGCTTGTTCTTGCCGAGAGTCATGCCGCGTGAGTCGATCGGCTGACCGGTCTCCTTGTGCACCCAGAGCACCTTCCGGGTCTTCAGGTCCATGGCGGCCAGCTGGGTGCCGAAGCCCCAGGGCACCCTCGGCTTGCTGTAGTAGCCTCGGCTGAGGTCCGACCAGCTCCAGCCACCGAACGCTCGGTCCCCCTTGGTGGTGACCACGCCCTGGTCGCGTGGCCCCGCGAGTGCGTAGAGGATGCCATCGCGGATGACCATCCATTTCCAGTGTCCGACCAGTCCGGGGATTCTCAGTCGGCCGAGATCGGCTCCGGTCTGGGGGTCGAGGCGTTGGCAGCCTTGTCCGTTGATCATGTAGAAGGTGTCGCGGGTGGCGATGAAGGCCGAGCGGTGCACCAGGTACCCTTCGGGCAGCGGCTTTTCCCACAGCACCGTGCCGTTGTAGCCGTTGCGGGCGACCAGCTTGTTGAGGTTCTTCCACTCGCGGCGGTGATGTGCGATGTGACCGATGGCCAGGAAGGTCCTGCCGGCCGCGGCGGTGGTGATGCTGGGCATGCCGATGTAGTAGGGCCGGGCCATGAACTGGGTCATGTAGGGCGCCTTGATCACGCTGTCGGTCGAGACGGGGTTGTTGTCGGGCCCGTGTTCCCAGTGGCTCCAGTCGCCGGCCCCTTTTTGAGCCGCCCGCCGCTTGATGACCAGCTTGTCGCCCTCGGTCCGGATCAACGCGCCCTCGGGACGCAGTGCCCGCATGGCTTCGCCGTCTGTGAGGTTGGGGTTGGAGGTGATCACGGCGTCGATGAGTCGGTCGGCGTAGGGCAGCCGCTTGACGGATCCGGACTGGATCACCAGCCGGTCGATTCCCAAGCCGGCCTCGACGGCCGCCTGCTGCAGGCGGGCCCGCGCCGCGGGGTCGGGCTCGCGGACCAGAACCGTCAGATCGCTGGACTGCACCAGCTCCAGGATGACATCGGGGTCCTGGCCGACGACGACGCACAGACCGCGGTTGACTCGGACCTGCTTCAACAGCTCAGCAGCACGCTGGGCCGCCTCTTCGGCATCGGCCGCAGCGGCCTGTTTCGGCTCGGAGATGATCAGCACCAGTGCGAACAGCAGCAAACCGGTACAGCGGGCAGCCAATCGGGAGCGGTACATCGGGGTGTCTCTGGCCGGAAGGAGGAATCGTCCGGCAGTCTAACCCGTGGGCGACAACCCTGCCACAAACCGGAACTCCGGCTCTGCTGATTCGACCTGGCCCCTTTTGTTCCAACCCCCATCGCTCGAGTGAAGGGGTCAGGCCCCGCTTGCGGTCCGCCTGCGGCGAACCACAGGCGGCGTCTGACCCCGTCCGGACATCGAGCCTGTGGTTGTTCGATGGGCTGCTAGGTTGGTGCTGCGGAGATGCGTGGCCAGAGTCGGGACCAGGCGAGTTGGCCGCGGCGGAAGCTCTTGAGGCGGAAGAACTCGTCGGGGGCGTGAGCCCGCTCGTCGTCGAGCCCGAAGGCGAAGATCACGGTGTAGACGTCCAACTGCTCGAGCAACACGCTGCAGATGGGCAGGGTGCCGCCGGAGCGGGTGAAGTAGGGGGGCCGGCCGTAGAGTTCACTCAGCACGTCGCCGGCGGCCTGGTTGCCGGGGTGGTCTGCCGGCACCAGGTAGGGCCGGGCTCCCGATTCGCTGATCGTGGTCGTCGCCCTGACCCCGGGGGGGACGTGCCGATCGACGTGGCGAGCGAGGCACTGGGCAATCACGCCGGGTTGCTGGTCGGGAACCAGCCGGCAGGTGATCTTGGCATGAGCTTCGGCGGGGAGCACGGTCTTGACCCCCTCGTCGGTGAATCCGCCCCAGCTCCCGTTGACTTCGAGCGTCGGCCGGCACCAGGCTCGTTCGAGCGTCGAGTAGTCGGGTTCTCCGAAGAGCTGATCGACGTCGAGACCGCGTGCGTACTGTGCGTCGTCGTGCGGGATCTGGGCGATCTGTTCTCTGTCGGCGGCCGAGGGAGTCACCACCTGGTCGTAGAATCCCTCGACGGTGATCCGTCCCCGATCGTCTCTCATCGAGGAAATCAGCCGTGCGAGGGCGTGGATCGGGTTCTGGACGGTGCCGCCGTATTGTCCCGAGTGGAGATCGCGGTTGGGTCCGCTCAAATCGATCTCCACCGCACACAGGCCCTTGAACCCGACGAGCAGGTTGGGTTGTTCATCGCCGAACTGGCCTCCGTCGGCGCTGACGACGTAATCGCAGGCCAGTCGCAGTCGATTCTGGGCGATGAATTCTTCGACGTGCGGGCTGCCCACCTCTTCTTCGCCTTCGAACAGGAATTTGACGTTGATCGGCAGTGATCCGATCGTCTTGAGCCAGGCCTCGGCAGCCAGGATCGGGATCAGCATGTTTCCCTTGTCGTCTGAGGCACCTCGGGCGTAGACCCGTTCGTCTCGGATCACCGGTTCAAAAGGCGGGTGGGTCCAGAGTTCCAGCGGGTCGACCGGCTGGGTATCGAAGTGTCCATAGACGAGGATCGTGGGGGCCATGTCGCCTGCTTCGAGCCATTCGCCGTAGACGGTCGGGATGCCTCCGGCTG
>Ga0310123_10003960_pt1 | contig 11317 bp, 8 predicted proteins | sample CB6_AW_1057_MG_FD_203505 | JGI IMG/M metagenome (GOLD analysis project Ga0310123, IMG submission 203505) | Marine microbial communities from Western Arctic Ocean, Canada - CB6_AW_1057 | ecosystem: Environmental > Aquatic > Marine > Oceanic | place: Canada: Western Arctic Ocean | collected... | reverse complement strand
CAATTGAAAGTGCTGATTCTACTCAGGTGGTAATCGACTCGCAACGCAACGGAAACGTCAAAGCCTGCATATTGCCGAAACGAGGACGTTTCTGTGACAGGAGAGGACGTTTCTGTGACAGGATAAGTGTCGGTTGATTTTTTTACGAGTCGAGCCCCGTAAAGCACGCCCCGTAAGGCAATCCAAGAGTGTGAACCGTACTCCGTGATGTTTTCGGGGCCGGTCAAGGGGATGATTGGCTGGACCAGGCCCCACGACTGTCAAGGCCTTGAGCTGGCGAGGAGAATTGTTGTCGTGCAGCCGGCTCCCAGGCGTACCACGATCACACGAGTCGATTTCAAGTCAGTTGGGGTCAATTGCAACAGAACACTTGAAGTATGCTGGACTATTTGTTGCAAATGGCGAGGGTGGTACGAATCACCATGATGGCCGACTTGAGATACTCTTTTCGCAAGATCAAGCAGCTCTCTTGCGGAAGATCCGTCGATTCCATCGCTCGAGACGCTGGCGGAACCACGATCGCCGCATTTCGACAACACCAGGTGTAAGGGTACGATAACTTTTGTCGGCTGATACCAACGAAGGTCGTACGCGGCAAGAATCGATTTCAGAAAATACCTGTCGAAAATGGTTGGCGGCGGTCGAACCTGCCATTTCCGCTACCACCTTCACGACGCAATCTCGCGCATTTTGATCACCAGGCAGCCCAAACATTAATGGCTTGTGCGGAGAATAAAGGGGCCCTGCATCACAACATTCATCACACAGGTCGGCAAGCGTGAGCAGCACCAGGTCGCGGTCCAACTCTGCTCGTCGCTGTGGGTCGGACAACAAGTCGAGTGAAATTGTCCTGCTCAACCTTGTATGCCGCTCGATCAAGGCTTCACTACCCGGGCCAACCCGATTACGTACCGTACGACGCTTGGCTTCGGTGATTCCGCGCGTCCCATCTCCAAATGCACCATACAAGTACGCTGAATGCAGCAAACCTGCCGTAACCATCTCGACAGGTTCGTTCCACAAAAACAAAGCGCTGGCAGTACCAACCAAATGGGACGTAAACGGTTTTTGACTGGGTCGGTGACAACCGACAAAGAGTTCGCAAGCCAGGTCATACGCTGCCCGCACTAACTCAAGCTCATGATCTTCGCATGTTGCGTCGATCATTTGGCGGTAAAGTTGGAGATTTGTCTGCGCTAGCATGCGAGTTGTCTTTCAGGCAGCTTGGGAGACTATACCGGCCGGATCGTGGACCAGACGCGGCTGTGCTGGTGATGCGTGACCAAATTTTTCTGGCGGATACCGACGACGATTATGGACCACGTCCAACCAGAATAGGCCTCGTTTAAAGAGGGAATTGGTCCACTTGCGACCGAGGATCCTGCGGATTGGGTACAACCATGCCAGGCCATAAGAACGGTGGTAACGGAGCCATTTCAACGACTCGACGTCTGCGAAATTACCAGGCGTGAGGTTCCACTTTTCGGCGAATCGATTGATCGAAGCAGCAGACCAGGCTTCGCTCCAACGCAATTCAAAAAACGTCCGGTCGACATTATCGAGCCGCTTGGGAGGAATGTAAGTGATCTTCGATTCGGGTTCGACCAGGACGCGGCCACCCGCCTCGCGCACCATTAAACAAAGATCGCAATGCTCAGCGTAACACAAGAGACCTTCGTCAAGGGGGCCTAACTGCTTGAACACCTCCATCGCTACAAGCACCGCATGAAACTCGATCAGTTCGGTCTCATGACGCTCGATCGTTTCCTGCACTTCAGACAACAACTTGTGTCCATGGTGGTGAAGTTCGTGGTGGTAACGCGTGCCATCCGCCTCGGTTTGGATCCGACAGTCACCACCCACCATATGAAGACGGTGTTGCTCTGGTGCGTGCTCAAAATAGAGCGGACCTACCACCCAAGCACCCGTCTGTTCAGCACAGTCAACCAGAGGTTTCAGCCAATTTTCGCCAACCAGAACGTCGTTGTCGACAAACACAACGTAAGGTGTCTTCACATGTTCAATCACCAGATTGCGAGCCTGGTTGGGACTGAGATAATGATCGGTTCTTAACAGCTTAAAGTTTTTTTCCTGAGCCTTTTGCTCCAGGTACCTTTGCACCTCCGGCGGTGAACCGCCGTCGATACAAATCAGCTCAAACGGCTCGCGCGTGCGTTTGAATAAGGTTTCCAATGCCCGCTTTGTTGTACTGAAGACTTCACGTGGCACAAAGCCGATTGTCGTACGAGGTATTCCCATAGATCACCCCTGAAAAGCAGCATGCTAGCAAAGATGGGTTGCAGCCAAGGGGGCGTAGTTAGTCGATTCGACAGATCTGATCAATATCAAGGCGCAGGGTTGGGGCATGCTCCACAATGAGCCGGCTTGACGGGGGAGGGGTCGAACGGTCGGCCGTGAGCACAGCTTGCAAGACCTCTGGTATTCGGCACTTGGATGACTGTCCAATCACCAACAACCCGTTCCAGGGCATACAGCTGAGTTACGAGAACCTGCAGCCGCTCGGGCTGTAGGTTTATTCGCGGGCTGGTTCCGCTATTTGTTCCCGTGCTATTGCCGGCAGTGCCGCCAAGTGTCCATCGTTTGCCATCACCGATTCCAGGTGGACCAGGCGTTGCCCATTCGCCGTTGACATCATAGTTTTGCTGTACACGCGGTCGAACCAGAAGCGGCATCGTTGGCGATATGGTCTTTGAGTTCGGCGATCTGATCGTTTGGGACGAAGCGTCGTATCCGCACTACCAACACCAATTGGACGATCCTGAATTGCGAGCGTTGCCACGAACATGGTTTTACGTTGCGTGCAAACGGACCATGCGGGCAGAAATTTTGCACAATCATCCATGAATGCGGTCAAACAATCTTTCCGCTAAATCTGTATCCAGGTCTTTGAGGATCTCGTACTCTGCAGTGGCTGCTGCGGTATTCTTCAATGACAAAGATAGGACAGGCCCAGTAGATAATGGGCTTCGGCACCGTTGGGATTGACATTAACGGCCTGGTTGAACGCATCGATCGCCTCTTCGTGTCGGCCGAGCTTGGTGAAGGCGTAGCCGCTACGGTGATGGTGACTGTAGGCACGAATCCGCCTGGTGAATGCCAGAGCCTGGCGGCGAACATGGCGAGGAGAGGTCATCTACCCAACCAAAGGCCACGGAACTCCAAAAACAGAGAAACAAAACACGGATCAGTGTCATCTTCGAACGCTCCTGCTTGGATTAAATGACTAAATCACGTTTCCTGTTTCCCTTGAGCCCGAAGTTGATGCAATCGCAAAGTGGTGTTGATTATAACATTGTGCCGCCCTGTCCTGTGTCTGGGGAAGGGTGCAATTCAATACAGGCTCGGTAGCTCTTTGCCAAAAGACTTTGCCCGATTGTTTCAGGGCGTGGTTGTGATTGTCGTTTCCGATCGCAATGTTGCCGGAGAACCTGGGGCAGCAAAGACTGCAGCGAGTTTGCACAGTTCATCACCAAGGGTACGTACCTGCCACTCTGCCTGCTGCATTTAAGCAATCGGGTGGGGATGGGATGACGCTGGTGATGTCCCAAAAAGGAAAACAACAGTGAGCAACCGTTGCGGCAAGCAGTCCCGTTGCGGCAAGAGCTAGTTGAATCGCTCGGCAACCTTTTGGGCGAACTCTTGATACGTTTCGTCTTTGACCGTATAGCTGTGGTCTTTGTCGGGGAACACGCCTTCCTTGACCTCGCGAACGTATTGTTCAATTCCGGTGACTGCGACGTCGGTGAGGTTGGCAAAGCGTTTGGTAAATTTCGGCTTAAAATCGGTAAAGACACCCAGTAGATCGTAGCAGAGCAAGATCTGGCCATCGGTTCCCGGGCCGGCGCCAATGCCGATCGTGGGAATGTCCAGTTGCTTGGAGATGAGTTCCGCGATGCGGTCAGGCACGGCCTCGAATTCCAGCATGAAACAGCCCGCCTCCTGAATGGCCAGTGCGTCGTCCAGAATCTTCATGGCTGCCTCAGCGGTGCGGCCCTGTACCTTGAATCCGCCAAACATCGCTACCGTATGTGGGGTAAGACCAATGTGGGAAGCGGTGGGAATGCCTGCATCGATGAGTGCTTTGAGAATGTGGGCCTGGCTCTTGCCACCTTGTGGTTTAACGGCATCGCAACCCCCTTCCTGCATCATGCGGGTGGCGTTTTTGAGCGCCAAATCGATCGTGTGATAGCTTTGGTAGGGCATGCAGCCGAGTACGAATGTATTGGGTGCACCGCGGCGAACTGCCTCGCAGTGCATGGTCATCATGTCCATCGTGGCGGGTATGGTATTGCTGTGGCCGTGCGCGACCATCGCCAGGCTGTCGCCAACAACGGCCACATCAACGCCGGCCTTTTCGGCCCAACAGGCTGACGTGTAATCGGGTACCGACATGTACACCATCTTTTCGCCAGTCTTTTTCGAATCGCGGATTTCTGTGATGGACCGTTTTTTGCGAGGGAGAGCCGATTGTGTTTCAGGTGTGCTCATGCCAGGTTCCATGGATTGCAGAAAAGTAAAGTCGATCTTCAGTGCGACGCGGCATAGAGCTTTCCTTGAAGGCCCGCTCAGAGCTTTCCTTGAAGCCCCGCTTCAATGGTCTCGCTCGTGATTCGCCAGGAGTTGTCGAGATTCGCAACCACGTCAATCATAAACTGTTCGCAGTGTGCAAGCGCTTGTTGATCGTCCCCGAGGTGATCCGCCAACAGCGCCAGCGACAGTTGGCGGGGCCCAGCACCCTCGTAGGTCCATTCGAACCCGGCGGTTGAAAATATTTTTAAATCGAAACGGGTATCGAGTGGGCGACCGTCGACGGTCACGCTCGCGCCTTCCAGGAACCGCCCACCTTCATAGACCTTCATGGTTATCACGTTTCCTATAAATCGGCGATTCGTACCCAGGTGCCCAGAACACCACCGAGGATCAATGCGACAATCCAGCGGGTTGAAGTTTGCCAAACGCCCAGTTGGGAAGTGATCAACAGTACCAGTGCAATCACGGCAAAGCCAACCACAAAACCGCCGGTCAGCGATGCCGAGGAACGTTTGATTTTCTTGGGTGCTATGGCCATCGGCGCTGGCGAATAATTCTATGGAGGTGAAGTTTCGGCGCGCGCGACGCCTGCCTGGGGATCGTCTGACGCGCCAACAATCTTACGCTGTTTTTGTTTCACATGTGCCGTCGAATAGCCATTGAACAAGTGGCCCAGCACGCCGCGGTTCAGGTCCGATGTGCCGAACAGCCAGTCGGCGAATGGATAGGTCAGGTTGAAGTTTTTTTCCATCATGATATGTACGTCATGATGGGCAATATGATGTCGACGAATGGTGTTGATAAAAGGAATGTGTTTGGCCAGTCGATCATCCTTCACATGACAGCTGTAATGGAAGAACTCATAGTTCAAGTAAAGGAACACGCTGGTCATCATCAGTATCCAGCCCATATTTGGCAGACCGGCATAAATGAGAATCCAGGTTGGCGGTATTGCCATCAAAATGAACGTGACCAGGGCATACGGTGGGAAAAATACAATCCGGAAATCACGGTTGCTGTCGACCGTCGGTTCGTGATCGGTGAAGAACTGATGATGGGCCAAGGTGTGCCGCGTATAGATTGCCATGAAGAAATTGTTGAATCCCTTGATCGGCCGGTGCATGACAAAGCGATGGATCCACCATTCGAACAGGTTGGCGACGAGAAAGACAACCGGGATAACCAGCCAGGCGTACCAGGGGGGATTGTTCAAGTGCTGCACGCTGTACCAGATGACGGCAATGCCGATGCCAAAGATCATCAGCACGTGGAGCGGCCCACTGTAAAACCTGGCGATTCGCTGACGGAAATCCTCGCGGAACGCCGCCTGACGCTTAGGCATGGCGTTGGGCTGGGTCACCGAGTCGTTCATGGTATGGCCTCCAGGAAAATGATGTGACCTGCGGAAAAAGATGAGAACAGCCGCACCATATCGAGAAATACCGGTTTCGCTACTCCATAATCGTAAGCTGAATAACATTCTACCTTAATCAGAATTTGGCTTCAATAAGTCAATCGAGACCCTCTGTCCGGGTGGTGTGATGCCAGCAGGCGGACTCTCGAGCACGATGTCGAACCTCGCCGATTGGTGGCCGGGGAGTCCCGGGGAATCGCCAGTTCGAACGTCAGAGCGAAGCCGTCGGCGGCGTGGAAGCAGGTGCGACAGAGGATATCTCTCACTCAATCACTGCGATCTGTGCCCAATCCTTCAAGTTGATTGGCACGCGCCAGCCATCAGCCGTCTTCACGGATTCGATTTGATGTTCAACTTGCTTGCCGTCCAGATCAAAGAGATAGATCTTGGGCGGTGCCTGGTGTTTTCAGGCATAATTTCCTGACACGCTGGTAATCGTGCGCTCTGCGCCCTCAACCCAACCTTCGTGCACGCCGATGGGAGTCAGGGGGAACATATGGTTAATCGGACCATTTTTACCGCTTCCAGGACCTTCCAGCGGAATTTGCCTGATGTGGTAGTGGTAGTAAAGCAGGCCGTGGCGCAAATAAGTGGCCACGCCTTTTATAGTTCTGCGGGCAGTGTCATTTGCGCCGCTCGCTCCCTTTGACAATCCCAATGCGATGGGACTTGCCAGGCTGCCTCTGAAAAGGTAAGGGACCAGTGGAGGTTTTTCGCCGTCAGGGGTCGCCATGGGATCAAAGGCATTCCAGGTTTCTGAGAATCGGTAAATCGGCAGGCTCACTTCCTCTTCCGATGTTGCATAGGTATTGGCAACGACGACCTTACCCCTATCGAGAGCAACTTTGCAAAGATTGACCCTGGCGGTGATACCGGCAACGTTGGCGTCAAAATATCTTCTTTTAATCCGTCCTGTTTTTGAGTCCAGTTCAGCACTGAAACCGTCCCACTTGTCATAAGTTTTTATGGTGGAATTAACCATCGAGAACTGGTCAATATAGAAACCGTCAAAGCCTACTTCATCAAACAGGAAGTTTACCTGGTCCATCAGGAATTCGTATTGGTAGTTGCCTACTACCGGATAGACTCCCAATGCAGATTGTGGTGTGGAATCCCCCCCATAAAGCTCAATCGTGCCATTGCCATCCTTGTTGCGTTTCATGCTGTCCCGCCAGGGTGATCCGGCTTCGACAATGCGGGTCTGCGCCGCGGTAAGGGCAAAGTTGTTCGAGGGTTCTCCCGGCTTCGCAGCTGGCAGCAGATGTCCGTTTTCCATGTTTTTCCGGTCAATCGCAACCCAGTCGCATTCTATGGCGGCGAGTACCTTGAGTTTTGGATCGGCTGCCTTCAAAGCCCGGATGGCTTTTTGCATCTTATTTTTGTATTCGTCACGAGGCCAAACGCGACCGTCAGGGCCGGGGGTGTAATCCATAAATGGAATCACCGCCACCATTGCCAGACGCATATGCTGAAGATAAGACTTGAGTTGCTTTGGTTCTTCCCAAGGCATCCAGAAGTCCTCGCCACGTGGAGCGCCCAACCTCAGAAACCGAAACGATCCTTCGACGGTGAAGTTGGATTTTAAATTTCTACGAAGCTGGTTCATAAAGGAGAAATAGTCCTCCATCGTCCCCAGCGGATGCATGCTCCAGCGGATCGTCAGGCTCTTACCGACATCAAATGCCAGATCACTGATTCGAAAGCGAGCTTGGTTGGCTGGGACTCCAAGAACCGTTTGATATCGCTGGCGGGAAACGTTGTCCTTCAGGAACACGCCCATGTTCCCCGATTTACCGCTCACGAAGAACGTCGGGTTCGCGCCCCAGCCCTTTTGCCCCGGACTGATGATATCTTTAAAAACTTCTGGCTGAGTTAGGACGTTCCAAATTTCAACTCCGACAGGCTCATTGTCCAGATTCGTGAATTTATCTGAAAATTCGATCGTACCGTCTTTGATTTCCAGGGTGCGACGAATCGCGTAAAACTTTCCGTGGGCTTCGATTTGCAAGGACTGCGGTGATACCTTTTTTATCTGAACGGACCAGTTGGCTTCACTGCCCTCCGGTTTTGCCGATAATGCGTTCCAACCGATCTTATGTCCCGGATAAGAAAAGGTTGATTCCACGATACAGGACTGCGGTCCGTCAGTAACCAGTAACTGACCATTCTTACTTGCCTTTACGGTGATATCGCCTTGAGTTACTGTTTCAATGGGCGGTTCCGGTTGGTAATTGGCTAACTTGTCAGGCCCCTTGGCTCCCTCGTCATAACCAGCTTTGACCTCGGCTGCAGTAAGGGCTCGGCTGTAGATTTTAACGTCGTCAATCTTGCCCGCGAAAAACGCAGTACGCGGATGTTTGGGCCCCTGATCAGTCCTGGAATCGCCAACCATACAGCCGATGTAAAAATTCTTGCCTTCAGCAATTTCATCAACGTTTATGCTGCGAGCGTATTTGAGATGGCCATCCTGATACAATTTCATCTGCGCGCCGTCAAATGTGGCTACCACGTGGTGCCACATCCCAGGTAGCATCGTCATGCGCAGGTTATTCCGGCCTTCGTTGATGTATAAATAGCACCCACCTTCGCCATAATAAGTCATGATGAAACTTGACAGTGCCTTGCCCAGAATACCCGGTTCTTTACCCTCGGTCGGGAAGCCCGCAGGCTGTACCCATGTCTCAAGTGTTACCTCTTTCGTCAGATTCAGCGAAGGCGCTTTACCGCAATCAACGTAGTCGTCAACCCCGTCTAAAACCAGGCAAGAGCCGCTACCGTTCGGAGCGTACTGGGCACCATGAACAAGCCCCGCGTTGCCCTTGCCACTCATGTCGCGGGCTACGTGGCCGGTGTGATGTTCAACAAAATTACCTGCATCTTCATCAAAAGTGTAATGCGCCACCAAGTCAGACTCTTCTGCCGCACAGACCGACGCGGTAACACCAAGGGCCAAGACACCAAAAAACACAAAAGTCGAATTCAGAGAATTATTCATCTCGGTATCTTCGAGGTTGATTTACGCTTAAGAACTTTGGATTCATGATGGGTTTCGCCCACCCTCAAAGCATAACCCATTTGGAAAACACGAACTTCCGTTGCGAGGTGAACTCAACCACCTCATTCGATCACGGCAATCTGGGCCCATTCCTTCAGATCGATCTTCACGCGCCAGCCTTGTTTTATTTTTTTGGACTTGAATTCGTGCCCCACCTGTCGACCGTTCAAATCGAACAAAAGAATTCTCGGTTGTCTTTCGTGCTTCCAATCGTAATCACCAGAAACACAGGTAACAGTACGCTCTTTGCCCTCGATCCAGCCTTCGTGCACCCCAACGGGCGTGATGGGAAACATGTGGTTGATCGGACCATATTCGCCGCTACCCGGACCTTCGATCGGTATGTCCTTGACGTAGTAATGGTAGTACAGCAGGCCGTGGCGCAAGTAACCGATCACGCCCTTGATGGTTCTTTGGGCAGCGTCCTGTTTCTCCTTCTTCTCCAATCCCATCGCAATGGGGCTTGATAACGTGCCTTGCAGAAGATACGCCACCAGGGGGGGCTTTTCGCCATCGGCGATGGCCATGGGATCGAAGGCATTCCAGTCTTCGGAAAATCGGTATACCGGTAATGCCTGCTCCTGGGCCGAAGTTACGTAGGTGTTGCCAACCAGGATCTTACCGCGATCCAAAGTGTACTTGCAGAGATTGACTCGGGCGCTGATGCCGGCCAGATTGGCATCAAAGTACTTTCGCTTGACCCGCCCGGTGTTCTCGTCAAGTTCCCCACTAAACCCATCCCACTTATCGTACGTACGTGTGACTGAGACGGTCATTGCAAACTGGTCGATGTAAACACCATCGAAGCCTACCTCATCGATGAGGAATTTTAACTGGCCCATCATAAACTCATATTGGTAGTTTCCTACAACCGGATAGACCGCCAGCGCAGATTGTGGCTTACCGGACCTGACATAAAGTTCCATCGTGGCGTTGCCCTGTGGATCACGTTTCGTACTGTCCCTCCAGGGCAAGTCCGATTCGTCAAGAATGCGGGTCTGCGCTGGGGTAAGAATGGGATTGCTGGAGTTGTCTCCCGGCTTGACTGCTGGCAGCAGGTGGCCGTCCTTGATCATTTTTGGGTCAATCGCGACCCAATCGCATTCCATGGCACCCAGCACCTTGAGTTTTGGATCGGCTGCCTTCAAAGCCTGGATCGCTTTTTGCATCTTGTTTTTGTATTCGTCACGAGGCCAAACGCGACCGTTAGGACCGGGGGTGTAATCCAGAAATGGAATCACCGCCACCATTCCCAGGCGCATACGCTGAAGATATGACTGGAGTTGCTGTGGGTGTTCCAAAGGCATCCAGAAGTCCTCGCCACGTGGAGCGCCCAACCTCAGAAACCGAAACGATCCTTCGACGGTGAAGTTGGATTTCAAATCCCGGCGATGCCGATTAATGAACGAGAAATAGTCATCGGCCCTGGCCAGTGGGTAAATGCTCCAGCGGTACGTCATGCTTTTGCCAAGATCAAGCACCAAATCCCTGACTTGAAAGCGTGCCTGATTGGCGGGAACCCCCAGGATCGCATCATAGCGCATGCGAGATACGTTGTCCTCCAGAAGAACGACCGTATTGCCTGGCTTACCCGCCAGGAAAAACGAGGGATTGGCACCGTACCCTTTCTTGCCTGGGTTCACGGTGTCTGAAAAAGCATCGCGACATGTCAGCGTGTTCCAGACATTGACACCAACAGGTTCATTATCAAGATTCGTAATTTTATCTTCAAAAGCGATTTTTCCATCTTTGATTTCTACGAAGCGGCGAAGATTATAAAACTTGCCGCGGGCTTCAATTCCCAAGGACTGTGGGGATACCTTTTCGACCTGAACGGACCAGCCGGCTTCACTGCCTGACGGATCGTGTGAAAACTTGTTCCACCCGATCTGTTGCCCCGGATAAGAACAGGTCGTCTCAATGACGTAGGATTGCTCGCCGGCATGGACCTGTACCTGTCCGCGTTTTCCTGCACCGACGGAGATATCGCCATCACGAATGGTATGGACGGCTGGCACGTCCTGGAACCTGGCGAGCAGGTCGAGCTTCTTGATTCCGGCGCGAAAATGTTCCTTGATCGTTTCCGCGGAGATGGCCACATTGTAGACACGTACCTCGTCGATCGTCCCAGAGAAGAATGTAGTGCGCGGGTGGCTTGGCCCCTGCGCACTTGTGGAATCGCCAACCAGGCAGCCGATGTAAAACTTCTTGCCCTGGGTGATGCGATCAACATTGACGGTGCGAGTCCATTTGAGTCCGCCGTCCTCATGCATTTTCAACTGGAGGCCGTCGAACGT
>Ga0310123_10003958_pt1 | contig 11319 bp, 8 predicted proteins | sample CB6_AW_1057_MG_FD_203505 | JGI IMG/M metagenome (GOLD analysis project Ga0310123, IMG submission 203505) | Marine microbial communities from Western Arctic Ocean, Canada - CB6_AW_1057 | ecosystem: Environmental > Aquatic > Marine > Oceanic | place: Canada: Western Arctic Ocean | collected... | reverse complement strand
GGCTATGGAGTCCAGCTTTTCCCTTGTTCGAGGATTTATTTGGAGCATCCCGATCTTGGGTTTCATTGGCACAGTTCTGGGTCTGTCGGAGGCCATCGGCAATTTCGGGTCAATGCTTGAAACCACAGCGTCGGTGGATGAAATCAAGGTGGGGTTGCAAAGTGTCACCGGGGGGCTGTCCACAGCATTTGATACAACTTTACTGGCCTTAGTTGCCGCGTTGATTACGCAGCTTGCCATGACAGCTCTGAAGAAGAATGAAGAGAAATTCCTCGATGATTGCAAGGAGTACTGTCAGGCCTATGTTGTAAGCAAGTTGCGGTTGGCCCATCTACAAGCTGACGACTACATGGACATGAACGAGATCGAGCCGGGCTTTGACGCAGGTGGCAGTTCGAACCCGGAATAAGGGCATTTCATGACACGTGGACGAAGAATTTCGCAGGCCCCAGTATCTCTGTTTTCCCTCCAGGACATCATTACCTGTTTAATGGGGATCATGATTCTCATTGTGCTTATCCTTGCTCTTGAGATGATTTCGAAGACGGCGGTAGATGTTGTAGCTCATGAGTCGGATTTGAGCAGCTTAGAGGAATCCATCAGGACTCTCGAGGCGAGGCACGCGCATTGCACCCAGAAATTGCAAGCTCTGGATGACAATGAAATCGAGCCTAAAATGTCGCCTTTGGAAAGGGCCCGTGCATTACAATCGGCTCAACATGACTACAAACAGGTGACGAATGATTTAGAGCAGGCGAACCGAGATCTCGCTAAACTTCCGCAAGCAATTGAAGAGAAAGAGCAAGCGATTGAGAAGAATAACGCGATCCTCAGCCGTTTAGCGCAGTTACTGATCAATGCCCAAAAGAATGCAAACCGAAAGGCAATGCGTAATGTTGCTTTTATTCCCGACGGGCGAACACGGAAAACAGCCCATCTCGTCGAGTGTTCGTCAAACGCTGTCCGCGTCGTATCTCTAGGCGCCCCCCCCAGAAACCAGGAGTGGCCGGTTGAGGGTGCCATTGAGCAGTTTGATCGGCTTCTGCGAGACTCCTCAACATCGAGTGAGTATTTCGTTTTTATGCTGAAACCTTCAGGGGTCTCCATAGGGATGAAGCTCTATTACGCAGCAGCATACCGGGGATTCGAGGCCGGCTACGATGCGTTGGAGGAAAAGGCGAAAGTATCCGAGGAGGGGGATTCATGAGACGGGGCGGCGATGGTGATATCAGCAGTCTCGATCTGTTGCTGGACACGATCTGTAATGCGTTCGGTGGTGTTGTTTTTATCGCGCTCCTTCTCGCTGTTCTCACGCAGGCGACGAGCGAATCAATTCATGCAGATGTTGACACAGAAAGGCGCAAGCTGGAACGACTTCGCAAGGAACAGCAGGCAGCAGGGCTGGCGGTGGCGATTGAAGAGCTTCAAGAGCAGATTGAAACACGAAGTGCGGCAGATAGTGGGGACTCCGAGGAGCGCGTGAAGCTCTTTGACATGAGTTTTGCGAATGCGAGTAATGAAACCTTGTTGAGCAAAAGAACGAACGCGCTTAGTAAGGGTAATGCGGAACTCGATTCATTGGCGAAGCGTGACAAGGAGCTGGAGAGAGAGATCGGACGGGTACAACGGGACTTGAAACGGCTGTCAGTACCGGCCTCACGCAATAAGGATCCGGAAGTTACGCGCAGGCTGCCAAAACTTGAGACATTGTCGGCAACGAAAATACACCAGTGGATGGCAATATTTCAGGGTAAACTCTTCGCCCTGGACCAGCCCGGGATGCCGGGAAGGTCCCACATCTCTGTCAGGGAAGTCCCAGCGCCTAATGCACGTATCAGCGAGCCAATAATCGAGCTCGGACAGCCTATCGTGGCAGGGTGCGAGGAGAGAGGCCTCCTGGCTGAAGTGCTGGAGCTGGCCCCCAGCAACTCGTACGTGATCAGGTTTTTTGTTGATCTGGATTCATTCGCGGAGTTTAATTACGTGAAGGAAGTGGTGGTCGAGCGAGGTTTTCGGTACATGTTTTTCGTAGAGTCTCCGCCGTATTACCTGAGGGTTGGAACTGCGACGGACGCAATGTGAACAATTAGGGGTGTTCGCCAAGAAGAGCGTAACGCAAAGCTTGATTTTTTGCTTTAGTGGCAATGTAGTACTGATAGAACACTTCGTTTGAATGCCGTAGCTGGCGAGTCACTTCCATATCCAGCCGCTGTATGACTTCGGGTGAATAGTTCTCGCCCCGTAATCGCTCAGCCACTTTACTGAGCGTCTTTCTCTGTAGTTCAAACGCGGTAGCTGAGCGCTGAAGCGAGGGTCCCTTTGGCAAAGATCTAAGCTCCGCTTCTATTCGCTGGGCACTGGAAACACCCGCTACTCCCCCGTCGCAAAGAAATTGGCACCATGCCTCAACCTCAGCTTCTGCGAATGTACCCAGAACGGCAGGGTATCCTGTTTCATATTTTACTTGCTGCGCTGGACTGCACGATAGTGCTTTTGATTTTAGCGATGACGAGGACACCAGGCTGGCTACCAGGTTGCATGTTAAGACGGCGGAGAGGTTACCGAGATCGCGGATGTAGAATTCGTAGAAAGGGCCAGGCGCTTCTTGCGTGTCAATGCGACTCAGCATATCATCGGCTAATTCCCGCTTATTGGACTCCAAGTTCGTTGACGTCAGCACATACAGCGTCGATGCTCCCCAATGAAGCTGGCGCATGAGCGCCTCGTATACCGAGAGATCGTCAGGAGCTATTGCTGAAAACACTGCCCCGCGGGAAGGCTGCACGCTCTTGACTCTCTCGATCAGTTCGTCCGTGAACTGAAGCTTGTCGTTCTGCGATTTCTCGGAGGTCCCCGCTTCAGCGTCCGATGCCATAGTGGTGTCCTGCTCACGAGGAGGCAATTCTTTTGCCTCCGGTTGGGGTACACCACCATCGTCCACTCCTCTTGAATCAGTCGCCTCGGACTCGACGTCAAGTCGCGCTCCACCTTCAGATTTGCTCTGACCTTCCGCAGATGAATGTGTGGAATCCGCAAAGGGTTGAGAACTCAGTCTTTGGCACGACCGCACAGCAAAGATCAATGCGAAACACGTAATGCATATTATGGCAATCTTGAGAAGCAGTGGCCCGCGATTTGACGGACGTGCCACATAAGCCTGCCCAGGCTTTCTGGGGTGGTTCATAACAATGTGCTCTAGCTGGAGAAAATGGAGGGGTGCATATAGGGATCGTCAGTAGCCCGCAACGGCAAGGATTGATATCCGATCATTCAGACTGATGTGACACGGCAACTACTATGAGATTACTAATTTCGCTCTGATCTTTTCCTTTGCGCCTTCTCAAGCTCTTGTTCGCTTATGAAACCCCATTCGTAAAGCTCTTCGTCGGTCATGTTGTCAATCTCTGAGTTTGTGGGAAATCCGTCAGACCTTTGTTCTGTACCACCTCCACCTCCACAGCCCGAGCATATGATGCTCACGAATAAAAAAAGCTTGGCGACTATGATTGGTAAGCGTTCTCTTTTCATGATGATTTTTCCCTTCGTTGTTGAGGCGTACGGTAACATGATTGGCTACTCTCGGCAAGGGACCGACGCGCATCCGCAGTCTTAAATATGTTCTCAAAGAAGACTTGGGTCCTGTTATGGCAATCTTGAGAAGCAGTGGCCCGCGATCTGACGGACGTGCCACATGGGCCTGCCCAGGCTTTCTGGGTTGGTTCATAATAATGTGCTCTAGCTGGAGAAAATGGAGGGGTGCATATAGGGATCGTCAGTAGCCCGCAACGGCAATGCCAAATATAAGCACTGAGGCAATGACAACGCATGTGAAAATTAACCATCCAACAAGTTTGCCCACAGCATCCAATTTATTTATTTCCACATAACCCGGCTGGCAAACAAGTAGCATGCATCCAACGACGAAGTTGGCAATAGGAACCAGCATGAGCAGCGCCAGCCATTGACTCATACCAATATTCTTCAGCCGGCTGGCAGCAAGAGCCAATTGAACTGCCGTCATGACAATTAGACCGGATAGCCACGCCATTAATGCGGAGCCTTCAAAAAACAAAAAGATCAAGTGGGCAGGTATACTCAATAGGAAGTATGCGCCACGACCTAATCCCGAGTAATCCTTGGTGACATCCCTGGATCGATACTTCTGCATCGACCCTCGAGGAATACGAAGCGTCGAAGTCGGATGATTTGATGCGAGTGCCGGCGCCGGCGTCGGCGCGTAGGTCTGTACGGCTTGCGGGCGCAGCCGAAGACGTTGTGAAAATGCGTTTCCGCATTGACCGCAATGAGAAGCATCATTCGGATTGATTGAACTGCATTGTGCGCAGAGATGCGGAATGGTAAAGAGATGATTGCACTCGGGACATTCATAGTTTTTTCCGGCCATCACATCACATTCGTCGCGGCCAATCTGCAGAGTGGCCCCACAGAGGGGGCAGTAGACCTCAACCAAGTCGGACTGGTCTACAGCAGTATTGGTAGCCGTTGGTGGGGCCGGGTCGGGAGGGGGGAAGCTTGCCGACGCCTCGCTTTGGGAAGCCCCTACGGCGGATAGGTTCAACTCCTCATAACAGTACGGACAATTGATTTGACGATCCAGGTATGCCTCCGGAAGCAAAAACGATTTCGAACAAGCGCCGCACTTGAGAGTTTTCGTGGATCCCGAATTCATTGGATTGGAGACCTTGCGTCGTTATCAACATGCAACATCCTTGCAACAACCCGATACAGCCTATCGTAGGGTAAGGGGTTAGTTGACAGGAGTCAAAGCCTAAGCGCCGGGTCTTGCCGCCTCTCCGGAATCCATTCACATACTAAAAGCGCCTATTCGGATCGAATTCCTTCTGATGATTCAACGTTTCGAAAACCGGCACGGCCCCCACAACGGTCGCTGTACGCCAGCCTCGGTAGTCTTCATCGGATTGACCGTCTCCGGCGCGGCCCTGGAGATTTCCTCGACGTCTCTTTCGAGCGGCGTGGAGATGGTGGAGTTCGCGTTAAGAAGAATAGCTCAGGGCGCTCCCGGTTGCCGGGCTCGAGTCCTCGCTGGAGGCACGGAAAATGCCCGTAGATGCCCCGGAACGGCTCTTTAGCGATTAGCTGTACAACTTTATTAGTTCCGTCGCAAAAGCCGATTCTCAGGCAATTCTGGGCCTTGAGGCAGGGTCCCTGGCCGGCGAGGCGGGAAGCGGTGTTCACAGGAAGTGGCTGGTGCATGGATACGGGATGGTTGATACAATGCCCCCCGTCATGTCGAAAGCCTACTGGCGCATCATCCAGGACGAGATTGAGGCCAAGGGCTGGACCGTCACCAGGGCGGTGAAGCCCAAAATGTTGCTGACAAGTGAACCGCATTGTGTTGGGAGTTGAGCATGAAAACAATACGCTCCACTCCGCTTTTGATCGCTTGCCTGATTGTCGCTTTTTCGCCTGATGGATCAGCTCAATCATTTGACAACAAAAGGATCTCGACAGAAAACTTCCCAGGGGATCAAGCGATTGGGATTACCCATATTCTCGATCCCGAACTCTCCCGGGCCATTGGAGCACGTGGATGCCGAATCTGGGTTCAACCCAATGCCCTGGAACAAGCTGACTATTATTTAAGAGTGAGCAGTCACCCAAATGCCCTAGGGAACAATTTCGACCCCGCACTGTTCCAGAATGACACTTTGGATGCAGCTGTCGATGTGTTGATTGATGAAGAAATGTTATTGCCCGGGTGGGGCTACGTGCCCGGAAGCCAGTGGTTTCCGCGCGAGAGGGTTAGGGAAAGGGCGCAAAGGCTGAGTGATTTTGACTGGGATTATTTTTATGAGCGAATGGTTTCATGTGATGTGATTGGTTCGATTCCTTCTGCCCGTCCTGGAATTTTAGCACCGATCCCATTCAGGTGGTTCTGTCGTAATGAATTTGACCGGTATCATGGCTCGAATGCAAATCGACTTCGGGAACATCTACTCGAGCAAAGAGGGATTGAGGCCCGCTTCATCAATTCAGTCGACAATATCAGGATCCGCGAATACACGATGAAGTCAAAAGAGTCCCCGCATGGCGTGGCCTCCGCCTTTGTCTTTGATAGTGACCCTCTAGGATACCAGTACCGGCGGGAGGAGAAAAACCGTGTTGCCCACAGGAATCTTCAGAACATCAACTCCAGCTCTACAGTTGCCTATCAATGGGTTCGGGTGACGGGAAATCAGGTGGAGTATGGTGACAAGCATCTCGCCGAACTTCCCAGGCCGCTTAATATTGTAATCTGCGGTGACTCCTATACCAGCGGGGAAGGAGCCCCTCTTGATCATTACAATCTCCCCTTTTGGATCCAGGAGTATGCGGGGCGATGGAGTCATCGCTCGGTCAACTCCGGATGGGAGTTAGCACTCCGCGAGCTTGTCAGTGAGAACTTCCAGAATCTCGCGTTCAATATCCATAATGTCTCGTGGTCCGGCGCCGAGGTTGATGAAACGATCATGGACAATCCTTCGCCCGATCCGGAAAACCTGCAACGCCGCGAAGACAGTGTTGACCTTGGCCTGATGGAACCCACGCTTTTAACCCTCGTGAACGAACTGAAGACCGGCAGGAGGCAACTGTATGCCGTGGACGATCTCCTCAAGAAAAATGGTCATTTTTCGCATGACGCTTTGGGGAGGGTACGAAGATCGCCCGGTTCGACGACCGCAGATATCATGGGATTCACCTTCGGCGGAAATGACCTCGGATTTTCAAGCCTGATCACAAAAATGATTGAAGAGGACGGAGGGGGTGGGTACTGGAGGCTAAATCCGCCCGAGGGTTTCCCCCATGCTCCAAGTTTTCGCTTTGATGCCAAGGTGGCGAAGGCAGAAAACCGCGTCGAGAGAATGGGAAATTGGCTGGGTGAAGCCTCCAACTTTGGCTTCGAAGTAAACAAGTTCATCATCGGGAACTATCCAAATCCGATTCGTTCGGCAATGTTGTGGCTAAAGCTAGCCGTTCCTGACATAGCCTATGAAATAGACGGCACAGAAGCAGGTTGGATTCACAATATAATCATGCCTGCCATCAGACAAATGGTGGAAAATGGTGTACAAAATGTGGATGGGACGCTCGCGGACACGTTCACGATACCTCACAGCCAACACGCCATAGGTACCTCACACGCATGGTTTCATGGATTGTCTTTATCCGAGGCTATATACAATGAATATTGGGAGGACACGCATGAATACCAATACATGTTTCATCCCAACCGTGCTGGATATTACAACCTTTATAGGCCACTTTACAAACAAGCCTTGGATGATTGCCTTGGCTCAGGAATCCTGGAGTCAACTTTTGTTGAAGAAGCCAAGCAGTGGGATCTCGAGCTCGACATTCTCACAAGCTTGGTATATGAACACCAGACCTCAACCCTGAGGATTCACGGCGTAGTCTCGAACCTTAGCGTCGAAAACGCGAGCCCGGCCTCGACAATAGAGCTCTTCGCTCGCTTCGGCGGGGCTGACTACGGATCCTTCGCGGAAAGTTTCTCCACCCCCCTCGCTGACATTGAGGGCAGCACGATCATTATTCCGCAACTTTCGCCGCGCGAGGGACATGATTTTAAAATTGAGCTACGAAAGGGGCCGGAGAGTTGCGTTTACCATGACCTGATGCTTTCCCATTTTTTAGCCCTGCAGGATCAGGGTGCCGTCCAGAATATCATCGGCGAGGTCTACGACTCCGACACCCTCGCCGCCCGGCTTGCCGCCTGGCCGGCCCTGTTTGGCGAGGATCTGCGTTACCACTTTGAGGTCAAGCCCGTGTCAGGACTCGAAGATCGCGTGCAAAACAACGCATCACAAGAAGGCATCATCGAAGCGGATCTTCAGGATTTGATTGCCTGGATCCACAAGAATCACGAACTATTGCACGACGAGCTGGCCTCGCGGGCGGCGAATTTCGACGTGCACTCGCTCGGCGAATTATCTGAGCTCCTCCTTGATGAGAGGCCCGAGCTGATGGAGATTTTCGGGGTTGGGTCTAACGCCGCCTTTGATCGGTCGTCTATCCCGCAGGCGATGGATGAGAAGGGTCTGCAATCGTTGGGAATACAGATCCGAAACAGGGCCAGGCTTGGAATCCTGGCACCAGAACTAAGCCATTTAGGCAAGGAAGTTGCAGGGGACCGGTTAACGCTCAGGCTGCCCTCCGGGGCAATAACCATCAGCGCTGCTCGTTTCCAGGAGGTGTCCAAGTATCTCCCATTCGACGGCACCCCCATTAGCGCGGTGTACCATCAAGCGTTGCCCCCGGAGACAGGTTCGAAAGAACCATATCAAGATCATCCAACGACCGTGGTCGCGCCGCATTACTTCACGGGGCTGGCCAGCTATTCGGTAGAAGACCCATCGATAAGCAACAATACCGTCAAGATCGATCTCCGTTTCGCCCAGGAAGACGAAGTTGCAATGTGGTCGCTGAGGGACCCGATCAGCAAGGCAACATTTGTTGGCGGACTCATGAAAAAAGGTTCAGAACCAAATCATCTGAATGTCGAGGATCTCATCTTTCACAGTTCAGGGTTCAAAGTACGCGTAGCTTCATTCCAGGAAGAGGGCACTGAGCTTTTAGATTACTTTTCCTACAACCCCAACCCCGGCGCAACAATCCAGCAGGAATACGAAGATCAACTGGGCAGCGAAATCCAAATCAAGCTCACCATCACCGGGGAGCGAGCGAACGATCTGGCCGAAGGCTTTGATGTTCTGATCTACTCCGATAGCGTATCGAGCCTTATCTACGAGACCAGCCCGACCAAGCTCAATACGGCAATCGACGAAACCACCCCCTATATCGATTTCCTTCTGGGAATTCCCCTGGACTTCGTGGACTCCAGCATGCGCCTGATGCGACTCACAAGCAAAAGTGATCCCAACACGGCCCTGACCACGTCGCTGAACTTGTCGGCTCTGTACCCCTACCTGCCAACAACACTTCAGGCAGCCCATAGGGGGGTGGACATGAAAGTGCTCTCCAAGGAGGAGGTCGGCGCCTACTCTGGCGACGCAGGCCTTCTCATGATCAACACCACCGAGGATTTCAAGACTTGGAGGCGGGTACTGACGACCATGATCGACGGCAATGCGCCATACAAATTCGCCATGCCTCCATCCTCATCGGACCGGCTGTTTTTGCGCGCCCACATCATGATGAACACCCAATAGGCTTCTCCATTTCCCGAGAAAATTTCTGTCGCGCTGTGAGGCGGGCTGAGCAAGACCCTCACGCTGCCCGAGGGCAAGCGGTTCTACCGCTTCGATCACTGAGCCGAAAGAGAGGCGGGGCACCTCTCCCATCTTCTTTTCCCTTCCCAAAGCCCTCCAGAGCCTCCAGAATGCCCGTGGAGGATGAATCAATGAAGAACCCTGCGCGGATACGAACTGGCCTTGTCGCGGCACTGTGGATGTTTATGGGAACCCATGTAATGGGACAGGGATCTCTGACCCCTCCCGGTGCGCCGGGTGAGACCATGAAGACCCTCGCGCAGGTGGAGCCCCGCACCCCGATCTCCAGCCTGCCTTACACGATTACTGAATCCGGCTCCTACTACGTTACCGGAAATCTCAGCTCCACGACGAACGGCATTGTGATCGAGACCAGCGGCGTCACCGTGGATCTGATGGGTTTCTCCCTCACGGGAGATGGGGGATACGGAGACTATGGCATTTACGTGGATGGATCGACCAATGCGGTGATAAACAGGGTGGCAATCAAGGGTGGATCAATCAGCGGATTCTTTTATGGATTATACTGCGAGTATATGAACAACAGCCGGATTGAGCAGATGGTCCTTTCCGATAACACTGACCATGGCGTCTACCTTTATGGCCGGTATGGCCAGTGCAATGGGAACATCATTTCTGATTGCACCATCAGCGGGAATGGAGACAAGGGCGTCTATCTTGATGGCCGGAATGGCCAGTGCGATGGGAACACGATTGCCGATTGTACCGTCAGCGAAAATGGAGACTATGGCGTCTATCTTAATGGCTACCAAGGCCAGTGCGACGGGAACACGATTGCCGATTCTACCATCAGTGGGAATGGAGACGATGGCGTCTTTCTTGATGGCTACCAAGGCCAGTGCGATGGGAACACCATTGCCGATTGCACCATCAGCGGGAATGATTCCTATGGCGTCTATCTTGATGGCCGGAATGGCCAGTGCGATGGGAACACGATTCAAGACAACCGGATCAGCAAGAATACGACCAAGGGAATTCGTCTCTTCCACGCTGACGGCAACCGGGTGGAAGCCAACAACGTGTGGGGCACGACAGGGGACGGGTGGGGAATCCAGACGACAACAGGTACCAGCAACTTCATCCTGAAAAACACCTGCGTGGGGAATGGAACCAACTACGAACCGGACTCCGATGACACCTTCGGTCCGATTGTGGACGCTGCAGGTGAACTGGGTAGCGCAGATGGTGCCTGGCATCCTTGGGCGAACTTCTCAAGGTAGCCGCAGCCCTTATTTCTGAGGGGGAGAGAAGTCAGCTCATATAAGGGGAAACATCTTTCCCCTTTCCAAGGCCCTCCAAGTCCATCAGAATGCCCGTGGAGGATAAAACAATGAAGAACTCTAAAGGTATTCTGACTGGCTTTGCAGCCACACTGTGGATGTTCATGGGACCCGATGTAATGGGACAGGGATCTCTTACCCCTCCCGGTGCGCCGGGTGAGACTATGCATACCCTTGAGGAGGTCTATGAGCGGACAGACCCCCGCACCCCGATCTCCAGCCTGCCCTACACGATCAGTGAACCGGGCTCCTACTATGTTACCGGGAATCTCAGTTCTACGGGAGATGGCATCATCATCGAGTCCAGCGGCGTCACCGTGGACCTGATGGGTTTCTCCCTCACAGGGGATGGGGCCGGGGAAAGTGGGGAGTACGGTATCGAGATGGAAGGGAGTGCCGGAAACGAGATCAGCGACGTGGCGATCAAGGGGGGAAGGATCAACGGGTTCAATAGTGGATTATACTGCCGCTATATGAACAACAGCCGGATTGAGGGATTGGTGATTTCAGGCAGCCAAAACGAGCACGGACCGAACAACCTATGGGGAGGCCTTGGCATCAGGCTCAGCTCTTCGATGGGCAACCGTATTGCCCACTGCAGCATCAGCGGGAACCAGATCGCGGGTATCATCCTTAGCGGCATGAGTGCCAATCCATGCAACGAGAATACCATTACGGATTGTACCATCAGCGGGAACACTGCCCTTGGCGTCTACTTGATCGCCACCAATGGCGAATGCGATGGGAAC
>Ga0310123_10003957_pt1 | contig 11321 bp, 6 predicted proteins | sample CB6_AW_1057_MG_FD_203505 | JGI IMG/M metagenome (GOLD analysis project Ga0310123, IMG submission 203505) | Marine microbial communities from Western Arctic Ocean, Canada - CB6_AW_1057 | ecosystem: Environmental > Aquatic > Marine > Oceanic | place: Canada: Western Arctic Ocean | collected... | reverse complement strand
GATGCTCTGGAATGCGAACGCCTCGAAGTAGTCTCGGATGAACTCGTCGAACCGTGTGCGGCCGACTCTCTCCTCGAGATGACGCAGGAAGAGAGCACCCTTCTCATAGGGCACGTGCGTCATCCCGTCGTCAGGGTCACGCCCGGTCAGGTCAATATGCAGGACCTCGTCTGGACCGTCGAGCCGGTCGAGATCCCCCTGCAGGACCTGCCGTCCCAGCACCGCCTCCATCTCCCCACGCGATCGCCCATAGAGTTCCTCGATGATCCGGCGTTCGATATACGTGGTAAACCCCTCGTTCAGCCAGAAGTCCCGCCACGTCGCGTTTGTCACGAGATTGCCGGACCACGAGTGTGCCAACTCATGGGCCACCAGGGAGACGAGGCTCTTGTCGCCGGCCAGAATCGTGGGCGTTGCGAACGTCAGCCGCGGATTCTCCATGCCGCCGAACGGAAAGCTCGGTGGCAGCACGAGCAGATCGTAGCGTCCCCACCGATACGGGCCGTACAGCCGTTCGGTCGCCTGGATCATCGGTTCCGTGTCTTCGAACTCCTGCGCAGCAGAAGCCACGACTGAGGGCTCTGCATACACGCCCGTGCGCTCACCAAGGGGCTGGAACGCCAAGTCGCCCACTGCCAGGGCAATCAGGTACGACGGAATCGGCTGGACCATCTCGAATACATAGTCGCCAGCGGTCGGGGCCGTCGGGTCGTTGGTCGCGCTCATGACCGCTCTCAGAACCAACGGTGTCCGTACACGCGCGGCGTACGTCACCCGGACCCCCGGACTGTCCTGAAGCGGAATCCAACTGCGCGCATGAATCGCCTGCGACTGGGTGAACATCAACGGATGGTTCTGTCCGGCCGTTTGTTCCGGTGTCAGCCACTGGAGGCCAGAGGCATCCGGACTCGTTTCGTACCGGACGCGCACCTGGGTTGTGTCCGGGGAGAGCGGGATGGTCAGAGACGCTCCAAGGACCGGGTCAACCCCTCCCAACCGGTAGGACGTCTCGACCGATCCGGACGGACCGACGCAGTCGACGCCGTGGATGGCCAGTTCGCGTGTGTCCAAGATGAGGACGACCTCGCCAGCGTCGGCGGCTTCGGCGTCCACGCGGTCGAACGAGAGCGTGACCGAGCCTCTCAGTCTCCGCTCGTCGAAGTCGACGTCGAGGTCGAGGTCGAGATGCTTCACCCGAACCTCATGCGGATTGGAGAAGGAGTGCACGTCGCGAGCAGCCGCCATCCCGGCGGCGGAAGACGCGCTCTGGGGTTCGGAATCAGGGGAAGGCGAAGAACTCCTGCAGGACATTGCGAGGATCAGTTGTCTCCGTATGTCGTCGACTCAGACACCCTGACCGCTTCGAGCCTGAGAAACGACTTCGCCTTGAACTCGAAGGCCAAGGGAACGATCGGAGCGGCGCGCCGATCGTCTCGGCCGGCCGGGAGTTCGACCCACACCTTGAACGGCTGAACGAGGTCCTTGTCGTCATCCAAGATCCGGTAGTCGAGACGGTGGACCACCGAGCCCGCCTCGACCAGGCCGTCCTCGACGTACCGCCGCTGCCGCCGTCCGTCGACACGGTGCGCCCGGAGACGGAGGTACATGAGCTCGCCCTTGTGCGTGAACGGGTATTGGATCAAACGTGGCTCGCCCCCTCGACTCACGTCCCGTGCGGCCACGCGAAGGCTCTGGATGACCATGCCCAGAAACCCGAGCGGTTCGGAGTAGCCAGGGGAGGTCTGCGGAAAAGACCGATTCGGCGGCTCCAGCTCCTTCGTCTTCCAGATCGGGATCAGCGTCTCGTAAAAGGTGAGTGGCGACGACCACGACCCCTCGAGCTGGAGTCGAACGTCTCGGTTCCACGACCGGCGAGTGTCGGTAAAACCATCCATCACGGTGTACGCCTGAAGGCTCTCGTCAGAATCGAGATCAACCTGCCTTCGGCTGGTCTCCGGATTCGACGACAGGGCCCCGAAGTGTGCAGTCCAGCGCGCACCATCGTGATCCAGATTGACGGCCTCCCGGATGAAGCCCATGCGGTTCAGTCCGCGTGCCCGCTCGGGGAATGACGTGGCGAACAGCTCGTGGGTCCGGAGCAAACCGCTCGCACGGTTGGAGAAGTCCTGCACGGACGTCACGGCAAAGCCAACGTCGTCCCGATGCGCGAAGGGAATGGAGAACAGGGGAAGGAGCACCGTCGCGTTGACCTGAAAACGCACACGGTGTTCAGACGTCGGTCTGGCCCACGGACCGAACGCACCGGGCGCTCGAACCTCGACCTGCGGAATACGGTCCACTGTGGGGGAGAGCGTCGGCCCCTGGGCGACCAGTCCGAACCCACGCCCCCCGTCACCCGGCAGGAAGCAGGTCATGCCAACGAGGATGCCGGCGACCAGATGTCGCTCGACTGATTGTGTTCGCCGAGTCATGAGCTGCCATAAATACTAATTAATTAGTTTTAAGAATGCAACCGTCCATTCCTCTTCTGGTCTCGCTATCGGACTCCGGCCTGGACGTCATCAGTCCTGAGCCAGCCTCGGCTCAATTCGCCCAGTAGACGACGCGACGACTTCGGTATCCATCTCGACCCGCGATGTATTCTAGACGCGAAAAAGGACGTGCCTGACGCCTCCGACATCACACTCCGTCCGATCGAAACCCACGATGACTTCGAGGCCTGCATCAGGCTTCAGCGCGACACGTGGGGGCCGGATTTCGTGAACGTCGTTCCGGCCACGATTCTCATGGTGTCCCAGCGTGTCGGCGGCTCAAGCTCTACCAACGGGACCGTCTGCTGGAGCTCTGGGTTGAGATTGCGTACTGGAGCTTTGACCCCCTGGTCGCCAAGAACGCGAGCTTCAACGTAAACGGTCTTGGGGCTGCGCCCGTGGAGTACGTCGTCAACATGTATGGCGACACCGACAGCCCATTGCACCGAGGGCTCGACACCGATCGCCTCGTGGTGGAGTGGCGGCTGACCGATCCGAAGGTCGAGGCCATTATTTCTGAGGGGCGACCTGCCCTACGTTCTCAAGCCGATGACGCGCCGATCGTCACGCCAGATGGCCCGACCGGGTCCGCTTCAGGTGTGAGGAGTCCAGAGCTCGTCGACAACACGTGGGTCCGAATCGCCGTCCCACCTGATATCGCCACAACGAAGGCAACCTGCCCAGACGCTGCGCAACGCTGGCAGCGTATCGTGCGACGGGCATTCGAGCACTACTTCGCCGGCGGGTACCGCGTGGCGGGCTTCACCCTCGCCTCGGACGCCGAGCACGCCTGGTATGTACTCAGTAGCGATAGAGGGGAAGGCTGATGTCCCTTCGCGTGACGCAGATCACGCTCCGCGAGATCAGTCTGACGCTGCGTGAGCCGTTCGAGATTTCGTCTGGCCTGACGACGACGCGGCGCATCCTCTTGCTTGAGCTCAAGGATGGCGACGGCAGGACCGCCTGGAGCGAATGTGTCGCCGGCGAGCGTCCGAACTTTTCCGCCGAGACGATCGATACAGCGTGGCTCGCCATCACCGAGTGGATCGGTCCTCGCGCGCTGGGGGGGAGCGTTTCCGATCCGCCGGCGATGGACGCCAGACTTGCGACCAACATCCGAGGCCACCTCATGGCCAGAGCCGCCGTCGAGATGGGGTGCTGGGGTCTCTGGGCTGAACGCGAGCAGCAAAGCCTATCGCGCGTCATAGGTGGCACGCGGGATTCGATAGCGACAGGCATCTCGATCGGGATCCAGGAAAGCCCAGGCGCGCTCGTCAGTAAGTGTCGCTCCGCGTTGGACGCCGGATATCGGAAGATCAAGATCAAGATCCGCCCAGGAGCCGACATCGAGTTCATTGGCGCGGTTCGCGACGCCCTCGCACCAGATGTGCCGCTGATGGCAGACGCCAACAGCGCCTACACGCTGCGCCTCGCGGACCACCTTGCCGACCTCGACGCCTACCAGTTGATGATGATCGAGCAAGCCCTCGCGTACGACGATCTGCGTCGTCATGCACAACTGCAGGATCGAATCACGACCCCGATCTGCCTCGACGAATCGATTACCAGTGTCGAACGGACCGAGGACATGCTTGCGCTCGGTAGCGGATGGATCGTCAACATCAAGGCAGGACGCGTCGGGGGCCTCACACAGGCCAAGGAGATCCACGACCTGTGTCGCCACAATGGCGTCCAGGTGTGGTGCGGTGGCATGCTGGAGAGCGGCGTCGGGGGCGCCTACAACGTCGCGCTGGCTTCGCTCCCCAACTTCACCATTCCAGTGGATGTCAGCCAAAGCGCTCGCTACTGGGAGCGGGATATCGTCACGCCCGAATGGACGATGGACTCGCAGGGAGAGGTCAACGTCCCCACACGTCGTACAGGAATCGGGGTTCAGGTCGACGTCGACCGAGTGGAGGATTTGACGGTCCGGGCGGTTACGTTGACAGCCGACTAGTGTGGTGAGCCGGTCGTCACATCATCGCACGGTCTTCAGACGATACCAGGCACTAAGGCCGCGGTCTCCGCGGTCTTGGAGTCGCCCGAAGATCGCGTCCCGGTCCTGCCAGACCCGACGTCCGGTCACATCGATTCCCGCGCGGTCGACGAAAACCAGGGCAAACGCGACGGCGTACTGCGAAGGCATTCGTGCATCGGACAGGGCGTCGGCCATTCTGTCATATCGCAAGTCAGCGTCAGCGATCCAGACGGCCGCCTGCTCGATTCCGAGCGTAAGTGGCACATACAGTGTCGGCGAGTCGGCTACGGTATACGTGCCTACTTGAACCTGATACATCAAGGCTTCGAGTGGGGGGGCGGTGCTCGGTGAGAGGATCTCGAGCTGCTCGTCGTCACTGGGCGCGTCACGGTCACTCTGGCGGCCAACGGCCCGCACCGACCAGTCCCGCCACTCAGTGTCGTACAACACCACCCACCCGTCGCGCCTCGCGATCATGTCACGGGTGCCTCCGCCAGACCGGAAGTAGGTTCCAACCGGCAGCGTGACCACGACTGGGTCGTTTCCGGTGCGACGAATCCTGACCGTGACCGCGCCGTCGCCGCTGCCAACCGCCTCCGCTTCGATCAGACCGGCACTGAGAGCGTCGAGCAGGTCAGAGTCGTTCAAACCCCGAGACGTCGAGGCGTCGCCGGACCGGCGGAAGAAGAAGAGGTGCTGGACAGGCAGGAAGTCGTGAAGGGCCTCCAGCTCGAATCCAGCCGCCTGCCACTCCATCAAGACCTGCCGCACCGACATCGCGTGGTCCGCCTTGATCGAATCACCAGTACCGTCCTCGACCCGATATTCGAGGAGCGCGACCCGACCACCTGGTGCCAGCGCCTGGAGAATACCGGCCAGCATCGGCTCTGGGTCCGACATCTCGTGATAGACGTCGGCAACAATGACCCAGTCGAGCTCGCCATCGGGCAGCTTCGGATCGGTGGACGTGCCGAGAATGGACTCGATGCCATCGACATCGTCTGCCGCGGCTCGGCTCTGCATGATCTCGAGCATCTCGGGCTGTATGTCCTCGCAGTACACACGCCCACCGGGCTGAACGAGCGGCGCGATCTTGCGAGCGTAGTACCCCGAACCACACCCGATGTCTGCCACCACGTCACCCGGTTCCAGCCCCATGGCTTCGAGCACTCGCTGGGGTTGCTCTTCGGCGACCCGCTCATCCCTCTCGAGCCAGTCGGCTCCCAGGAAACTCATGTACGACGCCGGCACGCGATGACGGTTTTGGCCGACCGACTGGGCCGCGGCCTGATTCCACGGCATCACCGACATGGCAACCGAGCACACCGCGAGAACCGCACACCTGCGAGCAAGATTCAGCATCGGTGTATTCTGCATGAGAGTACCCTCGAATGACACAGGTCCATCCACGCGACGAGCGCCGCGCCGCGTACGACGCCTTTCTCCAGACCTACCCGGAATACGCCGAGACGTCGGTCCTCGACGACCTCAGGACGAGGGAGTTCGGCCGACTCGACGACCTGGGCCAGGTGTATCTCGACTACACCGGGGCCGGTCTCTATGCTGTGTCTCAGATTCAGAGACACGGCGCGATGCTCGCGTCGGGCGTCTTTGGCAACCCTCACTCCGACAATCCACCCTCGACCGCGTCCACGGAGTTGATTGAGTCGTGCCGCCGTCGAGTGCTCCGGTTCTTCAACGCGCCGCCAGATGTCTACAGCGTCGTCTTCACGGGCAACGCGAGCCAGGCACTCAAGCTTGTCGGCGAAGCCTATCCATTTGAATCAGGGGACCAGTTTCTCCTCACCTTTGACAACCACAACTCGGTCAATGGCATCCGTGAGTTCGACCGGGCCCACGGCGCCCGGACTCGGTATATCCCGGTGCTGCCACCCGACCTCGTGGCCGACGACTCAACGGTAGAGGGCTACCTGCAGGCGCGGGTGCCCGGCAGTCACAACCTGTTCGCGTTTCCGGCCCAGTCGAACTTCTCTGGTGTACAACATCCCTTACGGTGGGTCGCCCTCGCGCAGGACCTTGGATGGGACGTGTTGGTAGACGCCGCGGCCTTCGTTCCGACCAACCGTCTCGACCTCAGCACGTGCCAGCCGGACTACGTGGCGCTCTCGTTCTACAAGATGTTTGGCTACCCGACCGGAGTGGGGGCATTGATTGCACGGAAGGACGCACTGGACAAGCTTCGTCGACCCTGGTTTTCCGGTGGCACCATCTCGGTGGCCACGGTCCAGGGTGATGGCCATTTCATGTCGATCGGCTCGGAGGCTTTCGAAGATGGCACGGTCGACTACCTGAACATCCCGGCGGTCGAATTCGGCCTCGACGTGATGGAGTCGATCGGTGTGTCCGTCATCCACGAACGTGTTCGGTGTCTCTCGGAGTGGTTGATCAGCGAGCTTCTCGCGATTCGCCATCCAAACGGTCGCCGACTCGTACGCCTCTACGGACCGGTCACCACGAGACGCCGTGGGGGAACGCTCGCGTTCAACTTCTGCGACGCAGCCGGCGCCGTGATCGACCACCAGAAGGTCGAAGGACGAGCCGGTCGTCAGGGCATCGCCCTGCGGACTGGCTGCTTCTGCAACCCGGGTGCGGGCGAGGTGGCACTGGGCCTGTCCGAGGACGAGTTGACGCGGTGCTTCGGGGGCCCGGAAGAGCGAATGAACCGCGACGACCTCATCCGTTGCATCGATGCCGATGCTGGCGGGGCCGTTCGGGTGTCGGTCGGACTCGCGTCGAACTTCTCCGACGTCCACCGCTTCATCACCTTCGCCAGGGAGTTTCTCTAGGGAATGGCGACAGTGAGTCTGCTGTGCCTCGCGTCGGTCTTGGCGCTAGCCCTGCCGGCCGCCGCGGAATCGCAACCGATCGACACGCCGTCGGAGTTCTTCGGTTTCGAGATCGGCACCGACGGTGAGCTCGCGCGGTACCCTAAGGTGCTGGAGTATTTGATCCACCTTGCGGATCGCTCTGAACGAGTCAACTACGAGGTCCGCGGCACGACGACCAACGGTCACCCCTATGTGCTCGTCACGTTCAGCGCGAAGACCAATCTGGACCGCCTAGCCCGCCTCGTCGAGATCAACCATCAGCTGTCCGACCCTCGAGGTCTGCCCGAGACCGAGGCGGGTGCCTTGACCCGCGAGGGTGTCCCCTTCTATTTCCTCTGCGCAACCATCCACGCCACCGAAGTCGGCAACGGCCAATCGATCATCAGGATCGCCCATCGCCTCGCGACCGAGGACTCCTCTGAAATCAACGAGATCCTCGACAACACGGTCGTTCTCCTGACGCCGTCGCAGAATCCGGACGGGCAAGTCCTGGTCGTCGACCACTGGTACGAGACCAGAGACACACCGTTCGAACGGATCTATCCCGACCTGTATCACCGTTACGCCGGCCACGACAACAACCGCGACTGGTTCATGTTCACCCAGAAGGAAACGCGGATGGCGGTAGACATCCATAACGAGTACAGGCCGACCATTACGCACGACATGCACCAGATGGGTTCAGATGGCGCCCGGATGTTTGTGCCGCCCTTCCGTGAGCCGGCCGACCCCAACATCCATCCGCTACTGATCGCCAAGCAGGCACAAATCGGCATGGCCATGTCGTCGGCTCTGGTGGCCGCCGGCAAGACGGGGATTGTCCAGAACGACCGGTACGACCTATGGACCCCTGCTCGCCAGTACATGCTGTATCACGGTCAGCCGAGAATCCTGAGTGAGATCGCGAGTGCGCGGCTGGCAGACCCACTCGTCAACCCGGCTGGTGCAGACCGCCCGCTGGGGCCCCAGGAGTCCAGAACGGACTTTCCCGTCCCCTACGACTCTGGCGTCTGGCGCCTCTCGGACATTGTCGAGTACGGCGAGATCGCGGTTTTCGCCGGTCTCGACCAACTGGCCCGGCATCGGACCGACTGGCTCGAGAATTTCTACCGGGTTCACAAAGATTGGGTCGAGCGCGATGAGGCCCCATATGCGTTTGTCATCCCCGCCGATCAGCCCGACCCATTCGAGACGTACGAGCTCCTCAACATCCTTGACGTCGCGGAAGTTGAAATCCATCAGGCGCGTTCGGCGTTCACGGCGGGAGGCACATCGTACTCGGCGGGGTCGTGGGTTATTGATCTGGCGCAGCCCTATGGTGCCTTCGCCAAGACGATGCTGGAGGAGCAGATCTATCCCGACCTCCGTTACTATCCCGGTGGGCCACCCATCCCGCCCTATGACGTGACCGCGCACACGCTCGGGTTGCTCATGGGGGTGCACGTCGATAAAGTCGACGACCCTCTGGATATCGCTGGCCTCGAGCTTCTGGACACGATCCGGCCGACGACGACCGAGCTCCCCGAGCGACCGGAATGGGCGTATGCCATCAGTCCGACATCCAACGCCGGGTACAAGGCGGTGGCACAACTGCAAGCGGCGGGGGTACCTGTGTTTCGTGCGGGTGACCCGGTGAACGCCAGAGGCGAGCCACTTGCGCCTGGCGCATGGATCGTTCCACCGACAGGTGATGCGTCCCGGGTCCTCGAGCAAGTCGCGAAGGAAACAGGTCTCGTGGTGTCAGCCATGGACCGCGTTCCCGACGTCAACGGCTACGCCTGGAGGTCGCCGACCCGCGTTGGACTGTGGCGCGCCGCCAACAACATTCCGGCAGGATGGATGCGCTGGCTGTTCGAGCAATACGAGCTCGACCATCAGGTGATCTCATCCCTCGACTTCGATGGTGATCTCGCCGAGAAATACGATGTAATCGTGCTGCCCTCCGGGACCACGCGCAGCCGGATTGTCGAGGGTCTCAGCTCGCGGCGCCACGACGCGTCGTGGCGGTGGGCCTACGGTGTCGGCGAGGAGGGGTGGGAGAAACTCCGGCAGTGGGTCAAGGCTGGCGGCACGCTGGTCGCGCTGGGCACAGCGGTCGAAACCGCGCGCGACCTACTGAGTTTGCCGATCGAGCCAGTACTGCCGCGAGGCGGGCAGGTGGCCGCCTCGACGCCCAGGGGCACCGGCGCAGTTGACGTCCAGCGCAGACCGCTAGCTGGGCTCCAGAACCCGAGCGACACGGTCGACCCGACGTCGATCTTCTATTGCCCCGGTGCCTTGCTTCACCAGGAGCACGACGCCGCTCATCCGATCGGATTCGGGATGGCCGAACGTTGGCCAGTGTTCTTTCGCTTCGACCAGGCGTATCGGCTGACACCGAGCGTCGACATCAAGGCCGAGATCGTGTCGCGTTATCCAGACGAGGCCGACATGTCGGCCAGCGGCTGGCTCCTCGGAGACGAGCTACTGCGGAATCAGGCCAACGTCATCTCGTTCGACGTCGCACATGGCACGGTGGTGACGATGGGCAGCCAGATAGCCTTCAGGACTCAAGCACGTGCAACCTTTAAGCTGCTCTTCAACGCGATCTTCCAGGGACACGCGACCCCGGTGGACGCCGAAACTCTGGCCACTCTTCAGTAGACGCCTTCCTCCGGACCAACCGTCTCCCGCAGCGGAATCTCCTTGAGAAACCAGGTCAGTACGAACCCGAGAAACATCAGCGGCGCAGCCCAGAAGAACACCGCTTGGATGCCGAGTTCGACCGACGACGCGATGCCACTCGCGACCTCGGGCGGAAGCGCGCGGATACTCGCAGGACTGTTCAGGAGCCGCGTCACATCACCCCCCACGTCGACCAGCGCCGCCGCAGGAACACGGGCCGCGAGCTCAATCCCCAGACGGTCGTTTAGGATCGCGCCGAACGCGGCCACTCCGAACGAACCACCCATCTGCCGAAAGAACTGAGCCGCGGAAGTGGCCACGCCAAGGTCTTTATGCGCCACCGCGTTCTGGACCGCCAGCACGGTTACCTGCATCGTCGACCCGACGCCCACCCCAAGGACCACCATATAGACGGCGCTCACGAAGGTGGAGGTCGCGGCGGTCATCGTGGAGAGCAAGAACATCCCGACCGTGGCCAACCCGAGGCCCCAGATCGGCCAGGCCCGGTAGCGACCGGTACGGCTGACGACTCGACCCGAGCCAACTGAACCGGCGACAATCCCAGCCGTCAACGGCAGAAGCAGGAGACCCGAATTGGTCGCCGACTCGCCGGAGACGACTTGCAGAAAGAGCGGGAGAAAAATAACCCCGGCGAACAGGGCCACTCCAGTGAGGAACCCCAGGGCCGAGCCCACCGAGAAGATCGAGCTGGCGAAAAGCCGCATCGGCAGGAGCGGTTCAGGGACGCGAGTCTCCCACCAGACGAACCCGGCGATCGCGGTCACTCCCGCCGTCACCAGACCAAGTATGACGGGCGACGTCCATGCGTACTCGGCCCCACCCCAGACCAGCGACAGCAGCAGGCAGGTCACACCAATGACCAGCAGCAACGCGCCTTCGACGTCGATCCGGTGAGGACGACCGGTGATCGGTAGATGCAGGACGCTAGAGGTCACCCCGAAGGCAATGGCCCCGACCGGCAAGTTGATCAGAAACACCCAGCGCCACGACGCGTTGTCTACGATGACCCCGCCAATCAGTGGGCCGATGACGCTCGCAAAGGCCCAGGCACCGCCCAGTAGTCCGATATACCGCCCCCGTTCGCGCGGAGACAGGATGTCGCCGATCACGGCGAATGTCAGCGCCATGAGACCGCCGGCCCCGACACCTTGGATTCCTCTGAAGATGATCAGCTGGAGCATGCCTTGTGCGACGCCGGCGAGCAGGGAACCAAGAAGGAAAATCAGGATCGCCGCCTGGAAGAGTGCGCGACGTCCGTACATATCACTGAGCTTGCCGTAGATGGGCGTACTGACGGTCGCACTGAGCAGATACGCG
>Ga0310123_10003956_pt1 | contig 11321 bp, 9 predicted proteins | sample CB6_AW_1057_MG_FD_203505 | JGI IMG/M metagenome (GOLD analysis project Ga0310123, IMG submission 203505) | Marine microbial communities from Western Arctic Ocean, Canada - CB6_AW_1057 | ecosystem: Environmental > Aquatic > Marine > Oceanic | place: Canada: Western Arctic Ocean | collected... | reverse complement strand
CTGGAAAAACTGGCTGGCTCGCCTTGGCGAGAGCCGATTCACGGCCGAACAGTTTGTCCAGACTAAGTTCGAGGTTCCTCTCCATCACGATCGTGTCCCCGTAGACCGCAATGACCCGCTTTAGCTCAGGAATCTCGCCGCGGGCGGACTCCAAGAACACCGGCTCGATGTACAGCAGGCTGTTCTCAATGGGAACGACAAGCAAGTTTCCGCGGGTAACCTTATCGCCTCCTTGAATCCACAGGGCCAGTTGTTCCCGAATCTTTTCATTCTGACTGATCCGTGCTTCGATCTGGTAGGGACCATCGACTTGCTCTCCTTTCGGAAAGTTATACACCAGCAACTTGCCGTACTGGTCACCGTCGTTGCGCGCGCACATCCATGCGCGCAACACATGCTTCCCCTGCGGAGTGAACGGGAGCATCAGCACGAATTCCTCCTTCTGATCCTTCTGAGTCACGCCCGGTAGACGCATGATGTTGTGATACGGCTCCATCTCCCGCTCGTCCTGCTGATACGTTTCCTTGGGAAATTCCCAGAGATCCTCGTTCTGGTAGAAGATCTGCGGATCGGTCATGTGATATTTCGCATAAATCCTCGCCTGGATCTCAAACAGGGTCTTCGGTACCCGGATATGCCGCCGCAGGTCCGCACTCATCTTATCCAGAGGCTTAAAGGTGTCGCGGAAAATCTTTTGGTAAGTTCGAATGATGGGGTCGTCCGGCTCGGCGACGTAGAAGTCAACGGTCCCGTCGTACGCGTCTACGATCGCCTTGACCGAGTTGCGGACGTAGTTGCCGAAGTTGCCCATGGGCTGGGAATAAGGGTAGTAGGCCGTGCGCGTGTAGGCGTCGCAGATCCAGTACAGCTTTCCCCCACTCAGGACAATGTACGGATCCTGGTCGAAGAGTAGAAAAGGAGCGATCCGCTCCAGGCGGTCAAGGACGCGACGGTGGACCATGATACGGCTGTCGGAATGCACATCGCTATTGAGGAGAATGGAGATGCTTCTGAAACGGACAGCCCAGAGCAGCCGTTTTATCCAGCCGCCCATAGGTACACCCCCGTCCCCTTCGTAGACGGTGTATTCATTCTGGTCACCCACAGGGTAATCGAATTCTCGAGCCTTGGTTCGGACGAAGACGTAAGGGTTTACGGTTTCGCCATAATAGATTTCCGGGCGGTCGAGCTTCAGATCGGAATGACCCACGGGGGGAATGTCCTTGAGCAAAAAATCAGGCTCCCCTTCACGGAGAATACGGTTCACCGGACTGAGCACGACTCCGTAGCCGTGGGTATAGGTGAGTTGTTCGTTCACCCAGGTTCGGCTCGGTAGTGCCTCGTAGTTGAGTTCGCGTGCCGACAGCATGACCTGACGATACTCGCCGTCGATCGTGTAGCGGTCATTATCGACATCGTGGAAGTCATAGTAGGTACGAATCGCCTGTAACTGGGAATAGGTTTTCAGTAGGGGACGGTGGTCCCACAAGCGGATGTTTTCGACCGTCAGTTGGTTGGCCTCGAGTAGTTCGGGTGTCAGCGACTGTTCGGCGGAGAAGTCCCTCTCCTCCACGTCGTCGATGTTGTAGGCAGCACGGGTGAATTGAATGTTCCGTTTGATATACTCCTTCTCGGCGTTCAGTTCATTGGGGGTCACCTTGAGCCCTTGAACTGCGACTGGCAGAACCCAGGACCCAATTAGAAACAGTCCAAACCAGACCACCACCATGCCGCCCGCCAATTTCCATCCCTTGCGGAAGCCGAACCAGATGACGCCCATCCCGGCCGCTCCGGCGGCAACCATCAGCAGTCGCAGGACAGGCAGCAGGACATGCACATCGGTGTAGCTGGCCCCCGCAGCCACGCCGCGCTGTGAATACAGCAGGTCATACATGTTCAGGCGGTAGCCCACAGCCTGGGCCAGGAGCATGATGCCCAGTAAAATCAGCAAGTGCCGACTCGCCCTGGGAAGGATGATGAACTGTCCATGTTCGGTCACGGCAACCTTTTCGTCGAAGATATACACCGCTGCGCTCAGGAACAGGCACAAGCCCATCGCCAACATGAAGAGTCGATAAAGTGACTTGAGCAGGGGGAACTGAAAGACATAGAAGCTCAGATTTTCGTTGAACAAGGGGTCCGTTTCGCCGAAGTCGGTAGGGTGTAGATAAAACAGCACCTGTTCCCAGAGGGAATTCCCAATGACCACACCAGCGAACAGAGGAATCAGCAGAATGGCGACGGGGATCATACGGTTCACCCCGGGTTCCATGAGGTGCCGGTCGGGAATTGCCAGAAAATTCTTGCCTTGGAACACCAGACTGGTGTGTGTCGGCCGGCGCGCGATGCGCAGATTGACCCATAACAAGATGAACAAAAGTGCCACTCCTGCCGCCCCAACCCATAGTTTCGTGGTGAGCAGGGTGAGAAACACCGCCGAGTACCCCATCTGCCCAAACCAGAGCCAGTCGGTGTACGGCCCGCTGAGACCGGTCCCGAGGAAGAGCAATAATACCAGCACCGCAATTACGATCAGAACAATACGATTCATATATCACCGTTCTTTCCCGACCTGGGCGATCACCAAAGAGTCATGCCCGCGTGTCGTCCTGCGGTTGTTGACCTACAAACTGCCCCGGATCGCCATGAGGCTAAGGCATTCTAACAAAACTTCACGCGAGCGCCTTGGTGGCTGGAAAAAATCTCGTAATCCTGTGCGATCACCCCACCGAGCAACACCGTGAAGGATTTGTAATCCATGAACTGTAGGATGGATTGGCCCGGAGGACCTCATTCTGAGACGCGAGCCCCAGCACGGTGTGTTTGTGGCACAAGAGGTTGGGTTGATGGCGGATCCCGAGAAGCGGGGGCAGATGAGTTTTGACACACTGCCTACCATTGGACAGAGAAACGGCCGTCGAACCCGCCCAGCCGTGTATTTATCGGTCGTTTTTTCGGACGCCTTCTCATTCCGCGCAAGAGTTGAGCTTTTCCATCCATCGCTGCACTCGGATTGCGTCCGCGTAGGTTGCGCCAATTGGTACAGTTTGCAACCCACGCACGGCGCGACAGAAGCAACGCAGCTCCTCAGCCATCATACCGCTGGGAGGCTCAGCGCGGACTTCCAGCGTCAATGGCCAGGAGGCCTGTGAGTCCCACACCTCTATGGGCCTTGGATTAGACGTAATTCGCGCAGACCAACCTTCGCCAAACACTTCTGTCCTGTCGAAACCTCTTGGTGGCATTCCGGAAGGAGTCAAGTACGACGCCGCGAATGACGCGACGGGGCCGCCATCCCACATGAGCTGTGCCAGAGCCAAGTCAATGCTGCCGTTCTCGGTCCGATGGAATTGCGCACTGAAATGATCTGGTTCGGCACCTTCGAGTAATACTTGCGTGGCATAGAGATCGTGGACCATTGCCGCATGCAATGGATTCTCTCCGGGGAAGTCCTTGACAATGCTGGCTGGTCGATGGCGCACGCAGTTGATGTATGAAATCGGTCCATGCTCTCGCGCTACGTCACGCAACTGCTGATACTCACTATTGAATAGGACGATGTGTCCGATCATGAGATTGCTTGAATCTGGCAGCACCAATGGAGCCAAACTCTGGGCTTCCTCCAGGTTGTCTGCGATGGGCTTCTCCAAGAGCACGGTTTTTCCGCTTTCGAGCAGTGCCTTTGCCACGGGCACGTGCGACGTAGTTGTACAGGCAACAATCCAGGCCTCAGCGTCGGCCTCAGCAATAGCTTGTGGTAGACTTTTCCAACCGCGCACGCCGGGAAGCTCTTGAGCGATCGCGTCGAGGCTCTCCTGCCGACGTGCCACCAACGCGACTAATTCAGATTCCGCGAGTCCAGCCAGCGTCAACGCATGTAGACGCCCGAAACGACCGAGCCCGATAACGCCAACCTTCACAGGTGCAAAACTCGTCTGTGCCATTGTTGTCCTCCTGAGGTCAATCACGAATAGCTCACGATGCAGATCGCACTAGGTTACACACGCACAACCGCCCACAGGTCTCGGAATCCGTTACTGGTTTCTATGACCCGCATGGGGAAACCCCTTACTTGAATCGAAAGCCGAACTGATCAGCGTCCTGCACTAGGAAGTATAGGGTGCTGAGAACACTCGTAAAAATCTGTCTGACAATACGTTCATTAATTCGAGCGAGCCGGGCAGCCAGATCCAAGTTCCACGCGATTCGCCACCGTGTCACCAAATCGACAGCGAATCTGAACAGCTGTGGCACTCTGCAGCAGGGGTCGTTTGTTGGCACAGAATTGGAGAGCTAGATGCTAAGAAATAACCGACCGCTTGGGCACGGCTACAATCCGTTCGTCGATATCACATCCCCGCCCGCCCTGGTCGTTAAGGTGGCCAAAATCGCTTGGTGAATGTTCTCCGACTCGAAGTCCACACTACCATCGACGCGCATGAAATGCGCACCGCCGGGATGATAGCTGGAGAAGCAGTCGTTGCTGATACGCACAAATTCACCGGCGGCGGGAATCGACCCGGGACCGTTGATGTCAAATGTGGTGGGAAATAAGTTAAAATACGGCCAATGCCAACCGTCATGGAATCCGGGCACCCCGCCCGTGACCTCACCTATCAACAGCGAGTTGCTGGCGCCGTCAAACACGTCCCGAGTCTTTATGCTGTTGACGTTCATCAGCATCCCGTCGCCACCGATGCTAGGAACCCTGTCCCAGTTCAAACCAAGGATTCTTGCTGTCGACCACCCCGCCTACGTTTGTCATCCAAAAGAAAAGGGGACCGCCGCCAAGGAACTCGTCCTGCAGATCGCCGGGATACAAATAAGCCGGGATCCGGTTTTGCCCCAAGTGGACGTAACCCGACGCGAACACGCTTCCAACCCCCACAGCTTTCCGGTCATACTGATCGTAGAGTACACCTTGCTCCAGGTACGGCAGAATGAAGACGTGAAAACTGGTGCCATGGTAATCGAGATCTGATGTCCATTCGCGGTGTAGGCAGATCTGCCCGGGTGGAAACCGGTTTGGGCAATTTCGTGGTTATGCATCGCCGCACCGACTTGCTTAAAGTTGTTGGCACACTGCGTCCGCCGGGCGGCCACGCGAGCTGCCTGCACCGCGGGCAAGAGTAGCGCAATCAGGATGGCGACAATCGGGATGACAACTAGATACTCGACCAGCGTAAAACCGTGTAGGGACCTGGACCAAAGTGATCGCATAGGTGCACTCCACTGGGCCATATCACCATCGTTCTGAATGACCGTCAACAATTTGACGGTCCAATCTAGCTGCTGTGCCCATTCTAATCTGACCCGAGAACCTACCCCGTCGCTGGTAGTGGGCCGTGAACGCCCCAATTTCAACGATAAATTCGTTAATCTTGCAACAAAGCAAATCACCCTAACGCGGGAATTGAAAAGACAACAAGAATTCTGAACAGGGTACGGACTCGCTCAAAAAGACGTGCTATATTTGGACCGGCGCCCGATCGACTCCCATTCATTGCTTCCGTCATTGTAAGGGTGAAGTTTAGATGAAACAAGCGTACCAGTTGAGAATAGGATTGATTGCAGCGATTACGGCTTTTTGTATTCTTGCCGGGACCAACGAGAACCTAGCTGCCGGGCGCCGCGGTTTTCTGGGACGCAATACCCTATTTGCCGGTCGTAAAGCTCGTAGCTACTACGAGACGTACCATTGTCTAAACAGGCGTTATCCCAAGTACTATGGCGGCTTTCATGCACGATATTTCCAAGATCTAGGTATGCCGCCGGGAGATATCGGACTGCGCGGGAACGGGATTTACCCAACTCCCTGGTGACAACTCTCATCGGCAGCAGATTTTCAAATAGCCAGCTGACGTGCTCTCCTAAACTTGGTCCAGTAGCAGTGTGAGAATCCTTTCGGGCCTGAGGCCCGAAAGGATTCTTTCAGCTGGCACAGAAATGTCATAGCGTGGACCAAATTATTTCCAAGTTGCGTCGAGTGGATGCGGAGCTTGGCCAGGGGAAGAAAGTTTCGGAAGTTTGCAAGCTGGTTGGGATCGCGGAACAGACTTTTGACCGCTGGCGGCAGACAACCGGAGATGGCGAAGGAGCTCAAAGCCCTGCGAAAAGAGAATGTCCAGCCGAAGAAGGTGGTGTCCGAGCAGGCTCACGACATGGGGATTTTGGAGGAAGCCGCGAAGGGAAACTGGCAAGCCCGAACGGCCGCGGCAAACGATCGCCGAGGTGCATTGCCATTTGGAGCCCCAAAAGGTTTCGGAGCGTCAAGCGTGTTGCGTGCTCGATCCACCTCTCAGTACCCAGCGATGCCAGTCGCACCGGCCGAATGATGCACCACAGTTGCTCGGTGAGATGCGTGCTGTGGACAGGCAACGCCCACGTTTAGGAGATGAACGTTTTGATCGGCAGTTATTGGAACGTGATAGGCACGTCAACCACAAACGGGTCCACGATCTCTTGAAGCTAGAAAACATGCAAGTCCGGAGAAAACAACATCGCTGGCGACTCGACTACAACCACCACCGCATCCACCGTGCATTGGATTACCAGACCCCTTCGCGTATGTGGCTGGTTGTGTTCTACCGGGTTCGGCCAGGCCTCAGCCTCCAGAACACAGCCGAGGTACTTAACTCGGATTCTCTCACTCAGACTCGCATCAAGACGGGCCGGGTGGTCAACCTCCAGCAACGTGACAAATGGGATGTCTATTGCCGCTGGTCGCGATACGCTGATGCACAGCTTTCATGTGAGATTGTACCATGAACGCCTATTCCGTTAGTCGGCCAGTACGTCGATGTTTTTGTATGTCCTGAGTGCATCTTCAAATTCCGAGAATGACTCTTCGGAGAGCACATCTTGATGCCGTTTTAATTCCTCTTCGACTCGTCGGATCAGGTATTCAAGCTCTTCTTCGTGCGGCTGTAAAGGTCGGTTTGCAATCTCAAGGTGAAAGGGAGAGGTGTGGGCGAATCGAGGTCGCTGGTCGGGACGATCTTCGAAACAACGCAAGGCGACCCATGACGTTTTTTCAATCAGAATCTTTGTGTCAATCAATGATCTATACGTTCCTTGTTTAGACGTTTGGTTTCCGGGTTTGATTTTCTTGGCGACTTTGCCGTTGACGATAATTTCAACGCTTTTGAGCGGATGAACGCTTTCGCCCGAGGCAACAATGTGGATTTTCCCAGGTTTGAAGTCGGTGAATGTCGATCCGTGCGGTTTTCCATCGATGGTGGCCGTGAGCATCGGTCCCGTCGTCACAAAACTACGGCCGTTTTTTAGACCGCGTATCCATTGGTCGTAGATAAGTCCGTCGTCGAGTTGGACGTAGACGCGGCCAAAACCTAACGGCACAGGGTGGACTCCTGAAGCGGTGCCGCCGGTCGGTTGCATTTTGATTCCGCAGTTCAGCAGTGCGTAGTAGGTCTTGAATCCAAAATCAATCCAGCCGCGTTCGGTGAAATTGCCGTCTGCGTCCATTTTCAAGTTCATATACGTGGCGGCATATTCTGGATACCAGTTTGTGTATTGAAAAATGGTGCGCCAGATGTGATTGTTCGTCAGCTCAAACAAATCCACTCGCGCTACCGGCGGCAGCATCATCGACCACGGCCAGTTGTGTTTGTCGAGGTCGAGCACGACGTCGTTGTTTTGGGCCCGAGCTGCCTCGACCATCGGTCCAACGGTCGGCGCCGTCAGTTCCAGCGGCTTCGTGTGATTCAACACAAAAATCGCGCCTAGCGTATGTCGTTTCCGTCGGACGCTGAAGATTTCGTATTCGGTGTTGATTGGCCAAATGACATGCGTATGGTCGAGGCGGATCAACTTCGGCGGTGGAATGATTTCGCGATTGCGATTGTGTTCCGCTGGTGTCTCGGTTGAATCAGTGACCCAATAAGTTAAAGGCAAGGCGACATTCAGGTCTTCGGCCAATATTACGTTCGGCAGGTCTGCCATTGTGCGATGAACGTGTGTATCGCCGCTGTACCAACCTCTCTGTGCCATGTTAATCCAGCGATCAAGGCGCAGTTCGACTTCGACCGGCTGGTTCTTGATGTCAATTTTGCGATTGAGCGTGTGATATTCCTTACCTCGCTCGACGGTCAGCGTATAGCGACCCGGAGGCAGGTCGGCTTGAAACGGATGGGCTGATAGCGTTGTGTGCACTTCCTGGCTAGGACCACGGATGATTTCGTACTTAACGGCCGATCCTTTTGCCAATGATGATTGTGCGTGGTACCACGTGCCCGTGTCCGACTGAATGTACATCCGGGCCGGTACAAGACTCCCATCAGCGTCGTCGACAATCTTGCCCCGCAGTAGCGCTGCTTGGAGCGAAGATGTGGTTGTCCACACACTTAAGACGATAACACACCGGATCAGTAGACTGGGCATGATTGGCTCGCGTTGGTTGGCGAGTTCTGAGAGCCGTTTAGGAGCACATGTTCACTGGAGGGCGTTTCAAAACCTACTTCGCGGATAATGGACGCCTGAATCTCAAGTGTTGATATTACGCTATTTCACTGAAATCATCGGTAAACTATTTGATGGTTAAGCTGAAAACGTGATCCTATACCAGCCCGGGGTGGAGCGACGTTTCGCTGTCGCTCACATCGCCGGGGTACCCATTCCGATGGGTCCCCCGGGCTCACATAGGAACCCCCCTTCGGAGTTACAAAAACGACAATTGCACAGCATCAAACCGCGCGAGACAGGGGCACAAATGACGTAACCATTTTTCTCACGGACGGGCGTTACCTGCCCACTGGACCTCCGCCGGCCAGGCGGTCTCCGTATTGGCCAACGGTTCGGGGGAACCTCTGTCGGTGGATATCGTGTACAGTTGAAAACTGCCTGTTTGGTTCGAGCAAAACACCAAACGCTTGCCGTCCGGCGCAAAACTCACGCCAGAAAACAAGCGAACAACGTGTCGTGGCGTCCCGGCACCGGTGTGGTACCAATCGCCCCCTAACGTCTTGACGGGGTCCAGGTTCACCAGCTTGGTCAGCCGCTCGCCATTCCAGTCCTCGCGACCTACGATGACCTTTTCCTCGCGGTCGATGATCACCACGCCGGCATTGCTATGGTGGCTGAATGCCCCGGCCAGGTACCGACCATCGGGCGACCAGCGAATCGACCACAGCTGGGTCATGCTGCCCAAACCGATGTAATACGGATCCGTCCCATCAGCGCGAACGACCTGGATGCACCGATTCCAGCGGCGCTGTACCGTGCAAGCGATGTACGTGCCATCGGGCGACCAAATCGGTTCGTACTCATTGCCATCCCGTGCGACCAACCGCCTGGTACCGCTGCCGTCGGCGGCGGTCGCAAATACGTCGAAATCGCCGTCACGGTTGGCAATGAAGGCAATGCTCTGGCCGTTCGGCGACCAGGCGGGCGACCTCTCGGTACCCGGCATATCAGTCAGTTGCCGTACGTCGGTACCGTCGAGTGACATGGTGTAGATGTCCCAGTCGCCGTCCCTGTCCGAAACGAAGGCGATACGCGTGCCGTCTGGAGAGAATACCGGCGTACGGTCGCGAAACCCGTTGTTGCTAATGTTTCGCGCCTGACCACCGATGGCCTGGATGACATAAATCTGCGACCTGCCATTGTTCCAACCAGCGACGGCGACGCGCGTGCGGTCCGCGGAAATCATCGGCTCGCGGACGTATCCTGGGAAAGCAAACAGAACATTGACCTTGCCGTCGGAAGTGTCCAACAACGACAGGTTGGTCAAATGTCCGCCACCGGATGTGGTTCCGGGATACGGACCGTTATAGGTGCGCGTGAACAACACATGCTGGTCGGTGAGGGCGCCTGAGGGTTCGGGTAGGGGTTCCGTGGCGACGGGGCGCGGCGGGTGCACCGTTACCTCAAAGGACCGAATGACGCAGCCGCGGTCAAGATCAGCCGCATCATCCGGGACTGGTTCCAAAAGCAGAAACAGTTCCGATCGGCCGCGCATCGCCACGGTTAGGCCTCGGTCCAAATCTTCGGTTGTCCAAGTCTGTGTACCATCTGCCTGAGCCCATGTCATGTTGTAGATGGGGTCCACCAACCGCCAAGTTGCCGACCCTTCCACGCGCGGGATCCGTACGCGCAGCTCAATGGGCCAATCCTGGTTGCCGTTGTCGAGCTTGATCAGGTAGCGGTCGCCATGGCGAAAGGTGTTGGCCACGATGGCCCGTTCCAACCAGGGGCTGCCGGTTTCCTCTGCCACGGTCACGAAGTGATCGACGTACTCTCCACGCAACAGATAATCACCCAGCCTGGCCTCCATCTGTCGCAAACGCTGATTCACTGACGCAAACATCCGCCAGTCATTCGGATGAAACACCCGCTCGCCCCACCGCCAGAATCCGTCCGAGTGCATGGCGAACTCATAATTCGCCTGCTCCGCCCCCACATCCATGTAAGGGTAGAGATTCATCATGGCGTCCCAACTGCCGAGCACATGTTGGAAGCCCGCTTGGCGATACGCATGGTGCCGCTGCTCCCAAAAGGGACGCGTGTGATCCTCCCAATACGGAGTGGCATCAATTACCAGGAAGGGAGCCTCTGTGGTGTGCATCCCGAACGCAAGTCCCTGTAGACGCCAGTCATCTCGAACATCCTTCATTCCGAAGTCGGGATACAGAGCGAAGCCGAACCCGGGATAAACTTGTCGTATCGGTTCCACGAGTTGGCGAATCATGTCAATCTGATGCGAGCGCAGCAGTGTAAGATAATCTTCCACCTGGCGACGTTCTTCAAGCCATCCGAATCGTTGCTGGCGTGGAATGTCTTCGGCCAGATTCTGCTCTGCCTGATAGAGAGCGAAGCAATGATCGCAGTAGCAAAGCATGTCGCCGTATTGGTCAAACCAGTACGCACCGTACGCTTCGGCATCGAACGCCACACCGTCGAGCCAGCCTTCCTGAGCGCCTTTTAACGCTCCGTCAAAAAACGTCTGCTGCCAAGGCAGCGGCTCCAGAGGACAGGGAATGTCAGCCGGGTGATGCTCGCCATAACGATTCCAGCCAGCGGTAATATCGCCACCTTCCGCTTTGAACTTCTCAAACTGTTCGGGACAGGTCATGCCGTAGCGATCGACGGCCAGACGGACTCCATGTTCCTTGCCCACACCGCGCAGATTCGCGGTCGCTCCCACGGAGTAGTACCGCATCCCCAGCTTGCGGGCATGCCGGCCCATTTTCTCCGATGGTGTCCAGTCGGCGAACAAGTTGACCCCGACGTTGGCCAAGCCATCCAGCAAATCCGTACCGGCCTTGGGAACTGTATCGTCATTCCAATGATGCCACTGTGTCCAG
>Ga0310123_10003954_pt1 | contig 11325 bp, 11 predicted proteins | sample CB6_AW_1057_MG_FD_203505 | JGI IMG/M metagenome (GOLD analysis project Ga0310123, IMG submission 203505) | Marine microbial communities from Western Arctic Ocean, Canada - CB6_AW_1057 | ecosystem: Environmental > Aquatic > Marine > Oceanic | place: Canada: Western Arctic Ocean | collected... | reverse complement strand
CCCTTTTGCATCGACTGCGCTTCGGAACTCCAAAGCCGTTGATAACGCACGCCCCCTGCCAGTGGGGGCTGCGACAGTCTATTTTCTGATCGCCGGCGTTGGCTGCACCATCGATCTGGCAACCAAACACTGGATCTTTGCCTGGCGCGGTTTAAATAACGACATCTGGTGGATTGTCGAAGGCTATTTCGGCATCGAAACGGCCATCAACCGTGGAGCGCTATTTGGCATGGGGCAGGGTTATACGACGGTCTTTGTCACCCTGTCTTTCATCGCTTTTTTCGGCATATTGTATTGGATGTTTGCTGCCGGCGCGGTCTACGATTTGCTGCTGACAGTCGCCTTGGGTGCGATCACCGGTGGGATATTGGGTAATCTTTACGACCGGATGGGTTTCTGGGCCGTTCCTGGCATCACTGACACCGCCGCCGTTCGTGACTGGATACTTCTGTGTTATGGCGAATATACCTGGCCCAACTTCAACATGGCCGATTCGTTGCTCGTATGCGGTGGCATCCTCATTGGATGGCATTCATTCCGGGACGTTGATGAACAACACGGGTCCGCCGATGAAAAGATTGAGACGGTAGTGAACGGCGACGTTACCGTCAATTCTGGACGTCGGACGTAGTTCGCTGTTTGGGCTGCGGGCTAATCGGACCAGTCTGTAGGTTGTGCTGCACCGCCTACCTACTCTCTGCCAATTGCCATCCTTCAAATATTTTGTCCTGTACGATAATCCCAAACTATGTAGTTGCCGTGATTTGGAAAACGGTCGTGTATAATCCCAATCGACCCTCGGACAGGAAAATATGTTAATTCGTTGACATTTCATCCATCGTCTTATACATTGTTGCAATATGCCGTGCGGCGATCGGGCTTCGGTTATTTCTCATCCTATTATTTTTTTCATACGACCTTCCGATTTCTGATAGCCTGTGGTGCAACACATCGTTCCGAGAAGTAACGCTAATTGGCAGAACAGCGATGCTTTCTGATGTGGACACTTTGACTTTGTGAGGTCGTAAAAACGGTGCCGAACTGGGGCTTGGTGGGTTGCCCGTCTCTATAGGCCCGGCGTTGGTACCAGTCTTCTTGGCGAGGGCGGTTGCGATGAAACTGTCGCGAACGGTGACTTACGCGTTGCAGGCTACGTTGTTATTGGCGCGATCCGACACGAATCGACCCGTGCCCTGTAGCCATTTGGCAACCGAAGGACACATGCCGGAAAGATTCCTGTTGCAGATCTTGCGCAGTCTGGTAAACCATGGTATTTTGCGCTCGACGCGCGGCGTCGACGGGGGCTACTCACTCGTTCGTGGGCCTGACGAGATCTCGTTGTTGGACGTCATCGAAGCAATTGATGGTCCGATTGATTCCGGCCTGCCCGAAAACGATGGGTTCTTGCTGGAATCGCAGGCGGAATTGCAGCAAGCTTTGAAGCAAGTCTCCTCAACGGCTCGCCAACAATTGGATCAGATCAAGATGTCCCAACTGGTCACCATTGGATCTCCCAAGCCCGAACCGGACAACTTGTGATTGGCGTAGGCTAACCTGGCGCGGCGATTGCCGCTTTTTGATCCCTGGCAATTCGCATCCGCTCGGTCCCTGTATGCATCCGGACGATCCCCAGCTCAACCAGCGTTTTCAATCCGCGATCCGATGGGCGCGACAAGCCGGCGCGCACACATTGAATCACTTTCAACGAGACACCTATCAGATCTCGCGCAAGGCTGACGGCTCACCGGTGACGCAAGCCGATCGAGAAACCGAAGAGTTGTTGCGGGAACTTATCATAGCGCAGTTTCCGGACGACGGGATCATCGGCGAAGAGTTTCCAGAACGTCCTGGAACGACGTCGTATCGTTGGATCTTGGATCCGATTGACGGCACCAAGAGTTTCATCAGCGGCGTACCGCTGTATGGGACGCTGGTTGCGGTTCAGTCTGATCAGCGGAGTGTGATCGGCGTCCTCGAAATACCAGCACTCGACGAGCGCGTCTATGCCGCGGCTGGACTTGGCGCTTGGCACGTCCGTCACGACAGCACACCTCGACGAGTGCACGTTGCGGATGGCAGCGAACTGAGCAATGGGTTGCTTCTTACAAGTGATTTTCAGGGATGGGTCAAGCGAGGTGCGGGGTCAACGTGGCAACAATTGGACGCAGCCAGCTGGTTTGCGCGCACCTGGGGCGATTGTTATGGCTATTTGCTCGTCGCCACCGGACGCGCGTTGGCCATGATCGATCCTCAGCTGAACATCTGGGACGCGGCAGCGGTCCAAATCGTCATTCAGGAGGCAGGTGGCAGATTCACGGACTGGCAGGGACGCGAAAGGATTGATAGCGGAGACGCCATCGGTGCCAACTCGCTCGTGATTGAGGAGATTCTGGCGGTCACACGAGGCGTGAGGCGTGAGGCGTGAGGGGGCTTCATTCTTTATTGCGTCACAGGCGGAGCCCCGTAACGAGTCGAATCTGAACTTAAGGTTGCGTCTTGAGACCCAGCCGTTATACTACAGGGCTTGGTACAAGTATCGAAAACCCCGTCGAGGGCGGAACCCGTCAATAAATCCGGGCAAACAGTCCACCCGGCAGCAATTTTCCAGGCAAGTCAACACAATTTGAGGACAGTACAAGTCGAGGATATTCATGGCTCGCTCATGTCAAGTATGTGGTAAGGGCCCTCAGATGGGCAACGCGGTCGAGACACGAGGCAAGGCGAAATATCTCGGTGGGGTGGGGACCAAGATCACCGGTATTACGCGCCGCGCCTTCAAACCGAATTTGCAGCGCGTGCGCGTGATGTCGGACAACGGCACCCATAAAACCCTGAGGGTATGTACGCAGTGCATCCGCAGCGGTGCTATTCGCAAAGTGGTCAAGCAGGTACCATTCGAGCTACCCAAGTCTGAGAAAGCTTCTGCTTGATTCTGTCCTGGTATTTATTTCGTCAATCATTATGAGTTTGACACGTGCCCAAGTCCAACAGGTTTCTCTGCTAGCCCGCCTGCAACTGGACGACCAGGAACTGGACCGCATGACGAGCCAGCTCAGTCAGATTGTGGATTACGTGGAGCAGTTGTCGGAACTTGACACGGATGACGTCGAGCCGATGGCGCACGGCGTGGAACAGCATAACGTTTTTTCGGATGACGAGTGTCGTCCCGGATTGGATCGTGACGCTGCGTTGGGCAATGCTCCTAAACGGGATGACGAATGTTATCGGGTTCCGGCCGTGTTGGGCGATTAGCCCCCAAACGAGACGATGAATCTGATTGACTGGACTGCCACCGATCTGCTCGCCCAATTGGATACGGGTACGATTTCATCGGTTGAAATCACCCAGACTTATTTGGACCGGATTGCAGCCCATAACGAGCAGGTAGGTGCGTTTCTGCACAACGATGGCGATGAGGCGCTGCGACACGCGCGAGATGTCGACCGCCGTCGTGCCACCGGACAACGAGTGGGACAACTCGGCGGCTTGCCCGTGGCCATTAAAGACAATCTATGTATTGAGGGCGTTCCCACCACATGCGCATCGCGCATGCTGGAGACATTCCGACCACCCTACAACGCCACGATTGTGCAGAAACTTCGGGCCGCCGATGCAATTTTGATCGGCAAGACCAATTTGGACGAGTTCGCCATGGGGAGTTCCACCGAGAACTCGGCGTTGCGGATGACGCGCAATCCATGGGATCTGGAACATGTTCCCGGTGGTTCCAGTGGAGGCGCGGCCGCTTGTATCACAGCGGCCATGGCTCCTCTTTCGGTCGGTTCGGATACGGGTGGGTCGATCCGACAACCGGCAGCATTCTGCGGTGTTGTGGGCATGAAACCGACATATGGCCGAGTGAGTCGTTACGGCCTGATTGCTTTTGCCAGTAGCCTCGACCAGATCGGACCGCTAGCCCGCACGGCTGAAGACGCGGCGCTGCTGCTCCAAATTATCGCGGGATACGACACATCCGATTCGACATCGGTCAACAAAGAAGTTCCCCCGTACGTGAACAACGTTAGCCAGCCATTACACTCTTTGCGAATCGGTCTCGCGGATGAACATTTTGCGGACGGATTGGACGCTGAAATCGAGACCTCACTGCGAGACGTAGTCCGTATTTACAAAAGACTCGGTGCCACGATCGAACCGATTTCCCTGCCGCATAACAAGTATGCCGTTGCGACTTACTATGTCATCGCGCCCTGCGAGGCATCCAGCAACCTGGCCCGTTATGACGGTGTCCACTATGGCTACCGTACTGACGTACGACGTATGCAAGCTGAACTGGACCGGCAGCGCAACGAATTGGAGGCAGCCGGTGACGACGCGGGCCTGAGGAATCTCGACTCACAGCTGGTACGCATGTATCGGCAGTCACGTAGCGAAGCGTTAGGACCGGAGGTCAAACGCCGTATCATGCTCGGCACGTACGCGCTCAGCGAGGGCTACTACGATGCCTTTTATCTTAAGGCACTCAAAGTTCGCCGTTTGATTCGCCGCGATTACGACCAGGCGTTTAAGCAAGTCGACCTGGTGTTGGGGCCGGTGACGCCGACCGCAGCCTATCCTATTGGCGATAAAGTCGACGATCCGCTGTCCATGTACCTCGGCGACCTTTACACGGTTAGCGCCAACCTGGCCGGTATTCCGGCGATTTCGGTCCCTTGTGGACGCACGCGGACCGGTCTGCCAATCGGCTTCCAGCTGCAAGGTCCCGCCTTGGCAGAAGACAGCCTGCTGCGCGCTGCTTATATGTATCAACAAGAAACCGACTGGCACCAATATCGCCCCCATTTGAATGAGTGATCAACCGTTCAAAACTGTCATCGGCCTAGAAACGCACGTTCAGCTGCTGACTAAAACAAAGCTGTTCTGCCGTTGTTCGACCGAGTTTGGCCAACCCCCTAATACGCAAACCTGCCCGGTCTGCATCGGCATGCCGGGAACCCTGCCGGTCATGAACCGCGAAGCGTTCCGGTTAGGGCTGGTGACGGCCGTCGCGCTGAACTGCACGATCCCCGAATTCACCAAGTGGGACCGAAAGAATTATTACTACCCAGACCTGCCCAAGGGATACCAAATCAGCCAGTTCGACCTGCCGATGTCACAGGACGGCTGGCTGGAAATCAACGATCCTCAGGGACCACTCGAAGGAAAGCGTATCGGCATTATTCGGGCTCACCTCGAAGAAGATGCCGGCAAGAGCATGCACGACGAAGTGGCAGGCAAAGCCGACAGCCGCATCGATCTCAATCGCACCGGGACTCCGTTATTGGAAATCGTGACTCGCCCGGATCTCAACTCTCCTGAGGAGGCCAAAGGTTACCTGACCGAGCTGAAGCTGTTGTTGACCTATCTCGGTGTATCCGACTGCAACATGCAGGAAGGGAGTCTGCGGGTGGACGCGAATGTCAATCTGCACGTCCATACGGTCGCCGGTGTGGTGCCGACTCCCATCGTGGAAGTTAAGAATATGAATAGTTTTCGAGCGGTAGAGCGAGCGTTGGTGTACGAAGTTCAGCGACAGTACGACCAGTGGCAAGAAAAACAACAGAAGCTGGGGGATGTGCCGAAAACGACGCGTGGCTGGGATGACCAGGCCCAGCTGACACGACCTCAGCGCAGCAAGGAAGAATCGAGCGATTATCGTTACTTGCCCGATCCCGACCTGGCACCAGTGATCGTGACACCGGAGGAATTCGAACGTGTCCGCAACCAGCTGGGAGAGCTTCCCGCCGCCCTCCGCCACCGTCTCGAGTCATCCTATGGGATCAAACCCTACGATGCCGATGTCCTCGTGAATCAGGGCCGGGCATTCGTCGATTATTTCGTGCAGTTGGCTGACACCTGTCAGGACGGAACACTGGCCAGCAATTGGATGCAACAGGAAGTACTGCGAACGCTCAACGAAAGACAGTGGCAGATCCACCAGTTTCCACTCTCTGCCGTGATGCTCAACGAACTGCTGCAATTGGTCCAGGGGGGTGACATCGACAAAACGCGCGCCAAAGAAGTATTTCAGGAAATGTTGGCCACCGGAAAATCAGCTTCCACTGTGACACAGGCAATGGGAGTTAAGAAAGTTAACCTGACCGCAGCCAAGGATCTGTGCCGGCAGCTATTGGCACGATTTCCACAAATCGTTGAAGATGTTCAAGCCGGAAAGCAACAAGCGGTCGGTCATTTGATCGGTGAAGCGAAAAAGGAAAACCCCAATATCAATCCTGGCGAATTCCGGCAGCTTTGTCTCGACACCATCAACGAGATGTAGAGTATATGTTCTAATTGGACACGGGATTCACGGATCTCAGGAAAAAGCACGATCACATACGTGTGCAATCTGTGTTCTCCGGGTCCTAAAGCTTGTGACGATAAAATTTGCGAAAACCCGAAACGTCAACCCGTCCCATGACCTGTCCGGTGATCACATTGACAACCGACTTTGGCGCCGAAAGCCCGTATGTGGCGCAGATGAAGGCGTCGATTCTGTCAATCAATCAAAACGCGGTGATCGTCGATATCACGCATTCCGTGCCGCCACAAAACATCGAACACGCCGCGATCGTTTTGCTGGATACCGTGCCGCGGTTTCCTTCCGGTACCGTCCACGTTGCGGTGGTCGATCCGGAAGTGGGGACAGCTCGCCCGATTTTACTGGCTCGATTCGGCCACCAGCTGGTCATTGCGCCGGACAATGGATTGCTGGGTGGTCTGGCGATGGCCGACGAACCAACGTTACTGTTCACGCTCACCAATCGCAAACTGTGGAATCAATGCGTATCACGTACATTTCACGGACGGGACATCATGGCTCCCGTTGCCGCTCACTTGAGTCGCGGGACCAGTCCGGCAGACGTGGGTCCGGCTGCGTCGTCGTACCACAAGCCAAACTGGCCGCAGCCCGTTATTCAAGCCGATTCAGTTGCCGGAACGGTCGTGATGATCGATTCCTTTGGAAACTTGATCACCGACATTCGCGCGGCCTGGCTCTCTCGGTTCGACCAGGACCGGTGCGTGGTGCGCTATGCAGACCGCGAGGTGGTCGGTATTCGATCGACCTATGGCGAGCAGCCGCCTGGAAGTTTGATCGCGCTGCCGGGCTCGAGCGACCGACTAGAATTGGCGGTGGTGTGCGGGAATGCAGCTCGAACACTGGGTGCTCGCACGGGTGAGCCGGTAGTCGTATGCGTGGGTCACGCAAGCTGAGTGTGACCTTGTGGCGTCATGGTGCTACTCGGCTCGCGCCAGCGAACCCTGTTTCTTCAGGACTTGTCTGGACTCACGACCACTGGCCCTATTTGCCTGCCAGGACGAACCCACGGTTGGCCAATTCCCCGTTGGCTGCCAGCCCCTACAACCTTACAATATTCAACCAACTGAACGTGAATGACGCCCGTTCACAGCGCGCGTGGCGACCTAACGAGGTAGATCTCTTCGAGGACCGATCGTGGCACAACGCATTGAAGGAAAAGTTGTCTCGGTGGACGCGGCTGGCAATCTCATGACCGATATTACAGCCGAGAAGTTGGAACTAGCGCCGTCGGACGATACGGTTACCATCTGCTGTGACGAACACGAAACGACCGGCATTTACACCACGGACCATAGTCAGCCGGAAATGACCTTCATCGCTGTCATTGGAGAAAGCGGACACCTCCAACTCACGATTGTTGGAGAGAGTGCACATTTGATGCTGGGTATACGCGTGGGCGAAGACGTTGTTGTGGCGTGGACATGACGCCGACCCACGAACAGCTACGCACTTGGGACCGGGAAATCGTCTGGCACGCGTTTACCCAAATGCGGGAGTACGAGCCATTCATCGTCGAGCGCGCCCAGGGGTGCACGCTGGTCGACATCGATGGCCGGGAATTCATTGACGGTGTCAGCAGCCTATGGTGTAACATTCACGGTCATCGGCATCCACGCTTGGACGCCGCGATTCGCGCTCAGCTCGACAAGGTTGCCCATGTGACCTCGTTGGGCATGTCGAATCCCACCACGATATGTTTAGCACGTCGATTGGTCGGCCTGGCACCGCCCGAATTGGGACACGTGTTCTTTTCGGACGACGGCGCAACCGCTGTCGAAGTCGCGCTCAAGATGGCGTTTCAATATTGGCAGCAGTGCAACTCGCCTCGACCTGAAAAAACAAAATATATCGCATTCGCGGACGCGTATCATGGTGACACCCTGGGGAGTGTCAGCGTGGGGGGCGTGGCCCGGTTCCATGAAATGTTCCGCCCCTTGTTGTTCGACGTCATTCGTCTGCCCGCGCCGGTCGTTTATCGACGGCCTCCGGAAGTTCCGGAAAGTGATTTGTGCCAGTATTATCTGGACCAACTCGAACAGGAACTGCAGCGCCATCATCACCACATCGCGGCCTTAGTGATCGAACCGCTTGTCCAGGCCGCGGCCGGTATGCGGGTCCATCCGGCCGGATACTTGCGCGGCGTGCGGAAACTCACGCGCCAGTACGACGTCTTGCTGATTGCCGACGAGGTTGCTGTGGGAATGGGTCGCACGGGCACGATGTTGGCGTGTGAACACGAAGACGTTTCGCCCGATTTGCTGTGTTTGGCCAAAGGACTGACCGGAGGTTATTTGCCGCTGGCCGCGACGCTGAGCACGGGCCAAATTTGGGATGCGTTTCTGAGCAATTACAGCGAATCAAAAGCATTTTTCCATGGACATACTTACGGCGGAAACCCACTGGGAGCCGCCGTCGCGCTGGCGTCACTCGACGTTTTTCAAGAAGAACAGACACTCTCCAAGTTATGCTTCAAGATCGAACAGTTGCGACAGCAGTTGACGCGGATCGAGCAAATGGATCATGTAGGTAACGTCCGCCAGCAGGGCTTAATCGCCGGCATCGAATTGGTGCAAGATCGAGCGTCCGGGGAACCGTTTCCCTGGGAGGAAGCACGCGGCATGCGAGCTTGCCAGCATGCCTTATCCCACGGAGTCTGGCTGCGACCTCTGGGAAATGTGATTGTTATCATGCCCCCTTTGTCGATTGAACCGTTGCAGCTGGACCAAATCGTACATGCCGTAGAACAAGGGATCATCGCGGCGACCGAGAACGATATGTAAACACGCATGTCTACACGACTTCGCTATCTTCTGCTGCAAGTACGCAATCACGACGACCCGATGCGACAGCAGGAAATAACCTGTTTTGCGCAAGCGCTCCGCTGTGATGAAAGTCAGATCGGCGTTTTCGATCTCTTGAACCAAACACTCAACCGTGACCAACTTGGCCGTGGCGACATTTTTCTAATCGGAGGCAGCGGCCATTACGGTGCCGTCGCTGATGTGCCATGGCTGGACCGGGCGCTGGATGGTTTGCGCGAGATTCATCGCCTGTCCAAACCGACATTCGGCTCCTGCTGGGGTTTTCAAGCCATGAGCCGTGCCATGGGCGGTGCCGTCATCAAGGACCTCGGAAATGCCGAACTGGGAACCCTACCGTTGCGGCTTACACCTGCGGGACGTGCGGACCCCGTATTTGGACCTCTTGGCGAATCGTTTCACGGTCAGATGGGACATGAAGACCGTGTGACCCGGTTGCCCGACGACGCCGTCCTGCTCGCCTCGTCAGACCGCGTGGCCCATCAGGCGTATCGCTTTCGCAACAAGCCAATTTACTGCACGCAGTTTCACTCCGAACTGACGCAGAAAGGGCTATTGGAACGCGTACGAGCATATCCGGAGTACGTGGAGCGTATCAGCGGGATGCATTACACGGATTTCGCGGCTGATTGTCATGAAACACCCGAAACGACACAACTGCTGATGCGATTTGCACGTCTGATGATGCAAGACACCACATAGGGACAAACGACCAACTTGTGTCGCGTTGTCGTATTCCACACATGGTGCCGGATCGACAAACGTAATATAGAATAGGTAAACGTTTAGTACTCGACCACGGTCCAGTCAACCTCAATGAGTTTTCCGATATGATACGAAAGACCCACAAATCACTCGTGTTGAAAGATTGCCCGTCCTATGACGATGGTACGCTCGTTATGGCGTTAACCGGTTGGATGGACGGTGGAGACGTATCGACCGGGACCGTGGAGCGACTGGTTGACCTAGTCAAGGCGCGTGAATTCGGCAGCATTGATGCGGAACCTTACTACATTTACAACTTTCCCGGTTCGATGGAAATCGCCGCGTTGTTTCGTCCTCGCATTAAGATCGAGGACGGTCTTATCCGCACCGTCGAGATGCCCACCAACACGTTCTTTGCACACGACCCGGCGGAACTGGTGTTTTTCATGGGCAAAGAACCGAATCTGCATTGGCGCACCTTTGGTGACTGCATTTTCGAGGTCTGTCGTCGGGTTGGCATTCGCCGCATCTTGTTCGTGGGATCGTTTGGCGGATCGGTTCCGCACACGCGGCAACCGCGTCTATACGTGACCTGTTCCGACGAATTGATTCTGGCAGAAATGGAGAAGTACGCAGTTCGTCGCTCCGGCTACGAAGGACCTGGCTCCTTTACGAGTTATCTCATGACGCAGGCCAAATCGATCGGTCTGGGAATGACGTCGCTCGTTGCCGAGATTCCAGGCTATTTGCAAGGGACGAACCCGTCCAGCATCGAAGCTGTCAGCCGCCGGCTGTCCACCATCCTCAAGCTGCCTGTTGACCTCGATGAACTTCGCACGGCGAGCACCGAATGGGAGCTTGAAGTCTCCAGCGCGGTCGAGGAAAACGAAGAACTCGCCGACAAAGTGCGAGAACTTGAAGAAGACTACGACAACGAATTGCTCGAAGATGGCGCCACGGATTGAGCAGCAGAGAGCAAAGGGCAGGGAGTGAGCACAGAGGCGCGCGGCCATTTATATGCGGTACGGTGGGTTCCGCTCCTCACTCCATGCCCCGTGCTCGTTGTTCACTGCGCCGACGATCGTGAACCGTTGGGTGAGCCGCCGATCGGATAGCCTTCGGGAATGGGGCGCCCAGCACTGGTGTAGCCTAAGCGGTACAATTCTTCGCGGACCGTGCGAAATTGTTCAAAACTATCGGGGTAGGTCCACAACGTGACCGTGGTCCGTTGCGGATCATGTCCCGCCAGGACTTGACGGAATGTGGAATCAGGCAGGAGCGCTGAGGAAACCATCTGACCAAGATCTTCGCGGACCGGAAGCAGGATGAAACCGGAGACGTGTACGATTTCGCGTCGTTGGGTACCGGTACTCGTGTCAACGGCTGCCACTTTCTTGGTGATGCCATACTGCATGCGAAATCCTTGAATGGGTCCGACCATTTCAACAATTTCATTGGCATCCTTGAGTTTCCATACTTTCT
>Ga0310123_10003952_pt1 | contig 11328 bp, 8 predicted proteins | sample CB6_AW_1057_MG_FD_203505 | JGI IMG/M metagenome (GOLD analysis project Ga0310123, IMG submission 203505) | Marine microbial communities from Western Arctic Ocean, Canada - CB6_AW_1057 | ecosystem: Environmental > Aquatic > Marine > Oceanic | place: Canada: Western Arctic Ocean | collected... | reverse complement strand
CGTACAATTCGGTGGTATCGAGATCTTCTTCACCTCTCTGTAAGATATAAGGAATTTCATATTCACACAGTGTTCCCTCAATCAAGGTCATATTTCGCGGATGGAAATATGTAGCAACGTGCTTCATTAGGTTTAGTGTGCTTATTGTTTCTTTACTGGACGTTTCGAGCGCAGAGCCGCTTCGTCAGCGCGATTTTCCCAGATTCTGGCCTCGTCGGGATCGTCGTATATCGCCTCTGGCGCAGCAAAGTCGGATATCGTCACTTTTTTGCCGTTCTTGTCGAACTCGAATGGGCTCAATCCAAGTTTCTCGAAATATGTCGACGAGTCCGAGTCGGCTTTTAGATATAGCACGTCATCGGCCACGAGCGCGATCATTACGTCGTTGTGATACTCGCCATGACCGCCGAACATACGCCTTGCGTTAATTGGGCCGAAGCGTTCGAACACTTCGTTTAAATATTCAAAAATTCGCTCATTGGCCTTTCCGATCTGAATTGTCTTCACACGCCTACGTCCTCAGCACTGGGTAGTCGCCCTTCGGGCTGGACCCTAGCACTTGCTCCCAGATTCGATCCAGCAGATCACCAACCATTCAACTATCCGTTTCGCCATGTCGCCTTACTGCCTGGACGCAAGTCTCTGCGATTTCCACCACATAGGAAATTTCTACCACAGAGAGGCTGGGAGTGACCAAAACTCCACTCCGTTATCTTCGTTTCCTTCTGTTCAAAATCCGTTTGGTTGAGCCCGTTTCTGCGGGTGGTTTCATTGCGCCGTCGCGGTTGTGAGTCGCCGGAATCTTCGCATCAGCTCTTTCCGGTATACCCGGATATCACAATGCTCTTCCGCGAAGTGTCGATTGTGAGCGCCCATCAACTCCCGCGCCGCGGTGTCTTTTGCGAATTCAAGCAGTTGGGTTGCGAAACCTGTTTCGTCTGCAATCGATGCGCATCTCCCGATCCCGTTGCCGGAAATAAATCGACAGGCCTCTGTTTCCTTTCCCGCGGCGGCGAAAATCGGCAGCCCGGCGTTTACAAACTCGGTAATGCGAGATGGGATTGAGAATCTCGCGTAGTGATACTCCGGTTTGTCGTGGATGTTGAATGGGACGATTGCGAAATCCGCCTCACAAAGCTGCTCGTGAAGTGCGTCGTTGTTCAGGAAGCCGCAATACTCGATCTGCGGCTCGAACGTTACTCCGGCGTCCTTTACATAGGTGACAGAAGTTGGATAGGCATACCACTGGATCGGGCGCAGTCCTTCCACTGAAGCTTCCAACTTTTCCCACACGTGACGAAGGTGATGGAGGACATGTGGCATGTGGGAATTGCCCAGCATGACCGCCTTGCACTCGGGGCCGAACGGGCGGTGCGACTGCTTGTAAACGGGCTGCAGGTCGCATTGAAAGGGCGCCATCAATGCGGCTTCGCGTCCGGTGATCCTGGTTATCTCCTCCGCCAGACCTTGCCCGATCGACCAGAACTCCGAGATTCGCGGCGAAAGGGTCCGGAGCATCCTTTCGAATCGGAGTTTTTTCGCATATAGAAAGTCATTGGCATGATGAATGGCAGGTGTGCCGGGGGGGAGATGGTCCAGGACTTCCGTCAGTAGCTGGAGACCGGTCTCACCGAATACGCACGAGTAAACGACACCGATCTTCTCGTCCGCTCCCACAACCTGTTCCATGAACTCCTGGACGGATCGCGCCGCATCGATGTCCCGGGGCTCTGCGGTGGTGAATCGGGCATACCAGGGCTTCGCTGGATCCTTCGCCGGGCGAACCCGTGCGCTTCGGGAAAGAGAGGGCTCGCCCTTGCGATTGAGATAGGCGTGGAGCAGAAAGTTTTCGGGAAATTCTTTGAGCTGACGAAGAAGAGCCGCCCCAGTTCCGTGACTCGGTGATACACAATCGTCCGTAAGGATCAGGAGTCTCGGTAACTCACCCATGCCGCTTCCTTCGGGCCTCCCGCAAACTCGCCCGAAGCATCCGGACGCTTCCCCCAACGCCGATCTTGCGAAGTCTCTTCCATGCATTGCGGACGATCAGCGGCAGGTGCGAAAGATTCGGGGTTTCGCGATGTGAAATCAGACCGGGAAATTCGCGGCGGTACAACTCCCGGCCGGCTTCCCGGTGTTCCGGGTGGCGAATCATCCACTGCACGAGGTACATCAGCACCTCGAATCGCGCTCCTTGCGCGAATCCCTTTTCCCGGTAGAGTTCGGTGTAGCTCCCGCTGTGCCTCGTGTATTCGATCAGGGGAGTCTCGATGCAGTGAATCGGATGTTCGAGGCTGATCAACAGCATGAGGTACCAGTCCTCGGATTGATGCGCCATCACATCGGGATACCCGCCGGTTCGCGCAAGCGCCTCGCGGCGCACCGTGATGGTAGAGTTTGCGATCGGGTAGGCTTCCCATAGCTGTTCAAAAGTGAATGGTGGTGAAAGATCCGGCGACACTTCTTTGTAGGCTCCGGCGATCTTGGTGAGGTTATAGCCCTGAGTTGGCCTTCCGTGTTCGTCTACATTCACGCCGAAAGAGCAGATGCAGGCGCATTCAGGATGTGCTTCGAAATATTCGAGGCCATCGGAAAGCCTTTCCGGCAGGTACCGGTCATCGGCGTCGAGCAGTGCGATGAATTCGCCGCGGGCATGCTGGAAGCCGAGGTTGCGGGTCGGAGCAACGCCTCGATTGTTCCGGCCGGGATGCGTCAGGACTTCCATGCTCACCGGGCTATTAATCGCCAGTTCACGGAGACGATCCAGGGAGCCGTCCGTGGAACCGTCGTCTACTGCGATCAGCTCGATGCGGTCCGAAGGGAGTGTCTGTTTCCAAACCGATTCTACAGCGCGATCGATGAAATCGATGTTGTTGAATACCGGGAGGATCACCGTGCATAGACCCGGCTCGACGTTTCGGCTCAAGTGGAGATCCGTGGGAGCACCAACCCGCGCCCGAAGGATCCACTCCAAGGGATCGTCCGGCGCCGTCGGGAGTTGGCGGCGAAGCGCCCGATTCTCGGCGCGCATACGGCGTACTTCGCCCAGGAGTTCGGCGTGCCGCGTCTGGAAGTTTCGGTGCACGGGGGTTCGTAGCGGACGTCCTTCAGCCGCAAGATCCGTTAGCGCGTGTATCCCGTTTGCGCAGGCAGCCGCATTATCAACCAGCATCGCGATTTCTCGCAGTCCGTCGCCGTATTCGAACCGGTTCGGAGTTTCGTCGAGGACGAGCAACTCATCGAGAGGCCGGCTGAGAGCGCTGTACATGGCGGACAGCCCCGTGTTCCACGCGGCTCCCGCCGCGTCATGGTCTCCGCGTTGGAACGCGAGCCAACCGGCGTGCAGCGCGGCTTCGGTTGGTTTCGTGCCCAACTGGGGGCCGAACGCGGTGAAGTCCATTCCCGCGCATCGTAGAAAGAGCGATTCGGCCTCCGCCAGATCGCCCGCGGCCAGGTGCAGTTTCGCGAGTACGAAAGTGAGTGAGATCTGCCATCGCCATACGTGGGGCTTGTTGCCGCGGAGGTTCAGGTATTGCGTTATCTGCTCGTTCAGTTCCTGGTCAAGCGGGGGCTGATTTTGGTCCAGTCGGCGATAAGCAGTGATGCATAGCGCAGCACCACGGTCCGGGGAGTCTTCCGGGCTGCTTTCAATCACGCGCTGCGCGAGTTCACTCAGTGCCCTGCGGGATCTGAGCCGAAACGGCGGCGTCACCAGGGCGTGGACGATCCAAGGATTGCAATAGTCGGTCGCAAAATCGAGTTGGCTCGGTGGAGTCGCCGTGGATGAAAACACGGTCTCAACAAAAGGAATCGATTCGCAGCCGACCGGATCTTTCATGCCGACGAGGATCCAGCCGGTGCTGTCCTGACCGCAGGATGTGCTGTCCGGCATCTCGAGGTCAGTGCGAAAATCTTCCAGGGCGGTGACATCTGCCTGCGAGAATACCCGGTCCAGGAGAAATCGATTTCCGAAAATTCCGGCCGCATCGTCGGCGCTTCCTTCCGGCTCACACTCCTGAAGCCCGATGATAAACTTTCCCCCGGGTTTAAGGATGCGATGAGCCTCCCCAAGGACCGGTTCCGCATTTTTCGGCGACTTTGCCAGGACGACAAGATCAACCGAGTTGTCGTTCATGGCAGCACATTCGGCTGGATTGCCCTGTTGGAAAACGAGACCGTCTGCGCCGGTCCCATAACACGCGGTTGCGTAATCGATCGCCGCAGGGTCCGAATCCACGCCGACTACCCGGTTACAATCGAGCGCATGCCACATGATCGCGGCACCGTGGCCCGTTCCACAGGCCAATTCAACCACGACGTCATGCGGCCGGATGAAGCTTGATGCCACCTTGTAGCGGGCCAGTTGCAGTTCGGCGTCCAATCCGGTTTGCCGCAGCAAATCGGCGGAAGATTTCGTGCATTTTCTGGGTCCGAATCCGGGAAAACGCTCCCAGGCCGCCCGCGGAATTTTCTGAAGGCACACGATGAAGGGCAGTATGTCTTCGTCATGAGTCAGAAGGCCACTCAAGGAGAGGTCAGCGGGGTGCCTCCGGAATCCAGTGTTGAATGCCGCGTATTCCAGGTCTTCGCGCGTGCCTTGGTCAACGCAGCCCACAACCAGCAGGTCCGCGGTAACGCGGCTCAACTCAGTTAAAATTTCAGCTCGTTCATTCGGGATGAGGCGGTCAAGGACACCCCAAACAAGCGTCACGGGAAATGACTCATTCTCGAAGGGCATGTCGTTGAGATGCCCCTGACGGATCCGGTCCGGTGTAAACGCCTCGGATTTGGACAATACGACGGGATCATCCGTCAATCCGAACGCATCCGCACCCCGGCCAAGAAACGGCACCAGGCCACCCGGCTCTGTAACTGGCAGAACCAAAAGACGGCCCAGGCCGCTCCCTGCAATTTGGTTGGTGATTGTAGTGTATGCGTCGATCAGGGATGTGGGCTGGTGCTGCATGTGCGAACACAATCTGCGGGACGATCACCTTAGAATTCAATCGAAAGTTTGGTAGAAATGCAGACTGGCCCCCGTATCAACGGTCTGTGCGATGATCTGATGCGGTTAAATTTGCGAAGTAACCATCTGAGCATGGCAAAACCAAGCCCTTGAAAGCCGGACGGGTCGAATCGTTGCGCTGGAAGCTGATTTTAGGTTCCATGATTGTCATCCTGGTGACGATTATCCTGTCAATCCGTCTCCTGGACTTTATTGACGACTACGCCGTTAACGTGCTCTTCAGCGACCAGTGGGATTTCTGCGCTCCGCTGTTTGAGGAGTTGGGGCGGTGGGAAGTCTTCTCCCGGCAACACGGCCCTCGCCGGCAAGGCATTGGCTTCGTGATCACCGTGGCCCTGTACCGTGCCACGGACTGGAATACGGTAGCAGAAAGCGGGCATGGATCCAGACGTACATGGCCAGTGAAAGCGTGGAGGAGGCGCGGAAATCCTCCAATTTCTGGATCTGCCCGCTCAATACCCCCGAAGTAAATATCGAAGGACGGCTTCAATACCTGAGAGAGCGAAAGTTGAACCTGTTTCTCGACGCGCATTCGGCGGACAGGTGATCACTCATTCGACCAGTCCGCGGCCTGAATATTGATCTGCTCGATGCGTACCGCGGAGTGACTTTCTGCGTTCTCTCCGGCGATCCGACTGAGCTCTATCTTTATCAAGTCATCCAAGGGTCGGGTTGCGATTCGGATCGAGTGATACGAGAGCGGCTGGCTGGAGTCGAGATCTCTGACTTCCTCGAGATCGCCAATGTTGTAGGCGATTCTTTGGGTCCCTGTGGACTTGGATGCCGGGCTAAGAACGAAAACCATCTCTATCGTTTCGAATCCGCCGCCACGTGGGAGAGGGATCTCCAACGTGCCCCGTTCTTCCAAAACAGCCGCGTACCGATCCTGAATGCGCGCGGGCTGGAACGGGGGATGAATCCAATAATGTGTGGAGAGCGATCGCTTGTTGTTGAAAGGAAATTTCATCGGCAGCTCGCCGATTTGCCACCCGACCAACGGGTGGAGCGGCATCGGTTCGTTCGATTCCAGGTGCAAAGTGAGATGGGGAGTGACTGCTGCCCTCGCGGGTAGCGCGAGACCGACTAAGTGGCGGCCCGGGAACGGATCCCATCGGTGCTGCTCCTTTCCCGCGGCATCCTGGAGGATCGCATGCACTCCTGCGGATGTTTTGCGTTCGCCGAAATCGAGCCACAAAACCATGTTGCGATGGGGCGGGACATGGATTTTTTCGATGATTGCATCGTGGCTCCAAAGCGCGATCGGCCGCGCGGCAAATTCTCCCTCCGCGAACTTTATGCGACGGACCTCACCGCTGTTTTCCGGGGGCGGAAGCTGCAGGTAGAACCGGATGACCGATTCCTCCAAGACACCGGCGGAATCCAGGGACGCAGTGCTGTAGCCTTCATAGAATGAACGCTCATTGAGCGGTTCGAGAAAATAGCAGGGGTTGCCGGCTGCCAGTGCCGCACGCATGTCGGCCGGTTCGAGCATTTTGACGGCGCTGAAACTCAGAAGGGCGTCTCCCAGGTAGCGGCACGCCGCGGGGAGGGTTACGCCGGCATTTTTTTCAGGAATGGCCGCCTCTAGCTCCGAGAGAAAATCTGCCACGTCCGAACGGCTTACCTGGCGGCCCCAAGGCGTCAGTTCCCGTATTTCCGCGATGCAAACAATTACGAGAAGAATTGCCACCGTCGGCGACAGGAGGCTCTGTGCCCGTGGAAGAATTTTGGCGATGGCGAGCTCCCACCCCGAAAGCATCGCGAGAATGCCGATCCCGAGGAGGGGACAGAGAAACACGATTACACTGAGTACATATCGATAGTGAGAGATGTAGAGAGAATAGAAGAAAAAGAACAGCGCCGCCGGCACCAGAAAGAAGCAGAGTGCGGCCTTGTTCCTTCGGGAGGCCCAAACGCCCACAAGAATGCCCACGATCCCCGCCCACGTGAACTCCTCTACAAGATAACCGGCCTGGATTCGGATCCCGGCCGCAATGGTCTGCGGCAGATCCGTGCCTGCAGTATTGAGGAGGTAATGAGAAAACGCCGCGAGTTGGTTATTGACCAGGCGGCCCTGTGTTGCGCCGTGTATAGTGAAGGCGCCTAGACACAAAACCGTGGGTGCAACCAGGGCTGAAAGGCGGCGCCAGGTTCGCGAAGTCCGCAGGCCCCCTTCCCAGGCGATGTATAAAAAGGTACCCACGATCCCGAATACCGCAGGCTCCCGGATTGCGATTGCGGCAGCAAAGAATGCTCCGGCCGCCGCGAAAGCAGTCGAAGGAAAGTCGCGCCGCATGCAGATCTCGACCGCCGCCATCCCCGCTACGAGGAAGAAATAGACCGCCATTCCTCGAAAGGGATAGACAAGGAAGTGAAGGTTCAGCTCGTACCCGGCCACGATCACTAGAAACGTGACAAGAAGAATGATTGCGGAGCGCCACGGGGTATCGAATAGGCGATAGGCGAGATGTGCGAAGCTGAATAAGAACCCAATCCCGAGGAGCGTATTCAACCCGTGCGGCCCAAAGGGGCCGAACAGCTTTATTGTGAGCGCCAGCAGCAGCGGAAACCCGGGCGACACGAATTGGATTCCCATGGAATAGGCGCCCTCGAGCTCGATCAAGCCCAGGAATTGGCGCGCAAGCGCGATATACCAGAAGGGGTCCTGGGCGGTCACGTAGGTTTGAATTCGGATGGCGCCCCACAGGAACAGGACGGAAACCACCGCAGCGGCGGTCAGCGAAGGGGCGGGGCCGGAACGTCGTACAGTTCGGGTGTCCCCCGATTCCGTTTCCCGTGAGCCCTCAGGCATTCGGTTCTTTGCCATTGCTGTGCTTCGGGTTGTCCCAGTACCTTTTGTGCATGGAGCAGGCGCGCGCTAGCTTTCGCGGCATGCGGTTCGCAAAATGTCCCGCAAAGACCCCGCAGCCTTTCGTAAGAAAGTATGCCAGGTAGTAGGGGATCCACACTGGGTACTTGGTAAACACGGTTTTACATTCGTGTGGCAGGTAGCGCCGGCCTGCCTTTAGGGACTCTCCCATGCGGTGACCGAAAATGTCTGTCAGGGAGCAGGCGGAGTCAAAATACCGCTGAAAAATTTCGCTCAGTGAATAATCGTGCGAGTGAATGACGACGGATTCTGGCGTGTATACGATATCGTGTCCATGTTGAACAATGTCACGGGCGAACTGCTGGTCCTCACTCATGATAATGTTTTCCCGAAAAGGATGACGAATAGCGATGTCCCTTCTGGCCGATGAACTCACGTTCGAGAAAAACACGTCGAGAAACCGTATCATGTCTGCCGAGTCGTCCGCCCGTCCTTTCGTTATTTTCTCCCGATCCGGAAACCAGTATTCGATAAAAGTGCGCTCGATGGGGTTGGCTCCGAGGCAGGGCACCTGCCTGCTGAATGTCGCGCCGACGGCGGCCCGCTCGTACGGTTTCAGCAATGCGGAAAGCCAGGTTTCGTCTTTGGGCAGGGCATCTTGCGAAACGAAAACGACGAATTCCCCCTTGGATTCCCGAACTCCTAGGTTGCGCGCGTAACCGTGCGTGAAGGATTCTTTTGAGATCTGGATCACCCGCGCACTGGGGCACGCTGCGAGCTGCTCCCGGGTATCGTCATCGGATGATGAATCCACCACCACGAGTTCCCATTCGCCGGCGAAATCCTGGCTCTGAAACGCGTTCAGAAGTTCAGGCAGGTAGTGTCCCGCATTGAGCGTCGGGATTACGATGCTTGCGGATATCGGCATCACGATACCCGGATCATCCCCGCAGCGAACTATTCTCCGGCGTGTGCGGAATTACCATCAGGCTGAGAACGAAGGCAGTTGCGGCGACTACGATCCCGTTACTCACAAAGACCAGGCCGAGGATTAATTCGCGGATGAAACTGATATTACCAAAATTTGCCTGGAACCAGCCGATGACGACCCAGATGACAAACGCGGATCCGGCAACAAAGGAGAAGAGCCCGAAATAGAGACCGTGTTTCAGCCGAAATATGCCGCTCCAATATCCAACCAGGCGGTCCAGCCGCAGGCCGGTGAAGTGGCCATACGCCTTCGCGACGATGCCGAGGCATCCCAGGTAGAGGCCCACCAGGTTCATGGTCGCTCCGACGAGCATCGTGTGCACGTCAATGGCGCGGGATCCGATGAAAAACGGTTTGGGATACAAGACGATGACAATGGCGGCTCCAAGCATCCATAGAGCGATTGCCGGCATCATGAAGACTACATCCGGACTGTACAAGAGAATCAACCGGAGGTGCCGCAGGCCGTCGCGCATTGTTCTGAGTTTCGAATCGCCGATTCGTACGTGGTAGACCAGGTTAACTTCGCATATTTTGTAGTCGAGGTTGATGGCCCGGATGACCATTTCTGATGCGAATTCCATTCCGGTAGTCACCACGTTAAGTCGCTTGTAGGCCTCGCGAGTAAATGCCCGCATGCCGCAATTCACATCTCGCACCTTCATTTTGAACAAGGTCTTCATGATGCACCCGAGAACCGGCGTGCCGAGATACCGGTGGAGGAACGGCATCGCGCCCTTTTCAATCTTGTGATATCGATTGCCCATCACGAGATCGGCGTTGTCGTCCAGGATGTGGCGAACGAAAACGGGGATTTTTTCGAGGTCGTAGGTCCCGTCGGCGTCAGCCATGAAGATGATTTGGCCCTCCGAGGCCTCCATGCCGGCACGGAGCGCCTGGCCATATCCCTGGACCGGTTCGTGGATTACGCGCGCTCCGGCCTCGGTCGCCCGTTCAACCGAGCGATCCGTGCATCCATTATCGACGACCACAATGTCCGCGGTGTATCCCATGGATTCAATGTGAGTTTTCGCCTCGCGGACGCAGGGTCCCACGCCGTCTTCTTCGTCCAGGCAGGGAAAAACGAAAGAGACAGTCCGCAGATCAAGATGGCTTGACCCACCGGGGCTCGAATCCTGGGTTGATGCGGTGTGCGCTTCGGCCATGTCAGACAGCGTATGATCCTCCTTACGACCGGGACCTCACCGGGCGCGACCGCATCAGTTAAGATGAAAACCGGCGGGAATGTAAAGCGTGAACATCCCGTGCACTGGCGTATTCCTTGACACAGGACGGCATGAATAAGACAGTGCAGTCGTTTTACTGACATGAAGATCCTGATGCTGTCGTGGAATTTTCCCCCCACCGTGGGAGGCATCGAATCTCTCATCGGTCATCTTTTCGAGGGACTGCTGCGGGCTGGGCACCGTGTGGACGTCGTTACCACCGCTGCCCCATCCGTCGAGACCCGGGAAAGTGTTTATCGTGCGGCAGGGCCGGGCGTGCCGAGATTTCTTTCATTTTCTCTGGTTCGGGGGCGGCATTTGTGTCGAGAGAGCCGTCCCGACCTGATTTTGTGCGGCAGCGTGGTTTCCGTGCCCGTAGGTCTTTTTCTGTCGAAGCTTTACCGCATTCCGTTCGCATTGATCTCCTACGGCAGTGACCTGGTTCATCCGGGGTGGCTTTACCGGCCCGTGAGCCGCTGGCTCTTCCGGCGGGTGCCGCTGGTGGTAGCAATCAGCAATTCGACGCGAGAGCTCTTGTTGGGAATCGGGGTCCCCTCCGAGAGGATCACCCTGATCTATCCTGGCGTGAGCGTTGAAGATTTCGAATCAGAGCCGACCGGCTGTGGCGAAGCGCTGCTGGAGCGGATCGAGGGGCGGCGAGTGTTGCTGAGCGTGGGGAGAATTGTCCGGCGGAAAGGCCTGGCGGAGTTCGTCGAGCAGGTCATGCCCGGTTTGGTCCAGACGTTTCCGGAGCTCATCCTGGTCGTTGCCGGCGATGACGCCACGAAGTCCCTGGTGCACGGGGAGCGAATCCGGGGCAGGATTGAGGAAATCGTACGGCAAAAGGGGCTGGAAGATCATGTCGTGCTTACGGGTACATTACCTTATGAAGAGATTGTGAGGTTATTCTTCCGTTCAGATCTGTTCATTCTTCCGGCGATTTGTGTTCCAGGGGACGCCGAGGGCTTCGGTATTGTTTTTCTGGAGGCGGCGCTCGCAGGGTCCCCCAGCGTGGCGACGAACATCGGCGGCATTCCGGAGGCGGTGCTCGACGGCGTGACCGGTTTGCTCGTAGAACCCGGAGATTGTGAAGGGTTGCGCGCAGCCGTGACCAGAATGCTGACAGATGAGGACTTTCGAACCTGCTGCGCCGAGGCAGCGGCTACGAGGGCTCGAAACGAGTTCTCGTGGGATGTCATCACTTCCAAGTACGTGGGCGCGTTTCGAGAAATTGTTCCATGACAACGCCGCGGCAG
>Ga0310123_10003948_pt1 | contig 11332 bp, 5 predicted proteins | sample CB6_AW_1057_MG_FD_203505 | JGI IMG/M metagenome (GOLD analysis project Ga0310123, IMG submission 203505) | Marine microbial communities from Western Arctic Ocean, Canada - CB6_AW_1057 | ecosystem: Environmental > Aquatic > Marine > Oceanic | place: Canada: Western Arctic Ocean | collected... | reverse complement strand
CATCCCAATCACTCCCCGCCGAGCCCGATCACCGAAAAATCCCGTGAACGGTTACAAATATTTATTGACACGATCCTGGAATTGTGAGTTAACACTATTAACCGTCGTTTTGCATGTCGCGCTCGAAGCCTGGCATGTTGAATGACAAAACCATGCAATGGGCTCATATGTTAGTTCGCTGTTCTGTCAACCTCATTCCCAAATCAGGGACACTCCTCCATGAAAAACATCTGTAAAAATAAACCGTTCTCTAGGTGGTTGGTCATCCCATGTTTGTTGCTGATGACTCCGCTCTTGTCGATTGGCCAACAAGTCTTGTTTCACTCCGGCTTCGAGCAAGCCTTACCCGGTAAAACTCCCGACAAGGCGCTCGTAGGCTCCATGGAATTTGGTGGAGTCATTTTCGCCAACCAAGGCCAATACAGGGTGGACGACGGACCCGCATCGACCAAGGAGGGATTCGGACACAACTACCTTGTGGTGGACAGGAAGAATCAAGGCGGCAACGACCTGTTGTTCATATTCGACGGGGAAGGGACCACCCTGAATGAAACCACAAACTTAACGGTGCAGTTCTACATCTGGGGAAATCCAATCGTCAACGCCAGCTTTGGTCTGACCAATGGTTCCGGTTGGGGTGGTAACACCATAGCGACCTGGAACAACCTGTTCGGAACCGAGTGGCAGGTCTGGGACGGCGGGGGCTGGGCAGCCCCGATCGGCATCTCAGACTACTTGAATGAAGGGGAATGGAACAAAGTCACCTTCGTCTGGGATACCGAAGCCCAGACCCTGACCGGTATGGTCAATGACGCTGGAGCGGTCGAGATGCTGTTGTGGGGCGGCGCCGATTTGTTCATCGATCGGCTGCGTTTGCGCGGCGGCGACAACGCCTCCATCTATTTCCTGGACGAAGTCGCGGTGGTGATCGACGACGAGCCGATCCCCGAGCTGGAACCGCCGGGTCCTCGGCTTCCGGCCCCCGTACCGGGTGAAGAGTTCGTCCTGTTCGAAGCCGACGGAGAAGGTGAAGGCGCGGAAGCCGGTTTTGCCCCGCCCGCTGACGAACCGACCACAGGAGCGTGGTCTTTTGCTGGCGATGGATTCCGTGTCGAGACCGGCCCGTATCCCGAAGGTCCTACGACTGCAGCCATGGGCGATAACTTTTATGTCATCGAGCGCAAGGTTTCCGACGCCGCCAATGTCAGTGCAGAATTTGGAGTATTCGGAGGCGAATCGGCATTCTTCACGGCCGGCGATTACCAGGAAATTACATCCGAATTCTACCTCTGGCTGGGCGATGGATTTAATGCTAATCCCGACTGGGGATTTACCAGCGGACGATCGCCTTTCGCTCCTAGTAACATCTTGACCTGGTTCGAAATCGGCGGGCCGGAGGATGAGCCACGCCGGATTTCCTACTACAATGGCGGTTGGGTGCGCGTACCGATACCCGAAGGAGTGTGGAATGGGGGCGCGTGGAATCATGTGTCCGTGAGCATGAAGGCCGTGGACAACCAGCCGAGCGTAACGATGTCGATCAACCAATCGGACCCCATTCCCTTGGGGCCATGGGGAACGCTCCGTAACGCCATCACCCAAGTCTACGCCCGTGCCGGCGGTGGCGGCACGGAGTTCTTCGTCGACGAATGGAAGGTGACCGGAATCGTCCTTGAGGATACGATGTGTGCGGAAGATCCGCCGCTCGCTAAGGACCTATCCGGCGACATCATCTTCAGCCACAATTTCGAACTGGAGACCGACGTCGATGGTGCGGCGCCCGGCGCTCCCGAGATCGGTTCCTACGATGGCGATAGCAACGGGGTCGTGGTTTCTGGTCAATACGACGCGGACGGCGTCGTCGGCCCGCGGGTGGCCAATAGCGGCAATAACTACCTGGCCTTGCAGGCGGATCAAAGCCTGAGCGCCGTGTTCAGCATCGATCCCTTCGCTGCGGGAACCATCCGCACCATTAGTGCCCGGTTCTATTTGTGGCTGAACGCCGGCGAACCTGGCGACGTCAACTTCGGCTTGGCCGACGGCGACGATTTCACTCGTTCCTCCATCGCCGGCCCAATCGACGGCGGCACCGGCAACGACAAGGACCTCGGCAATTGGAATGGCGCCGAATGGGAATACAACGATATCGGCGGTAGCTACCAACCAGGGGGAGATCCGGATCCTTGCACGGGCTGGAATCTTGTCGAGGTCAGCTACACCAGCAGTTCCGGAATCGCCACCGCCAAGGTCAACGGCAGCGATGCGATTGAATTGAGCATACTGGGCGATTCCATAGAAGCGATACTGGGTAAGCTATCCATCGCGGCGGGCGACGATTCGACCGTTTACTTCCTTGACGATATCCAGGTGGCAAAACGCGATCCATCTCCTCCTCCGAGCGGAGGCGTGGGAACCGTTATTTTCCATTATACGTTTGAAAATAGCGCAGAAGGCGATCTGCCGGCGGAAGAAGACCCCGAGATCGGTACCCTGGAAAATATCAATGTCACGATCATTAACGGGGAATACCTTGATGGCGTCGGGCCCAGCGGTGCCTGTTTCGGCGGTCAATACGTCGCATTCAATCGCAACGACAGCGGTAGTTCCAGAAACCTCAATTATATTTGGGACAAAACACAGCACAGTGAGGAGGGATTTGAGACGCTTGGTGAGTTGACCGAATGGCACACGCGCATGTACGTGTGGATCGAACAAGGCAACGCCAATTGGGGCATTGGCAACGGCAATGGGCCGTGGGGCAACGAGGTGCTGCCGTGGTGGACCGGTTTTTTCGGTAGCCCGGACGGTGCCAACGCCCTGGCCTATACCGGCGGTTGGATCAATACCAACTATGACGAGGACTGGAAGATCGGCGAATGGAACGAGGTGATCATGGATTGGACCCCCGCAGCGGGCCTGACGATCCGGGCCAATGGCGGGGAGCCGGCTCCGGTTCCAGCATGGAACCCGGAGGCTGCCGACATACCGGTCCACCTTATCTACCAGCGCGCCGGTGATGGTACCACCGATTATTTCGTCGATGAAGTCATGACTGTGGTCAACGGTGGCTTGCCCTTGCCCGGAACCACGATCTTCTTCGACGATTTCGATGGTCTGCCGGCGGAGGAGCTACCGGCGGGTGATGCCCTTGTCGGTTTTTATCCGGAAACCGGCATCTCGACCCCGGTCGCGGAGGAGGGTTACCCAAGCGGGCCGGAATCGGCGCTTTCAGGTTCTCAATACCTGCAATTCGATCGTGCCGGCCTCGGCGGTACCGCAGGCGGTCGGGAAATGGCCTTCGGATTAGCCGGCGAGCCGTTCACGCCGAGTTCAACCAAGCTCATCCACGTCCGGTTTTATATGTGGATCGATCCTGGGTTCGAGAATTTCGGTACCTGGGGGCTGGCCAATGCGACCTCGGGTTTTGCCGATACCATTCTGTTCAATTGGCTGGGAGTCGGAGGACGAGCGGCGGATGGTGTATTCCCGCGTGATCTGTATCAGTATGATGGAGCGGAATCATATTTGCCGACTGGTTCTGACTGGCTGGACAGCGCATGGAACAAGCTCGAATACACTTACAACAGCTTCCAGCAGCAATGGACCGTTCGGCTAAACGATGGTGCACCCATGGACACGCTGCTCTGGGGTAATCCTGATGAGTTGATGCTGAGCAGTGGTCGCATGCGGGCCGGCAGTGGCACCAGCAGCTTTTTCATCGACGATTTCGAGGTAAGCGTCGTCACGGGAGGTAGCGCAGGACCGGGTCCTGGTGCATGGCCAGAGGGCACGGTATTCGGGGATGGGTTTGAAAACAGCGTTATCGAGGATCCGCCAATTCCTCCGGGACGGGATGATCCGGATCAGGGGACTTACGGGGCGGTCGGCAACTTCATCGCCGTGGTGGATGGATTTGACCCGTTCAATGACGACAGTCCGGAAACCGCCCAGGACGGCAATAATCACATCGGGATCGACGATCGCGACGGAGGTATCGGTGATCCGGCATTGACCGTAATCTTCGATGCCGAAAAGTCCCCGGCCAACATCAATTCGTTCCAGGCGGACTTCTGGATCTGGCTCGCATCATCCGCGGATAATATGGCCACCTTTGCGGTTGGCAGTAGTGCAAACCTACGGCCCGAATCGCAGATAATGAACGCCGTCATCGGCGGTGACGACCTGACAATCAGCTACTGGGACGGAGTTGAATATATTCCAACGACAGCCACCGTGCCCGATCGCGAATGGGCCAAGATCACCCTCTGGTGGAACATCGAATCGAGTGGGATGATGATGGTCAGTGTCAACGACGGTGACGCGGTTGAGCTGGGTTTGTTTGGCCCGCCTGACATCCGGATCGATCGCCTCATCTTTGGCCGCGCCGAAGGTTCGGAGCAGACGATCTACTATCTGGACACCATTAGCGCGGAATCCTTCTCCCTACAAGGACTGTACAAGCTGCAGTGGAAGCCCAGCCTGGCTGGGGACTCGGTATGGGAGGATATTACCGATTGGATAGACGACACCAGTGCCCTAGTGGAAATCACCGAGGGTACCTCCTTCTTCCAGGTATTGAGTAATGCAGGAGCCCAGATATTGGACATCAATCAGCAAGATGAAGCCAACGTCATGATCAACTGGGGCAATGCGCCACCGCCACCGCCACCACCGCTGGTGCTGGTGCTGGTCGATGACGGATTTGAAAACGCCTTATCCGGCGAGCCTCCCGGAGACCCGGATGCGGGCACCATCGTGGCCACCGACAATGTCGTGGTCCAAGAGGGTCCCTATGAGGTCGGCGACGTGGTCGGCCCCGCGGAGGCCTTCAGCGGCAACAACTATCTGGTGATGGACCGGAAGAATCTCGGCGGCAACAACCTGCTGTTCAGCTCGGATGAGGAAGTGTCTGTCGACGAATTAAAGGCGCGCTTCTATGTCTGGGCTGACCCAGTCATCAACGTCAGCTTCGGCTTGGGTAGCGGCGACGTGAGCGGCAGCAGTCCAGCAGATACCCTCACTTGGAACAACCTCGTCGACGGCAACTGGCAAGTCTGGGATGGCAACCCCAACTGGGCAAACATCGACATCTCGGCCGATTGGTTGGTCGGGCAGTGGAACGAGATCTTGATCTGCTACGACGGGGCAACCCTGATCGGCTCAGTCAATGGAGGTGCTCCAGTCGACCTGGTGATGATTGGCACCGACCTGGTAGTCAACACGTTGCGTTTCCGTTCCGGGAACGCCGAGTCGGCCTACTTCCTGGACGAAGTAGCGCTGGCGGTTAACGGCGAACCGCTTCCGTCTAAGGCGCCGAGGTTGCTGCTCGATAATGGCCTGGAAGGTGCGGTTTCCGGAGGGCCTCCCGGCGGCACCGTCGAAGGCACTGACAACGTCTTGGCCCAAGAAGGTCCCTACGCGGCCGGCGACGAGGTGGGTCCCGAGGCGGCCAACAGCGGTAGCAACTATCTGGTCATGGACCGGGTGAATCTCGGCGGCAACAATCTGCTGTTCAGATTCAATAAGAATGGCACGACCCTGGATGAGAGCAACCAGTTCAAGGTGCGCTTCCACGTCTGGGCAGAGCCGCTCCGATCGGTTAGTTTTGGTCTCGGCAACGACGTCGTGGCCGGCAGCGACGTGGCCAATACCCTCATCTGGAACAACCTGGCGGGCGGCATCTGGCAGCGCTTTGGCGGAGGAGTGTGGAACAATGACTTCGACATCTCGGCCGATTGGCTGGCCGCGGCATGGAACGAGATCGTCGTCTGCTGGGACGGAAGATCTCTCACCGGCTCGGTCAACGGCGGTCCACCAACCGAACTGATTCTGGTTGGAGATACCGGCATGGTCGTCGATACCTTGCGATTCCGTTCGGGCGACGGCACTTCGACCTATTACCTCGACGATTTGTCCGTCGTGACCAACGGCGCACCGTTTCCGCCTCTGCCGGTGCTGCAAAATGATAGTTTTGAAAACGCGGCGTCCGGAGAAGCTCCAGGCGAATCGAAGACGGGCACTATCGAGGCCAGCGAATCAATCTTCGTCCAAGAGGGTCCTTACGCGGAGGGCGACGAGATAGGTCCCGAGGCGGCCAACACCGGAAACAACTATCTGGTCATGGACCGGGTGAACTTCGGCGGTAACAACCTGATACTCAGATTGGCTGATGGTGGGGCGAGCCTGGATGATAGCAGTCAATTCAAGATATCGTTCTCCATTTGGGCGGATCCGGTTCGAAATTGCAGTTTCGGTTTCGGCAACACCGCCGTGAGCGGTGACCCGCCGGACACAGTCAGCTGGAACAACCTGAATGACGGCATTTGGTCACGTTTGGCGGATGAGGGCTGGAACAACGACTTCGACATCTCGGCCGATTGGCTGGTTGGGGCATGGAACGACATCGTTATCTGTTGGAACGGGGATACCCTGACCGGTGCGGTCAATGGCGGTATACCAACCGAACTGCTCATGAGGGCAGGCACGGACCTGGTCATCGATGCATTGCGCTTCCGTTCGGGCGGCGGTACCTCGGCCTACTACATCGATAACGTGGTTATCCGGGGTGAGCCGCGAGAATAATCTCCGAGTCAAAGAAATAATTGAATCAAGACCGGGCGCTTGCGCCCGGTCTTTTTTTTGGGACGGTGCGATTGAGACTGCCGGTCAAAAAGGACGCAAGGGACATTCAGGGACTCAAGGGTCGAGGCGGATACCTGCAGTCCGCGGAGTCCCTTTGGTCCTTTTGGTCCTTCAAGTCCTTTCAGACTGGCAGTCTCAATCGCACCCCGGATCAACGCTTGTCATACCGTGAGTTGATTCTCTACAATAGAGCTTCATGAAAGCAACTCAGGTTCTTCTTTATAGTTCACTTTTATTTGGATCGTTCTCTGTCAGCGCCGACTTGTTGATCGGGGATCGCTTGGAACTGTTCGTTGACGATCATCTGATTGCTTCGATGGAGGGCGATGCGCGGAAAGTTCAGCATCGGCCGGAGCCACGAGATGTCGCACTCGTGACGGGTGAACCGTGGGAGGGTAATACTTCGGCCTACTATACCTTCTTTCAAGATGGGGATTTGTTTCGCCTGTACTACCGCGGATCGCATGCCGACCCAAAAACCCAGAAGGGCATGCATCCCGAGGTGACCTGCTATGCCGAAAGTAGCGACGGGATTCATTGGACCAAGCCGCACCTCGGATTGGTCGACTGGAAAGGATCGAAGGCGAACAATATCATTTTGGCCAGTCCGGGCACCCACAATTTTGCGGCATTCAAGGACGGCAACCCGACCTGCGCAGACGACGCCCGCTACAAGGCACTTGGGAGCGGCAAGGGCGGTTTGGTCGCGTTCAAGTCGCCCGACGGAATCCACTGGTCCCTGATGAGCAAGCAACCCGTTATCACCAGAGGTGCCTTCGATTCCCAAAATTTGGCTTTTTGGGATCCGGTCAGGATGGAATACCGCGCCTACTGGCGGATCTTCACGGATGGGGTGCGCGCCATTCGCACTTCGACCACCGTGGATTTCATGAGTTGGCCGGATGATGTCGACCTGGTCTATCCGAACACGCCGCCGCAACACCTTTACACCAACGCGGTTCGACCTTACTTTCGAGCCCCGCACATTTTCATTGCCTTCCCGACGCGTTATTTACCGAAGGAAGGACAGCGCGTAGAGCCGATTCTGATGACCAGCCGTGACGGTGTTTCGTTCCAACGTTGGAATGATCCGGTTGTCCCGCAGGACGCACCGAAAGATCGGGCCGGCAATCGGAGCAACTACATGGCCTGGGGGATGGCCAAGCTACCTGGTTATCCGAAAGAGATTTCGGTCTACGCCACCGAGGCTTATTACGCCGGGCCGGATTCGCGGTTGCGCCGGTTCGTATTTCGGTTGGACGGGTTCGTGAGCGTGCACGCCGGTGGAGAGGGCGGCAGTTTAACGACCAAACCATTGAACTTCACTGGCCGATACTTGCGGGTGAATTTCACCACAACCTCTGGCGGTAGCCTCAAGGTTGAATTACAAGACGCCGGCGGCAAAGTCATTCCCGGATTCGGATTGACGGACTGCGAATCTTTGACCGGCGACAGCGTGAATCAAATCGTGCGCTGGAAACAAAAAAGCGACCTTGCGGCATTGCGCGGAACACCGGTGCGCGCCCGGTTCGTGTTAAAAAATACGGACCTCTACTCCGTACGATTCAAGTGAGGCTTTTTTACCCGTGCATACCATGAATCCATCGAGCGGATTGATCTCTTTCATTTGTAATAACCGTCCTTGGATAAGTTTACACATCACGAATCACGTATGAAAGAGCTGCTGAAAGTTATCGTGACGGCCTGCGGTTGTCTGGGGTTATGGACGATCTACACCGTGCATTCCGCCGATCCGACGCGGAAAGATGTTGCGGCTCTGCAACCTGTTCCGCCGAATCTGGAAGGCATGGCGACCTCGAACCGAAGGTTCATGAACACGCTATTTTTTTTCGACGATTGGCATTTTCGGGCCCGGGAGGGATTGGATCGGAAGTTGGGGCGGCCTCAGATGTTGCGCGAGGTGCTGCTGGACTTCCAATCCGATCCGGATCTCAAGTCCATTAGAGGTTTGGTTCCCAAGTACGATCCGATCAAGGGTTGTTACACCCTGGACATCGACTGTCACGATCAACAAGACAGGCGATTTTTCATTCGACTGGAATCCCCCGATCCCTACACCTGGCCGGCCGTGCGCTGGAGGCCTGGAGACGGCCCGCTTTGGACGCGTGTCGACAATGTGTATCTGGATCAGCACGATAACCGCTTGTGTTGTTTCAATATTCTTCCGCTGATAGACACGCCTCTGGCGGATAAGGGTTACTTCATCAATCTCGTTGATCACGGCAACGCCACCGGCTTTTCACAGGACGGATTCCTATACGAACTCGATGCCAACGCTCCTTGGGTGCGAGGCTATGGCAGTGATACGGGTAATCCCACGCTCTACAACCCTTGGACGGGCCGGTTCATGATCTTCTGTCGGCCAGACTGCCTCGATCGAAGGGTCGCTCGCATTGACTCGCCCGACTTGAAGACCTTCAGCCAGCCGACAGTAATCTTTCAGCCTGATCCCCAGGATCCGGTCGGACGTGAGTTCTATGGTCTTGCCGCTTTCCTCTACGGTGACGTGTTTCTCGGCATGTTGGCCGTGTATGACACTGAACCGACGGAAAATCGCCGTTTCAAGATGCAAGGCACCAGTCAGCCGCACCTGGCTTACAGCTATAATGGTCAAAATTGGTATCGCGCCTCTCGAGATCCGTTTATGCCCCGATCGGCTCCGGGCACCCATGCGGGCGGTTCGGTCTACGCGGGTCTGGTGCGGCGCACACCGGACAACCGATTGCTGTTCGGCGGCATGGTCACCTGGACCGAGCACGGAATGGACATCGGCCACAGCCCCGAAGAATGGCGGACCAAGCCCTACCGGGTTTATATGTATGACATGCGTTTGGATGGGTTTGTGTATCTGCGAACCCGAGCAAGACAAGGCATGGTACGTACCAAAACGGTCGTTCCTCAAGGTGGCGAAATGACCATCAACGTCCGCACATCACCTAGCGGACACGTCAGGGTGGCTGTATTGAATGAAGCGGCTGAGCCCATTCCCGGTTATTCTTTGGCAGACTCGATTCCCCTTACTGGAGATCACCTGTTCGGAAAGGTCAGTTGGCGCAATGGAAAAAATCTGGATGATCTAAAGGGCAAGCCGGTCCTGATCGAAATCACCATCAGGGAAGGGGAACTTTACGCGCTTCGATTCACTCATCAGGTCGCGCCTGGCGAGCATATCCGTGACCGTCAATCCATGATGTACCCCCGCTGACGTTTCCACAGCAACTGTATGGTTCAGGAGAAATCCAGTTGCCGGCAACATGGATGCTCAACGGAGGGCGGGTTTTCGTACCCGCCAGGCGAGAACGTGATCCCGGAACTTGATTGGCAAGACCTGCGATAATTGCATCTTTCGGCCAGCACGGCATAGTACACCCAATGGCCATGCGATCGAAAGCGCTGACAAGTCACCGCTTTCGGTAAACAGACCTCGGTAAATCCCGTGATTGAGTCACAGATGGACCTCAACTACGTGCGCCTTGGCACGGCAGCGGTGTTGTTGGCAGCAAGAAACGCAAATCCGTCCGATCCGACAGCCTTTGACTCCGTCATTCAGCTTTCGGAAATGTTGCGGTCCGCGTCACTCATCTTCAACGTAAGTCTTCCCGCAATCGTAGCTGATACCGCGTAGTGGGATGCCAGCGTCGATCATGGCTCGCCGTGATTCGCGGATGCCCTTCTGGAGTAGGGAGAGGTCGCTCATGTGCCAGAGCAACCGGCACCCCTCCTGGATGAGTTCACGTGCCCGTTCGCCGGATTTGCCAATGGCTGCCCAATTCTTACCCGTGTTGCGCGCTGCTGCCGCCACCGACTTCATGGCTTTTTGTAACTTCGGGTGATCGAAGCGCCCGGGAAAACCGGAAAGAATGGAAAAGTCCCCAGGCCCCAACATCACGAAATCCACGCCAGGCACCGCCGCGATTGCTTCGGCCTCGTTGATGGCGTTTTGATCTTCAAGCTGGATAACGATAAATGTTTGTTCATTCGCCTCCCGGGTGTAGCGATCCAGAGGAGGTATCATGTGCGAAGTATCGGCGTTTCCAGTATCCGCCCCGCGTTTTCCTAACGGAGCGAACTTTGCCCACTTGACGACTTCACTCGCCTCCTTGGCATCGTCACACCGTGGATACATGATGCCCGTTGCGCCTGTCTCCAATAGTCTTGACATCCGCATAAATTCGCCCTTGGCGGGACGAGCGACGACGTCGGTATCGCTGACGCGAGCCCCACGAATCATGTGTGAGGCAGTTTCGAGGGAATAATGGTGATGCTCCAAATCCAGCCAAAACACATCAGGTCCCATAAAACCGGCCATCTCGTGAAAGGTCGGATCGGTGGCGTGCATCGCCAATCCCCAAGACGGGATGTCCTGGTGAAGTTTTGTTAATACTCGGCTTGTTCTCATAAGCTACTCCGTCTGGTGTCCAATCGTTTTGATGTCATGCTCGTGGCTCGAGACAGAAGTTTTTATGGAAACGTGATTCAACGCCCTCTGCATGGTCCGCGTTCAATAAGGCTTGAATAGATCCCTGGCAAGACAAACAGTGCAGGGCATTAGCTGGATGTCCGCTCGGGCGAGCCCTGTCGAAACCCCTGGCGGATCATCCCCAGCCCCCTTGGTCATAGGGCGGATTCTCGCTATGCGCCAATTTAGTGCGTTGGAATGATTTGTGAT
>Ga0310123_10003946_pt1 | contig 11334 bp, 9 predicted proteins | sample CB6_AW_1057_MG_FD_203505 | JGI IMG/M metagenome (GOLD analysis project Ga0310123, IMG submission 203505) | Marine microbial communities from Western Arctic Ocean, Canada - CB6_AW_1057 | ecosystem: Environmental > Aquatic > Marine > Oceanic | place: Canada: Western Arctic Ocean | collected... | reverse complement strand
CTATTTTCTGCCGGCCGATTTGAACCTCAGCGAGTCGATTTCGCTGTTGGTGTTGTACCACGAGCTGGGAGACGCACAGAGAGGCATTCCATTTCATGATGCGGCCCGTTCGGCAGCACTGAAGTTGCTGAGCAACCTACCCCACCGTTTACGGCAATACGTCGGCGAATTGACCGATTCCATTTCCATGCGACTCGACGTGCGAAACATTCTGGACCAATCGGACCAATCAAAATCGCATTACGAACTGCTGTTGCAAGCACTCTCCAAACGACGTCAAGTCCGAATTCGATACGACACCCTGGTCGAAGGGAAGGTCATTGGGACGGCCATCAGTCCGTACCGCGTGTTGTTCCATCGCCATAGCTAGTACGTGATCGGCCGATCGTCGCTGCACCGCTCGATACGGACGTTTAACGTCAGTCGTATTTTGCAGGCGGAAATACTGGAAACACCTTACCGGATTCCGACTCGGTTCAATCTCGACAGATTTTTTGGAAACGCCTAGTCGCTGATCCGCGATCGCGATCAACCGTACCAGGTTGTGGTCCGCTTTCAGAAAATGGTCGCCCAGAACGTAGCCGAAGTCCAGTGGCACAAAATGCAACAAACCTTCTGGAACGAAGATGGGATGCTCGACTTTCACGTGACAGTTGATGGACTGCGGGAGATCATCTGATGGATTCTCGGCTACGGCGAGCAGGCCGAGGTGCTCCGCCCGCGAGAGCTTCGTAACCAGATCAAAGACCGTGTCGAGGCCATGCGTAAAACCTATGCCCGTAAACCATCACCGCTCCGCAAACGTCGCAAGAAGTAGAGCAGACTGAGATCGGTGACCGTACTTCCCGATCCCTGGGGCCCTATCCAGAGAAGACTAACCCAGATTATCCATGAGGCGAGCCTCGACTCGCGCAAGCAAAGTGGTAAAAGGCGTTGCGACTATCTTGCCCAAAACGCCGCGCATACAAGCACGAAGCGCAAGCGAGTGAGTCCATACCGTGCACACTCGCTTGCACTTCGTGCTTGTATTAGTCGAGCGAACACCTCATGAATAATCCGGGTTATCGCGGCCAGACAAGGGACCAGACCCTCTCGGTCATAATACTGGCAACGAATTGGTTTGCGATTCAGACGGGCCAGACCAGTTCCCACAACGTGCGGATTCTGCCGGGAAACAACGGCAGCGCAATCTCCGGGTCTTCGATTTCGGGATGCCACATTTTCTCCCACTCCAGGCTGAACCAACCGTCGTAACCGGCATGATGAAGCAACCGCAAGCACTCGAGGACCGGAAACTCACCCGCCCCGAACAGCACGTAATCGGCATGGCGATGGCCGCTCATCAGCTCGTGGGCCTGTTGGGCGGCCTGATGCACCTCCTCATTTTTCGATAGCTGCGGACGAACAATCGAATCTTTCCAGTGCGTGTGCCGGACCCACTGACCCAGCCGATCGAAGGTCGTCGGCAATTCCTCGTTGCAGAAGCGCCAGGGATGATGCGTGTCCCACAGCACGCCGACCTCGCCACAGCAGACGAGCTGCATCGTCTGCTGCGTCACCTGCGAATCCGAAAAATCGCCATGCGTTTCGATCAGAATCGCCGGCCCGATTGTTTCGGCATATTCTCCGAGCCGTGTGAGTCCCTCGGCAATGTTCTCGATCGCGTTCTGACGAACGGCCGCATCAGCATGTTCGGGAAGCACATCCCCGAAAACCCGCACGAAGGACGCGCCCAACTCAGCCGCCAAATCGACGTAGGCTTGACCGATCTCGATCTGCTTTTTTCGGGCTCCGGCGTTCACGTCGTCGAACCGCACCGACGATGCCAAACCGCAGACTTGGAATCCGGCATTGGCCAACTCACGCCGGCGGCTGACAAGTTCTGACGGCCGAAACTCAGGCCGGCTGAGCAAATCGGTCTCGCGCTCGATCAGTCGAATTTCGACGCCGTCGTATCCGTATCGCACGCCGAATTCGAGCAGTTCGCGCCAGCTCCAGTCGGGGCAACTTAATGTGGAATATGATGTTTTGATCACTCGTAGAACCAATGCGTCCTGCGGTCGCCAACTGTTTGAGGGTTCCGGCGACGTTCTGTTTGGTGGATTGACACGCCAAGCGGCACTCGGCCGACGGGTTTACGCCGTCCGCTGCGACTCTTCTTATCGTACCGTCACGCGGATACCGTACAATGGTGCGAGTGATTCGAACAACGACACCGGGACTGTCCCTGTCAAAACGTTCGTTTGTTGACGAGCCACCGAATGCCCAACAAGCCGAGACCGCACGAACTGCCGCCGGTCCCGAATGTTTCGGCCGAACTTCGTGAGGCCGTCGAACACGATTACCAGCGCTTTCCTGGTTCCCAAGCTGGAGCTTGGGAACCAGGGCCGCCCGACTCGCTGGAGACGTATGTCAGCGAACAATACGGACTCGACGTGGCCTCGGAATACGCCGGCTGCGAGTTGCGAAATCCGTGGGGCAAGGCCTCGGGCCAGTTGTCGATGACGGCCCGTCAGGTGGCCGAAGACGTCGAAGCCGGGCTGGGCTTCGTTGTGCTGAAAACAGTGATTGCCCTAGACGACACCGGATCGCAGTCGATGAAAGCCTGGGCGATCAAGGAGTCTCGCATGCTGGCTGAACCGATTGTCGGCCGATCGGGCCAATCGGGCTGGACGATTAGCTGGAAGGGGCGGGGATGGTGGCAGACGTTCGAGGAATACCTCGAGCTGATTCGGCAGGCACAGCAGATGGCCTGCGGGACCGGCACGTTGATCGTGCCTTCCTGCAAATACCATCTCCCAACACCGGACGAAGGTTTCTGGAAAGTCGAGGAATACGAGTTCACGACACCGAGAATCCTCGAGGCGTGGCGCGAACAGACCGAGCATTCCACAGCGCCGATGCCGCTTGAAAAAGACTTCAGCCCAACTCTGGCCGGCAGCGGCCGTTCGACACAGCAGGCGCAGATCCTCGAATGGCTGCGTACCGTCCCGGTTTTGGTCCGTAAGTCAGTCTCGTCAGCGGAAGATCCCGACAGCTCGAATGCCGCAACACCGGCTCAACCGGACAGCCCTTCGCCACTTCGGCTGGGGCTGAAAATTTTCAACGCCCTGTTCGACGACGAGTTTCAGTTAGAAATGCTGCGGGCGATTCACCGGCCCGGAAGCGGCCGGCCCGACTTTTACATCTACGGCAATCGCCTGTTCGATCCGGATCGCGAGTTCGACGGTCACCAAGGAATTGCCTACGGCGGGCCGGACCTCAGCGACCGCAACCTGCGGGTGATGACGCAATTCCAGCATGCCGCCGAACAAGGCAGCGTTTCAGCGCCGCTGTTGCCCTGGTCGGCCACGGGCGATATCACCACGGGCAAGATGGCACTCGAGTACGCGCTGCGTGGGGCCGGTAGCTTTCAGCTTCACACTTTTTTTCAACTGCCGACCGATCAGTACCACATGACGCTCGGCAGCAAAACCCAGAAAGCCCTGCACGAACTCTATTTTCATCCGCAGACCGGCTTCGTTATTTGGATGAGGCATCTGGCCGCCGCTTTGAATCTGCCGACGGAGCCCATCCGGTTTCGCGACGTCATCGGCAAGGGGCTGTTGCTGCGGAGGGTCGATCGTTAATGGTTTTTCAAAAAAAACTCCGCGGTTTCAGATTCCCGGAATCTCAAAGATTCCAAGAATCTCGTTGCTGTCGGCGCAGCGGTCGGTTAGTCTGATGCCCAATGGGCGTTCCGTGCGCAAATTCCAACTGCCACAAAAAGCAAATTTTGGCGGTGACCGACAGACCACTCACACCGGGGAAACACGCTGTGAAGAACACGAGATATCAGCGTCAAACGACGATCCGGTTCCTGCTTTGGTCCGCGGCAATTGCCGGAATCAACGGATGCGGCCATAACTACGACCGGCTGCCGGACGAACAGCAGCAGGCGGTCGCTTCGCTGCGGTCACACGGCTCGGAAGTCATGGTGAACGGACAGCACGCCGTCTGGTGGATCCACCCGAACCATCTTTCAACCGAGCAAATGTCCGATGCCGACATGCCGCAGGTCGGGCTGTTCAAGAACTTGGAACGGCTGAGTCTGTTCGAGACCAAAGTGACCGACGCGGGGTTGCACGAATTGCGCGGACTCACCCAACTAGATACCCTGACGCTTAGCGGCACGAACATCAGCTCCGCCGGCCTGCTGAATCTTGCCCCTCTGAAGAATCTCAAACGGCTGTATCTAGACGATACGTCGATCAACGACGAAGGACTGACACACCTGAAAGGCCTTGAGAATCTGGCCTACCTCGATTTGAATGGAACCAGCGTGACTGACAAGGGCGTCGAGACACTGGCCGCCGCGCTGAAACGGCTCAAGGACGGTCTCAACAAACAGCGTGGATCCGACGACCAACTGCCGGAATGTAACATCCAGCGCTAATCGAAATGATCGCTGGCGGCTTAGCGGACCGCACAAAAACGAGCGATCGATCAGCCTTCCGGAGGGATGGCCTCTGTTTGCTCGGTAATGGGACGGTAGTGTTCGACCCGGCGGTTGCGGGCGAAGTTGAAAATGGACTCCTTGTAGATCCGCGTCTGATCGAGATCGCAGCGATGCACGATCAACTCGTCGCCGAGTGTGGACGTCATGGCGACGACTTCGCCCGAAGGAGCAATGATCGACGTCTGGCCGATTTGCGGCACGGCTTCTTCAACCCCCGCCTTGGCCACGGCGACCACCCAGGTGCCGTTCTGGTAGGCACCCGACTGCACCGAGAGTAGATTGTGGAAATTGGTCAGCGAATCGAACTGAGGATGTTCTGGATGCAAACTCGGCGTGTTGTAGCCTAGCAACACCAGTTCCGCCCCCTTGAGCCCCAACACCCGCCAGGTCTCGGACCAGCGGCGGTCGTTGCAGATGCACATCCCCACCACACCACCAAAGGCCCGCCACGTACGGAACCCGATGTTACCGACCTCGAAATACCGTTTCTCCAGGTTTTGGAAGGGATTGTCCGGCCGATGATCGGCATGGCCGGGCAGATGAATCTTTCGATACTTTCCGATAATGCGCCCGTCTTTGCCGACCAGGACGCTGCTGTTGTAATGCCTGTTCTGGCCATCTTCTTCCGTGAGCTCCGCGTAACCGAGATGAAAGCCAATGCCGAGCCGAGCCGCTTCATCGAACAGCGGTTGGGTTTGCGGGCCGGGCATTTGCCGTTCGAAATAGGAATCGATCTGGTCGGGGTCTTCCATCCACCAGTGTGGAAAAAACGGCACCAGCGCGCACTCGGTGAAGACGACCAAATCGCAGTTTTGGGCGTGTGCCTCGCGCATCTGAGTCATCAGCCGTTCGAGAACGTCGCGGCGCGATTCGGTGCTGGTAACTGGTCCCGATTGGGCGGCGGCTACGAGTATGAATCGGGGCATCTGTCTGTCTCTTCGCTTTTGTTCGATGCTGGATGTTCAAAATTCAGCAGTTCCCAATCCCGCATTCTACGCGGGATCAGATCCTGGCGAATTCCGAAAATCCCTGGGATCTGTCTGGCAAATGGGGAGCTACTGGTATTTTGTCATAAACAGAATAAGAATTCACCCGTCTGCGGTCGGGCGTGCAGGGCTGGTCAGTTTTTAAAATTGGAGCAACATGACCGAGCGAGGGGGTCTGGCCTATTGTAAGAGCAAACGGTTCAGCACCACCGATCTACATCAATTCGCCACCATCTTTTCTGGAGAGGGCCAGACCCCTACCCGATACCCCAGAATGAAAAACTGACCAGCCCTGAGTCGGGCGCCCCCCCATCAGGGACGAATGGTGTTGATGTTTGTCGATACGTTATTTTTTGGCGCAAGCGTTGCGGTCACGCTACGCTGACAGTGTAATCGGGGTATTGGCCGTGCCGGCGGCTAGATGCGCATGTTACAGATGGTTCGGGGTTTTGTGTAGCGGGAAGGTCGGATCCATGAGTCTCACTGCTGATGACTTCTGGGCGGCATATCATCATGCCAGCAATTGCGCCGGCAAAGCTGTTCAGCTCCGGCGCGTGCTGGAAACCAAGGGTGACCTGCTCCGCCTGCTCGATGAACTGGCCATTGACGAACTGGCGCAGGTCGGTGAGGCAGTTGACGCCGTCAAGTCGTATCTCGTCCCATCGATCCCCAGTGTCGCGACGTTCGGTCCGGTGATGGCGGCATCGTGGCATCACGCGGTTTTCAACTGCCTGGGCGACATGCTTCGCGATATTATGAACATCGCCGGCTCGCCGCCAGAAGTCGGCTGGTTCGACGGAAGCATTGACGAAGAACAGCGCAACCGCGAACTGCTGAAGGTGGGCGATCACCTCGTCACCATTCGCGATTATCTGCTCAAACGCTACAGGGGCCTCGAAGAGGAACTCAAGCTGGCCCGGTGCATGCTCTATAAGGAAATGGCGATTGCTTGGCAGGCGTATTGTTGGGAGAGCGCCATGGGGATCAACCCCGAACCTCCGCCGGCCGCTCCGGGCACGGCGGTCATGACCTCACACGGTCCCGATTTCCGGTCCGTCATCTGGAGCAGCAAACCCTATTCGTTCACCAAAAAACAGGCGGCAGCGGTCGAAATTCTCTGGACAGCCTGGGAGCAAAATACTCCTGAAGTCGGTGAAGAGCACATCCTCAAATCCATTGGTGCCGACGAGCCGGAACTGCGTGACGTCTTCCGCAACCACAAGGCCTGGGGTGTGATGGTCGTTGCTGGAACTGGAGGGGCCTTCCGCCTGGACGATTGAACGATCTCGCCTCAACGCCCCTCAGCCGCCGCGACCGTCTCGCCCGGAACTATGCTCATGCGGGCGGTCAGCCCATCTTTGAGCACGTCCTGCGAGTTGTCCACTTCGGCGTGGACTTTGACTTTTTGTGTAACCGGCTCGACCTTGACATCGACGAACGTAATGCGGCCCGGAAAGACAAGCTTCTCAATTTCCAGATCGATGTTCGGGAGGTCGAGACGCACCTCGACAGACGCGCCGCGGGGGACCCGCACGTGTTCCTGAATCGACAGATAGCCCTCGACCTGGACGCGGCGGGCATTGACGATTTCCAGGATCGGCTCGCCTTCGTGAACCGCCTCGCCCTTCTTTTTGTGTACGCTGCGGATGACACCCGCAAACGGAGCTTCGACGCGATACGTCTTGAGAATTTCGAGCGTTTCATCGCGTTTCAACTTTTCGACGTCGAAATTGTATTCGGCCTGTTCCAGTTGCAGCAGCGACTTCTCGGCGGCAAGTCGAAGTTCACGCATCTGGAAATCGGTGAAGGTGCCCGGCTGCAGTTTGTTGGCCTGGACGGAGCTAAGGTACTGCAACTGTGCCAATTCGCTGGCTTTCCGGGAGAAGCGGATCTCAACGTCGTTGGCTGCGCTGCGCTCGGCAATGGCCAGCGTCGCGCGGACGACCTGGTCACGAATTTGGGCGACCAGCGCGCCGCTGCGGACACTTTCGCCTGCTCGTGGAACGACAAAATCGAGAATTCCGGCCCGGTCTGCCGAGATGATCGCCTCATCAATCAAGCGTACACGGCAATGTTTGACTTCGATGCGATCCGGCCTCGAAACCACGCGGGACTGACGTTGTACAGAAGCAGAGCCGGTAAATTGGTGTGAACCGGCAATCGTCGGATCTCGACCGAGCAGAAATCCAGCGGAAAGCGAGCAGACAGCGGCAATGCAAAAAAACTTCATGGCTTTCCCGTCGGCAAGGAAACGTCAACATGAAATGGAACGGGGAAGGAAGGCGGCAAGATGGTATCGTCGGTTCCCCTTTAGACGCAATATCACTTTTGGAAACCATCGGGACGGTCGTCCAGAAAGCGGCGGCCGGTGAGATGATCTGTCGCATCATGGGCGAATGTGGTGCGGTGGCTCGGCGGGAGCCTCCCTCTCCCGGTTTTGAAACCACTTCTATGATGAGTACCGTGTCTGGGCGAAAATATAATTCCACTGGTTGCGATCTATGTCCGAAAACTGTCCGAGAATGGTTGGTATTTCCTGGTAATCTCTGTAAAATCTGGACAGTTTTGTGATCGAAATATTGTTCGCTTTGACGACGTAACACTAATCAAATCTTTTGTTTGCACCGATTCGTCCCCGTAGCTCAACTGGATAGAGCGCTGGCCTCCGAAGCCAGAGGTTAGAGGTTCGAGTCCTCTCGGGGATACTGTTCTTGCGACAAGACGCTCTCCTCTGTGAGAGATAACTCCCCCCAAGCTGGAACCAGACAGGGTTAAACTTCGCTGGAGTACATTTGGCAGAAAAGTCTGATGTGTGAATCTGTTTTGGTCACTCCGGTTTCCGGGCCAGTCCGCGGCTGCATTCGTCCTCCTGGTTCCAAAAGTCTCACAAATCGCGCGCTCGTGGTTGCGGCGTTAGCCGTCGGCCGGTCTCGATTGACCGGAGTGCTCGACAGTGATGACACGAGTGTGATGATTGAAAGTCTGGGGCGGTTGGGCATTGCTGTTCGTCACGACGCGGCCGGCTGCATTGCCGACGTCACCGGCTCTGGCGGTCGTCCCCCGGCGAACGCAGCCGAGTTGTGGCTGGCTGGCAGCGGGACTGGCATTCGCTTCTTGACCGCTGTCTGCACACTCGGACGAGGAACGTTTCGGCTCGATGGAAATACCCGAATGCGGCAACGGCCAATTCGCGATCTCCTTTCGACTCTCAATGCGCTGGGGGCCGATGCCGTGTGCGAACTCGGGACCGATTGTCCACCCGTGACCGTTCAAGCACAGGGACTGTCCGGTGGCACAACAACCGTCGCCGGCAATATCTCCAGCCAGTTCCTCTCTGCTGTGTTGATGGCGGCGCCGTGTGCCGACACTGCCGTTGAGTTGCACGTTCAGGGGGATCTGGTTTCGCGACCTTATGTGGACATGACGCTGGGAGTCATGTCTCGTTTCGGCGCGACGGTTGAAGAGCGTCAACCGGGCCGTTTTCGAATTGCGCCACAAATTTACCGGTCCGCAGACTACGAGATCGAACCCGATGCGTCGGCGGCCAGCTATTTCTTCGCAGCCGCGGCGATTACCGGCGGTGAGGTGAGGGTCGACGGTCTGTCACGCAAGTCGAGACAGGGAGACGTCGGTTTTGTTGACGTGCTGCAGCGAATGGGATGCCGTGTCGAATACGGCACCAACAGCATCACGGTTCACGGCGGCACGTTGCGGGGTCTCGACGCAGATATGAACGCCATTAGCGACACCGCACAGACGCTGGCTGTGGTTGCCGCTTTCGCCAACGGACCGACCCGCATCCGTAACGTGGCCCATATTCGGCACAAGGAGACCGATCGCATCGAAGCGGTGGCCTGCGAACTGCGGCGGCTGGGACTCAAAATCGAGACCCAGCCGGACGGAATGACGATCCAGCCTGGCCCGCTGCAGGCGACGACCGTGCAGACATACGATGATCACCGGATGGCGATGAGTTTTGCGCTGTTGGGACTGAAAGTCCCGGGAATTCACATTGCCGATCCGCAGTGTACGGCCAAAACGTATCCGAACTACTTCACCGACCTTCAGAAATTGTGTCGGACGGGAGAGGGGGAACGTTGAAGGGAGAAACAGGAAGGATGAATGGACTCAACCAGCAACCATCAACTCTCAACCATCAAGCATCCCTGCGGCCGTCATCGTTGGTGCCGACCGATGCGCGCGGTATCGCCTTCGACGTGCTCAGACAGTATCACGAGTCCCCAGAATTCGTGGCACCTTTGCTCGAAGAACGGTTTGTCGCCGGTCGACTGCCGGCGGCCGATCGCCGGCTCGCCACCGAACTCGTCTGCGGAGTGATCAGGCGGCTGGCGACGCTCGATGCGCTAGTCGAGTTGCATGTCAGCCGCCCGCGGCAGCATGTCGAAAGCGAATTGTGGACGCTCTTGCGGCTGGGGACCTACCAGCTCACCTTTCTGTCGACAGTGCCCCCGCACGCTGCCGTCAACGAGACGGTCGAGACGGCAAGACGATTCGGAAAACCTCGTTGGACCGGTCTGCTGAACGGGGTGCTCCGGGCCGTATCGAGGACCGTGACCGACGAGTTGACCAATGCACCGGCCGCCGATGCGATCCCCCTCACCGAGGGGCGTTACCGTCTGTGCCGCCAACCCGTCTTTGCTGATCCGGTGGACGATCCGCTCGAGTTTTTTTCGCGGGCCTTCAGCTTTCCGCACTGGCTGGCCGAACGCTGGCTGTTGCGGATACAGATCGATGAGCTGCTTCGACTCGGTTTCTGGTTCAACGCGCCGGCCAAGCTGTCACTCCGTGTGAACACCTTGAAAACCAGCCGGGAGACCATGCTCGAATCTCTCAGAGCGGCCGACGTTGCTGCCACTGGCGGCAAGCTTTCCGAGTCGATCGCACTCAAGGATCGCGCGCGGGTCGAAGAGCTGCCCGGTTTCGCTGAAGGCTGGTTTTCGGTTCAAGATGAGTCGGCCACGTCGGCGGTCAATCTGCTGTCGCCTCGGCCGGGAGAGATGGTGCTCGACCTGTGTGCCGCACCCGGCGTCAAAACCACACACTTAGCCGAACGAATGCAAAACGACGGACGAGTCCTGGCAACCGACGTCAACACGGAGCGGCTGGCACGCCTCGAGCAGAATTATCATCGACTCGGCATCACCATCGTCGAGACCACGTTGATCGACAGAAGCAGCGAAAACGTCCCGGCCGGACCGTTTGACGCCATTCTGATCGACGCTCCCTGCTCGAACACAGGCGTGCTCGGCAAACGTCCCGAAGGCCGTTGGCGGATCCGTCCGCAGGACATCGAGGAATTGGCCGCCCTGCAAAACCGGCTTTTAGGCGTCGCCTGTGACCGGCTCAAGCCGGCCGGCCGTCTCGTCTACTGTACCTGCAGCATCGAGCCGGAAGAAAACCAGCAGGTCATCCGTTGCGTTCTGCGCCGCCGGCCGGAACTGGTGTTGCAAAAGGAGATTGTGCACGTTCCGGGCCGCTCGGCCGACGGCGGTTACCAGGCGCTGCTGGTCCGCAACCATGCTTAACGACGAAGCCGAGCAGGTGAACAATTTTAGGACAAAAGAGAACAGCGTTTCTGTCCCAGTAGTGGGTGGTGGGGCGTGAGCGATAGCGTCGGCCCGTCTTGACCGAAGAGCGGTCCAAGCACCGGCCAACGGCAGTCGGTGCTTCGGAATTCTGAACGACGGAATGATAGGCCGCGGGGTCCTTTGCAGCCGTGAGTCTCCGTGTCCGACAGTTGGGTGCGCTCAATTGTGATTGCGCGATTGGGTAAGGTTGGTTGTTCTGGTATTTTCGTGTTCCATTCGACATGGAGGTGCCAAGTGAATT